>Ga0209123_1001058_pt1 | contig 29462 bp, 20 predicted proteins | sample BarGraIncu00431A_FD_184500 | JGI IMG/M metagenome (GOLD analysis project Ga0209123, IMG submission 184500) | Arctic peat soil microbial communities from Barrow, Alaska, USA - Barrow Graham LP Incubations 004-31A (SPAdes) (version 2) | ecosystem: Environmental > Terrestrial > Soil > Wetlands >... | reverse complement strand
GGGTAATCTGACCTCCATCACTACTAATAGTGGCGCACTGATCATTGCTGGCGGTGATGGCACTGGCTACGCCAAAGGCACGGCAGCAGGAGCGGGCGTGGATTTGACCGGTGTAACGATAGCTGTGGGTAATGGTGCTCTTACCATCCGAGGCGAAGCATTTGATAATACAACGACAGGGGTGAACTTGACTAATGCCAATATCACCCGCGGTAGCGGCGCGGTCATCATTGAGGGCAAGCAACCCACTGTCGGCTCAGGGCCGGCGGTGGATCTAACTGGAGTAATCATTGGATCAGGCTCCGGCGCACTGACTCTCACCGGTGATACCATGACTTTTTCCGGGGGTGCCATCGCCGGCTCAGGTAGTCTTCGTATCCAACCACTCACAGCCAGCGGTAATATCAACCTTGGTACGGCTACTGGTGTGGGTGATCTCAATATTGGCACGGCGGTCTTTAATACTACGGATGCCACCAGCATTGTGAAAAACGGCTTCACGGCAATCACCATCGGCCATGATAGTGGGTCTGGGACCATCACGGAGAGTGGCACTTTTACTTTTCGCGACAACTTGACGATTAAGGCACCAACTGGCAGAATTGACGTGAACGGTGCAGTTACTGATTCGATAGCGGCTAGTGAACAGTCTACCTTGACTCTCATTGCCCCTAGCGTTAATTTGAATGATAGTGCTCAGGTAACCACCCATAAGACTGGTGTTGGTGTTGTGGGTGTTACGGTGAATAGCACAACTACCCAGTTAGCCAATAACGTCATTGTGAACGCCAATGGTGGTGACGTTTCTATTACCGCTGATACGTTAAATGGTCAAGATAAGACATTTAGCTTAACATCAAACGGGTCGGGGATTCTTTCTATTCTACAAAAAACCAGTGGTCGAGGCCTCCAGTTAGGTGGAATAGACGGTGGTACTAAATTATTTATCGATTCTGCTTCTTCTAACAACATAACCGGCTTTAGTCATGTCAAGCTTGGCGATCGTACGGCTGGGGGGGCAGTCACCATTGGTGATTACACTACACCTGGGATTAAGACGACAGTCCTGTCAGCCACGGCTAATGGCGCTGGTACCATGACCGGTAATGTACTTGCGCCGGGCGGACTAGTACTTGCCACCGGTGGTATGAACCAAACCAGTGGCACCATTACTACCACAGAACTGGGTCTTATCGGATCAGGTAACTATAGCTTCGGGCAGGCGAATAATCAGATCGATAAAGTAGCCACTGATTCAGGTGCTGGAGCCATCGGTACTCTCACTGTGATCAACAAGACAGCCCTTACTGTGGGCACAGTAGCAGTGCCCAGTGGAGTATCCGTCTCTAGTCCACTAACTGGCATTACAGCCACAGGCGCAGTAAACCTTACAGTAACTAATCCAGGAGCTCAGCTTACGATCACCAATGTTATCAACTCTGGTTCCGGCGCAGTGACGCTCCAGGCAGATGAGATGACAGTGACCGGTAACGTACGAACCACTGGCGTGCTCACCCTCATGCCAAACGACGCGACCCGGGTGATCAATGTAGGCAACGGTAGCTTACTTGGACTCGACTTTGCGGCTTCTAGCTTCACACCAGGCGAAACCTTGGGCGGAAGCTACTCTAAAATCGTAATTGGGTCGAGTTCGCAACAAGGCGTTATTTCAGTAAAAGATACAACATTTAGTACTCCGGTAGAACTCATTACCAACAAGTCTTCGGGAGCCAATGTCAACCTTTCGGGTACCATCAAAGTGGGGGCTACGACAGCACCTTATCAGGATCTTACCATCCGGGCGGATCAACTAATCACCACTGGTATTGTGAATGTCAAAAACCTCTTGCTGGATCTTAATGACTTTAGTCAAGTAGCAGGTACTGTAAGTGGCAGTGGCAATCTTTCTATCACCGGGCCTAGTGGTGAGGACATTGTGCTGGTAGGAGCTGAAGGTCCCACGGCTTCAACGACCGACTACGAAATCCCTTACGCCACAGTCAATGCTGTATTCCAAAATTTCTCCAACTTCGCCATCACCGCCACTGGCAGTGGCTATAGTGCCGACGGTAATGCAGCGGACGTTATCCTGCAGACCGGTACGTTAAACCGTTCCCTGAGCCTTACCTCTCTAGATAAGGTCATTGTTGACGGTACAGTGACAATTGGTGCAGGAGCAAGCCTGGTTACAGTAAATGCGCCGACTTTTCTATTGAATGGCGGCGGCAGTGGAGCCACCACGAAAGGCACTATTGTTGCTGGTATGGCTAGTTTCACCATTGTCACCGACAAAATCGACGACCAACAGACAAACTTGGCCAACATCACGGGTGCGGGCACCCTCACCGTCAAACCAAAGACGAAGAAACTGGTCATCTTAGGCGTAGGAGCTACAGGTAATGAAAATACCGAACTCTTACTCACCGATGCTCAAGTGAACGGTACTCTGTTTGCCCAGGGAGCGTTTCCAAACCTTATTCTCGGTGACCGTAGCGGCACCACCGACACGGAAATCCGCGGGGACGGTATCCATGCTGTGACACTTGATAACAATCTCAGCATCTCCGCTGGCGTGAGCAACAAGGTGGAAATCACCAACGCTGCGGGCTTGGACATTGGTACGTCTAGTTCACCACGTTCGATCACGCTCCAGGCCGGTACGGTATCAAACAGTTCAGGTTATGCTCTGAATGCCTATAATGGCACTCTTACCATCGCCGCTAACACGCTTTCCCTCTTAGGGAGTAATAAGGTAGTCGGGGCTGGTACGCTTGGCATTACCACATTTGACGGCTCAAGGGCCATTTATGTAGGTACTGATGGAACGGGAACTGTTCTTAACCTAAATCAGACACTTTTTAATACGGGTGGACCTATCGACTGGACTAACTTCACTCATGTGAAGATCGGCTCCACCAGTCAAAGCGAAGCCATCATCGTCAACGGACTTACCAATCCGGCTAGCCTGACAGGCATTACCTTCCAGACCGCATCGGCGGGGACGAATAGCAAAGTAGTATTTGCGGGCAACTTGAACGCCACTGGTGATAAGGTCACTGTGGATACGGCCCTGTCCAGCCAGACGGGAGGCGTCATTACCGCCAGTGCGGTGAATCTCCAAACTGGTGACCATACCTTAAATCAAGACAACGTGGTCGATACCATCGCCGCAGACGCTAAAAGCGTATCATTCACCAGTGTCAATCCTCTTACCGTCGGGTCGGTGAATCGTTCTGACTCTGGTTCTGCGACGAGTGGTATCACCGCTTCTGGCACAGGTGCTGGGACAGTGAGTCTCACTGGTAAAAACAGTACCGAAGAGACGGGTGGCATCCAGATTACCCAGCCTGTTAAGGCTACAAGTTCAGGCGAGATTGTCCTCACAGGTGACGAGTTGAAATTCTCTGGCTCAGGATATGTTCAATCCAGCGGCGGTCCGCTCACGCTCCAACCTCTAACCGCTAGCCGCACCATTACTCTTGGTGGCATGGATACTACAGGCCTTGATCTGCCGGTTAGCTATTTCACCGGCAGCGTGGTGAAGGACGGCTTCTCGTCCGTCACCATCGGCGGAACGGGTAGCTCCGGTACGGTGAACGTTATTGGAGTGACTCCTTTGGTATTCGTGGATGACACAATCATTCAGTCACCTGTGAGCGGCGGGGTGATCAATCTTGGTGCCGGGTCAGTGATTCAACATGGGTCTAACAGTGTTGAGTTCCGTGCCCCCATCCTAAACGCCAATGCTGGAGGCACTGAAGCAGCCATTACTGGCACTACGGGTTCTCAGACCTTCACCGTCGACCGACTGAACGTATCCAACGGTAATTTCTCCTCGGCCGGAAGTCTCACGATTCAGCCACTCACCGCCGACCGCAATATCACAATCGGCGCGACGGCAAGTGATCCGGGAGTGGGACAGCTATTTTTGGACCAGGAATGGTTTAAGTCCACTGTTGCAGCCACTCGTACCTTTAACGATGGTTATAGTCAGATCACCATCGGTGATCCGCCAGCTGGCCTTACCGCCGGAGCTGGCACTGGTAAAATTACGGTGAAGGATGATGTGCAATTTACCGATAATACGCTCCTGACAGCTCTCGGTATAGGTGGCTCCATCGACATCGGTACGGCTGGTTCGCCTAACATCCCAGCAAACCTTACCATGGCCAATGGCGACAGCCTGACGTTGGAGGCCCGCACCATCACCACTTATGGGACCAGCGTGGTAGAGAGCAAGACTGGTACTACGACGCTTACGGCAGACACCATGAGCTATGATCCAGTCAGTCGCGTGAATGGCACAGGCTCATTGATCGTGCAGCCTTATACTACCACTCGGAGCATCTCCCTGGGCAACGATCCGAGCCCAGGTAACACGCTTAATCTGACAGCGAACACAATCAGTACGGTGTTCCACCCTGGTCATTCCCTCATTACCATTGGCCGTACAAATACCAACGCCGACATTACTTTAAACGGCGTCACCTTTAATGATGATTTAACCCTGAGGAATCCTGGTGGCGGCGGGGTCAATATCACCGGTTCGGTGGATATGACCGACCATCTTCTGACATTGAATGTGCCTGGTGGGGTTGCTGGAACAGGGGTACTGGCTAACGTAAGCCAACTGAGCGGTACAGCCAACTCAGTAAGTCTTACCAATCAGTCAAACACCATTAAGAAGATTAAAAACCTCACCACAGTTCAGAATATGACGGTGATAAACACTGGCACCCTTAGTTTGGATGGCACGGTGTCTAGCACCAGCGGCGATGTGACCATACGAACTCTGGGTGACCTCACTCTTGAGGCCACTGGTACCATTAGTGCACTGGCAGGTGGTGGTCAGGTATTTCTGGCCGCAGACAATACAACAGGAAGTTATGATAATAATTTTACTAACTTATCAGGATCCGACGGAATCAGCGCTGGGCAGCAGTTTTTAGTTTTATCTGGCAAACGTCAGGATACGGTGCGTGATAGTCTCACTGAGGACATTATACGTTTTGGTGCTGTGGATTTCAGTGGCCCTGGCCTCGGTACTGGTAGCTCCATCCCCACTACTCAAAGTGGGTTCTTATACTCTTACCAGCCCATTGTGCGTCTGACCGCTACCAAGCAATATGGCGACTCGGCATCAGGTTTTACCTACACAGAAAGTGGCACCGCCCTTGCGGACAACGGGCTTACTCTGGCTGGGACCCAGCTCAACCAGTTAACTAGCTATAGCTTTGGTAATGTAAATGTGAATGGGGTCTCTGTTGCGGGCAGCCCGGGGCAGAACAATGCAGATGTGAATGCTGGTTATCTTGGTACTTTCACGGGCACCGGTGCGACCAATCCTTTCGGTATCCTAGTGCAAGGCCCCACCAACGGTTCACTGGTGCCCTTCGCTGTCACTCAACGGCCACTCACTATCCAGATGGCCAATGGGACAAAAGATTATGGTGACCTCAATAGTACTGTGATCTTCGATGGTGTTACCTCTAACAGAAATGGCGGTTCGCCGATCAGTACAGTGGCCTCTTATAGCGGACTAGTAAATGACGACAAAGTAAATAGTGTTACCCAAACCTTCGGAACCTTCATCAATCAAGCTACCAATGCGGGCTCCGGCGGCAGCTACAACGGTACTGTACTGGGGGCCAACTCGGTATTTGCGACTGCATCGGATTTCAACAACTATAACATCACCATTCTCCCCGGCAATACGGTTATCAAACCGCGAAACGTCACCATTCAGTCTCCAAACGTAAGTCGGGTCTATGGCGATGCCAATCCTACCATGGGAACAGGTTTCACCGTGGTGGCCGGTAGCTTTTACAACACTGAGGCCATCGCACTGACCAATACACTTGTCTCGCCCGTGGGGCAATTCGATTCAGTGAACTCCAACGCCTCGGCCATAACGCCGTCTAACTTACAATATATTAATGGTGCAAATGCGAGCAACTACAACTTCACCCTCCAAAACGGTGTGTTTTCCATCACTGCCCGTCCCATTACCATCCAAATGGCCGACATTAACTACATCTATGGCAACACCCCCACGGAGGCTAACCTGACCGGGGGTGTATGGACAGGTAACGGTTCAACTCCCAACGGCCGGGTTAAGGCGATTACCGGTGGCCTCGTGAATGGGGATCGTATCGCTACGGTGGATCTCCAGTTAGTGGGCATCTCATCAACGACAGCGGCAGGCGGATCGAGTGGCAGTCCTTATGCGGGTGCAGTACAGGCGAATGCTACGGATAATACCGCCAATGTTGCCTTTAGCACCGGTTTACGATCAAACTATACAGTCACTGTAGTACCGGGCAACGCTACGGTAACCAAAGCACCTCTCGTTGTCACCGCCGGTGACGTGAGCCGTACCTATGGTGATGCCAACCCACTCCTCACTCATACGATCACAGGTTTTAAGAACGGGGAAGGTGAAAGTGTTATCAGCGGTAGCGTAGGAATTTCCACTGCAGCCAGCCTAGCAAGCAATGTGGGTAACTATGCGATTGCTGCCAATGTGATCGGCCTCAGTGCTGCGAATTATATGTTCGTGCCAGTGGATGGCATTCTGACTGTCGTCGCCCGACCGTTGACCATCACCATGAATGATGTGTCCTATGTATATGGCAATAACCCAGCCCAATCTGATCTCGTAGGAAGCACAGGTATTTGGGCAGGTAACAATGGTCTTTTGCCCAATGCGAAAGTTAAGTCTGTGAGTGGTCTCGTCAACAATGATAAGATTACAGATACAACTTTGGTTTTTGGCGTATCAAGTACTAGTAATGTAGGTAACTACGTGGGTAGCGTAGGTTCCGATGGCAATACCGTGAATTTTGCCACGGCCAGCGACCGATTGAACTATACCGTAACTGTAATACCGGGTAATGCCACGATAACCAAAGCACCTCTCACTGTCACTGCCGATAACATAAGTCGTACCTACGGTGACGCCAATCCACTCCTAACCCATACGATCAGAGGCTTTAAGAACGGGGAAGGTGAAAGTGTTATCAGCGGTAACGTAGGAATCTCCACTGCGGCCAACTTGGCGAGCAATGTGGGTAACTATGCGATCGCTGCCGATGTAATCGGCCTCAGTGCCACCAACTATACCTTCGCAGCGGCGGATGGCACTCTGAGTGTCCTCGCCCGACCGCTGACCATTACCATGAACGATGCATCCTATGTGTACGGTAATAACCCAGCTCTGTCTAGTCTTGTAGCAACTACGGGTATTTGGACAGGTAATGATGGTCTTTTGCCGAATACGAAAGTTAAAGCTGTGAGCGGTCTCGTCAACGGTGACAAGGTTACAGATATAGCTTTGGCCTTTGTAGGCGTATCAGGTACTAGCAACGCAGGTAGCTACGCAGGTAGCGTAGGTTCCGATGGGGTTGGGAACGCAGCTACCGTGAATTTTGAGACTGTCAGCGACCGCAGTAACTATACGGTCACAGTGATAAATGGTAACACCTTAGTTACGCCACGCCCCATTACTCTCACTGCTGGTTCTGCTACCCGGGTGTACGGCGATGCCAACCCTATTATTACCGATTTTACGCTAAGCGCTGGTACGCTGATGAACGGTAATGTTATCAGCTCAGTCATAAATACCATTGCTCCTACCGCCACAGTGACGGCGAATGCCGGTACTAGTCATATAGTCAGTGCCTCGCTGCCAGTTTTCACTGATACAAATGACTCGAATAATTACACCATTTCCTACGCACCAGGAATCCTAACGATCACTCAACGGCCTCTTATCATCCAAGCACCCTCGGGTATCCGTCGTAAAGGGGAAGATAACACCAGTGTACAGTTTGCACCGTCAACATTTGATCAAGCTGTACAGGTATTAGCTGATGGCCAGGTGCGTACCTTGAATGGTGGGTTGGTGACCAGTCGGGGGCTTGTCAATGGTGATAGCGTCACCTTCGTGAACGCACCAATTGTCGATACGGCTCTAACTCGTAACAGTGATAGCGGTACTTACACCGATGGCGTGAGCGTAAACGGTGCCATATTAAACTCTAATAATTACCAGATTAGTTATGCTCCCAATACCCTCAAGATCGATCCTGTGGCAGTTGCTTCTCGGGATGTAGAAGCGGCTCGGACCTATTCCCAGCAACGAGTGACCGAGCCGCAGAACACTCAACCACCTAGTAGCGGTTTATCCGGACCGCTTAGTATTAATAGTGGTAGCGGCAGTGTCGTGGCAACCGTCCAATTAAGTGGCGGCGGATTAGAATTCAACGTTGGTGCCCGATCAGGTGCACGACCGGAACCTGGAGATGGTGGACGGCGTGATAACCCAGGTATTCCAGTCCTTTATACGACCTCTATAAGCGACAATGTTCGTTTTGATGGTGTGTACAAAGTCAATTACACTGAGACCAAGCTTTCAATCCTGCCAGCTACGCTTGATGTACCAATACCCGACCGCCAGGAAATTACACGCGGATCTTTCGTCGAGTTTACTGTCGTCCAACGCGCTGGGCAGGCGGGTAGCTTCGAGGTCAATGTGGGTAACGGCATCATCACCATCAAGCCGATGGACGAAGCGGCCCGCAAGACTCTTTCCCGTCAAGACGATAAAAATGTGACAAAGATCGTCATGGGCGCCGGCATCTTGTCCGCTGTTCAGGATCTTGGTGTCATGCCTGACCAAATCCGAGCAATTTATATCTTTACCGATTAGTTTATCATCGAAGGAGGTTGTTATTATGAATTTAGAAATTTTTGCTGACGGTATCAGTGCCGTCCATGTTACTGGCAATCTAGTTCGCATCGATCTTATGACGATGCAGCCCCATCTCAAAAGCGAGGACGGCCAGGCGGTTATCGAAGTCAATCATCGAATTGTTATGCCGTTAGAAGGTTTTATCCAATCATTAGGGATACAAGAAGAAATCGTCAAAAAACTCATTGAGGCCGGGATGCTGACAAAGACTCCGGTCCCGGATGTAAATGCTTTGAGCAAAAAAGACTAAGTCCAAGAGCAAGGATTCACGGCAAGCATGTGTTATAAAGATAACTGAGAAGGAAGGCGAAGTAATTTTATGTATACTATGAAAAAACGATTTTTCCCCGTCATATTGGGTCTGTGTTTACTCTTAGGGGCTTGGGGCACAGCCCAGGCTGCTCCAGTAGCAACTGTGGGGTATGTTGACTTTATCTATCTAGTCGACCACCACCCGGATACGATGAAAGCCAATGCCACCCTCAAGGCGGAGCAAGAAGGGATGAAACAGGCGTTTGAAACCCAAGCAACTGGTCTGGGTGATAAAGAAAGACAGGATCTGGATCGGCAGTTCGGTCAGCGGCTGGAACAAAAACGGCTGGAACTTGTCAAACCTATTTCAGCGAAGGTCGTAGCTGCCGCCAATGAAGTGGCCAGCGAAAAAGGATTGTTGATTGTGATCGGGAAAAATGAAGTCGTCTGCGGCGGCATTGATATCACCGCCGATGTTCTGAAAAAGATCAGCGGGAAATAAGAATAATCAATCTTGATGGCTGGCCTGGATGAAAAACGGGCCAGCCATTATTAATTCTAAAAAAAGACACAACACAACGTTCTTGCCAAACAAGAGCGTTGTGTTGTGTCGAAAACCGTTCATTAGTTAGCCATGTGTTGCTAAAAGTGTAACTAAGGTGCCATATCATTCATTAGTTTATATGGATGATAAGGTAAGATGTCAATGTGACCATACAAATGAGGAGAGCATAGTCCCGGGCGTTAAGAGTAATCTTATTGCCAAAACTACGTACTTTTCGATTGCCAAAACCGCGCAGTTCTAGGCTCAGGGCCATTGTTTCCGACCGCGTGACAGCTTTCAGCACAAGGGGCTTAATAATTGCCATGTAAGAAAAGAAACGACGAATGAGATTGCCCTGGGGTGAATAACCACGGCAAGCTTGTGCTTCTTGAATGGCCTTGCTTTCTGCTAATAAGTCGGGGATGAAACGTAATGCTGCAGTTAACATAAAAGCATATTCATAGGGGACGTGGCACTGTAATACCAAGGCTGCCGACAAATCTTGCATCCTTGTCGTTGCCAGTAAGATAAAAAAGACGAGGGTCATGGCAATCATCTTGCTGGCAGTGACGACAGCTAAGATGGTATCATGATTGATTAAATATTGCATACCAGCCAGTAAAGCGGCAAATATAAATAAACTGGCAATGCCTTTATAGACAATGATGTCCACTCGAGTTGACACTAAAATGATAATTTGGCAAGTAATCAGTAGAGTTAAGGCTGGAATGGACTGCAATAAAATAGCCCAGATGGTAACGAATACGGTCAAGATTAGTTTAGTGAGTGGTGCTATTGTAAACATGATCATCCCCTCCTGAATAGAGTGGCTACATGATGACTTAATTCACTGATCGAGGTTGTTGGCTTTACGTCAACAGCAGCTAGTTGGCGAGAAATTTTAAGGGCAGCAGGCTCGGTGAGGCCCCAGTTATTCAACTGGAGGACATCCTGGAACAGTTCTGCAACAGTACCATCAAAAACTTTATGCCCTTTAGCCATAACAATGGCCCTATGGGCGCAAGCGGAGAGTAGATCCATATCATGAGTGACAAGGAGTATTGTAGTACCTTGCTTATTTAGCTTGATCAGCAGTTGTAACAGTTGATCCCGTTGGCGGGCATCTTGGCCGCTAGTTGGTTCATCAAGGATCAGCATTTTTGGTTGCATGGCGAGGGCAGAAGCAATTGTCAGTCGTTGTTTTTGGTTTTTTGATAATGTGAGGGGGTAAGCATTGGCTAGCTCGGAGAGGCCAGTGACTGCTAACGCATCATTGACGAAAGTAGCTGTTTGCTCTGGGGTGTACCCTAATTGTTTTGGCCCATATGAGGCCTCCGCCGTTACGGTATCATGAAATATCTGACGGTCAGGATTTTGAAATACATAACCAATATGATGGGCCATTTTAGCAGGGGTGCAATGAGGAATGATATTTCCTTGGAATAAAATATCTCCACGTAAGGGTTTTATGAGGGACATGATAAGGCGGGTAAGGGTTGTTTTGCCACTACCGTTGCGGCCAACGATGGCCAGAAATTCACCGGGGGTTACGGTCAGGGAAACATCATGGATGACATGGGACTGGTTTTTATAAGCAAAATGGACCTTGCGTAGTTCAAGCATTTTTGTTGGCCCCCTCTTGAAGACGATGATGAAGCTCCGCGATTGCATCTTGTTCCCTGCGCCAAGGTTCAAACTGATAGTTGGTATCGCACTCGAGGGCTAACTTTAGTTGCCACAATGGTGGTATGGCTTCCATATACACTTGATTGCTTGCCATGAAGGTCAGTACATTTTCGGGAGTGTTACTAGCCAGTAGCTTGCCGTTTTCGAGTAGAATAAACTGATGGGCATGAGGGAGAACCGATGCAATATCGTGTTCTACGACCAATACGGTTATTCCCTGTTCTTTATTCAATTGCCCTAGCAAGCGGTATAGTGACTCAGTACCTTCCGGATCCAAGGCCGAGGTTGGTTCATCCAGGACTAGTATTTTAGGATTTGTCGCGAGCACACTAGCAAGGACAAGACGCTGTTTCTGTCCTCCCGATAAAGAAGTGACTAAGACTTTTTCATAACCAGTTAATCCTACTTTGAGCAGCGTTTCCTTCACGCTGATGGCAACTTCGTTTGGGTTTATACCCATGTTTTCCAGACTAAAAGCAACCTCTTCTTCCACCGTCATGGTGACTAACTGGGTCTCATAATCTTGCAAAACAGTACCGACTGTGAGTGCTAAGTGTTGCATCGTAGAGCCCTGAGTATTCATCCCAGCCACAAAAACATCTCCTGCTGAACTACCGCCGAAGTAGTGGGGGACAGCTCCTGCGATAGCCAAGCAGAGGGTAGTTTTCCCAGCTGCGCTTGGTCCTAAAATTACAGAGAAAGAGCCTTTTTCAATGGAAATATTAATGTTATCAAGGACTTTCTTGGGGTGGGTGTACGCATAACTGAAATCCCGTAGGGCAATATAAGACATCATTGGTCACCTTTGGTATCAAATAATCTCTTGGCTGGGAAATAGAGAATTTGAGTAATAGCGCCGTTAAGAACCGCCACAGAAAAGACGACAGGCATCATGGCATATAGATAGACGGCCATTGGTAAGGAAAGAACTAACTTAAGGATGGTTATGAAGGTCATACCGCTGGCAACGGTGCTAATAAATCCTGTAAGTGCTGGCTTAAAATTCAGTTTACCAAAGGTCATTTGACAGGAAAAACAAACAATCAATGCGCAAACAACAGCACCGACGGGCTCGCTTAACAAATTGCCATAGGGAAAAGCAGATTTTGAGGTAGGAATATTGATGGCCGCCGCAACAAGGCCAATACCGAAAGATTGCTTAATTGTTGGTTTAGTTAGATTTATAGCAATGCAATACATAGCAATTGTCCAGTTGGGGGTTATGCCACCAATGCTAGGACTGACTAAATGTAGAATAGCACCAATCGCCAGCAGTAAGGTTGTGATGGTAACCCATCGGTATTGACCACCCTTATTTTGTTCGTGGATGATGAGTTTTGGTTCATTTTTCTTAGAATCCATGGATATCCCGTCCTTTCATTTTTAAATATAAAAAACCCCTCATCCCATTATATAGGGACGAGGAGTCAATCCACGTTGCCACCCTGATTGGCTTTTGATAAAGCCAGGTGTTACAAGGTGCGGGATAAATAAATATCCGATACCTGCTTCCTGATAACGGCGGAAGAATCCCGACAGCGCCTACCCCACAAACTGTGGATCAGACTGTATCTTACAGGCCCATTCCACATACCGAGTAGTGCCAAACTCTCACTGTCATTGGCTCGCTGCAACCCTCTGTGTATTGTGTACTTTTCCTGATCATCGATGATTACTATGTTTTGAAGGTATTGTAACAGTTAAGATGCTGGCTGTCAATAACTATTATTTTTCAAATAGGGGCTATGTCTTATTTTTTAGACGATAAAGCCTGCTCTAAATCACTAATGATATCATCAACATGTTCAATACCCACAGATAAACGCAGCAAACAGTCTGATATTCCCAGTCGTTCGCGCACAGCAATAGGCACATCGGCATGAGTTTGTACAGCTGGTAATGTAATGAGAGATTCCACACCACCCAAACTCTCAGCAAAGCGGATCAATTTGACCTGGCGTAATACTTCACCAACGAGTGTTGCATCATCAACAACAAAGGATAACATACCGCCATAACCAGAAGCCTGACTGTCATGTATAGCCTTACCCGGATGCTCTGCGAGACCAGGATAATAGACGCTCACCACTCGGGGATGTTTTTGCAACCATTCTGCCACGGTAAGAGCATTGGCATTATGTTTTTCCATACGTAAAGCTAAGGTTTTTATACTACGAATGAGCAGCCAACTGTCACTGGGACCCAGGATGCCACCCGTGGAATTTTGGATAAAACGGATACGTTCGCCCAGTTCAAGAGTACGGGCGACAACCAGTCCGCACACTAAATCATTATGACCGGACAGATATTTACTACCGCTATGAATGACCACATCAGCTCCAAGTGCGAGAGGTCGTTGGAAATAGGGCGTCAAAAAAGTATTGTCGACGATGGTATGAATACCATGAATTTGGGCTAGTTTTACAATCGCAGGAATATCCACAATTTTCATCAAGGGATTAGTTGGTGTTTCCACAAGAATGGCTTTCGTAGCTGGGGTGATAGCCTCTGCTACCTCATCAAGACAACTGCCATCGACAAAAGTTACGGTTAAACCAAAATGGCTAAATACTTTATTGATGACTCGATAGGTACCACCATAACAGTCTTCGACAACAATGAGGTGATCCCCGGTCTTATAAATCATTAATACCGCTGTAACGGCAGCCATGCCGGAGGCAAAAGCTAGCCCTATGGTTCCGCCTTCTAACTGAGCAATGCCTTCCTCTAATACCTTTCTCGTAGGATTTTGGCTGCGAGTATAGTCAAAACCTGTGCTTTGACCAAGGGCAGGATGACGAAATGTTGCCGACTGATAAATCGGTGTGCTAATTGCCCCCGTTTTTTCATCGGTACAGACGCCAATATGAACAATTTCTGAATGTAAATTCATAATAACCCTCCTTTGTATTAGGAACACTGGCACGTCCTTTGCATAACAAGTACGAGCGATGGTTCCATTCCCATACTACGTTGTGTTGTGTTGCGGCATGGGGGCTCATGGTATAGAAAAAAGCAAACTACTTCCCGAGGAAAGAGGTTTGCCAGTAGCAACATCTTCCTCTTATCTCTCAGGATATTGATATTATCCCGCTGGAGTTAGCACCGCTACATTGCTGCCGGTTGCCGGGTGTCATAGGGCCAGTCCCTCGACCACTCTGGATAAGAAGCTTATATTTTTTTTGATAATACCATAACAAAATAGATATTGTCAAGACATAACAGCCTTATCAAAAAAAACAATGCCTTATTTTAATTCACTGATACTTCTAGACAAAGTAGGTGAAGAAGGATATTATATGTGTAACAATTAGAGACAGTTCTAAATATTCGGTATATCGATCAATGTGAGTACGGGGGGAAGGAATTTGATGATGGAAGTACCAGTATCTAAACCTTTTGTTGAGCATGTGGATGCTAGGGCAAAACTGATCTTAGATAACCATTTTGAAGGCAGCATGGCCATTGACGCAAGCGGGATTATCTTTTTTGCCAACTCATTCTTTTTGGACATTCTAAATTGTTCTCAGGAGGATGTGCTTGGGAAAAAAGTATGGGATATTATTCCTGGTTGTAGATTATTCGAAACAGTTGGGCAAGGATATTCTATTTGGGGTGAGACCTTAAAAATTAAAGATAGGGAGCTTTTGGTGGCTCGGTTTCCGTTGAAAGAAGATGGGAAAATTGTAGGGGCAATGGTTAAGACTTTATTTCCTGATCGAACGACTGGGAAAGAAATCATGCAAAAATTGGCGCGCTCAGGAAAAATTGAAAACTGTACAAAGAGTATACTTTGCACTTGTCTTGATATCATTGGGGAAACCCCTCCCATGTTGTATGTGAAGAAATTGGCGCGGCGGGCATCTAGAACCAGTTCGACTTTACTAATTACGGGAGAAAGCGGTACAGGTAAAGAAGTAATTGCTCAGGCCATTCACACTCGCTCCGTGCGGCGAGAAGGACCATTTATCAGTGTTAACTGTGGTGCCATTCCTGAAAATCTTCTTGAATCAGAACTATTTGGTTATGTTGATGGAGCTTTCACCGGATCTAAAAAAGGGGGAAAACCCGGAAAATTTGAATTAGCGAATGGCGGAACTATCTTGCTGGATGAAATCGGCGATATGCCACTTTATATGCAGGTTAAGCTTCTGCGTGTGTTGCAATCGAGAGAGGCTTGGCGAATTGGTGCCACGGCTCCCACTAAGCTTGACGTACGGATTATGGCCTCTACGAATAGTGACCTCATACAGCAGATGAAAGATAAGAAATTTCGTGAAGACCTTTATTATCGGCTGAATGTACTAGAGATTAAGATGCCGGCTTTGCGGGAAATCATTGAAGATTTGCCGCTGATTGTCAATGTATTGATACAACGTATTAACCGTAAAATTGGGGCCGATGCCAGCGGCGTGTCTCAAGAGTCTATCGAGATGATGAAATACTATAGTTGGCCAGGAAATGTGAGAGAATTGGAAAACCGTCTTGAGCAGGCAATCAACTGGAGTGATAATCCAACTGTTGATATGCGTAATATTCCGCGCCGAGGGGGGGAGGATGAGTTTAATCAAAAAGTGATTAGCAATAAAACCTTTCGTGGTTCTATTGCCGAAACAGAAAAGGACTTGATTATTAGTGCCTTAAAAGAGTCCAAAGGCAATAAGGCTCAAGCGGCACGAGTCTTGAATATGCAACGATCGGTGCTCTATAAGAAAATGGTTAAATTCAGCATATAAGTGTAGCTTTTAAATACACCTGTCTCCAATCGATACGGTAAAAAGACTCCTGGACAACGCCCCAGGAGTCTTTTTACTGTAATTTTGCGCATTTTACACATCAGCTGCTGTTGGCATGATTATTGCAATATATAGTTAATACTGATGGCCATCAGCTTGCAGCGGCAAAAGACTAGGAGCTTGAGGAGGGAAAGTTATGTCTAAATTTTCTAATAAGGTTAAGACCATTGACGAAGCGTTAAGTGTTATTCCTAAAAGCGGTGCGACAATTATGCTGGGTGGATTTGTGGGGGCAGGAGAAGCGACCTGTTGTATCGAGTGGTTGATCCAACATAAAATTAGTGATATAACCCTGATTGCCAATGAACCAGGAATGAGCGGTTTCGGCAGAGCCATGTTATTTAAAAACGGCCTGGTAACAGAACTAATTTCCAGTCATGTAGGTACTACCCAGGAGTCGACGGAAGAGTATCTGAAAGATAATCTGAAAATTGAACAATATTATCCCATGGGTACGTGGATCGAAAAAGTGCGGGCTGGTGGATTGGGGCTTGGTGGTGCGCTGATCCCTGTAGGCGTGGGCATACTCGATGAGGACGGTCTGTTCCCCGATTTGTCAGAGCCCAAACAGGTCATTGAAGTCAATGGGCTTCCATGTTTTGTTGAGCCTCCCCTGAGAGCGTCGATTGGTATGGTGAAAGCCTGGCGTGCTGATGAAATGGGCAATCTAGAGTACCGGTATACTGGCGTCAATTGCAATCCCATGGTTGCCATGGCTTGTGATTATACCATTGCCGAGGTCGAAGAAATTGTTCCCGTCGGCACGATTGCACCTGAGAGGGTTGGAACACCGGCACCTTTTGTACATGCGGTTGTTAAGGGATTAAGCTTACAGCAGCATGATGAAATTTACCGTCAGCATTGGCTGAAGATTGGTAAATTAACCCCTGAAAAATAAAGATTCTGAGGAGGGATAGACATGGATCCAAGAGTGTTAATTGCTAAACGTGTTGCTCAAGAATTTAAAGATGGACAACTTGTCAATTTGGGTTTTGGCATGCCAACCCAAGCTACGAATTATATGCCAGAGGGCGTTAATGTCATGTTTCATGCTGAAAATGGTGTTTTCGGCGTTGGCCCGCGCCCGACTGCATCACAAGCCATCGCCGACATGACAAACGCAGGGTCTGAACCCATTACTCTTATGCCGGGGGCGGCCATCATGGATTTGGCAACTTCCCTAGGGGCTATGAGAGTAGGGTTATTAGATATTACTGTTCTGGGGGCGCTGGAAGTAGATCAGTTGGGCAATATCGCCAATTGGGCTGTAAAGCGCAACGGGAAATGGTGGCCTGGCATCGGTGGTGCAATGGACCTTTGTTATCGTACAGAGCAGGTGATTGCCTGTCTTATGCACGCCGATAAAGGCGGTCAATCGAAAATCCTCAAAAAGTGCTCTCTGCCCCTTACGGGAAAAGGTACTGTGAAGACCATCATAACGGATAAGGCTGTTTTTGATGTGGGAGATAATGTCCTTATTTTAAAAGAACATGCGCCAGGTGTTACTCTCGCTGAAATTAAAGCGTTAACAGAGGCGGACTTTATCGTTGCTGATACTTTCTGCGAGATGAAATTATAATCAGTTAAGTAAGCTAGGGAGGCTGATCATGGCCTCTCTGGTAAAATCTATAAGGGGGTGTCTTTATGAGTATTTCTAAGGAACAAAAAGGGTGCGATATGCTAGAAAGGGCTAAAATATTCTGCACAGAGAGTCTACAGCCAATTGCTCGGGAACTAGATAAAAACGGAAGATTTCCTGCTGAGCTCTTAGGTGCAATGGGCGAAAATGGATTTTTTGGCATGAATTATGACGTTGAATATGGTGGGGGAGGATATGATTCTGTCCTCACCCATAGGGTAGCCCAGGAAATTGCAAAGGCTAGCGCTGGTGTAGCCCTTACTCTTCACGTGCACTGGATGGTTATCGATGTTTTGTTGAAATTTGGTACTGAGGCGCAAAAACAAAAATATCTACAGGCCCTGCTACAGGGGAAAAAGGTGGCAGCATATACAATCAGTGAAGTCCAAGCGGGTTCGGATGCTGCCGCAATCAAAGCTACAGCTGTAAGCACTGATGCTGGCTGGGTTCTTAATGGTACCAAGTATTTTTGCACCAATGGTGGTCTGGCCGACATTTATATTGTCGCTTTTAAGACGGCTGCCGAAGCTGGGGCGAAAGGCATAAGTTTGTTCGTCGTGGAGAAAGGTACGCCAGGTTTTGCAATTGGTGTACCTGATGAGAAAATGGGGTGCAGAAGTTCTTATACCACTGGGCTAACCTTTAATAATTGCGTAATACCTCATGATAATATTCTCGGCAACAGCAATGAGGGTTTCAAAATAGCCATGTATGGTTTGGTGGGTGGCCGTCTCGGTATGGCTTCCATGGGACTTGGTATTGCCGAAGCCGCTTTAGAAAGTTCGGCGAAATATGCCAATAAAAGAACAGCCTTCGGCAAACCATTGAGTGCCCTTTTTGCAATCCAAGAAATGTTAGCAGAGATGTATGTAAAATTTGAAGCCGCTAAGTTACTGGTATATGATACCGCTCAAAAAAGAGACAGTGGGCAAGATTATGCTCTTGCAACGTCTGTTGCCAAGCTGTTTGTTACCGAAGTCGTTAACGAAGTCAGTCACAAGGCTGTTCAAATATTCGGCGGTCATGGTTATATGAAGTACAATGACGTCGAACGTTACGCCCGGGATGCACGATTACTGGATATTGGGGTTGGAGCATCGGAAGTTTTGAAGATGGTTATCGGTGGAGCTGTAGCTAAGAGTATGGGAAAGGGCAGCTCATAAATGAAAATTGGAGGGTTAATCAATGGAGTATATAACCAAGAGGCGCTTTGATAATAAATTGACGACAGGAATTGTAGCCGTAATTATATGTTTGGCGTATGCCTTTATTTACTGGCCAGTGTGGGCAATGATGGCAAAAGCTCTTATTACCACAACCGCTGGTGCGGGACTGAAAGCAGTAGAACCCCCATTGGCGAATAAGTTTATCGCTGCATTTGCCGAAGGAACGTTTTTTTGGTGCAGCATCAATGCTTGGATTTGGCAGACTTTAATCTTCGGTAATTATGGTAAATACAGTTTGACCAAAAGTCAACCCGGTGCTGGAATCTGGTATATCTTACTGAGTTTCATCGTCGGTAGCGCCGCTTTTTTAGTTTTAATATCCTTCATTGGTATTTGGTGGAAACCATTTAATCTATTTATTATGTTTGCTCCCAAGGATGCGGCAGAACTTCACTTAGCACTGGAAGGGTGGGAAGCTTCCAATTTCTATGTATTACCTGTTATCATTGCGCAGATTCCTTTTGTATCTCTTTTTCAAAAGAAACCCTGGGCTGGTAACCTAAAGCCACCTCTAGATGGCTTAGCCGTGATGATGACGAGTTCGTTTTTTGCTGTACTTGTCTGGGTTGCCATGTTTGTTCCTAGCTTTATGCATTTTCAACTGGGCGGACATGATGTTACTACTCAGCCCATGGGATCTTGGCCAGCAGTATTGGCCTTCTGTCAAGGTTTTATTTTCTGGTTCCTTATGCCCGCAGAAGGGGGAGAAGGTTATCCTTATAAGCTTTTCACCAGCAAACAGCCATGGCTAGGGCTGGTTGGCTTAGTGGTAGCCTTAGTATGTGGTGGCTATTTAATGCCTGCATTATATATGAGCCTGATTGCCATCTTTAACATTAATCCTGGCGTAAATCCATATGTTACGACAGCATCCCTTGAATTATCAATGATTGTAACTATGTTGTGCTGGCATCATTTGTTTGATGACTATCCTGGTGCTGATAAAGAAGCAAGTGTTGCAAAACGCGTTATTACGCGTATGATAATATGGGTTAGTCTTGGTACGGTTTTTGGTCTGGTATGGCTACAAGTTTACAAGGTGCTACCTTTTGCGGGCAATGATCTTGGTATGGGCTTTCCGGTAATGGGCATCTTGGCAGGTCAGTTTGCCTTGCTGATGGTATTTCTCTATTTCAATACGGCCCTTGATAAGTGGCCTCTTGTATATCAAGAAGTGGTAAACAAATCAGATTCTATTGCCAGCTAATTTAGAGATGATTTTTAAGGCTAGAACCAAAAAAACTTATTTGGTTCTAGCTATTTTCTTTATGTAATAGTTTAGTGGTAAGCTGTAAATCTAGATTGACACGTGCAACCTTTAGTGATATACTCATAAAAATTGAATGTAACAGCCGATTGGAAAACCAAAGGCTAAGGGTGTCCCCTATTTAGGGCGGACATTCTTAGCCTTTTTTATTTGCTATAAATTAAGAATGAAGGGGAGGATGAATATGAAAACTCTAAAGCTTGGTTTGGTGATGGCGATCCTGATTACATTAGTTGGGGGGCTTAGTGGGTGCTCTACCTCAACCAATACTACAGAAGTTAAAAATACGAAAGTTAGGATTGCCAATTTTCCTAATATTACTCATTCACAAGCTCTGGTGGGCAGAGCTAATGGTCAGTTTCAGAAAGCATTAGGAGAATCCGCTGTGATTGAGTGGAAAACATTTAATGCCGGTCCAGCAGAGATTGAAGCCTTATTTGCTGGCGAAGTGGATATCGGTTATATTGGGCCTGGTCCTGCTATTAACGGCTATACAAAATCAAAAGGCGATTTGCAGATTATTGCCGGTGCTACCGATGCCGGGGCAATTTTGGTAACAAGAACAGATTTGGTATTAAACAATGTAAAAGAACTGAGTGGCAAACGAGTGGCTGTTCCCCAATTTGGCAATACTCAAGATTTGTCACTGCGAAATATTTTGCGGGAAAATGGTTTGCAGGATACCACCAAGGGTGGCACGGTAGAAGTCAGGCAAGCTGACAATCCTGACATTAAAACCTTATTAGAAAAAGGCGAAATTGATGCGGCCCTAGTTCCAGAACCATGGGGGGCACGCCTGATCAGTGAAGTCAAAGCCAATGTATTACTCGATCACAAACAGGTATGGCGAGATGGTAATTATACGACAGCCGTTGTTGTTGCCAGAACGAAATTTATTCAAGATCACCCTGATGTAGTTGAAAAATTTCTCAGGACCCATGTGGAACTCACATCTTATATCAATACCAATCCTGAGCAAGCAAAAGAATTGATAAATTCCCAAATCAAAGAAGCAACGGGTAAACCTCTTGCCAAAGAAATATTAGATGCGGCTTTTTTACGGTTAACAGTGACCAATGATCCGGAAAAAGATTCCGTAGTTGATTTTGTCAAGCTGTCAGTCGATGCAGGATTTATAAAAACCGCGCCTGATCTTAAAGATTTGTTTAACTTTAAAATATTGAACAAAATTTTGCAAGAGAAAGGCCTAAAACAAATAGAAAATTGAGGTGTTATGCATGAGTGTAGTCGTGGAGAATGTCAGTAAAAAATTTATTACTAAAACCGATACAATCAATACTCTCAGTAACATTAATATTGAGTTTCATAAAGGACAATTTATTTGTATCTTAGGACCTTCTGGCTGCGGTAAATCCACACTCCTCAATATCATTGCTGGTCTGGAACAAGCTACCACAGGTAGAGTGATTTGTAAAGGCAAGGTCGTGACTGAGGCCAGTCCTGATCGGGTTGTTATGTTTCAAGAACCAGCTTTATTCCCTTGGCTTAAAGTCATTGATAATGTTGAGTTTGGTATGAAACTTGCTGGACTGGATAAAGAAAAGCGGCGAGAAAAAGCCATAAAATATTTAAAAATGGTACATCTCACTCGGTTTCAGAATTGTTTTATTCATGAATTATCCGGGGGTATGAGGCAACGGGTTGCATTGGCTAGGGCCTTGACCTTGGATTCAGATGTACTACTCATGGATGAACCTTTTGCGGCCCTCGACAGCCAGACCAAGAGCATTTTGCAGGTGGAGCTACAGCAAATTTGGCTTAAAACAAAAAAGACCATTATCTTTGTCACTCATAATGTGGAAGAGGCTGTATTACTTGCTGATCGAGTGGTTGTTATGGCTGCCAATCCTGGCGTGATAAAAAAAGAGTTTCACATCCAACTGGCCAGACCACGGCAACCAGAAAATGTTGATTTAGCGTACCTAGCTATAGATATCATGAAAGAACTGAAAGAGGAGGTGGAGAAGGTTGCTCAAGCTGAATACGACAGTGATTGGACTAGTAAAAAAGATATTGTTTTATCTGATTCTGATAGCGATATGGGAACTGGCATATAGGATTGGCGTAGATTGGCTTAGACTTTGGAAACCTTATATTTTTCCATCCCCCATCGCCGTATTTACAACGTTATGGGGACTGGTTGTTGATGGGACTCTTTTCATTGCTGTTATGGCCAGTATGAAGAGAATTATTTTTGGCTATTTTCTCTCCATTGTCATAGGAATTATTGTGGGGCTAGCCATTGTACGATTTAAATATCTTGATGAAAATCTCAGTCCGTTAATCCTAGGTTTACAGACTTTACCTAGTATTTGCTGGTTGCCATTTTCTATTCTGTGGTTTGGCTTAAATGAGAGTGCCATTATCTTTGTAATTACAATTGGCTCAACCTTTGCTGTTTCCATTGCCATTGAGTCGGGTATGAAAAATATAAACCCCTTATTTGTGAGGGCGGCAAAAACCATGGGCGCAAAAGGGTTTAGTTTATATTGGAATGTAATTATCCCTGCGAGTCTGCCCAGTATTATTTCAGGACTCAAGCAAGGTTGGTCTTTTGCCTGGCGAGCCTTAATGGCTGGAGAAATGATCTCAGCCACCAAGGGGTTAGGGCAGGTTTTGATGGTGGGGCGAGATTTAGCCGATATTAGCCAAGTCATGGCGATTATGATCGTGATTGTTGTGCTCGGCGTGGCTGTAGATAAACTCATCTTTGGTAGGGCAGAAATTAATATCAGGCAAAAATGGGGATTGGATAAGGCGTGATGCAAGATTTCCCCCTATAGTGGCTTAAAGAAAGTGTCAGCTAGATGGGATATAGGGTATCGTTTGCTTCCTACGTAACGCCACTCAACCCTATATCCCATTCCTTGCGATTGCCTTTAGGGATGACGCTTGTGTTAACGTGAAAGTAGGTGTGAAATTTATGAAGTTAGAAATAAGGAATCTTGAAACAGATATTCTGATTATTGGTGGGGGGACGGCAGGTTGTTTCGCGGCCATCACCATCGCTGAGAATTCAGAAGTCAAGGTGATGATTGCTGAGAAAGCTAATATTAAACGGAGTGGTTGTTTAGCGGCAGGCGTGAATGCTTTGAATGCCTATATCGTAAAGGGTCAAACACCTGAAACTTATCTTAATTATGTGAAAAATGACGCTGAAGGTGTGGTACGGGAAGATCTTGTTTATACCATCGCTGAGCGCCTGAACGCGGTGACAGCCAAGATGGAAACCTTAGGCCTTGTCACCTTGAAGGATGGCAAGGGAGACTATGTTTCCCGGGGCACGAGAAATATAAAAATTAATGGGGAAAATATTAAACCCCTGCTTGCCGAAGCCGTAGCTAAAAGTCCTCATGTGACAGTTCTTAATCGGGTGAACATGATTGATTATATTGTGGAAGCTGGGAAAGTAGTGGGGGGGTATGGCTTTTCTCTTGATAATAATACTTTCTATGTAATTTCGGCAAAAGCTGTTGTCTGTACAACGGGAGGGGCTGCTGGGCTTTATAAGCCTAATAATCCTGGGTTTTCGGGGCATAAGATGTGGTACTCTCCCTTTAATACGGGTGCTGGTTACGCCATGGGGATTCGGGCAGGGGCTGAGATGACGACCTTTGAAATGAGGTTTATTGCATTGCGTTGTAAAGATACCATTGCGCCCACTGGAACCATCGCCCAGGGCATCGGAGCTCAGCAGATCAATAGTGTGGGCGAAGAATACGAAAAGAATTATGGTGCACCGAAGACTCCCAATCGGATGTATTCAACAGTTTCGGAAAATAAAAAGGGCAGGGGACCTTGTTATTTAAAAACCGTAGGCATTACCGAGAGGCAAGAAGAGGATCTTTATAAAGCCTATCTCAATATGGCACCAGCCCAAACCTTGCGCTGGCTGGAAAATGGCAAGGGGCCTGCAACAGAAAATGTTGAAATTGAGGGTACTGAACCCTATATTGTTGGTGGCCATACGGCCAGTGGTTATTGGGTAGATACCAGGCGAGGCACGACCCTTGAGGGCCTTTATGCTGCTGGTGATGTAGCTGGGGGTAGCCCGCAAAAATATGTGACAGGTTGTTTTGCCGAAGGTGAGATAGCAGCTTTGACCGTTTTAGCTTATATACAGGGCAAAAAGAATAGTAGGCCAAGCAGCCAAGATGCTGAGAAAAAGCTTGCAGTGGTTAATCAGTTTTTGCAAGACAATAAGTCCAGTTTGTACGCAGTCGGCGAAGTGGAAGAGGCCATGCAGAAAGTCATGGATGAGTATGCAGGCGGAATTTCCACGGGTTATACCTTTAACTACCCAAAACTACAGGTAGCAAAAGAGCGGATTAAGGAGTTATTAGGGATTAGTTATCAACTAACAGCTAAAGATTTACATGAACTCATGTTGATCTATGAAGTGGTGGACCGATTGTATGTCTGTCAAACACTGATTGGACATCTTGAAGCACGCCAAGAGACTCGGTGGCATTCTTTTCAAGAAAATGCAGATTATCCACAGAGAGATGATGAACATTGGTTGAAATATGTTAATTCCCACTTTGCCGAGGGCAAAGTTCAAATCATACTACGAGATTTAGTGGCAAAGGATGACATATATGAGCATAAAGATAGATAGTCAGTTATGTAGTGGCTGTGGTAAATGCCGCCTAGTATGTCCTGGTAGCTTATTATATGAAGATAATGCTGGAAGAACGGAAATCAGATATCCTGGGGAATGTTGGGGCTGTACTTCCTGTGTAAAAGAATGTGACTTTAAGGCCATTAAATATTATCTTGGTGCTGATATGGGCGGCAATGGAAGTTTTATGTACACGAAACGTGAAGGACAGTTACTCCACTGGATCATTGCTAAACCAGATGGTAGTGAAAAAAGGCTCACTACTGACAAGAGTAAGGCTAACGCATATTAGGAGGATAAGAATATGGATCATTTAGATAGAATCGAAGCGCAAAGTATTTTTATATTGAGAGAAGCCTATAAAAAATTTGGTAAATTAGGGATGTTGTGGTCAATCGGCAAAGATTCAACAGTCATGTTATGGCTGGCGAAGAAGGCATTTTTTGGTCATTGCCCATTTCCCTTTATCCATGTGGATACCAATCATAAGATTCCAGAAATGATTGCTTTTCGCGATCGTATGGCCAAAGAGTACAATATCGAGTTGATTGTTCATAAGAATCAGGAAGCCTTGGATGCGGGAATGGGACCAGATAAAGGGCGACTGGTGTGTTGTAAAGCTCTAAAAACCGATGGCTTACAACAAGTCGTGACCAAGTATGAGTTTGAAGGTTTGATTTTAGGTATTCGCAGAGATGAAGAAGGCTCACGTTCCAAAGAACGGGTTTTTAGCGAAAGAAATAAAGAATCGGAGTGGGATTATACCAACCAAGCTCCCGAGTTATGGGATCAATTCAAGACGGATTTCCCCAAAGGCAATCATATTCGAGTGCATCCGATTTTACATTGGAATGAAATGGATATATGGGCCTATATCGAGCGGGAAAAGATTGAATTAATCGATCTATATTTTGCCAAAAACGGCAAACGTTACAGAAGTCTAGGTTGCGCTCCGTGTACAGGGCAAATTGATTCCAATGCGGTGACTGTTGCTCAGATTATAGAGGAACTCAAAAATACAAAAGTGGGTGAACGTGCTGGTAGGGCGCAAGATCAAGAAGATTCTTATGCTATGCAAAAACTCCGCAAGGATGGATATATGTAACTAAATTTAAAGATAGGGTATGGAGGTTAACAAATGGATATAACAAGAGAAGTATTAAATATCGTTGTTGTGGGACATGTCGATCATGGTAAGTCCACAGTCATCGGTCGCTTATTATATGATACAAAATCCCTGCCCGAAGGGGCCATTGATCGGGTCAAGAAAATCGCCAAAGAGAAAGGTAAACCGTTTGAATACGCTTATCTGCTGGACGCCTTTGAAGAGGAACAAAAACAAGGTATTACCATTGATACCACTCAACTCCAGTTCCGCACGGACAAACGAGATTATGTCATCATTGATGCCCCGGGTCATAAGGAGTTTTTGAAGAATATGATCTCCGGGGCGGCCAGTGCTGAGGCTGCATTACTGATTATTGACGCTAATGAGGGCATTCAAGAACAATCAAAAAGACATGGTTATATTTTGTCTCTGCTTGGCATACAAAAAGCTTATGTCTTAGTGAATAAGATGGATCTGATTGAGTACTCGGAAGAAAAGTTTAATGCCATTAAGCTGGAAATGAATGAGTTTCTCCATAGTCTTCATGTATATCCTCTAAAATATATCCCTATCTCCGCTTTCCATGGGGAAAATATAACGACAAAGTCGGATAAAATGCCATGGTACAAAGGAGAATCCATACTTGAGGCTATCGATTTATTTGAAAAGGATAAAGGCTTAGAAGGCAAACCCTTGCGTTTTCCCATACAAGATGTCTATAAATTTGATAATAGGCGGATTATTGCTGGTCGCATTGAGGCAGGTACTTTAAAAACTGGGGATGAAATTTTAATTTCCCCAAGTAATAAGGTAACAAAGGTAAAAAGCATTGAATATTGGGCCGATAAAGATAAAACAGACAGCGTTTCTGCGGGCATGTCAGTCGGCATTACCGTAGAAGATGAGTTCTTTAATAAGCGAGGTGAATTCATTTCTCATACGTATGAAACACCAAAAACCGCTGATACCTTTAAGGTAAGTCTGTTTTGGATGGGCAAAAATGATCTTGTGAAAAATAAAGAATATAAGCTGAAACTGGCCACTCAAGAAGTGGAATGCGAAATCTTTGCCATTAATAAGGTTATTGATGCAACGTCGCTGGAACATATCGATAATGCCAATCAAGCTAGGACCAATGATGTGGCTGAAGTCACCATTAAGACCAAACGACCGATCTGTTTTGATGAATTTAGAAACAATCAAAATACAGGACGTTTCGTCATTGTTGATGGTTATGATGTGTGCGGTGGCGGTATTGTGACTGGACTAGTGCAAGAACGCCAGCTTGTGAGCAAATTTTCAAAACAAAGTGTTGAAATCTTAGTTAGCTGCTTTGATGAATATTATTATATCTTTGCTGAGAGCAACATTAAAAAGATCGCCGCCGTTCCTCATGCTTTTACCATTGGTGATGTTATACCTTCTACGGGCGTTACTTATGAATATCCAGGAGATGTTAATGTTTTAGACTTAAAGACTAATCTGGTGGCTAAAATAAGAAACTCCAAGTTGCAAGATATCACAGCGTTTGGTGACTACCAGTATGATTCTATCCCCTTTATTGGCACCCAAGGTTCCTATCTGCGGATTCATTCGGTAGCAGACTTTACAAAATTTTCAGCAGATCTTGAAAAACTACACCATTCCAAGGAGGTATCAGTAGCAGCTGTTGCCAATCGCTGGTTTGAGTTTATGAAGTTTAGGCAAATACGATACTTGACAGAGGCCAAGTCTTTGGAAATTGAATATCAGATATAGAGATTTGTTGATGATTGGAAAAACAAAGACTAACAGTGTATGGACGTACATATTATTAGTCTTTGTTTTATCTGGGTTGGTTGCATAAATAGTACAACAAATTTAGATATTTATAGACAATTTATGCATTTATGAGTATAATTGTGATAATATTTAAATATTAGGCAAATTTATCGAAAGATAAGGACGCAAAGCTATGGGTCTAACAACACGAAGGTGTTTATGATTGCCAAGCTACCGCTTTAGTTGAGGCTAAAATGTATGACCAGACTAACAGGTCTGGTTTTTATTTCGTAATTAGGAAGTAGAACGGAACATCTTCTACGGTTACAAGTAAAGCACAAGCAGGTGACTTCAGCGACGATGTTATCACTTTGATCGATGCATTATGTTCCTTGTAAGTCGTAAGCTAAGTTTGTTTTATGCTGGGAGATGAGTGTTATGTGGGAAAAACTCTTTTATAAATATGCTGCAACAGTGTTAGCATTGGTGGGAAGTATAGTTGGTTTTTTTATTTATCTTATTCATGACTCTTTATTTCCTGATAACCCTGTCCTTTCACACATTATGGCCTGTCTTTTAGTGAGCATTATTCCTGCTATTGCAGGCTTAATAAGTGGTAGGCTCATACAGCGTTTATACCAGTATGCCCATCGGGATGAATTAACAAATCTTTGGAATAGCAGATATTTTTATTTACAGTTGGCTAAAGAAAGCAAGAAATTGAAAAAAAATAAGTATCCGTTATGTGTAGCACTGATCGACCTTGATGACTTTAAAATAATAAATGATACTTTGGGACATGTTGCAGGAGACGAGGTATTAAAAACAGTTGCGAATATCTTAGCGGAAAATACGCGGGATCGTGATATTGTTGTAAGATGGGGTGGTGACGAGTTTGCCATTATATTCCCTAATACAAAAATCGAAAGAGCCTCTTCACTGGTTGAAAGATTACGCGGAATGATTGAAAGTAGGAGTGAGTGTCGCCAAGTAACTATTAGTGTCGGTGTCATGTTAGTACAAGCTGAGATGGATGTTGCCCAACTACTTAAAATGGTGGACGATACATTATATAAAGCCAAGAAGACAAAAAACTTGGTGGTTACCTCAACTTATTCTTAAATACAGCTATCTGTTACAAGGGTAGCTTGTTTTAGAACATGCTGACAAGCTGGGCTAGAAGGGGTTAACTGGATCTATTAAATACAAAGAGGGACTTCTTTTGAAGTCCCTCTTTGTATTTAATATCAGAATTAATAAGTTTTACGAACCACAGAGGGTTTATAATAATCTTTCCTCTGTGTTCTCTGCGCCTTTGCGGTTAAAAATGTCTTTATGTTTGTTTCTAAGGACACATGAGCGTTTTTCGTACTTTATTTTATAACAATACGGTGGTAACCTTTCTTACCCTTACGGATGAGCAGGCTGTTGTTTTCAAATAGATCGGCAGTGAGTAGGAACTCTAGGTCGGTTACTTTGGTATCGCCAATGGAGAGTCCGCCTTGCTGTATGAGTCGGCGTCCTTCGCTTTTGGAAGGGACGATGCCATTGGCAGTGAGCACATCAATGATCTTTGAGCCCAGTATTTCAGGCGTAATGGTTACTGTTGGCGCATTATCCAATGCACCAGCACCACCAAAGAGTGCTTCTGCTGCTTGCTGTGCTTTCTCAGCCTCGTCTTGTCCATGGATCAGTTTCGTTACTTCAAAGGCCAAGGTTTTCTTAGCGATGTTGATTTCTTTATCACTCAGGGCACCCAACCGGCGGACCTCGTCCATAGGGATAAAGG
>Ga0209123_1001057_pt1 | contig 29463 bp, 24 predicted proteins | sample BarGraIncu00431A_FD_184500 | JGI IMG/M metagenome (GOLD analysis project Ga0209123, IMG submission 184500) | Arctic peat soil microbial communities from Barrow, Alaska, USA - Barrow Graham LP Incubations 004-31A (SPAdes) (version 2) | ecosystem: Environmental > Terrestrial > Soil > Wetlands >... | reverse complement strand
CGCAACAGAACGCTTACATTGAAAGCTTCAACGGTAAATTCCGTGACGAATGCCTAAACGAACACTGGTTTTTATCGATGCGCCATGCACGAGAAGTCATCAGTGCATGGCGTCAGGAATATAACGAAGAAAGGCCGCACAGCGCGCTGGCCTACCTGACACCAAAAAGATTTGCAGACAGTTTTTTAACCGCGGATTCTAAATCGGTTTCGGACTAAGTTGGGGAGCAGGTCATAAATACCCGCGGCTGAGGATCGTGCCTCGCGGACCGCTTTGCCCACATGTCCAGATAAGCCGACTGGCATGAGATGGTCTTCTACTGGTACGTCGCCGTAATGCTGACGATCTCCTTCCTGGTCAGTCTGCGCATTCCGAAACAGGCGCCCTATCTGTCCAAGGATTTTTAGATTCCCTGTGCATGACTGTCAGTATATGGTGGGGGGTTGACCTAGTCAATTGGGCAATATCCGCCATATATCCACATCTCAAATTACATCGTGGACGACACGATTTAGAGTAATGCACGTGCACCCCCATACTTGATATCATGAACAGGTAATTCACCTTACAGGAGACGTCTCATGCAAGCGACACCTCATTCATGCTCGCGGTATTGGCTGACATTCCTAGCGGCCATCCTGGTCTGCTTCAGCACGCTGGCGCAGGCCGAAGCACCACTGGCAAAAACCCAGGTGCCCGGTTATTACCGCACGATGCTCGGCCAGTTTGAAGTCACCACGCTGCTCGACGGCGTTATCGGGCTCGACACCAAGCTAATGAAGAACGTGAACGACGAAGACATACGCCGCCTGTTGGGACGCATGTTTGTTGGCGGCCCCAAGATGCAAACAGCAGTGAATGCCTACCTGATCAACACCGGCAGCAAACTGGTACTGGTCGATACCGGTGCCGGTAAGCTGTACGGGCCAGATCTCGGTTTCATCCTGAAAAACATGGCCGCGGCTGGCTATCGCCCCGAACAAATCGATGCTGTGATTATCACGCACATGCATGGCGACCACATCGCTGGACTGGTCGATGCCAACGGTCTGCCAACATTTCCGAATGCGACCATTCATGTCTCCCAAACGGAGAACGACTTCTGGCTGTCACCCAAAAATGAAGCCGCTGCGCCCGATAGATTGAAGCGCGTGTTCGTCGCGGCGCACAATGTGTCCGCGCCGTATCTCGCCCAGAGCAAATGGAAAACCTTTGCCATCGGCGCACAACTGGTGCCAGGCATCACCGCCACGGCTGCACACGGCCATACGCCAGGGCACACTGCTTTCAGCGTGGAATCACAGGGACAGAAATTGCTGATCTGGGGCGACCTGGTGCATGTGCATGCGATTCAGTTTGTGCAACCGGACGTGGCGATTGAGTTTGACGTCGATCCAAAACAAGCCGTGGTGACACGACGTGCCATTTTTAAGGTGGCTGCTGAAAGCAAAGAACTGGTTGCTGGCATGCACCTGCCTTTCCCCGGCATCGGCCATGTCCGCGCCGATGGGAATGGCACATATAGCTGGGTGCCGGTAGAGTTTTCACCGCTGAAGTAGCAAGGACACAATATTCGGGGGTAGTCGTTTTTCACGCAGCGAAAATTACGCTGCCCCCGAATATCACCAAGCTCCATCCGCGAATATCGTGCGGCGCGTAAAATACACGTTTTTCTTGTCGCCCTCACGCCATGACCATCTTGCTGTCCACACTCAATGCCCGCTACGCGCACACCTCACTCGGACTGCGCTATCTGGCTGCGAACATGGGCGAATTGCAGGCCATCACCCAGATTCAGGAATTCGTGATCGGCACCAACACGACTGTGCTGGCTGAGAAGCTGCTGGAACGCCAACCGCGCATCATCGGGCTGGCGGTGTATATCTGGAATATCGAAGAAAGCACCAAACTGGTCGCGATGCTCAAACGCCTTGCGCCAGAGGTCGTGATCGTACTGGGCGGACCGGAAGTGTCCTACGAGTCCGCCGAGCAACCCATCGTGCAAATGGCGGATTATGTCGTGTCCGGCTGGGGCGACGTCACCTTCCCTGCATTGTGCCGACAAATCCTGAACGGCCCGCAACCGATACAAAAGATCCACGCCGGCGTACAGCCCAAACTGGAAGACATCGTAATGCCCTACCGGCACTACACCGACGAAGACATTAAACAACGTACGATTTATGTGGAAGCATCGCGCGGCTGCCCGTTCAAGTGCGAATTTTGCATCTCGTCGCTGGATAAAACCGCGTGGAAATTCAATCTCAACCGCTTCCTGCAAGAGATGGAATTGCTGCATGCGCGCGGCGCGCGGCAATTCAAATTTGTCGATCGCACCTTCAACCTGAACACGAAGGTAAGCCAGCGCATCATGCAGTTTTTCCTCGACAAGCTTGCTGCCACGCCTGACGATCCGGTGTTTGCGCACTTTGAGCTGGTACCCGATCATCTGCCTGCTGTGCTGAAGGACAGCATTAAACAATTCCCGCCCGGCACCTTGCAGCTGGAAATCGGCGTGCAAACCTTCAACCCGACAGTGCAGGCGCTGATCAGCCGCAAGCAGGACAATGACAAGTCGGCCGAGAACATCCGCTGGCTGATGGAAAATTCGCATGCACATCTGCACGCCGACTTGATTGCCGGCTTGCCCGGTGAAGACATAGCCAGCTTTGCAGCCGGATTTGACCGGCTGGTCGGCATCGGCCCGCATGAAATCCAGTTCGGCATCTTGAAACGACTGCGCGGCACACCTGTGATCCGGCACAGCCAAACTTACGGTTTGGTGTTTGATCCAAACCCGCCGTACACCATCCTCGCAACGTCCAGCGTCGACTTTGCAACGATGCAAAGACTGGTCCGTTTTGCGCGTTTCTGGGACATGGTCGCAAATTCTGGCCGCTTTGCCAACACGCTGCCATTGATCTTGGGCGATGCGCCTTTTGCGCGTTTTATCGGATTTGCCGATTGGTTGTACGCCAAAACCAATGCCACCCACCAGATTGCCCTGGCACGACTGGCGGCGCTAGCGACGGAATGGCTGGTAGCCACCGGCACCGACGCGGTGACGGCGCAGGTGGCGATCGGCGGCGATTACGCCGGCAACGCACAACACCTGCACATAAAGAAAAAAGTAAAAACTGAAGTTGCGCTGCCGCAACGTCAAGCCATGCATGTAGCGGCGAAGGCAGTTGAAACGCTGAATAATTGAAAGCGTTGCCTGTTTCCCATGCTATTGGGGCTTCCCAAATGATTATTGCCAGCGGGCGCTTAAATTGTTATAATTAAAAGCTGTACAAAATTTTGTTGCGCTGACGTCCGTGTCAGCGAACGAACAATTACCTCGTTTTAGGAAAATTTATGGCAAATTCCGCACAAGCACGCAAGCGCGCTCGCCAGTCGGTCAAGCAAAATGCTCACAACTCCAGCCTGCGCTCAACCTTGCGCACTGCAATCAAGGCTGTTCGTAAAGCAATCGAAGCTGGCGACAAAGCAGCAGCAATGACGACTTTCTCTGCATCCGTTTCGACGATCGATCGCATTGCAGACAAGAAAATCGTTCACAAGAACAAAACGTCCCGCCACAAGAGCCGCCTCGCAGCTGCTCTCAAAGCAATGGCGTAAGCCACTGGCGGCCTGTGCCGCTGGTTGTGCTGCAATAAAAAACCCACATGACCTGCGTCATGCGGGTTTTTTAGTTTGTATGCTGAATCAGCATACTCCAGCCGGTATTTATCCTTCCACCTGATTTATATGACTCTCCGCCATATTTAGCCCTATACCCCCGCAAAAAACAGAATTTTTACGGTAAAAATGGGAATTTTCCGTGGTTCGGGCACTTCAAAACGGCAAAAACTGCCGTTTTTTGTGACAACTAATAACGCGACGCGTTATTAGTGCGCCGTGTGCTTAGAAGTTGTAACCGAAGGCTTCTTTAAATCGGTCGGCAATTTCAGACGGTTTGAGCACATGACTCTGTCCGCCTTGATGGCCAATTTTGATCGCGCCCATCAGGCTACCCAAACGCCCGGTCGTGAGCAAGTCCATGCCATTGACGATCCCGTACATCAGCCCAGCGCGGAATGCATCGCCGCAACCAGTTGGGTCGAGCGCTTTTTCAACCGTGACGCATGGGATATCGAGACCGACATCGCCGCTATAAATTTCTGCGCCCATTTCGCCACGTGTGATGATGAATGCAGCGACGCGTTGCGCGATGTCCTTCTGCGATAGTCCGGTCCGGCTCATCAGCATTTCTGCTTCGTAATCATTGACGGCCACATAGGTCGCGAGGTCGATGAACTCCAGCAACTCCTCGCCGCTGAACATCGGCAAACCTTGACCTGGATCGAAAATGAATGGGATGCCAAGGTCGGCGCACTCCTTCGCATTCTGGATCATGCCGTCGCGACCATCAGGGGCCACAATGGCCAATTTGATATCGTCGCCAACATCGGCCACCTTGTTTTCATGCGAAAACGCCATCGCACCCGGATGGAAAGCGGTGATCTGGTTGCTGTCGAGGTCGGTGGTGATGAAGGCTTGTCCGGTGAAGGACTTTTTGATCGTGAGGATGTTGCGCCGCGAAATGTCGAGTTCTGCCAGCCGTTCAAGATAGGGTTCGCCATCCGACCCGATCGTCGCCATGATGCGCGGTTCGGCACCCAGCAACTTGAGGTTGTAGGCGATGTTACCGGCGCAACCGCCAAACTCGCGCCGCATGCCCGGAACCAAAAAAGCGACATTCACCTTGTGTAACTGGTCTGGCAGGATGGCTTCGGAAAATCGGCCATGAAACGACATGATAGTGTCATACGCCAGCGAACCACAGATCAAACAAGTCATATTAGTCATCCAATTGGTCAGGGATAAAACAGGTACACCCGATAGCCAGAAGGCTTAGGTTGCTCAAGATCAAATGCCAGCTTGAACTGCTGTTCGGAATTGGCGGCAAAGCCGCTTGGGGCATCCGGCACTGACGCCAGATACTCCTGAGCTGTAAACACCCGGCGCACCAGCGGCGTCTCATTGGCGTCATTCAGCGTCAGCTCCAGATAAGGCCACGCCTGCGCCAAGGCACTGCGGTTGCGCAATAACATATTGAGCGTGAAAGATTTTTCATTGGCAGTCGGCGCTTGCAGCTCACTGACATCGACCGATATCATATCAATTTGTTCCTGCAACGCGGTCTGGCACTCAATCACTTCGCAAACCTGTTCCAGCATCGGTTTGAGTTGCGGGAAGGTGGCTGCCAGCCGATCATTGAATGCATCCACCGTCTGAAAAAACAGCAGCGGCAACAAGATCAATATGAGCAAGACCTTCGCAACGCCAGCGATACGCCCATAACGTTCCTGCCTACGCGCGCGCTGCATGAAGCCGGGCTCTGCGACAGCTGGCTTGGCGACGTCAGGCATTGGCGCTTCGTCTGAAGTTTCATCCTGCACCACCGGGGAGTGCGTTAGCGTAAATTCCACGTCGCCATCAAAACCGTCTTCTTCGGTTTCGTGCAGTGCTTGATAGGGCTGAATTGGTTCGGACAGGTGTGGTTCAATGCGCCCGTCGAGGTTGAGCATAATCTCAGGCTCATCCTCCTCTTCAGGTGCCGGCACTTGCTGCGCCGTCTCCATCTCATCTCCAAACACCGGATTGGGCGTGTCGGCCAGTGCTGACTCAACCGGTTCCTGCAGCGTATCCGACGGGGTCAAAATCAGTTGTAACTCTTCGACCGGCTCCTCAATCTCTGCATGGGCTGGTCCAACAGCAATCACGGTGATCGGGTCGGTGTCGATCGCGCTCTCAGGCCACGATACCTGGCTGCTTGGCGCTGCCGAAGCGGTCAGGCTAGCCACCTCTTCGGGTTTGATTAATTGCTCAGTCCCGTTGAAGACTTGCTTGCATGAACCACAGCGTACGATGCCATTGAATATTTTCAGCTGGTCTTGCACGACGCGAAAGCTCGTGTGGCAATAGGGGCAACGTGTGGCCAGCATCATGCGTCACCCTACGCCAGGTCGTTGACCGCACAAGGCGACCCAGCCATCCAGTGCTTTCCAGACTGTCAGTTTGATATAAGGCGCGTAAGCTTCAGCCACTTCGTCAGCCTGTCGCTGCAGGATGCCGGACAGTACCAGAAAGCCTCCAGGCGCAACATAACTTGAAAGCATTGGGGCCATAAGCTTCAATGGGATGGATAGAATATTGGCGACCACGACCCCGAACGAACGGTCGGCAACAGTCAGGAAGTCGTTTGGCAAATAATAGTCTATTTTGCAATGGTTGCGGGCGGCATTCTCCTTAGCCGAAATCATCGCCTGTGGATCAATGTCAACGCCAATGACCTTGTCTGCACCGAGCTTGCTGGCAACCATCGCCAGAATGCCAGAACCGCAGCCGTAATCAAGCACCGTTTTGTTTTGGGGGGCGTGTGCTTCCAGCCACTCCATGCAAAGCCGCGTGGTCGGGTGGCTACCCGTGCCAAACGCCAGCCCCGGATCAAGCTCCAGTATCAGCGCACTCGGATCGGGCGCTTCATGCCAGCTAGGCACTACCCAGATATTTTTACCGATATGAATCGGCGCAAACTGCGATTGCGTCAGGCGCACCCAATCTTGCTCCGCCACTTGCCGCAGCGTGTATTGCGGCAGCGCATCCAAATTGCAGACTTCACTCACCTCAGCCAGAATGGCTTGATGGTCGGCATCCGCCGCAATCAGCGCCACAATGCGGGTGCGATCCCAAGCTGCTTCCGCCGGCTCCATCCCCGGCTCGCCAAAGATCGGCTTTTCTGCATCCGTGCCCTCTTGGGCGTCTTCAACCGAAACCGATAGCGCGCCCGCATCCATGAAAGCATCGGACAAGGACTCGGCATGTTCGCGCGCTACTTCAATGACGATTTCATTCCAGCTCATTCAATGCCTTCCGGGTAACTGCTGTGTTGCTCTTGCTTACTTTTGCTTCTCTGCGTGCCGCTCTGCGAGCAAATGCTCCAGATAGTGGATGTTGGTGCCGCCTTCCAGGAAGCAGACATCCGTCATCAACTCGCGATGCAAAGGAATATTGGTTAAAATACCTTCGACCACCATTTCGGACAGTGCAATCTGCATGCGTTTGATCGCTTGGTCACGCGTGACACCGTACGCAATCACCTTGCCCACCATCGAATCATAATATTGCGGCACGGTGTAACCCGCATAAGCGTGTGAATCGACGCGCATGCCTGGGCCGCCAGGCGCATGCCAGGACGTGATCTTGCCGGGCGATGGCGTGAACTTGAATGGGTCTTCCGCATTGATGCGGCACTCGATCGCATGTCCCTTGAACACGATGTCGCGCTGGCGCATGCGCAACGCCTCGCCGGCTGCAATATGAATCTGTTCCTGCACGATGTCGATGCCGGTAATCAACTCCGTCACCGGATGCTCGACCTGCACGCGCGTATTCATTTCAATGAAATAAAACTCGCCGTTTTCATACAGGAATTCAAACGTACCGGCACCGCGATAACCAATCTTGCGGCAAGCATCGGCGCAACGTTCGCCGACCTTTTCAATCAGCTTGCGCGGGATGCCGGGTGCCGGTGCTTCTTCAATTACTTTTTGATGGCGGCGCTGCATCGAGCAATCGCGCTCGCCGAGCCATACGGCATTGCCAAATTCGTCGGCCAGAATCTGGATTTCCACATGACGCGGATTTTCTAGAAACTTCTCCATATAGACTTCCGGGTTGCCAAAAGCGGTGCCAGCCTCGGACTTGGTCATCGACACGGCATTCAGCAGCGCCGCTTCGGTGTGCACAACACGCATGCCGCGTCCGCCACCACCGCCAGCGGCCTTGATGATGACCGGATAACCAACCTTGCGCGCGGTCTGGACGATTTCTTTTGGATCGTCATTCAGCGCACCTTCGGAGCCTGGCACGCAAGGCACGCCAGCCTTGATCATGGTTTGTTTGGCGGTGACCTTGTCGCCCATCATGCGGATCGACTCGGAACGCGGACCAATAAAAACAAAACCGGATTTTTCGACGCGCTCGGCGAAATCGGCATTCTCGGACAGGAAACCGTAGCCCGGGTGAATCGCCTCGGCATCCGTCACTTCTGCCGCGCTGATGATGGCGGGCATATTCAGGTAGCTAAGCGTAGATGGCGCCGGGCCGATGCAAACCGACTCGTCCGCTAGCTTCACATATTTGGCTTCACGATCTGCCTCGGAATGGACAACAACCGTTTTAATGCCCATCTCGCGGCATGCGCGCTGGATGCGGAGCGCAATTTCGCCACGATTGGCAATGAGGATTTTTTCAAACATAGTGATAAGTCCAAGTCTCTTGAAATTCGTTCATTCACGGACGGAAATACAGTCCATGACGGTCAGCGCGGCTGACTCCAATTCAAAATCATTTGTGGCGCGAAAACGAGTTGCAGACAAGCAAATCGAAGTCGACAAGGCCACGAAAATTTTAAATTGGAATTAAGCAATCACGAACAAAGGCTGACCGTATTCGACCGGCTGGCCATTCTCAACCAGAATCTGCTTGATAACACCGGCAACGTCAGCATCAATTTCATTCAACAGCTTCATCGCCTCGATGATGCAAAGCGTATCGCCCAGCTTGACGGCTGATCCAATTTCAACATACGGCGGGGTGCCCGGCGCAGACGATGAGTAATACGTGCCAACCATAGGCGATTTGACGATGTGGCCCTGTATTTCGGCCGGCGCAACAGGAACGGCGGGCGCAGCGGCGGTAGGAACCTGCACATACTGCGGCGCGGGCGCTTGGGCGTGGTACATGACAGCCTGGTTCTGCTGTGGCTCTGTCGCCTTGACTATGCGAACCTTGCTTTCGCCTTCGGTCACTTCCAGCTCTGCAATATCAGATTCGGCCACCAGGTCGATCAATGTCTTGAGTTTACGTAGATCCATATGAAATTCCCGAAAAATGCCGCCGAACAACAGGAGCACTTTGATTGAAAAGAGCGTAATTGTAAGTTATTTGTGTGATTTATGCGAAATTAAGCGACATTAAATCACATTTTTTTGAGGGCAAAGTCGATGGCGAATTGATAGCCTTCGATGCCAAGCCCGCATATTACACCGGTTGCGACAGCGGAGAGAAAAGAATGATGCCGGAATGATTCACGCTGATGCACATTGGAAATGTGCACCTCAACAAAAGGAATGGCCACACCAGACAAGGCATCGCGCAAAGCAACGCTGGTGTGCGTGAAGCCGCCGGCGTTGATCACAATGGCATCAACACCCTCGCTCTTCGCAGCATGAACCCGGTCGATCAGTGCACCCTCATGGTTGCTCTGAAAACACGCCAGATGCGCGTCAGCCGCTTTTGCCTGCGCTAGCGCTGCGGCCTCGATATCTGCCAGTGTCGCCTTGCCATAGACATCGGGCTCGCGCGAGCCCAGCAAATTCAGGTTAGGGCCATTGAGCAGAAGGATGTTCTTCGCCATAAGATGCCACTCCAGTTAAGACCAATTTACAGATTCTGATGCCAAATCATGCTACTTGGCAAGGAAAAAGCACAACACCCGTCAAGATGCGCGCTCATCTTGCTCAATCAACAACCTGACCGCATCGACATTCGCACGCTCGACACGCCCGCCCGACCTCACTTTTAAAGCACCGCGCAAATCATCAGGCTGGTACAAGGCCAAATGAATCCCCTCATTTTGCCGCATGAAGCTGATCACCTCAACTTTTTTGCCCTGCCCTCTGAAGTGCGGCAACTCGCTCACGTCAAATTGCACATTCCGGTTCAACAGGAATATTTCGACGTCCTTTTCATTATCAGTGAACAACTGTAAATGAATCTCGGAATGTTCACCCGCAGTGCCATTCAGCACTGCGCCAGTCAGGTAAGGCTGAAACTGCTCCAACTCCTCCATCACCACCAACGCCAGTTGTCGCAAATGCTGCAAGCGGCTCGGCTGACTGTCACGCAAGAACAGCTCATTATAAATCCGCAGCTCATCCTCAATTTGTGTATTGTCCGGCAAAAATTCGCCACTCACGCAGTCATCACCTAAAATCTGCTTGGCCGCCTTGCGCTTGGCCGCGCCATAAGTCGCGCCATCCTCGGCAATCAAACGCGCAGCCGCAACGGCGATCTCAGTACGGATCGCGCTGGCATCTGAAAAATAGTCTTGTCCCATAGCCCCATGATACCCGTAGCACGCCGCATAAAGCAGCAGGTCGGGTAAAATCATCTTTTTGCAGCAGCCATTCACGTTTTATACACTATGCATATCCATATTCTCGGCATCTGCGGCACCTTCATGGGCGGCCTCGCGGTACTGGCCAAAGCGGCAGGCCACAAGGTTACCGGCTGCGACGCCAATGTCTACCCGCCGATGAGCACCCAACTCGCTGAGCAAGGGATTGAACTCATCACCGGTTTTGACCCCGACCAGATAAACCTGAATCCCGACCTGTTCGTCATCGGCAACGTTGTCTCGCGCGGCAACCCGTTGATGGAGGCAATCCTGAATCGCGGCCTACCCTATATGTCCGGGCCGCAGTGGATCGGCGAACATATCCTGCAAGACAAGTGGGTGCTGGCAGTGGCCGGAACCCATGGCAAAACCACCACATCATCAATGCTGGCATGGATACTGGAAGATGCGGGTTATTCGCCCGGCTTTTTGATCGGCGGCGTACCACTGAACTTCGGCATTTCGGCGCGCCTGCACGGCAAAGATACCAGCTCCATCTTTTTCGTGATTGAGGCGGATGAATACGATACTGCCTTTTTCGACAAACGTAGTAAGTTCGTTCATTACCACGCAAAAACCGCGATCTTGAACAATTTGGAATACGATCACGCTGACATCTTCGCCGATCTTGCCGCTATAGAGACGCAATTCCACCACTTCGTACGCATCGTGCCCGGCGTGGGCCGCGTGATTGTGAATGCGAATGAGGTCTCTCTGCAACGCGTCATCGAGCGCGGCTGCTGGAGCGAAGTTGAACGCTTCGGCCATGCCGATGGTGCAGACTGGGCGCTCAGCGCACACGACGACGGTCGTTTTGATGTGTTGTTTAAGGGCGAACTGCAAGGCACTGTTAATTGGACACTGGACGGCGAACATAACCGGCTAAACGCACTAGCAGCGATTGCCGCCGCCCGTCATGTCGGCGTACCGCCAGCGCAGGCGATCCAGTCGCTCGGCCAATTTGAGAATGTGAAGCGCCGCATGGAGCAACGCGGCACGGTCAATGGCATCACCGTGTACGACGACTTTGCGCACCACCCAACCGCGATTGCCACCACAGTTGCCGGATTGCGTCAGCGCATCGGCGTAGCCAGAATTCTCGCGGTGCTGGAGCCACGCTCCAACACGATGAAGCTGGGCGCAATGAAACAAGCGCTGCCCGGCAGTCTCACGGATGCCGATCTGGTCTTTGCTTATGGCGCCGCCAGTGGCAAGGATGCGCTCGACTGGGATCTAGCACAAGCACTGGCGCCGCTGGGCGACAAAGCGCAGGCGTTTGACGATCTGGACAGGCTGGCCGCAGCCATCGCGCAGGCAGCGCAAGCTGGCGACCAAATTCTGGTGATGAGCAATGGCGGATTTGGCAATATTCACCAAAAAATACTCGATCTCTTAGGAAAATCATGCCTTCCTCACAGATAATCCTGTATCTGCATGGATTTCGCTCATCACCTCAATCATTCAAGGCGCACTTGTTTGCCCAACACATGGCGGCATTGGGCTTGGAAAAGAACTACCTTTGCCCACAGCTGCCGGCCTCACCCAAAGCCGCGATCCAGCTAGCGCAGCATCTGCTGCAAAATTATGTGTCGGAACAAATCACGCTGGTTGGGTCATCGCTCGGCGGTTATTACGCCACCTGGCTGGCAGAACAACTGGGCTGCCGCGCAGTTTTGTTGAACCCGATGGTTCACATTCCGTATGACATGGATCAGTTTATTGGCGCGACCACAACCTATCACTCGAACGAAGTTTTTGAATTCAAACGGGATTATGTCGATGAACTGCGTGCGCTTGCCACCGAGCAAACCACCCAACCGGCGCGCTATTTTCTGTTTGCCGCAACCGGCGATGAATTGCTCGACTGGCGCGATATGGAGGCGCATTATCCGGGCGCACGCCAGCACATCATTCAGGGCAGCGACCATGGTTTGACCGGATTTGAACAATATTTAGACGAAGTACTTGCATTTTGCGGCATCGATGCCGGGGCAACGCAGTGATACAAAATGCACTGTCGCGCGCGCGCTGGCATCATCATCCGAATGCCACCAGTCCGTCCTCCCTTATGCGCGACTGGCTGATGCTTAAAACGTCGCTGACGGCGCAGCTGCGTACGCGCAGCAATCAATTCAAGGTGCAGCGCCTGCACCAGAGGCAGGGTCTTTGCCTGGCGGATGAATCCGCCTTGATCGGCTTGCCACGCCGCATGCGCGTCCGGGAAAGAGAAGTGCTGCTGTGCTGCGATGGCAAACCCGTGGTATTTGCGCATACGGTCGTGCCACTGTCCGCGTCTGCCTCAGATTGGCCGATGTTTCGCACGCTGGGCGAACGTTCACTCGGTTCGACCCTGTTTGGCGACCCCGCCATACAGCGTGGCGCATTGCAATACGCACGCCTGCCGCACACTCATCCGCTGATGCGGCGAATTCGCACTATTGTCGCGCCTGAACAGATAGAATCGCGGCTACACGCGCGCCGATGCCTGTTTCGTCGCGGTAATGGCTTGATGCTGGTGACGGAAGTTTTCCTGCCGGCAATCACCCAACTAATATGTCAACAAAGTAATTAATGAATTTATTTTATGAAGAATCCGGCGATTTCAAGGCCGGCAGCGTACTGTCCCACGCCGGCGAGTCTTATCAGGTTGAATTACCGGGCGGCAAACGCGCAAAAGTCAGAGCACGCGATGTGTTATTGCAATACGCCACGCCAGATCCTGCGCTGCTGCTCGATGACGCGCATAAATTAGCGGCCGATATCGACCTGGATTTTCTGTGGGAAGTAGCCGGACAGGATGAGTTTGGCTTTGCCGAGCTCGGTGCAGAATATTTTGGTCATGCCCCCTTGCCACAGGAAGCGGCTGGCCTGCTCTTCCGGCTGCATACCGCGCCTATGTATTTTTACAAACGCGGCAAAGGGCGCTACAAAGCCGCGCCCGAAGACGCGCTGAAGGCGGCACTCGCCAGCATCGAACGCAAAAAACAGCAGGCCATCCTCCAGGCGCAATTTGTAGACGAGCTGAAACAAAACCGCTTGCCGGAAGCGCTGAAGCCGCTGGCGCTGCAACTCTTGTTCAAGCCGGATAAAAATAGCCTTGAGTACAAAGCACTGGATGCTGCCTGCTCAGCCTTGCATACCACCCCGTCGCGCCTGATGCTGGCTACGGGCGGCATTGCGTCGCCGCAGGAATTGCATCTGGCGAAATTCCTGTTCGAGCATTTCCCGAAAGGAACCGGCTTCCCGAAAATCGATGTCGCGGCAGATCTGCCCTCCTTGCCGGTTGCAGACGTGCAAGCGTTCTCGATCGACGATATCACCACCACCGAAATCGACGATGCGTTTTCCGTCAAGATGCTGTCGGATGGCAAAGTGCAAGTCGGCATCCACATTGCCGCGCCCGGACTGGAAATCCGCCCGGATGACATGATCGACGCGATTGCCCGTCAACGCCTGTCGACCGTGTACATGCCGGGCGACAAGATCACAATGCTGCCGGATGAACTGGTCGAACGTTTTACCTTGGGCGCAGGGCAAACGCGCCCAGCGCTCTCGCTATACACCACGCTGGACCCTGCCGACTGGTCGATCATCGACACGCAAACCAAGGTGGAAGCAGTGCCGATGGCGAGCAACCTGCATCACAACGTGATGGACAGTCTGGTCACTGAAGAGAATCTGGCAGCCGGGCTCGGCGAATACCCGCACAAGGCTGAGCTGGCACAACTTTGGCAATGGGTACAAGTCCTGGAACAGGAACGGATGGCCAAACGCGAAAGCTTTGGCTTGAAGCCAGAGCAAAACAATCGCGTTGATTTCAATTTCTACGTCGAAAACGATATTGTCTCGATCGAACGCCGCAAGCGTGGCGCACCGCTCGATAAAATCGTCGCAGAATTGATGATTTATGCCAATAGCAGCTGGGGCAAACTGCTGCACGAACATGGCGTACCCGGCATTTACCGCAGCCAGGGGCAGGGCGTGGGCGGCTGGGCCGCCAAAATGCAAGTGCGTATGCTCACTCATGCTGCGCCGCATCAAGGGTTGGGCGTCGACCAATATGCGTGGAGTACTTCACCCTTGCGGCGTTACACCGATCTGGTCAACCAATGGCAAATCATTGCGTGCGCCGAGCATGGTGTGGCGGCACCCTTGTCCGCACCGTTCCGCCACCGCGATGCCAGCCTGTTTGCCATTGTCTCGTCGTTCGATGCCGCTTATAGCGCCTATGCCGAATTCCAGGATCAGATGGAGCGTTATTGGTGCCTGCGCTGGTTGCAGCAGCATGACGCCAAGCAAGTCGATGCGGTCGTTTTGCGGGATGAGGTCGTGCGCCTGGTCGACATTCCGCTGATTATCCGGCTACCCGGGATGCCCAGACTGGCGCGCGGTGCGCAAGTACGGCTGGATTTGCTGCGCTGGGATGAGGTGGATCTTTCGATTGAAGCGCGCCTGCTGGAAGTCATGTCACAGGAACCGCAAACCGTCATCGACGACCTCTCGGATGAGACACATGAAGAGAGCGGCGAAGTCGCGCCTGAACCAATCCTGATAACTGAGTCCGGCGACGCTAAATTGGAATAAAATCCGTCATTCAATCAATATTTGAACTGTAAAGCGTGAAGTTAATTCTCCAAAATCTGACGCTGTCGATTGCCATCGCACTCTCCGTGCTGACGCATGGCGTGTTGCTGACGGTGCATTTTGTATCACCGGAGTCGTTCCGCTTGCCGCCAGCCAATCCGGCGCTGGAAGTGATCCTGGTAAATGCCAAACACAATAAGCGGCCCGACAAAGCGGATGCGCTGGCACAAGCCGACCTGGATGGTGGCGGCAATGCCGATGCGGGTCGCGCCAAATCGCCGCTGCCTGACATGCGCCGCTCGGAAGATGGTGACACGCTAAAAGCAACGCGGCGGCGGGTTGAGGAATTGCAGGAGCAGCAGCAAAAATTGATGGCGCAAATCAAGCAAAAAGCGCTGCTCAAGGCGCCGCCAAAAACCAACCTGAAGCATCCCAACCCGGCGCACCCAACCGGTCTGGATGCGCTTGACAGCAACCATGCGATTGCGCGCATGGCAGCTGAAATCAGCCGTACTATCGAAGACCAGAACAAGCGCCCGCGCAAAACCTTCATCACACCCAGCACACAGGGCGTCGGATATGCGATGTATTACAAGACGCTGCAACGCAGGATCGAAGATATTGGCACACTGAATTTCCCGCAGCAGGATGGCAAGAAGCTGTATGGCGAATTGGTTATTTCCATTCCGATTTTTCATGACGGCACGATTTACAGCCAGTATGGCGGGCCGAAAATTGAAAAATCTTCCGGCAACGATGCACTAGACCAAGCCGCGCTGCGCATCGTGCGCCGGGCAGCCCCATTTGGCCGGTTTCCGCCCAACATGCGCAGCAAAGAGGGGGACGATCTGTGGGTGGTCATCACCCGCTTCAAGTTCACCCGCGAACAAGCGCTGGAAGCCCAGTTGCAAAACGCCAATTAAGCGACACGACATGCTGACACCCGACCGTTATGCCGTGATCGGCAACCCGATAGCACACAGCAAATCGCCGGAAATCCATGCGCGCTTTGCTGTGCAGACCAGTCAGAATTTGACCTATGAACGTCTGCTGGCGCCTTTGGGCGGGTTTGCCGCAGCAGTACACGACTTCATTAAGCATGGCGGCAAAGGGCTGAACGTGACCGTGCCGTTCAAACTCGATGCGTTCGACTTGGCGACCGACTTGACCGAGCGCGCGCGCATGGCTGGCGCAGTCAACACACTGCGCTTTGATGGCGACACAATCCTGGGCGACAATACCGATGGCGTCGGGCTGGTCAACGACATCGTGAACAATGCCGCTGTGCCGCTGAGCGGCAAGCGTGTGCTGCTGCTCGGTGCCGGCGGCGCGGCACGCGGCGTAATACTGCCACTATTAGGCGAACAGCCGGCAGAACTGGTGATCGCAAACCGTACCATCAACAAGGCAGTTGAACTGGCGCAATTATTTTCAACCGGCAGCAGCATCCGCATCGGCGCCCGCGCATTCAGCGAGCTGCATGGTCATTTCGACGTGATCATCAACGCCACCTCTGCCGGGCTGACGGATGAGATGCCGCAAGTGCCTGCATCGATCTTTAGCGATGATTCGCTGGCGTATGACATGGTGTACGGCGCGCAAGCAACTTGCTTCATGCAGTTTGCCGCACTGCATGGCGCCAAGGTACGCGATGGACTCGGCATGCTGGTCGAGCAGGCGGCAGAATCGTTCTTCCTGTGGCGCGGCGTGCGGCCCGAGACCGCATCGGTGTATGCCGCATTACGCGCTTTGCTATGAATATGAAGCGCCTGCGTAAATATCTATGGTGGATCGTGTTGGCGCCTATCGCGCTGGTGCTGCTGATCCAGTTGTATTTATTCACGCAGATCTGGTGGTGGGTCGATCACAACCCGAGTTCGACCAGCTTCATGCGGCAGCAGCTTTCCGAGTTGCAAAAAAAGAACCCAAAGGCGATGCTAAAGCACCAGTGGGTTCCCTACGAACGCATTTCAAGCAACCTGAAACGTGCGGTGATTGCTTCGGAAGACTCCAATTTTTCCGAACATGAAGGTGTCGATTGGGATGCGTTGATGCATGCCTACGAAAAGAATTCCAAAAAAGGCAAAGTCGTTGCTGGCGGCTCGACCATCACGCAGCAACTGGCAAAAAACCTGTTTTTGTCTGGCTCACGCAGCTACCTGCGCAAGGGGCAAGAATTCATCATTACTTACATGCTTGAATTCTGGATGGACAAGGAGCGCATCTTCGAAATTTACCTGAATGTAGTCGAATTCGGCACCGGCGTATTTGGCGCCGAAGCGGCTGCTCGACACTATTACAAAATTCCGGCCTCTGCGCTCGGCGCCAGCCAGGCGGCAAAGCTTGCGGTGATGCTGCCTCGACCACGCGTGTATGAAAAGAACCGGGATTCGGCTTATCTGACCAGGCGCACCGCGTTGATTCTGCGCCGCATGGGTTCGGCCGAACTGCCTTAAGCGCCACAATATTTGTTATTAACTTAACGCCCACAAAAGCGGCGCAGCCCGGAGAGTCGATGATTAATGTCTTTGTATTGCAAAACGGACGACTGAACCAAGTGACGATTGAGTCGCGCCTCGATCTGGAAAATATCACACCGACCTGGGTCGACCTGACCGATCCGAACGAAACCGAGCGCGAGTGGGTAAAAAGCATCTATGGGGTGACACTGCCCGGTGAAGACGAAGTCAAAGATATTGAAGCATCGGCGCGCTACTATGAAGCGGAGAATGGCGATCTGCACCTGCGCACGGATTTTTTGATCGAAGAAGAAGTCGGCCCGTCCAGCGCCGTCACCGTCGCATTCATACTGGCCAAGTCAGTACTGTTTTCGGTGCATACCGACGATTTGCCGGTATTTCGCCTAGTGCGCCTGCGCGCCCGCTCCCGCCCCGGCTCCATCTCGAATTACATGGACGTGCTGCTCGACCTGTACGCCACCGACGCCGAATACTCGGCTGATGCGCTGGAAGGCGTGTACCAGACGCTGGAAGAAGTCAGCGCCCGCGTGTTGCAAAAAGAATTCACCGATCACGATGCCGCCACCACGCTGAACCTGATCGCGCAAGAAGAAGATTTGAACGGGCGCATCCGCCGCAACATGATGGATACGCGCCGCGCGGTCAGCTTCCTGATGCGCACGCGCTTGCTGCACGCCGATCAATTTGAAGAAGCAAGGCAAATCCTGCGCGATATTGAATCGCTGGATAATCACACGTCCTATCTGTTCGACAAAATCAACTTCCTGATGGATGCGACCGTCGGTTTCATCAACATCAACCAGAACAAGATCATCAAGATTTTCTCGGTAGCAAGCGTGGTTTTCCTGCCGCCGACGCTGATCGCCAGCATTTACGGGATGAACTTTGACATCCTGCCGGAGCTGAAATGGGATATCGGTTATCCATTTGCGCTGGCACTGATGCTTGCCAGCGCGGTTACGCCTTTCTGGTATTTCCGCCGTCGCGGCTGGCTGAAATAGCGGCAAGTTACCCGTGCGGCGGGCATGTGTGTATGTGATGCGCGCACGCTGATTACGCATACTCCATCCGGTATTTTACCTTCCGCCCGTGTTATTTGGCTCTGCGCCATATTAAGCCATATACTCCCGAAAAAATCGCATTTTACGGCTAAAAATCGGCGATTTTCAGGCATTTTAGGGCGTGGAGGCACCTCCACGACCCGTCTTTGGCGCCACTAATAACGCGACGCGTTAATAGTTGATTTGTTAACTATTTCCTGGTGCCATAAGGTCGGCGTATGTTTGGCGCCTCCCGGCTCAGACCAATTGCCTAAATGCGCTGCGCGCCGCCTCAATTGCAACATCGATCACCGCATCATCGTGTTGCGCCGACACAAAACCTGCCTCGAATGCTGATGGTGCAAAATACACGCCGGCATCGAGCATCGCATGGAAAAACACGTTGAAGTGGCTGACGTCACAAGCCATCATTTGGGTGTAAGTTGTCGGCACCGACTCGGTAAAATACAGGCCAAACATGCCGCCGACCGCATCGGCGCAAAACGCCACGCCCGCCTCTTGCGACGCACCGCACAAGCCTTGCACCAGCCGATTGGTCTGTGCGCTCAGGTGTTCATAAAAACCGGGCTCTTGCACTAGCTTGAGCGTACTCATGCCAGCAGCGAGCGCAACCGGATTGCCGGACAGGGTTCCCGCCTGATAAACCGCGCCCAGCGGCGCGAGATGCCGCATCACTTCGCGCCGACCGCCGAATGCTGCGACCGGCAAACCGCCACCGATAACTTTGCCCAGACAGGTGATGTCTGGCGTGATGTCATACAACGCCTGCGCACCACCCAACGCCACCCGGAAGCCGGTCATCACTTCATCGAAAATCAGCAACGCGCCGTATTGGGTACACAAACGGCGCATCGTTTGCAAAAATTCCAGCTTGGGGCGAAGCAGGTTCATGTTGCCGGCAACCGCCTCGACAATCACGCAGGCGATTGAATCCCCCACTTCCCGAAATGCATCTTCCAGCTGCTGTATATCGTTGTAGGCTAACACCATCGTATGGCGCGCAACCTCTTCCGGCACACCCGCCGAGGTCGGGCTGCCAAAGGTCAGCAAGCCACTGCCCGCCTTGACCAGCAGCGAATCGGAATGACCGTGATAACAACCTTCGAACTTGACGATTCTGTCGCGCCCAGTCGCACCGCGCGCCAGCCGCAGCGCACTCATCGTCGCTTCGGTGCCGCTGGAAACCAGCCGCACCTGTTCCATCGACGGCACCAGCCGGCAAAGTGTTTCTGCCAGATCCACTTCTGCCTCAGTGGGCGCACCAAAACTGAGGCCACGCGTGGCCGCGTCCTGCACCGCTTTGACCACCTGCGGATGCGCATGCCCTACGATCGCAGGCCCCCACGAACCAATGAAGTCGATGTAACGCTTGCCATCCGCATCCCAAAAGTATGGCCCTTCGGCACGAGTAATAAAACGCGGTGTGCCGCCGACGGAACGAAACGCACGCACCGGCGAATTGACGCCGCCGGGAATGGAAAGTTGCGCCCTGGCAAATAAGGCTTCATTGTGGCTATTGGTCATGGAAAATCCTGGTCAGAGAAGCATGCAGAACGCTACCTTAATGGCAAAAACAGGGGCTGGCAAGTGTGCGCGCACCCACCTACATAACCAATAATATTGGCAAAGTAGACACTAAATTCAAGAAGTGCATTTTCCTTACAACATTTCGAAATCAACAAAGGCCGTATTTGGTGCAAATTGCTGCAATGTTATTACAAAGTAACCATTGTGTAGTATTCTCAAAAAATCACGAAGATACGTGAAAGCGGCATTGGAGATTGACCAGCATGAAAATCATGGTGATTGACGACAGCAGCACGATCCGTCGGACTGCGGAACTGTTTCTGCGCCCAGCCGGGTATGAAGTCATTCTTGCGGATGACGGGTTTGATGCGCTGGCCAAAATCAACGACCACCATCCCGCTTTGATTTTTTGCGACATCCTGATGCCGAGGCTGGATGGCTATCAAACCTGTGCGCTGATCAAAAAAAGTGCGCGTTTTAATAGCACCCCAGTCATCATGCTCTCGTCAAAAGATGGTTTATTCGATCGCGCGCGCGGCGCGATGGTCGGATCCAATTATTACCTGACCAAACCATTTACCAAGGATGACTTGCTTAAGGCGGTACACGATCACGCCTTAGCTTCACCATCCTGAATTTCACAAAACAAAGGACTTATACATGACTATCAAAAAAATTCTGGTTGTTGACGACTCTCCTACAGAACGCTACTTTTTGACCGACCTTCTGGTCAAAAATGGCTATTCCGTTTCCACCGCCGAGAGCGGCGAAGAAGCGCTGGATAAAATTAAGGCAGACAAGCCAGAATTGATTTTGATGGACGTGGTGATGCCAGGCAAAAACGGCTTCCAGATTACGCGCACTATTTCACGCGACCCTGAAATGCAAAATGTGACCGTCATCATCTGCTCCAGCAAGGACCAGGAAACCGACCGCATCTGGGGCTTGCGTCAAGGTGCGCATGATTATCTCGTCAAGCCGATTGATCCGCAGGCACTGCTGGATAAAATCACCGCGCTGGGTTAGAACCACTCATGACATCACCCACCGAAATTATCAGCTCAGAAGTACCTAAAGGCAAATCCGATCGGGCCGACCGACGCAATCGCATGCGCCTGTTTCAATCTGAGCTGGTTGATCGCATGCAGGCTGCGCGCGATCAAACGGTGGTTCGCGACAACCAGTTAGGCATCATGATCGGTCAGACGCGATGGCTGCTGGATTTGCAGGAAGTGGGTGAAATTGTTCCTGTGACAGCAATCACGACGGTACCACTGACTCTGGACTGGTATCTCGGCCTGCTGAATATTCGCGGCAACTTGATTAGCGTGATTGATTTTTCCCGTTTTCAGGGACTGCCCGCAACAGAAATTGAACCAACCAGCCGAGTCGTCACCTTCACCTCGTCATTGGGCATTAATTGCGGCATATTGGCATCACGCGTACTTGGCTTGCGCAACGTCGCTGAAATGCAGGCACAATCCGGCAGCGAGAGCCCCCGCCCCTGGGAAGGCCAATCCTACCGCGATCAAGAATCACATGGATGGTCAACTCTCAGCCTAGCGTCAATCGTGCAGGATCAGCGTTTCCTGCATATTGGTTTGTAAGTTCCTGCAGTATCTCATTGGCAATCAGGAGATAAAGAATGGCGTTTGAAATACCGTTTTTTTCCAAAAAGAACAAGGATTTGCCAACATCAGAGGCAGCTTTGCCCGAGGATCAGGTCGATGCATCCCTTGCCCAGCGCGCATCCGAACCCGTTGCTGACAGCATGGCGAGCAGCCAACCAATCGCTGCGGCAGTAGAGGGAAGCAAAGAAAGCGGGGCGAACATTCGCCTTCCATTCATTGGACACAGAACGCGACAATGGCAGGAACGTTTCCTGATGACCATGCTGTTCTTCTCCATTTTGTTCAGCATTATTTTCGGCCTAGCCCAATGGCAACGGTTTTACCTCACGTCGTTTCAAACGCAGACTGCAACTGAAATCCAGCAGAACTACCAGAACCTGAGTGCCGCCGCGACCAACGTTGCACAAGGCAAAATGGGCGCGGTGGACTTGCTGGAAACCAGCCATGACGGATACAACAAAAAATTCGCCGTTTTGAAGCAGGTGCAGTCCGGCTCATTCGTCGGTGGTGCCGAAGGTTATGGTTATTCAGTTTACGAAGCGCCGGCTCCAATGCTTTCCGTTACAAAGCAAATCCAGCAAGTATGGACCGCACCAAATGCCGCCGCCCAATCCATGCTGGACATCAAGGATGAATTGGCCAGCTTTGCATCAGCCAAACAAAAAGTGGATGGACTTTCGGTCAGCGTGCCAAAGCTGGTTGAGCAAATTTCAACCGCCATCTCAAAATCAGATTTGTCGGCACAAGATATTGACGCCATCAACCAATTGCGCAGCCTGGTGCAGCGCATGGAGCACGGGCGCAACGACATTTTGACAGCCGACGGCGTCAACGCCGACCTAGCCCTGTCTACCAGCAAGGATATCAACGCCGCGCGCAACATCGCCGAAAGCTTCCTTGTCGGCAGCGCTGCGGCTCGGTTGACTTCAGCCAACCCGGCAATCCGCGACAATCTGGTCAGGCTGCAAGACATGCTGTCTCAATATCAGCAAGCGATAGGCTCGATCATCGGCAACCAACAAAACGTCAGTCTCGCAAAACAGGCAGTGCAAAAGATTCAGGCGAACAACGAACCGATGAAGGATAACCTGCATGAACTGAAAAATCTCTACTTTGAAGATTTGCACGTTCGGCGCTGGCCATTCTGGATGACGCTACTGAGTGCATTATTTGTTTTGATTTCGATTGCCAGTTTCATGATTGTTCAGGTACAGGGTAGTATTGTCGATGCTGAAGCCGCTGAAAAGCGCCGACTGGACGCAGATGAGCAAAGGCAGGAAGCTATCCGGCAGGAAGAAGAAGCCCGAAAACTGAACGAACGTAATCAGGCCGCTATTTTGCGCTTGATGAATGAATTGCAGGAAGTGGCTGACGGTGACTTGACGATTCAAGCAACCGTGTCCGAGGATATCACCGGCGCTATTGCTGACTCGATCAACTATACGGTGGAAGAGTTGCGGCTGCTGGTAGGCCGGGTAACGGCCACCGCCGAACAGGTGGACTCTGCATCCTCAGCGGCGCAAAAAATTTCTGGCGAACTGATTGGTGCATCACAACAGCAGTCGCGGGAAATTGAAGATGCGACCCAGCTGGTGTTGCGCATGGCAGAGGATATTAATAACGTGTCACAGTCCGCCAACGAATCGGCAGAAGTTGCGCGCCAATCCCTGATGGTGGCATCTCAAGGCGCGACAGCCGTGCAAAACACCATCAAGGGTATGAACGAAATTCGCGAGCAAATCCAGGAAACCTCCAAGCGCATTAAGCGGCTGGGCGAATCCTCACAGGAAATTGGCGAAATTACCGAACTGATTTCGGACATTACCGAACAGACCAACGTGCTGGCTTTGAATGCAGCCATTCAGGCCGCTTCGGCAGGTGAAGCTGGCCGCGGTTTCTCGGTGGTTGCGGAAGAAGTTCAGCGACTGGCAGAACGTTCAGCCGAAGCAACCAAGCAGATTGGCGCTTTGGTTCGAACGATTCAAACCGATACGCACGATGCTGTGGCTGCTATGGAAAACTCAACGCAGGGCGTAGTTGAAGGTGCCAAGCTGTCTGATGCTGCGGGTGCCGCACTGTCAGATATCAGCCGGGTTTCTAACCAGCTCGCAGAACTGATTCAGGGGATTTCAACCGTGACGGATAAACATGCTACTTCGGCCAACGGCCTGGCGCGTAATATCCAGCACATTCTTGGTATTACAGAACAAACTCAGCACGGTACCGAACAGACGGCGAATTCCATTCAACAACTATCGATATTGGCTGAAGAGCTCCGGAACTCGGTGTCGCGTTTCCGGGTCTCAACATAATTGTTGGCCGTGTTACCAGTTGGCTGACATGCAGCTGGGTGCAGCTAACTGGCGGCTCAATTTAATTGAGCTGCGAGGTTTGTGTTTAGAATAAGTGAGTCCATCATGAGCTTCCATGTATCCGCCTCGTCAGAAGGCAGCCGAAACAAATTCGACAGCGGGCCTCTTTCGTGGGTGATGGATGAGATCCGTGAGGCGCTCAACCAGTCAAAAAATGCGCTGCTTAGCGCCCTATCGAAAGATAACGAAGGCAGCACAACCCAACTTAACCATGCTGGTGCCTATCTGCATCAGGCGCATGGCGCATTGCAAATTGTCGATGTCGACGGCGTGCCGATCATCGCGGAAGCGGTTGAAGATATCTTGCGCCGCATTGCCTCCGGCGACACGCCGCTCAATCATGCCATTGTAAGAGTCATTGAGCAGGCCTACCAGGCATTGCTTGAGTACCTAGAAGAACTGTTGGCCGGTGAACCGCCCCAGCCTATCCGGTTGTATCCCTATTACAAAGAATTGCAGGAAATTCGCGGCACAGAGAGAATTCACCCTGCCGATCTTTTTTTCCCCGATCTGGATGCGCGGTCACAATACGCCCCACCAGCAGACCCGTCCGATGCCAAGCCGGACGCTTTCGATGTAGGCGATCTCCGTCCGCGCTTTGAAAAAGCACTTTTGCGCCTTTTGACTTCAGATGCAGCACCAACCGATACCGCTAACGTTGCAGACCTACGTAATGTTGTCGCTGAAATTGAGCAGGCGCAAAGCAATCAGAGTGCACGCGACTTTTGGTGGGTAATGCTGGGGTTTGTTGAAGCAGTAACCAACAGCGATGAGCCGACTACCCTGTTCGTTAAGCAGGTTTGCGGCCGCATGAATCGGCAAATCAAGCTGCTGGCGCAAGGTTCCTCCAGTGTTTCTGACCGCCTGTTGCTTGATGCGCTGTATTGCATCGCGCGTGATGAGCCTCCAAGCACACGCGAGCTACAAATTCGCAGCGCCTATCAACTGGATGAGCTGATTCCTGCTGATTTCGAGAAAAAACGATACGGCCAAATTGATGCCGTCGCGCTTGGCATGGCAAAGTCTGCCTTGACGCAAGCCAAAAACACTTGGCATCGCGTTACCAAAGGTGAGGCTGATGCTACAAAATCTTTTGCTGCACTGATTTTACAGCTGGTGGAAGCCAGCATAAAACTTAATTCCCCCCCCCTCGAAAAGTTGTTGTTAGCACTTGATGTCGCAGCGGATCAGCTGCCTCAGTCCACACAGGGCGCACAACTTGAGCTTGAAATTGCAACCTGCCTCCTTTTCGTCGAAAATGCACTGGATCACCTTAACCGCATTGACGATGATTTCCCGCAAAGGGTCGATACACTGATATCCCGCCTGGAGTCAGTAGCGGCAGGAGAGGCCGCACCTGAATCCATGCAGTGGATGGACAAGCTGACCCAACAGTCGCAGCAGCGTCAAACGGTTGCCGTGCTGGCGGGAGAAATGGAATCCGGACTCCGGCAGGTCGAAAGGATACTTGACGAGTATTTTATCGATTCGTCAAAACATGAAACCCTGCTCGCGATAGACCCGATTCTGCATCAAATTGCTGGTGTGCTGTCTATCCTTGGGCAGGAAGATGCGATGCTGGCAGTCCAGCAGACACAAGCTGATATTAAAAAATTCCAGGCATCACTAGATACCGCCGAAGTAGCTCCCAGCCAGGAATTTCCTGCATCCATCACGCAAAATATTACCGCGCTTGGCTTCTTTGTTGAGGTGTTGCCACAGCACCCGGAAACCGCCAAAACTCGATTTTTTTTCGATCGGGAACAAGGTATTTTTCATGCCAATCTGCTCGAAAAAGGCGCAGCAAGACCTGCCGCGCTACTGACGGCTGACCCCTCATTTGATCCACTACTGGATGTTGAGGAAGGCGAGGAGCCAACTGCAAAGCCTGTCGCCCCTCCAGCCACGACGGTTGCATCACATGAAATCGCATTGCCTGCTAGCGATGAAGAAATCGATGCGGAGCTGCTGGAAATATTCATCTCGGAAGCCGAGGAAGTGCTCGACTTCGTCAAGCATGCGGTTCCGGATGCACGTAACCATGCCGACGATCAAGATCAGCTATCAACCATTAGACGGTCCTTCCACACACTAAAGGGAAGCGGCCGCATGGTTGGCTTGGTGGTATTTGCCGAAGCCGCCTATAGCATTGAACAAGTGATGAACCAGTGGTTGGCTGAAGCGCGGGCCGGAACGCCTGATCTATTTGCCTTGCTGGAAAAGTCCGCTGAAGAGTTGAGCAAGTGGGTGGCAGACTTGCGCGAAACCGGAAGATCTAATCGTACCCCTGCCGCACTGATGAGAGCAGCGGAGCTTATCAAGGCAAGCGGGGCATTTCATTTCGATGAAAATGATGCAAATGCTGCGACCCCGCCTTCGCCAGCTGATTTTGATGCTGCTTCTACGGCACATGCTGTATCTGCTGAAGAAGACACAGGCACCGAAGAGCAGCATGACGCTAGCCAGCTCACTGCCGGTATGCAGGCACAAACTTCTCTGGAGAATAAGGACGCATCAAGCTCGAATGTAATTGAATTCCCGATGCAAGTCGAACATCAGGAGACTCTTGACGACAATATAAAGCGTATTGGACATCTCGAAATCAGCGTGCCACTCTATAATATTTTTGTTGCTGAAGCGGATGACATTCTGCGCTTTTTGTCACAGGATTTTTCTGAGTGGCAGCACGAGCCAAATCGCTCGGTTACGCCGCGAGCAATACTGGCCGCACATTCTTTGGCTGGGAGTTCCGCGACCGTAGGTTTTACCGCAATTCAGGAAGTCGCTCACGCACTTGAAATGTACCTGCAGACTCTAGAGTCTCAGCCCATGTTGTTGGGCTCTAGCGAATTTGATGCGCTCCTGCATTGCGTAGCAGTGATAAGACAAATGATGCAGCAAGTTGCCATTAACGAATTGCCGTCGCATCAACCAGACCTTTTGCAGTTGCTGCATCAGATACAGCAGAGTGCCGCCATTCCCGCCGCAACGGCAGAAACATTATTAGAGGCTGATGCACCAGATGAATTTCAGCCAATAGCCGCATATGGCGCACCGCTGGCGGAAGAAGATTTGCCTGACCTCATGGAGGATGACGAGGCAGTTTCCGACACCGCGACTGTGCAGGAATTTACGGACAATCTTGATCCCGATCTGCTGCCTGTATTCCTGGAAGAGGGCCGCGATCTTATGCCTCAAATTGGCCAGTCTTTGCGTGGCTGGTTGCAGCATCCGGCAGATGCGAGTTCCGTCCCTGATATTTTGCGCTATTTGCATACCGCCAAGGGGAGTGCTCGGATGGCGGGCGCCATGATGCTCGGCCAGCATTTGCACATGATGGAAACGCAAATTGAGACGATCCTGCAATCTGGTGCCGCTTCGCCACATCTGCTGGAAGACCTGCTGGCACGCCATGACCATAACATGGCTTTGTTTGACCATCTCCAACATCCAGAGACAGAAAGACCTCAAGCATATGCATCCGCTGCGGCGCCAGCAACAGTCGAGGAGCAAGAGTCTGCACCCACCGAAGTAGCAATACGACAGACCCCGTCACCACAAATGCCAACAGCAAAACCGGCGCAAGCGCCAGTTGCAAGAGTGCGTGTGCGTGCTGATATTCTGGATCGCCTGGTCAATCAGGCCGGTGAAGTGTCGATTGCCCGTTCCAAAATTGAAAATGAAGTAGGTACCTTGCGCCAGTCATTGACCGATCTCACTGATAATCTTTCGCGCTTGCGTTCACAATTGCGCGAGGTAGAAATTCAAGCTGAGTCGCAAATCACGTCACGCATGGGACATTCGGCAGACCGAGAATTTGACCCGCTGGAATTTGACCGATTCTCTCGTTTGCAGGAACTGACGCGCATGATGTCGGAAAGCGTGGATGACGTTGCCTCTATCCAGGACAGCCTTGTGCGCACCGTAACAGGCGCAACGTCCGATCTGGAAAACCAGGCGCAACTCACACGTTCTCTGCAACAGGATTTGATGCAAGTACGTATGGTTCCGTTTTCCAGCATATCAGAGCGTCTGTACCAGATTTCACGACAAGCAGCCAAAGAAGTGGGGAAGTGGGTAAATCTGGATATTCAGGGTACAACCGTTGAAATTGACCGCGGCGTACTTGAGCGTATGGCCGGTCCACTTGAACATTTATTGCGCAACGCTATTGTTCATGGAATTGAACCTGCTGAATTACGTAAAACTGCAGGAAAAAATGACACCGGTGAAATCACGGTAGAAATCCGCCAAGAAGGCAACGAAGTTGCTATTGTGATTGCAGATGATGGGCAAGGACTGGACCTGGATCGCATTCGTGAAAAGGCCATTTCATCAGGCTTGATCCCTGAGGATCGTGACTTGTCAGACTCCGAGTTGGAAAATCTGATTTTCAGTAGCGGGTTTTCCACGGCGAGTGAGGTGACTGAACTTGCTGGCCGTGGCGTTGGGCTGGATGTAGTTCGTGCCGAGGCTGCCTCGCTTGGTGGTCGCGTCAGTGTTGTATCTGAAAAAGGTAAAGGAACGCGCTTCACCATTAATCTCCCTCTAACTTTGGCGGTGACATCCGTTGTCTTGATCTCGGCCGGAGATAGCACTTATGCCGTTCCGTCCGTATTGGTTGAGCAAGTTCAACAGCTGAAGAGTAATTCTTTGGCAACCTCATATCATGACGGGTCAATTTCGTGGCTGGGTAGCCGCGTTCCTCTCTATTATCTACCGACGCTGCTGGGTGATGTTAAGAGCACACCGATCATTCAGCAATATTCACCTATTCTTATTTTAAAGAGTGGCAGTGACAGAACGGCGTTGCACGTTGATGAGATTATTGGCAACCGCGAAGTCGTGGTAAAAAATATCGGCCCGCAGCTGGCTCGGATGACTGGTATCGTCGGTGCCACTGTATTGGGTTCAGGTAATATCGTTTTGATTTTGAATCCCGTGCCCTTATCTCAAAGAGCGGTTCACGAAGGCCAGTCACGCCTTCGTGCGCTTCCGGTTAGTCATGATGCATCTGAAAACGCCTTGGATCCTGCGCAAGCTGTTGTGCCAGCAGATCAGGGTTTGCGCAAGAAGAATATCGTCATGGTTGTGGATGACTCTCTAACAGTTCGGCGCGTGACTCAACGTTTCCTGTTGCGAGAAGGATACCAAGTTGTTCTTGCGAAAGATGGCGTGGATGCGCTTGAAAAGCTGCAAGAAATCAAGCCGGACATCATGCTGGTCGATATTGAAATGCCACGCATGGATGGTTTCGATTTGATTCGCAATGTCCGTAGTGACTCGCGTATTGCAAAAACGCCGATAATCATGATCACGTCTCGCACCGCTAGCAAACATCGCAACTATGCAATGGAATTAGGCGCCAATGAATATTACGGCAAACCCTTCCAGGAAGCCCAATTGCTTGATACGATTCAGACATTTCTTCACGCAGAAAATGAAGAGCGCGTAGATTAAGTTTATCTGCAGAACGTGAATTTGTAGTGTTGATGGGGGCAATATCGCAAGGTATTGCCCCCTCAGTATTTATACTGACTGAATATTGGTGATTCTTCTCGTGTGATTTGGAGGTAGCGC
>Ga0209123_1001056_pt1 | contig 29472 bp, 21 predicted proteins | sample BarGraIncu00431A_FD_184500 | JGI IMG/M metagenome (GOLD analysis project Ga0209123, IMG submission 184500) | Arctic peat soil microbial communities from Barrow, Alaska, USA - Barrow Graham LP Incubations 004-31A (SPAdes) (version 2) | ecosystem: Environmental > Terrestrial > Soil > Wetlands >... | reverse complement strand
TGTTTTTCACTCAATGTAATCATCTCCATTCCCCCTCTTATGATGTCTATCATAAGAAAGTTTATACTAAAGTGGGGGATATTTCAATTAGAATGGTGGTGTAGTTTTAGATTAACATATACAACTAACAAAGGAAGACGTTTTAAGCCATATGTGTAATCACATAAAGAAGTATAAAGACATTCCAGATGGTTTTTACGATGCTGTACTCAAAAGAGAAAGCTTGGGAAAAACAGAATTTGGAAATTCGGTAGCAATGCCACATCCAAATATAACACTTACAAACGAAACTTTTGTGTGTGTATGTATTTTAAAAAGGCCGATTCAGTGGGATGAACAAATGGTACAAATTATTTTTTTAATCTCCATAGAAAATCGACGTAATAAACAATTACAGCCATTTTATGGTATTACCTCCAAATTGGTATCAAATAAACAGTATATTAACGAAATGATTAAAAAGAAGGACTTTCAAGTACTACAAAATCTACTACAAAGAATTGAAGATGACATGGAGGATGAGAATAATGGATGAAAGTAACTATAATGTAGCTTTTGAATTAATCCTAAGTGCTGGGAATTCAAAATCACAATCTTTATCAGCAATTGAATATGCAAGAGAATCAAACTTTGAAGAAGCAGAAAATTGCTTGGAAGAAGCAAAAATAGAAATGAGGAAAGCTCATAAAATTCAAGTAGATATGATACAACAAGAAGCTCAAGGAAAGCCTGTAGAGGTTAATATTATTTTAGTACATGCACAGGACCATCTTACAATGGCAATGATGGCAAAAGATTTTTCAGAAGAATTTGTAAATATCTATAAAATGATTACAGAATTAAAAAATAATAAATGATATCCACGTAAAGCTTTAAGAAAGAATGAAACTAATACTAATATATTTTTAGGAAGGTAGGTAATTATTATGAGAATTATGTTAGCATGTTGTGCAGGAATGTCAACCAGTTTAGTTGTTGCAAAAATGCAAGAGGCAGCAAAGAATCAAGGCAAGGAATATAAGATTTGGGCAGTAGATCAAGGACAAATTGAAGAAGAACTAGGGAATTTTGATGTGTTACTATTAGGACCTCAAGTAAGGCATATTCTAAGAAGGGTAAGTAAACTTGTTGGAGATAAAGCTCCTATTGCGATTATTGAGTCAATTTCTTATGGAAGATGCGATGGAGAAGCAGTCCTTAAACAAGCTGAATTATTAGTTGGAGGTGAGTAAATCATGTCAAAATTATCTGAGAAATTTGAAGATGCCTTACTGATTGTTGCTGAAAAAGTAGAGGATAATAAATATTTAAGTAGCGTAAAAAATGCATTTACAATATTCATGCCATTTATTATCATAGGTTCTTTTGCTACTCTATTTAATTCTTTGCTTTGTAGTCCCAAAACAGGGCTTGCTAAATGGATACCAGCCTTAGAAAAAATTAAACCAGCATTCACAGCAATTAATTTTTCAACTATGTCTTTTATGACAATACCAATTATATTCTTGATTGCAATGCAGCTGGCCAAACGCAATAAAGCTCCTGAATATATTACAGGTGTAGTTGCAGTTGCAGCATATATCTCTGTAATACCAGAAGTGGTTACAGTAGTAATAGACCAATCAACAGGAACAGCAGCAGGTATTCCTGGAGTTGCATTAGGAGCTCAAGGTTTATTTATTGGGATGATATTAGCAATTTTAGTAACTCAATTATTCAGTAAGTTAATAAAGATTGATGCTATTAAAATTAAGATGCCACCTTCTGTACCATCAGGTATTACTACATCTTTCAACTCTTTAATACCAATTATGATTACATTAATAATAACAGCTATTGCAGGTAATTTATTCTTGAATTTTACTGGAATGTATATTAGCGATTTCATTTATAAAGTTGTGCAAGCTCCTCTAGAAGTTATTTTTCAAAGTCCTGTTGGCATTATAGCAGTGGTTCTTATCTCTCAACTGTTTTGGCTTTTGGGAATTCATGGAGGACTTGTTATCTCTCCAATTAGAAATCCACTAATCGCAGTAGCAATTGCAGCTAATGTTGCTGCAGTAAGTTCAGGCGGAGTGGCAACTCAAGCAGTAACTTATGGGTTCTGGTTAAACTTTGTTGTTGCAGGTGGAGCTGGAATTACCTTATCTTTAATATTTGCTATTTTTATTTTCTCAAAAAGAGACGATTACAAGATGATTGCAAAACTTTCATTTTTACCAGGACTTTGCGGTATTAGTGAACCTCTAGTATTTGGATTACCCTTAGTATTGAATCCTACATTTGCAATTCCATTTATATTAAACTCTGGAATTGCTACAGCTATAGCTTTATTCGCAACAAAAATAGGATTTATGGCATGTAACACTGTAGACACACCATTTGGTGTACCAATTCTAATTGGACCATTTATTGGACATGGCCTTCCAGGGGTAGCCGTTCAAATTATTATTTTTGCAGTATGTACATTCACATGGGCGCCATTTGTATTAATATCTAATAAACAAGCAAAAAAAGAAGTTGCTAAAGTAGCATAAAAATAAAGGGCTGTCTCAAAATTAGTTGGCTTTAATAACTTTTGAGACAGTCTCATTTTTGAGGAGGAAATAAACATGAAAGAAAACAAATTTCCAAAAGGATTTTTATGGGGTGGTGCTACTGCAGCAAACCAATGTGAAGGAGCTTGGAATGAAGACGGAAAAGGGATATCGGTAGCAGATTGTAGTACATATAAACCCAACGTAGATTCCAAAGACTATTCAGCACAACACGGTATTAGTAATGCCGATATTGAAAATGCTATGAAAAGTGATGATATTTCACTTTATGGAAAACGTCATGGTATAGATTTTTATCATAGATATAAAGAAGATTTAGATTTATTTGCTGAAATGGGATTTAAGGTGCTTCGTGTTTCTATTGCATGGACACGTATATTTCCAAACGGTATAGAAGATAAGCCAAATGAAAAAGGATTATTATTTTATGAAAATTTATTCACTGAAATGAAAAAAAGAAATATTGAGCCGCTAGTAACATTACATCACTATGAAATGCCATTATATCTTTCTAATAATTATGATGGTTGGTATCAAAGACCAGTAGTTAATATGTTTATAAAATTCTGTAAGGTAGTATTTACACGATACAAAGATTCAGTAAAATATTGGCTTACATTTAATGAAATTGATAGTGCCTTTAGACATCCGTTCACTACAATTGGTATTGTAACCGATCGTTATCCAAAGGAAAAAAGAGAAGAAATAATTTATCAATCACTACATCATCAATTTGTTGCAAGTAGCTTAGCTACAAAGTACTTGCGTGAGATAATACCGGGAGCTTTAATGGGCGGTATGTTAACTAGAACACTTACTTATCCCGAAAATTGTAATCCTAAAAATTGTATGCTTGCTTTAAAAGAAAATAGAGATAATTATTTTTATGGGGATGTGCAAGTTTTTGGGGAATATCCAAAGTTTATAAAAAATGCCTGGGAGAAAAAAGAGATTAATATAAAAATGGAACCAGGCGATGAAGAAATATTAAAACTTTATACAGTAGATTTTGTTTCGTTTAGTTACTATATGTCATTAGTATCTAGTATTGATGCAGAAAAAAAAGAAAAAGTTAATGGTAATATATCTACTGGTGTAAAAAATCCATATTTAGATGTAACAGAATGGAATTGGCAAGTAGATCCATTAGGATTACATTATTCTTTAATTGATATGTATGACAGATATCGTAAACCATTATTTATCGTAGAAAATGGTTTAGGAAATAGAGATAAAATAGAAGCAGATGGAAGTATTCAAGATGATTACCGTATTGCTTATTTTAGGGATCACATTCAAGCAATAGCTGATGCTGTTGATGATGGTGTAGATGTTATAGGTTATACTCCTTGGGGATGTATAGATTTAGTTAGTATGTCTACTTGTCAAATAAGTAAAAGATATGGATTTATTTATGTTGATGCAGATGATCTGGGAAAAGGTACTTACGATAGAAAAAAGAAAAAATCATTTGATTGGTATAAAAAAGTGATTTCTGTAAATGGTGCAGATTTAACATAAATTAATATTCTAAGTATGCAAGGAGGAGTAAATATGACAAAAGGGTTTCCAAAAGGATTTTTATGGGGAGGCGCAGTAGCGGCCAATCAATGTGAAGGTGCTTATTTAGAAGATGGAAAAGGACTTGGAATTTGCGATGTGCTACCAGTAGGAGAAGGCAGATTTAAGAATATTAGTTTAGAGATTGATCCAAATAAAGATTATCCATCTCACAGCGCAATTGATTTTTATCATCATTATAAAGAAGATGTTAAGTTATTTGCAGAAATGGGATTTAAATGTTTTAGAACTTCTATTGCATGGTCTAGAATTTTCAAAACAGGTGAAGAAGAAAAACCAAATGAAGATGGATTAAAGTTTTATGATGATTTATTTGATGAATGTTTAAAATATGGCATGGAGCCTGTAGTTACAATTTCTCACTATGAAACACCATTAGAACTTACAAAAAAATATAATGGTTGGGCTAGTAGAAAATTAATACCCTTATTTGATAAATACTGTGATGTTATTTTTAACCGTTACAAGGATAAAGTAAAATATTGGATGACTTTCAATGAAATCAATAATGCAATAAGGCTTCCTTATTTGGCAGCGGCTGTAGATGTTACTGGTATTGAGAATTGGTTCCCTTTAGCATTTCAAGCTAGCCATAACATGTTTGTAGCCAATGCTAATGCGGTTAAACTTTGTCATACAATTGTGCCTGGCGCAAAAATTGGTTGTATGTTATCTTTAAGTAATGTATATCCAAACACTTGTAAGCCAGAAGATGTATTTGAAACCTATAACCTTAGAAGAAGATCTTTGTTTTACTCAGATGTTATGTTAAGAGGAGAATATCCAGGTTATGCAAAACGCTTAATGAAGGAATTGGGAGCTGAACTTGACATTAAAGAAGGCGAATTAGAATTAATTAAAAAATATACTAATGATTATTTAGCTTTTAGTTACTACCAAACAGCTACCTTTGTTTCTGGCTCTGTTATGCAATTTAATACTGGTGGTGGGATTGGTTTAGAAAATCCATATTTAAAAAAATCTGAATGGGGTTGGCCTATTGACCCACTTGGCTTTAGATACACTTGTAATGAACTTTATGACCGTTATAATAAACCATTATTTATTGCAGAAAATGGACTAGGAATGGTAGATAAGGTGGAAGCGGACGGAACTATTAATGATAAAGAACGTATTGAATATTTAAGAGATCACATTTTTGCACTTAGAGAAGCTATAGAAGATGGATGCGATATTTTTGGTTATACTTGGTGGGGACCTATTGATATCGTTAGTGCCGGTACAGGCGAAATGAAAAAACGTTATGGATTCATTTACGTTGATAAAGATAATGAAGGAAATGGAACTCTAATTCGAAAAAAGAAGGCTTCTTTTGATTACTATAAAAAAATGATTGAGAGTAACGGAGCAATAATTGACAAGCCCATCTTGTAACTTTTAGGAGGAAATATGGATACGATTTTTATAAAAGCAGGCGGGTATATATTTATTATAACTATTGCCTACATATTAAAAAAGATAGGATTATTTGGTGATAGAGATCAACAAACGGTTATGAAACTAATAATGAATGTAACATTACCTGCTGCTGTGGTATCTGGATTTTCTCATTTTCAAAAGGACACTAGTTTGATTTTAATAACTGTTTTAGGATTAGCTATGAATTTGGTCATGATTGGAATTGGATATTTGATGGCTTTTAAAAAAGGAAAAGAAGAAAAGGCCTTTAATATTATAAATTATTCAGGATATAACATAGGAACTTTTGCTATGCCATATCTGCAAAGTTTTTTGGGTGATATGGGAATCCTAGTAGCGTGTCTTTTTGATGCTGGAAATGCGATAATGTGTACAGGCATAACTTTTGCAATAGCATCACAAATCATAGGAAAGGAAAAGGCATCCTGTAAGAGTTTTCTAAAAAAAATTTTTTCTTCAGTTCCTTTTGTTACCTATTTAATTATGCTTACTTTTTATTTTATGAATTATAAATTTCCTGAAGCCGTATATAATATAGCAGGTATTATTGGAAATGCCAACCCATTTTTAGCAATGTTCATGATAGGGTTGTCATTTGAAGTGGTTTTTGAAAAAGATATTCTAAAACAAGTAGGAACTACTTTAATAGTTCGTTATTTTATTGCTGCAGTGGTATCCTATGCATTTTATAATTATCTTCCATTTGATATTGAAATTAGAAAAATACTAGCATTAATTGTATTTGCGCCTATGTCTGCTTTAAACATAATTAATAGTATTCGCTGTGATGGAAATAAGGAAAAATCAGGTCTTATCAATTCATTATCAATTTTAATAAGTTTGATTATTATGACAGGGTTTATTATTAATTGGAGCTAACTATTGTTTATATTTAAGAGATTACGTCATTCATAAAAGGGTTAGGGTATCTATGATTTAGACACCCTAACCCTTTGCTCGCCCCTTTCATTCACGAGTTTTAATATAATAATTATATCTTAATATCACATGTAAATTTACCCATTATACAATTAAATTAGAGTGTGTAACTGCTCCTAAATGCCGCTATTCGTGAAAGCATATCTAAGGATTGTTGATTTTAGAACTCTAGCCCCTTAACTTATCTAAATTATATAATAGAACATATTTAATACGAGTTAATAACTTCATTACTTATAAACTCCTGTCTTAAATATCTTTATTCCATATGGTTCTATTATAATATTTTCTTCTATCTTTTCCTTAGAAAACATATCTATAAATTCTTTACTCTGAACATCAATAACCTTGTTATCTTCACTAAAATTCAAAATAAAGATATAGTCTGTTTCTCCATCGGATCTAAGTTGCACTGTAACACCTTCTGGCAGGTTACACTCTAAGTTCTTGCTTATTTTTAATTCTTCAATTAGTTTATTATAAAAATCTTTCAAAAATACTTGCTCATTTCTTGAAGCAATATAATACGCCTTCCCTTTTCCATAGTTATTCACAGTTAGTGCAGGCATCCCTGCATAATAATCACTTTTATAAATAGCAAGCACCTCTGCGGATTCTGCATGTATTACCTCACAAAGATCTTTTGCTTTATACTCCCCTTTTATTCCCAATTTATTATTTTGCGAAAAAATAACAGCGTTGCAGTCTGAATCATATAAACTATCTATCTCTTCTGACCAAATTCCTGTTACCGCTCGTAGGGGACCAGGAAATCCACCTAAGTAGCAAAGATCACTTTCATCTACCATTCCACTGAAATAAGTTGTAATAAATGTACCTCCATTATTAACAAATTTCTCAATTCTCTCTGCTACGCCTGGACGAATCATATAAAGCATTGGTGCAATAAGAATTTTATATTCAGAAAAATCCCGTTCCATATCTATAACATCTACTGTTATTCCATTTGTCCAGAAAGCTTTGTAGTGATTTACACAAGTACTTTGATACTCCTTTTTATCCATAGTAATTCCTTGAACCTCTTTAATGGCCCATCCATTCTCCCAATCGAATATAACCGCTACCTCTGGTTTAACAGAGGTTCCTACTATCTCATTAATCTCCTTTAAAGAACCTCCAAGTTTTGATACATCTCTAAAAACTCTTGTATTCTCGTGTCCACAATGATCTACTACCGCTCCATGAAATTTTTCAGAACCGCCTCTACTTTTACGCCATTGAAAATATTGCACGGAGTCTGCACCATGTGCTATTGCCTGAAGGGAAGATAATATATTCATACCTGGCCGTTTAATTTTATTAACTTTATGCCAATTCACCAAACTAGGTGTGCTCTCCATAAGTAGAAATGGTCTGCCGTCTTTAAGACAGCGACAGGCGTCATATACAAATGATACCTGCGTAGCTAATTCCCAAGTTAATGTATTGTCAATATGCCATAGAGGATAACTATCATAAGAAACTACATCTACTTTTTTTGCAAATTCCCCGTAATTTAATCCTTCATATAAATCAAAGTCACTCTTATCACCATACCCATTACCCATAAAGTTCGTTGTAATTGGTACTTTTGGTGTTAGTTCTCGTAGTGGTGTAATCTCTGCTTTATAAAAGTCTATAGTTTGGTGGGTTACAAAACGTTTCCAGTCAAGAATATGTCCATGAATATAAATTTCTCCCTGTGGAGATGGTGACTCTATCTGTTCCCAACTTGTAAATTTGTGACTCCAAAATCCAGTCCACCAAGCACTATTAAGCTTATTAAGATCATTATCATATCTGTTTTTAAGCCAATTTCTAAAAGCGTCTTGGCAAAATGCACAATGGCAGTCTCCTCCATATTCATTTGAGATATGCCACATAATTAATGCAGGGTGGTTTTTATACCTTTGGGCAAGCTTTCTATTTATTATAGCAACTTTTTCACGATAAATAGGTGAACTAAAACAGTGATTGTGTCTTTGCCCATGAAGATTTTTCACTCTATTTGCTTGTGTTCTAAGGACTTCCGGATATTTTTCAGATAACCATGCTGGCCTTGCACCACTTGGAGTAGCTAAAATAACAGAGATTCCATTTTTTTCAAGTTTGTCCATAATTATATCTAACCACTCAAACTCAAATTGTCCCTCTTGTGGTTCGATGCTCGACCATGAAAAAATGCCAAGCGTCATTACATTACAATTGGCCAATTTCATAAGTCGCATGTCCTCGTCCCATATTTCAGGGGTTTCTATCCATTGATCAGGGTTATAATCTGCTCCATAAAGAATACCACTGCTCTTTTTATTCACTGTCGAATATTTTTCAAACATTTCTTTCCCTTCCTTTTCATATATTCTAAAAATCTATATTCACATCATACACAGGCACAACTGTTATTGATTTAATTTCTGCAATTTCTTCCTCTGAAACTTCAACCCTTGCCGCCATAGTGGAATCACTTTTTACAAAGCTTCCTTTCTTTAGAGGTGAAATATATATATACATACCCTTTTCTAGTAAGTCTTTTTCAAATCTCTTAAGCCCAATTTCCCAAGATGCTCCATTACAAAAATTATCATTAATAAGCTCTCCATCTATAAACGCATATCCAATATCTCCCTCATAATCAATTTTTAATAACAGTTCTTTTATGTTTTGAAAATTCTCTTTTTTAAAATGAATTGTTGCTTTGTTATCCTTTACTTTTTTCACATTGATATCTAAGATTTTTCTATCCAATACAATGTCATACTCCGTAAAAATGTTGTTAGACTCTCTCTTATTACATTTGCCTCTGGTAGCTAAAATTTTTTTCTTTAAGTCAGGAAATACCTCCATATTAACTATTGTATTATCTACACATTCTAATCTAAGTTTGTCCTCTGAAACCAATACATTTGCATCAGTTATTAGAATTCGTTCACTTCCCATGAGATTTACTTTCCAAAAATTAAAGCTTTCTTCCCTAGTTATAGTGCATATATTTATAATTTTCCCGTTTTTATTGTTTATCTTTATAAAGCTCTTACATCCTTCATTTATATAAACCATATACTCCTCTGCGATTTTCTCATAGGTTCCATTTTCCACAGATATATTCGCTATATTCTGATTTTTAAAACAATATTCACCCCTCATTCCTTCTGGTACAAAGAAAAAGAAATATCGTTCTTCCTCCCAATCAATTTTTGTTATAAGTTGAGTTGTAGAATACTTAAGTTTTATATTGTCCATCTCAAAATTAAAAGGAAGGATGCAACAACTATCTTTACCTAAAGACAAAGTTTCTTTTTGTGGGAATATAATCTCTTCATGTGAAAGATTAATTTTCACAGAAAAATCCTTTTGCACTTTGGTTTCAATATGATCTTGATAATTATTTATAAATAAAAAGCCAGATTCATCTTTTACTCTTACCGCGTATCTAAGTGTATTCATATCCTTTGGATCAATTTTGCTGCCATCATTAGGGACTACCGTTTTCATTTTACAAAAGCTTTTTTCAAAATCCTTAAAAAAATAATGTTGAAGCTTTATTCTCTTATAGGATACTCTTACTTGTCCAAATTCACCAAGGGGAGCCTGAAAATCATAAGATATTTTTGGAGTAGCATTCTCATTTAAATAGGTGTTAAATTTCCCCTTAGGGTTAGATCCTCCATGGAACATATAATAACCAATAAAATTGCATCCACCCGCTACCTTAATTCCAGTCATTGCTTCTACACTCTCAAAAGGAAGAATGAATCTATATTTATAAAATACGGTCATACCTCCTCCCATTTCACAACAAGCAAAAGGGTAGCTTTCCGGTTTATATTGAGGTTCAAAATTATAACATTTTGGAATTTCATCATTATGATACTCCCTGAAAATAAATTCTGGTGTAGCTGGATGCTCTTTTACATCGCCATAGAAAATCCATGGCCAAAAACCATACCCTCCCCAAAGTGGGAGCATTTCTTCAGTAGGTGCAGCTGCCCCACCCCAGCCTGTACAAGTATATATAGGTGTATCTATTCCTGAATTTAGAGCCATCTCCTTTAGTTTATTCATATGGGTTTCACCATCTACGCCTCCAGACATCCACTGATTACTCGTTCCAGTAGTTAATTCCCAAGGAGCCGCAGCGTGCATATATTCATTTTCAATCTGAGTTCCAACAATGGGTCCACCCTCTTTATATAACAAGCCTTTTAACTGCTTTCCTATTTCTCCATAAAGCTTATTCACATAAAAAAGATACTCCTCGTCATTTGATCTTATTTCAAAAGGGCGTCCAAATAACCAGTCAGGAATCCCTCCATTTCTAACTTCACCATGATCAAAAGGTCCTATTCTAACAATTACATATAAATCATGCTTTCTACATAGCTCTATAAACACTCTTATGTTTTTATTTCCATCCCAGTCAAATGTCCCTTGCTTTTCCTCATGATGAATCCAAAAAACATAGGTTGAAATTATATTTATTCCGCACATTTTCATTTTTATTATTTCATCTTCCCAATAATGCTCATCATATCGGCTAAAATGAAATTCTCCACAAATTGCAAAGAAAGGCTCACCATTCTTCTCCATATAATAGTTTGTAAAACTTATTTTGTCCCCTCTTGGATTTACTCCGCCAAGTTTCAATGTACTTTTAAAAATATTTTTACTTGTATTTTTAAGGTTGATTTCATATCTTCTCATAGTCTAATGCACTCCTTCTTGTCTTTAGGCATATTCAAAAGATAACCACCATAATCTTGTCTGTTTTATTTCAAATACCTTACCCTTTAACTGCACCTGCAGTTAAACCCTTTATAAAGGTTTTTGAGCCTGCTGCAAAAATTAATAACATCGGTAATACAGAAGCAGCAAGTCCGGCCCCTCTAGCACCCCAATCTTGAGTATATGCATTTCTGAGTGCTTGAATTCCTAGCGGTATTGTAAAGAGCTTCCTATCATTAATTAAAGTTAACTGCAATATATAATTATTCCAAGACCATAAAAACACGAGCATAAATAAGGTTCCAAGTGCAGGCTTTATAAAAGGAATAACAATTTGAAAAAATATTCTAAATTCACCACAACCATCTATACGTGCACTTTCAATAACTTCATTTGGCACGGATTTTTGCATATATTGAACCATAAAAAATACACCAAATGCATTGGCACCCCATACTATAATCAATGGTAAGTGTGTATTACTTAGTCCAAGGTTTTTCATCTCTACAATATAACCTATTAGTGATATTTGACTTGGAATCATCATAATTACTAATATAAGATTGGTAATTTTTTTTCTTAACTTAAAATTATATTTTGTCAATGCAAATCCAGCCATAGAACTAACTACAACACACAAAACCGCTGAAAGCACAGAGGTGTAAAAGCTATTCCAATAATATAAACCAAACCCCCCTTCTATTATTGTTTTTAAGTTTTCAAGCAAATGCTTACCAGGAATCATAATATTCCCTTTAAATATTTCAGCAGTTGAGTGTGTAGACATCATAACCACAAAATATACTGGTATTACAGAAATAATAGTGACTATTAATAAGGGTAGTATCTTTAATATCTTTTTCATGCTTATTCCTCCCCTCTTTTAAACAATTTAAATCCTACTGTAGAAAACAGTAAAATAAATATGAATATTCCATAAGATATAGCTGCGCCATACCCATATGAAGATGTTGAGGTAAATGATTTATCAAAGAAATATAGGGCTCCTGTTAGACAAGCTCTACCAGGTCCTCCGATAATGCCACCCCCAGAGTTGCCTGAAAATAATAGCATAGGTTCATCAAATAATTGGAGACCACTTATAATACTTGTAATGATTAAAAAAAGTGTTATTGGTTTTAAATAGGGTAATGTAATATAAAAAAATACCTGTGTTGGCGTTGCTCCATCTACTGCTGCTGCTTCAGATAATTCTTCTGGTATAGTAGCTAATCCTGCTAAATAAACAACAAAGTAATATCCAAAGCTTTTCCATATCAACATTATAATGACTACAATTCGTGCATAGTTGCCTACCCCTAACCAGTTTATACCTTCCTGTAATATACCAAAATGAACCAAGGTTTTGTTTACTATCCCTGTAGACCAGTCAAACATAAATGCGAAAATTACACCTATTGCAACAGGTGTTGTTATATACGGTAATACATTTAAAGTCTGAAATGTTCTCCTGAATTTCTTCATATTAAATAGAACAACAGCGAGTACTAAGCCTATAATAATAACAAAGGGTATATATGCCACCATAAACAATAGTGTATTCCCTATGGACTTAAAGAAAAATTTATCATTTGTAAATAAATTTATATAATTTGAAAGCCCTACAAATTTTTTATTACTTATACCAGCAAGTGCATCCCAATTTGTTAAACTTATGTAAAATGAGAACAAAGTTGGATACAGGTTAAATGCTATATAAAATATAAAAAATGGTGCTAGAAATACATATGGCCAAATATTAATTTTCATTTTTTTATTTACTTTCTTTCCCATATCAAATTCTCAACCTCCAAAAATTATTTTATTTTCCTATTTAAAATGGCATCTATATTTTTGTTATAGATGCCATTTTTCCTTTTGTTTTACTTTTTATTCAACTTTCATATCAGGAAGTTTATTCTTCACTTCTTGTATAAATTCTTTAAGTGCAGCTTCTGATGTCATTTTAGGATTATTATTTATATCTGTACTTACAAAAACTAATGCATCATGAATTACATTGTCATATTGTGACATTGGTCTTACCTTAATGCTAGGTACAACCTCATTCATAAAGAATTTTCCAATATCCTGTCCACCAAACCATTCATTTTTATCTGATGCAAACTCTGCATCTTTATATGGCTCTTCATAAGATGTCAAGAATCCTACTTTCTTAGCTGCAACTCCACCTTCTTTAGATGCAGTAGCAAACTTTATAAATTCCCAAGCAGCATCCTTATTTTTGCTTGCTTTTGAAATTCCCATTGCAGTACCACCCCAACTAAAGTTTCCTCCTGGTGTATCCATCAAACCCCAATGTGCCTTTCCTTTGCCATCTTTATCATTAGGTTGAATAACGAATTGAGGAGTCCAAGTCGCGCAACCTGCGAAAATATTTATTCCTTGTCCATATGCTGCATACCAAGCTGGAGACCATGAATCTAATTTATTTACTATTCCTGCATCTCTAAATTTCACAAGATAATCCAAAGATTTTTGATATACTTTGGTTATTTGAAGAGTTCCATTCTCTAATACTGGAGTCGAGTTTTGCCCATCTAATATTTGAAGTGCATCGGTCATTCCTGGTAGCATAAATATTTTCCCACCACTCTTTTGCTTAACTTGCTTACCGAGTTCAATAAAGCTATCCCAATTTGACATGATTTTTTTTAATTCTTTTGGATCATCACTTCCTAAGTATTGTTTAGCTAAATCTCTTCTGTATGCAAACCCAGCTGGATTTACCCCTTGCTCAATACCAACTACATCTCCTTTAGAATTTACCATTAAAGGTTGTATATATTTAAATACTTTACTCTTATCAAAATTATATGGTGCCTTATCTAGTGCTTCCCATGTATCTAACTCAAACATTCTACCCCTTGAATCTACAATAGACCATAAAATATCTGGAACGTCCCCACCAGATGCAAGGGCGGTTTGTAGTTTTTGAAGATAATCCCCATTTGCCACAGGTGTATATTCAAATTTGACGTTTGGATATTTTTTATTGAATTCTGCTGTCATAGTCTTAAAGTAATTATCATCCCATCCCCATACTTTAAGTGTTGCTTTATAATCCTCTGGTTTTTTGCTACTGTCAAGGACTTGCGTTTGTTTTGCCGTATCAGTACTTGAATCTTTTTTGCCACAACCTGTAGCCACACTGCCTAAAATCATTACGCTAGAAATAATACATAAAATCTTACCCAATTTCGTTTTGATCATGTAAATCCCCCCTAATATTCATTGCAATCGTTTTCTTCTTATAACCATTGTAGCATCTTAATCTACACTTCAAAATATAGTAATCCTATGATTTTGTACACTTTTCGTTATTTTCTAATACAAATGGAATTATAATTGTTGCTATTGTCCCCTGGTTTATGATGCTTTTTATTGTAATTCCGTATTTATCCCCATATAAATATTTAATTCTATCTCGTATATTTATAATCCCAATATGCCGAACTCCAGAGGAGCTTCTGTCACTATTTTTTGCATTCAGTATTTCCTCTATTTTATTTTCATCCATACCCGCACCATTGTCTGCTACGCTTACTACGAGATCCTCTTCTATCTTTGATACTGATATTTTAATTTCTCCATCGACATCTGTAGCACAAATTCCATGAAACAACGCATTTTCCACAAGTGGTTGAATTATTGTCTTAGGCAAAAAAGCTTCTAACAAACTTTCATCTATTTCACAAGATAGTTTAAACTTATTTGGATATCTGTAGGATTGAATTTTTAAATACTGTTCAATACTATTCATTTCACCTTTTAATGTGGTAAATAACTCGCTGGAACTTGTATTAATGCTATCTTGTAGCAATTTAATAAAAGCAGTAACCAACTCAACTATATCAGTATTTTTTTCTTTCCTTGCTATATAAACTACTGTATTTAAAACATTATAAATAAAATGAGGGTTAACTTGTGACATTAATAAGTCAAAGGCCATTTGCCTTTTAATCTTTTCATCCTCTATAGATTGACTCATATAAAGCTTTAATGAATGAATCATTTTATTAAAGCCATCTCCAAGTACTTCTATTTCATCATGGCTAGCTATTTGTACATTAATATCAAGGTTTCCTTCTGAAACTCTATTCATTGCTTTCGTAAGCTTTGTAATGGGTCTTATAATACTTGTTAAAATCGGCAAAATAACAATTATAACTATAATTAGGCTTAATACTGTAGAAATTAAAAAAAAGTAAAAAACCTTATTCACTGGTTGAAATAATTTTGCCTTTGATGTATAAGATACAAATTTCCATCCATTATCTGCACTTTGATCTATAATTACGTATCCTAATTTCTGTTCCATAGCTATAATATTCATACTGGAATCCTTAGAAAGCTTATTCATGGTTTCAGATAGAGGAAAGAAATTATCATCATATTTTTTCTTAAATACAATGGCATTCTCATTGCTAAGCCATAAAAAATCATCAAACTCACCAATACCTGCATCAATAAACTTTTGAAAATAAGATAAATTTATATTTAGTACCAATTTACCAATACTTATTTCAGGCTTGTTCATATCCTTAATATCAACTATATAACTGATTACATCAGAAGAGTTTCCTGGTATCCCAATATAATGAAGATTAGAAAAATAAGATCTATCAGTACTATTATAGTTTTTGTACCAATCTTCTTTTAATTTATCTATAATATAGTCTTGGCTAAACGGTAATAAACTATATAAATTTGATCCATCTTTAGTTATAAGTATTGCACTTTGTACATAATCTCTTAATGAAATAAAAGTTCTCAACCTATCAAGAGTGTTATATCTTGCTGACATATTGCTATAGGAACTATTATAACTTACTGTTTTTAAGAAGGTTTGAATTTGAGGCTCTATGATAATGCTTTTGGAATATTTTTTAATATCTTCATAAATATATTGTATCTGTTGCTCCGTCTGATGTAATTTAATCTTATCATCCGAGATAGCCCTTTTTTTAAAAATATCAGCAAAATAATAATAAGCAAACACTCCACTAAAAATGTAAATAACTATAATCACAAGGCTTGTTCTAAGTAATATTTTTTTCTTAATACTCATTTAAGTGTTGTTCCTCCAGTCTTCATACAATATTTAGGAGTTACCCCTGTTGCCTCATGAAATATCTTACTAAAATATTGACTTGTGTTGTATCCAACCAATATTGCTACTTCATTAACTGTATATTTATTGCTTGCCAAAAACTCTTTCGCCATTTTCACTCTATAATTAGTAAGGAACTTTAAAAACGTTTCCCCCGTTTCTTTTTTAAACAATTGACTTAGATATACTCCACTAATATCAAATTCTTTCCCTACTTTCTCAATAACTAGTTCTTCTTTATAATATCTATGGATATGCTGGATTACCATTTGAATTTTCCTTGAATAAATGCAGTTACTAGCTTGTCTAACTTCTTCTATAGCTTTTTTAAATTCATCAATAAACCATGTTTTTATGCTATTCACATTGTACCAAAGGGAAATATCTATCTTTTGATTTTCTAACAAATCACATATTTGAATTAAATCATTATCTTTTCTAAAATTTTCTAATAAATTAATCAAATCTCTACATATTTTTTTAAAACCATTTAAGTCCCAATAAGGTATGTTTATCTTTTCAAATATATCAGTTATGGTAATTTTTACATTGTCATAATTTAATTTTTTAACATCTTGACTAATATTTCGTAATTCATTATCAAAAAGCTTATCTCCTTGTAGCTTTGGGATACGAATTTCTTCAGTCCATACTATTTTTTCTTTTCCAAAAAAAGGACTATACTCTGTGTTACTTATTAATTTTTTAAAAATTCTTGACATATTTTCCTTATTTACTACAGTTTCATTTACAACAACGGAAATCGTATTTCCCATATTTTCTCTATACTTCTTTTGTATTTCAGTAACAGTTTTTAAGATCAAATCTCTAATTTCTTTTCGGCTATTTATTTTATCTATAGATAAAATAAAAGCATATAAATATAGATTTATTTCAATGGTATCAATATAATTTACACTTTCACTACAAGTGTAATTTTTGAAATCACGTACTTGTTCATTAAGATCTTTTCCTTTTTCAATGATCATATTCATATTTAATATAGGGTAAGGTGAATCTTTTTTAACTACTATAATTAAAAACTCTCCATTTAAAGTTTCAATATTCTCCTGCCAATATACCTGGTCCTCGCTACTGAATTCTCTTGCTTCCAATATTTTTTTAATGATTTCTTGCCTTTTAAATCTTTGAATTCTTTCATCCTCTTGAAGCTTATTCTTTATGATCTGGAGCTCTTCCAAAAGATTTTCTTCATTTATTTCATGTTTTAACAAATAATTTGAAACTCCAATTTTCACAGCTTGTTTTGCATATTCGAAATCTTTATATGAAGTTAAAAGAATAATTTTAGTATTATTATTATAGTGTATAATTTTACTGCTAAATTCCAGCCCATCCATAACCGGCATACTGATATCTACAAAAATAATTTGAGGATGATATTTTTTATACAATTCCAGTGCTTTTTTCCCATTATTTGCCTCTGCCACAATTTTAAAACCATGCTTTTCCCAAGAAACTAAACTACGTAAATCTTCTATAGCAAGTATTTCATCATCTACTATCATGACCTTAATAGGATTCAATATAATTCACTTCCCCTTCACTTCTAGTTATATGATTTATTTTATAATTAAAATATATCATACAAACATAAACCATTAAAGCAGGTAATTGAATGTATAGTAAAATAAATGTAAAAACTCCAAATTTTGTCGTTAAATGTAACTTTATAGATAACAATCTTTATAAATCAGTTCAAAACTATTATAATTTGTTATAATATAATAAATGGCAAACATAAAGGGAGTTGTTTTTATTAAAAAGCATTTGAACGAATTACAAGTATACAGTGGTATTGCAATTTTATTTGTAACACTTATTCATAGCAACGGATTTTTTCTAGCCAATATATTACACTTGAAAAGTTACATGGGAGGGGGACTTGGATTTTATCTTGCAGATAAAGTTGTACATGTTGCAGTTCCAATGTTTATATTTGTTTCTGGATATAAATATGAAATAAACGACAAAAATGAAGAATATTCTAAATTGATATATAAAAAATGCAATAAAGTACTTAAACCCTTTTTAATTGTTAGCATATTTTGGATATTATATAAATGTGGTAATCTTTACATGCAAGATGTCATCCTAAACAAATCAGTTAATGGTTTTAATATATTAAGTGTATTTTTAATGGACTTAATAAGAATATTTTTAGGATTTAATTATGCTTATCAATTATGGTATGTTCCTATGTATTTACTTGTTGTCTTTGGTTATCCTATTATAGCTAAGTATCTAAAAAATTGTAAGACAAGACTGCCTATTTTATATATTGTAGGGATTATATTGTCTATAATCCAAAGTAAGACAAAACTTTTGGCAAGTGATTATTTAAACCCTATCAATTATATATATTACTTTTTCTTGTATGAATTAGGGGTACAGGCATGTCGACGCGGACTTAATAAAAAGTATGGCAAAATATTTTTAGCATCTTATTTAGTTCTATTACCAGCAGAATTATTTATAAAGGATTCTTTTATAAATAATATGTGTACCACATTAATACTTGTTCCATTGGCCGTACTTGCATGGTATTATGTAGCCACATTACTAAAAAACAGTAAAATATTATTAACTTTAGGGAAATATTCCTTCCCAATATTTTTATTTCATGAACCAATTTTTGTAAAGGAAATATCTAATCTCTTACTTAGGCACAATTTATATATTTCACCAATAATGATACCAATTGTATCAATTGCTTCTATTCTGCTTAGTATTTGTTTTTATGAAATCCTGCTAAAAACAAATTTAGGTAAATATATTTTTAGTATAAAGAAAAGAACCCACGGAATAATAGCACCTGCCACCAACGTGGCACGTTAGATAATAAAAGTGAATAACAACAAATACAGATTATTTAAAAAGGTTTAGCATAGGCTAGACCTTTTTTATTTTTCCTTAAAATAGATTAATAATTGTTATTTATTAACTTTTTGAAGGAAATGTTTATTATTAATAGAATATACATATTTATAAATAAATTTAAAGACTGCAGAAGTTTAATGGGATATTTGTTGTTTTTAGAAATACAGCAAGAAGTGACTATAAGGGGGAAATTGGAATGGAGCATAAAGATATTGTGAAAAAAAGTAGTGAAACAGGTCGATTAACGTGTATTGATGCAATTAGAGGAATGGCAGTAGCGTTAATGCTGTTAGGTGATAATCCAGGTAATAGCGATAGAATATACCCCCAATTAAGACATGCCCAATGGAATGGAATTACAGTTGCAGATTTAGCATTTCCGTTCTTTATAATAATAATGGGAATGGTTGTACCTTATGCACTAAATCGAAGGATAGCAAAGGGTGTTTCACCATTGAATATTTTTGTACACATATTAGTAAGAAGCGTAGAAATTTTCATTTTGGGATTATTTTTAAATGGTTTCCCACATTATGACTTTTCAAGTATAAGAATACTCGGTGTACTGCAGCGAATTGCTATTACCTACCTCATAGTAAGTAGTGTAACATTAGTAATATTATATACAGTTAAAAATAAGGTAATTCAAGCATCCATACAGCTTGGACTGGCATTTATAATTATTATAGTCTATTATTTATTAATGAAATATGTTACTGTTCCTGGTTTTGGCAAGGGAATTTTAGAGCAAAATGGAAATTTAGTTCAGTATATAGATTTACAATGGCTAAAAGGACACTTATATAAACCAAACTGGGACCCAGAAGGTATTTTAAGCACAGTACCCACCATCGCATCAGGATTATTGGGTGCGGTAACTGGGCAAATACTTATATACACTACAAATAAAAAAATATACAAATTTTTATCTGTATTCACTTTTGGGCTAATAACACTATCACTTGCTTACTTGGCAAATATATGGATTCCTTTCAATAAAAATTTATGGTCTAGTTCTTTTGTTTTGCTTACAGCTGGAGTCTGCTTTTTATTAGTATCAGTACTTTATTTATTGATGGATATAGTAAAATATGATACTCCTTTTAAACCATTTGTAGCTCTTGGCAGTAGTGCGATACTTGTTTACCTAGTATCAGAAATTGTTCGTAGGACACTTTGGCTTATCCCTATAGTAGACTCGATTACAAAGAAACCATTAACTTTAAAACTTTGGCTTACTAACCACTATATAACCCCTTGGGCAGGTAACATATTGGACTCTGCATACTTTTCAATTGTTTATATATTACTTTGGATTGGGATTACGAGTATTTTTAATAATAAAAAATCTTATAGGCGGCGGTTATAATTTTTAAGCAACAGAGATTATTCTTTTTAATACTATTCTTTAAAGGATACCTGTTACCCTTCATCACTCTAATTCAACTAAATTAAAGTAGCACAAAACCCACGACCAATTAATCAGTCGTGGGTTTCACTATTGGAAATTATTGCTACTAGGTGAATTTAATCAATATATGTTACAATTTAAAATGGATAAAATAAAGGGGGAATATAATATGAACAAGAACAAACAAAAGATGCTTGCAGTCATGACCGCAGTAAGTTTAGCTCTTTCAGTGGCTGTAATTTTACCAGTAAAACCTGTATTCGCAGAAACATTAGTTCCAGTAACAAGATTAGGCGGTTCTACTAGATACTCAACCGCAACTTCAGTAGCTCTTGCTAGAGCAGATGGTAGACAGATGGACACTGTTATATTAGTATCAGGAGAATCCGCATATGATGCACTCAGTGCAACAGCACTAGCTAGTAAGTTGAATGCTCCTATATTACTAACACCAGCTGGAAAATTAGATCCAAGCACTGCCTCAGCTTTAGTTACACTTGGAGCTAAAACAATATATATAGTGGGTGGAACTGGAGCAGTTTCACAGCCTATAAGAGATGGTTTAATAAAATCAGGGCATAATTTAGTAGAATTAGGTGGAAAAGACAGGTATGACACTAATATAAATGTTGCCAATTATTTGGTAGAAACAATAGGATTAAGTGCCTCTAAAGTTTTAATGACAGGTGGAATGAATTTCCCAGATGCTTTATCAGTAGCTCCAGTAGCTGCCGCAGAGCAAGAAATTCTACTACTTGTAAACAACGGAAATGCAGCAGCAAATTCTGCAACTAACAAATTTGTAAAAGATAACTCTTCAACAGTAACAGTAATAGGAACTAAAAATCTTGTAAGTGATTCAGAACTTGCAGAACTTGGTGCTACAAGGGTTAATGGTGGATCAAACAGATATGCAACTAACATGATTGTAAACAGTTATTTTGCAACAAAGCTAAATAAAGATACAATATATGTTGCAACAGCTGCAGGCTTTGCAGATGCATTGGTTGGAGCAACAGCTGCAGGAGTAACTAAATCACCATTAATATTAATTGACACTGAAACTTCAACAGCTACTGCAACTGGAATAGCTTACATTAAATCTCTAGCACCAAAAACTGCAGTAAACATAGTAGGTGGTACAGGTGTAATTACTCCTAAAACACTAAGTGATATAAATATAGCAGCTAACAATCTTCAAACTTACCCCGCTGGAACTTATCAGCTAGGTAAAATAGCTACAATACACGATACTTTATTTGGAACATACGAATTAACTATAAATAGTGTAGAACTAACAGCAGAAAGAAATGAGTATGCCGACTCTAATCCAACTGAAGTATACAAGATTAATTACACATACAAGCTTTTATCAAAAGGAGAAGACCCATCCACGAGTTTATTTATATATGGCTTTGACAGCTATGCAGATAGTAACGGTGAAATGGGAGACTTGTACCCAAACAGTACATCTAAAGAGCCAAAAGAATTGGTTAATGTAGGCAATTATTGTACAGCTGAAGTTTTTGTAGGTGTAAATAACCCAACAGATAGATTGACTCTAACAGTGAATTATTTTACTGATGATTATGATTACCCTTATGTAACATTTGTTATACCAACAAAATAAATTTGAAAACCAATTATATGAACATTAAAAAACCAGTAACCGTTGAGGTTACTGGTTTTTTAATAATGTGACAGATATGATATGAAATTTCTAAAAATACAAATTAATTAACAATCTGTCTTTCAGTTCCATCAATTTTAACTTTTATAGTATCAGTTTCTGAACCTGTTCCATAGTAAATCCATTCACCTACAATATTAATAAACATTGCATCGTCATCATTAATTTTAGTTTTACCTGTGCCATCTGTTTTAATCTTATAGAGTTTGTAATCATCTGATACATTGGAATAGTAAATCCAGTCTCCTGAAACATTTATATACTCAGCAGTATCATCGCAGATTGTGGATTTATTTGTTCCATCATTTTTTATCTTTACTATATCTCCGTTTTCTCCCTCTAAATCACTTGTTTCAAAGTACAAATATTCTCCTGAAACATTTAGGAATGCTATGCTAGTTGCCCCACATAACATGGTTAAGCCTGTACCATCTTTTTTCACCTTATGAACTTCTGAATCTCCTGAATCCACAATAGTTACATAATAGACCCAGTCACCGGATGTATTAATATCAAATGCAATTTCATTAGCTACTCTAGTTTTGGAGGTACCATCGGTCCTCATCTTATAAAGTTTTCCTTCATCTGAAGCATTCATGTAGTATATCCAATCCTGAGCAACCACCATATACATAGATATATCATCACTCAATTTAGTTCTACTAGTTCCATCAGTTTTCACTTTGTACATTTTGTTCGTATCACTTGAAGCTTCAATATAGTACACCCATTCGCCAACTACATTTATGAATATAGGCATATCTTTGCTCACTTCAGTTTTGCCAGTTCCATCAGTTTTGATTTTATACAGGGTATTATTATTGTAATAAATCCAATCACCTTGTTTTGCTACAAATGCAAAGTTACTGATATTTCCTGATGTGTTTCCATAAACATTGTTTGTCAAAACTGACTGTGGCACAACATCTTCTCCACCTAAAGCCCACAACTTATTTATAGAAGGTAACTTTAAAATCATGTAATCAACAGTTGAAATAGACAATTTTTTATCCACTAATATAATTGGGGATGAAGTTTTTGACGCAAGTGCCGAGCCGGATAATGCATCAGGGAAAGCTATTCCTGTTGCAACATATACATTATCAAAACTTAAGTCCAGTACAAACCTGTTTAATACTGCAATATTAGTTTTATATCTGTCATCACCTGATATCCTCTCTGCTAGTGGAAGACTCTGCATTACTTTAGCACTTAATACACCCGTACCACCAATAACAAATGCTTTCGTAACTTTATTATCTGTTAAATACTTTTTAACACTACTCGGCAGCTCATTTTTTGGAGATAATATAATAGGCATACCCTTACTTGCGGCAATTGGTGCTATTGAAAGAGCATCAGGAAATCCACCTCCTGCTGCAACAACTATTTCAGTGCCTAATTTAAATTTTCCTATAATATACTTTGCAATACTTAAGGATGTTTCATATCTGTCATTACCAGATAATCTGGTAACTGTTATACCCTTTAATGCTAATTGTTCCTTAATACTTTTAGGAACAACACCCTCACCACCTACAATAAATACATTCTTTACTTTTAATCTGCTGAGTTCATTATTAATTGCTGTATCTAGGGTTTTCCCTATTAATAGAATAGGAGCATTTAGCTGCTTGGCAAGAGGCGCAGCACTAAGTGCATCTGGAAAATCATAACCTGATGCTAAAACAACATTATCTGAAGTTTCCCATCCAGACTTTGAAATTGAGATTGATGTTGCATACCTGTCCACACCTTGAAGCCTTTGTGTTGTAGCCGCTAACGCTTTATTTGAAGGTATTAAAAAAATTGATGATACTAATAAGACCGATGATAAAAAACACTTGAAATAAAATTTGTTTTTCATTTGTTCACTCCTTAATTGTATAGATTTACTAAAGTCATTTTAGCATGTATTGTCATAACTGGGTATCCACAAATTTTTCTAGTTTTGATGCATTATTACTATTTTCACTATCACAGTACCCTTTCAATATAGTAACTATTCTACTAATTTAAATATTATCCTTCATATATTACTAAAATAGAATATTTTTCTTATTTAGGTCTTCCTCAAATATTAAGAAATCCTGAAGCGAAACAACAAAATAAACAATACTTACCTTGTTAAATATGTTAATACAATATTGTGCTTTGTTAAGTTATAACATATAATTAGGCTTGTACTGTTTTAAATATATTTTTTTTTAATTCTGTATTAATGATTTTATTATATACATAATTTTATTCATCAAATGGAGGGACAATATGTTCAATTTTAAACCAAAAGACAATGTATTTTTCGAACTTTTCTCAAAGGGAGCCGTAATTTTTAATACTTCTGCAAAAGAGCTAAAATTCCTAATGAATGAACTTGATAATCCAAAGTCTAGATTGGATAAACTAGTAGCGCTTGAGCATGAGGGAGACGTAATAACTCATGAATTAATTGAATATACTAAGAAAATGTTTATAACACCACTAGACAGAGAAGATATATTCAATATAACAAAGGGAATAGACAATATTACTGATGGTATTGAATCAACAGCTCATTTATTTTACATGTATAATGTGACTTCGTCTACACCAGAAGCCAATGAACTTGTTGATAAGCTTATGGCTGTTACCTCTGATCTTGTTATGGTAATATCAGAATTAAAAAATCTTAGTAAAAGCACTATATTAACAAAAAAAATTATTGATGTAAACACTTTAGAAAACGAAGCTGATTTGATTTATAGAAAAGCTATGAGAAAACTTTTTGAAAACCCGGAAGACCTTCTATCTGTGATTAAATGGAAAAATTTATACCATCATTTAGAAGATAGCATTGACGCTTGTGAAACACTTGCAAATGAAATTCGAGGAGTTGCTATGAAATATGCTTAGTTCTACAATTATAATTATTGTTATAATATTAGCGCTCTGCTTTGATTTTATAAACGGATTTCACGATACAGCTAATTCCATCGCTACATCAATTGGCACTAAAGTGCTTACTCCCATGCAAGCATTAGGAATGGCTGCAGTGCTGAATTTTGTGGGCGCTATGTTACATACAGAAGTTGCAAAAACTATAGGAACAGGAATTATTAATACAGGCATAGCAACTCCTCAAATAATAGCTATAGCTTTAGTAGGCGCTATTATTTGGAACCTAATAACCTGGTATTTTGCTATACCTAGTTCTTCTTCCCATGCACTTATTGGTGCACTTTTAGGTGCTTCCATAACCGCACATAAACTTGATTTTTCTGTTGTTAATTGGGCTGGGTTTTTTAATAAAATAATAGTCCCACTTATATCTTCACCAATAATAGGTCTTGTATTTGGATTTTTATTTATGTTTTTACTTACATGGTTGTTCCACAAAGCAACACATAAAAAAGTTAATGGATTATTTAAAAAATTACAAATTTGCTCTGCTGCTTTAATGGCATATAGTCACGGTTCAAATGATGCTCAAAAATCTATGGGTGTTATAACTATGGCACTAATTGCAGGAGGATTTTTAGATCCAAAAAACTTTGCCATACCATTATGGGTAAAAATTGCTTGTGCATTAGCAATGGCATTAGGTACAATGTCCGGTGGCTGGAAAATAATAAAAACTATGGGTGTTAATATGATAAAATTAGAGCCAATAGATGGGTTTGCCGCCGAAACTGTAGCTGCTCTTACTATTCAAGCTGCTACATCATTAGGTGCACCAATAAGTACCACTCACGTAATAACTAGTGCAATAATGGGTGTAGGGTCTTGTAAAAGACTTTCAGCCGTCAGATGGAACCTTGCTAAGACTATATTAGTAGCATGGGTTTTAACTATTCCGTGCAGTGCCCTTATATCCTCAATAATTGCACTTGCATTTTACAGGTAATTACATAAGCTGACACCGTTTTTCATATGGTGTCAGCTTTGTTTAAGCTATTTTACTAGGTGCTGTTATGTTAAAATTAAATCAAGCTCCGTTCTCAATTATATATATCTGAAAATTCTATATTAGTTTTTTCAACACTACTTTCACTTTTAACACCACAATATGCAATATCATCAGAAACTTCACCACCTACTAATTTGCATGGAATATATATAATAAATTCAGTGCCAAAGCCCTCCTTACTCTTTACCGATATTGTTCCACCATGAAGTTCTACTAGGCATTTTACAAGTGAAAGTCCTATTCCACTTCCCTCATGATCCCTTGCAAGAGATTTGTCAACTTGCATAAAACGTTCAAATATAGAATTTAGTTTCTCTGCTGGAATACCTCTTCCGGTATCTTTTACCCTTATGCAAATATTTTCAATACCGTCCTCTATATTAACCATAATATTGCCACCACAAGGAGTAAACTTTACTGCATTTGATAATAGGTTTAAAATAATTCTCTCAATTTTTTCTGGATCACATGCAATAATTTTTTCCTCTATCTCTGTATCAAATATTAATGATAATCCTTTATTTTCTATATAATCAACTACAGAAATAGATATATTTTCTACAAGACTGATTATGTTACTATTAATTTCATTTATATCTAAATAACCTGAATCTATTTTTGTTATATCAATTAAATTATTAATCAGTCTCAAAAGACGATAGCAATTTTGTTTCATTATCTTTGTATATTTATATTTATCTGTGGATGCATTTTGGGATGTATCTTCTTTTAGTCTAAGTTCATGTACCTGTAGAGCAGAGAAAATAACATTAATTGGAGTCCTTAACTCATGAGAAATATTTGAAAAAAACTCTGTTTTAAGCCTATCATACTCCTTAATCTCATATAGTCTTTTTCTTTCTTCATCAACGTTTTTTTGTAATTCTTCCATATGTTTTCTTTCAGTTATATCTATAGCCACTCTCATTAATAGCTTGTGCCCATCCTGCAATTTCCCAATATATGCTGAATAAAAATCCCAAATTCGAATATTTCCATTCCTTGTTCTTATAGAGTATTCACCATCATTTTGTCTTTTTCCCAAATTAAATAGTCTGCTTACTGTAGTACCCTCTGACCCTTCTATAAATACATCTGATATTTTTGCTAATTCAGAGATTGTTGGAGTGTCTTTAATTGTATATCCTGTAATATCAGTCCATGTTCTATTTATATTTTTTATTTCTCCATTCTCATCATATAACATTATAGGTAATGGAGCTTCCTCTAGAGAATACCTGAATTGTCTTTCACTTTCTTTTACGGCTTCTTCAGTTTTTGTGCGCTCAGTAATTTCTTCTTCTAGTATAACATTGAATTCTTTAAGGTCCGCAGTTATCTCTTCTAGTTGTTGCGTTTGCTCCAACACCTTGTTTTCCAAATCATTATTCACTTTTATCAATTCTTCATATTCAAGCTGAAGTGTGCAAAGTTTCAGCTGTATCTCAATGCGGGTAAAAACTTCATTTTCATTAAATGGCATAGTTATATAATCCGCACCTCCAACAGTGAATACTTTATCCTTGTCGATAGTCTCGTTGTATGTGTTAATAAAAACAACTGGAATTTTCTTAAGTTTCTCGTCAGCTTTTAGTATTTCACAAATTTGATACCCATCCATACCAGATATATTAATGTTAATTAAAATCACATCCGGTGGAGCTTTCCTTGCAGACTGCAACGCTAATCCACCACTGAAAGCATTCCAGATATTATATCCCCTCTTCTTAAGTATCATCGTCAATATTTTAACATTAGAAGAAACATTATCAACAATAAGTACATTATTCATTATTTATGGCTCCATTTCAAAATATTTTAATAAAAATTAAGTTTATCTATTTGTTTTTAATCTGAAAACAAGCATAGTAGCTGTCTGATTTATATGGCCAATAAATTCTTCACCATAAGTGGAGAACCCTATGGTTGGAATATCACTAAATATTTCACCATACTGCTTTTCAAGATTGTTTCTCTCCAATTCAAGTGTCCGCTCTACACAATGAAAATTTATGAGACCATCTATTCTTCCAAATTCATTTATTTTATTTTCAACAGCTTTCTTTGTATCTTCAACTATATTTGTACACTGCATCAATCTGACTTCCATACCTTTAAGTATATTGCAATAAAATAACATACTGGTTCCCTTTATTTGTTGGGGACTTCTTATGAATATACCATTATCTCCAACTAATAAACCAACTGGATTGGTCTTAAAGTATTTTGTAGCATCTTCAATTGAAGCTGCCCCTACGGCATCTGCATATTCCAAAATAGCAGGCCTATTATTAAATTCAATGACTTCCCTAGTTTCTTCATTAACATTATTTGCAGTAAATATATGATCCAAAGCTTTGAAGCTTTGTGTTTTAATAATACTGAATTCAGCATTATCGTTTATTTTCAACATTATAAGAACTGCTGAATCAGCATATGCCTTTCCATTTGCACAAACATGAGTTTCAAAATATTTAAGATCATCCCCTGCAGACCCACCAACAAAAAAAACGTTAGTCCTATTACCGATTAAATCCATAATTTTTTCTTCTTTCCTACTTACACCATCAATTAAAACAATACCAACATATTTTGTTGCATCCATTGTATACGAACTCTCATTAAAGTATTTCTCAAAAGAAGTAAATGCTGCTTCTAAGCTTAGATCATCTTTCATATGCTCAATTACTTCCACTTTTGCATCAGAAACAATATTTGAATTAATAGCCATGGCTACAACAGAATTTTTTAATAACTCTCCACTTACTATTTCACCAGCAGTAGAACATCCCACTACTATGCAATCCACAAAAGCTTCTTGCAGCAGATTGCTTAACCTGTCTTGGTCAAAATTAGAAGAAGCGAAGAATACTAATATCTTTGCATTACAACGATTTAACTGACTTTTAATATCTAATACAACTTCCTTTTCTAAAGATTTTGTTGAAAACACGGATTTTATATTCATATCATTATCTTCCATCTTTCTTACATTCAATTGTTTAGCGATGTTAAGAAGTTTTCGGATAATTTCCGGGTCATCAGCTGAGTAACTATCAAATTTGTTCGGATTAAGTCCTTTCAGAATTAATTTAGATATAGTCATTTCTCTAATAGCAGGATTGCCTTTAGAACGTTCTTGAATAATCT
>Ga0209123_1001055_pt1 | contig 29486 bp, 26 predicted proteins | sample BarGraIncu00431A_FD_184500 | JGI IMG/M metagenome (GOLD analysis project Ga0209123, IMG submission 184500) | Arctic peat soil microbial communities from Barrow, Alaska, USA - Barrow Graham LP Incubations 004-31A (SPAdes) (version 2) | ecosystem: Environmental > Terrestrial > Soil > Wetlands >... | reverse complement strand
TCAGTTGGTGGTTATCGACGGAATTGCCGACCTGATAAAAGGCGCCAACGACGAAGGTGAAAGCATTGCCGTTGTAGAAGAACTCTACCGGTTGGCGGGAATATACAATAACTGCATCGTCACCGTGCTGCATTTTATTCCCAATGGATTGAAATTACGCGGACATCTCGGCAGCGAACTGCAACGCAAAGCTGCGACTATCCTTTCGGTAGAAAAAGACGACGACCCGGCAGTGTCGGTGGTCAAAGCCATATCCTAATTATTGCAGGATACGCAACTAACTAACAAACAACTATCTAAACCAACCATTAAAATATATAATCCTAATATCGGACGTTTGCCATATTATCTATCATCCTGCCATAGGTTACTAATCGTTATACTGCAATACTATAATCATATGAAGCGACAACAGCCCACAGGAACCAACAGCCAACAACCGAACGAATAGAAAGTATCATCATTGAATCATTATCCTGCCTATGACGACAACAATATGAAGCAAACATTAGCAGGAACCCATAGTCGACAAACAATCTTTAATACTTCAACCGCCTGACAATCGAATGAAAGTATCATCATTGAATCATTACCTGCCATCGGTTACTAATCGTTATCGAGACTGTCAACCGTCTGACAATCCAATGAAGCGAACATGAGTAGACACACTACAACCAGAACATAACCCTGTGGGCTGTGAATCATTATTATAATAGGTATTCTCTTTGAAATTCAATAAATACCCGAGCATTCCAGCCACTCTGTCCCTGTCTTCCAGATATCGCCGACATGACAATCTCGCAGATATTCGCCCAAAGTTTGTCCGTTTTTCAAATTGATTTCGTTTAAGTCCCAGGTTTTTCGAATACGTTGGGCAGATATTTTTAAAGCTTCTTCACGCCTGAAAGTAAGATCAAGCCAGACAAAATATTTTTCGGCTGGCGAAGGATGCGTAACTATGTTTTTGTCTGTTTGATTCAGGTATTCGGTAATTGTTGCTCTGACAATTTTGGTTATTGTTTCTTGTTTCATATGTATTGAATTTGCAAATAAATAGTATGGAATACAATTTTGTGAGTAGCCGTAAAAGGGTTGTTGACCGCCAATAAGAAAGATCCATCAAAGATTCGATTGACTGAGAGCGTAACGTATTTTTATACCCAACTATATGGCGACACCCAAGCAGAAAACACTAAGATTTACACGCATATTACAGTAAGGGTTTTGAGAAGATTAAAAGTTCGTAGGGCGTGCACGATATTTTTCGATAATAAAAGCCTGTAATTAATTGAATTATTGTTTCCTTTGAAAATGATAAATATAAATTTAACCTATTTAAATTTCCAGTATCGGATGAAAAGTACCTATAAATCATTATATGTCTATTTACCAGGACTTTCATGTCTTGCATGGTTTATATACAAGACAGAAATATACGCAATCAGTTGCATGATTTGAATTGTTATGCACAATTATAAATCGACAACATCAGATAGATGAGACAAGACACTTATAGACCAGCATGGAAAACAGCTCTATACAGACAAAAGGACAACGCCATAGAGTTCACAGGTAAGGTAAATTCATATAATGTAAAGGACTTTTGTGCTGCAATCAATTTATATAAATCGAGTGACTCAAACAGGCTTACTCTAGATTTTCGTAGAGTTACAAATGCTTATCCAAATGGGATGTTGCCAATTATTGCAACTGTAAGTTTACTTAGACACGAAGGACATAATATCGATGTTAAATTGCCAGAAAATGCAAACACAAGAACCCTCTTTAGGGCTGTAAACTGGGCACATTTTTTAGCTCCAAGGCAATTTGAAATTTCAGAATCAACACATGACAGGCATTTGGTTACTCGATTTTTCAGGGACGAAAAAGAGCAAAAAAATGCCGTTGATGATTTCATGGATGTAATCATTCGAAATATGGAACTACCTAGGGGAATAATATCTGGGTTAGAATGGTCAATTAACGAACTAACAGACAATGTTTTAAATCATTCAAATTCTCCAATCGGTGGACTGGTTGAGGCTACTACATATCCAAAAAATGGAATAATTGCCTTTGCTGTTGCAGATTCTGGTAAAGGAATTCTAAAATCATTAAAAGAAGGAATTCCTACGCTACGAACTGATATACAAGCAATGGGAGAGGCTGTAAAATCAGGAGTAACACGTAATCCAAAATTTGGACAGGGGAACGGATTAGCAGGCTCTTTAAAAATAACGACACTAACAGGTGGTTCATTTGAGATAACCAGTGGTTCTGGCAGGTTGTTAACAACATTAGAACAAACGACACGAAATCAAAGACAAAACTATCAAACCTATCAAGGTACATTAGTTTGCGGTCAAGTATTAATAAAAACCGATTTTTCAATTTCAGAAGCATTAGATTTTGGTACAGGAAAACCTTATACACCAACAGACCTAATTGAGATGCAGTATGAGATGGAAGACAAAGATTGTTTGCTTCTAAAAATGCAAGACGAATCAACAGGCTATGGTACTCGAAGATCAGGTCTTCAAATAAGAACTAAAATTTTAAATTTAATTTCAGCGGAACCTACCTATCCTTTAGTAATAGATTGGGAGGGAGTTCCAGTAATATCAAGTAGTTTTGCTGACGAGGTAATTGGAAAATTATTTGTCAAAATGGGCGCTATGGCATTTTCAGCTAAGGTTCGAAATATTAGTATGGAACAACTTATTCAAAACTTATTAGATAAAGCAGTTGCTCAAAGATTAACTCAGGATAATGATGAAGATTAACTATTCCTAATCGAGTAGCCCACCCCAGCAGTAACACTGGCAGGGAGAGGCTCTGGCACCACTATAGAGCGATCTCTGCCTAAGCGGTACATTATATCTGGAGCAGTTTCTCATAATCTGTAAACATGGCATCGTACCCTCTTTTACGCAGGTGTACTATGGTTATCGTTTTAATAAGAATAGGACTCTGGGCAACCGCCCAGCCGACCATCTGTGTTCTACTCCATGAATAGTCTGGATTGTAAGTTTGTTTATTTCAACCGAAAAGTATACCAGTAGCACACTCGCAGAATATTATACGAGTTCAGCACAACAGCAGTTTACTGAAGATGGTTATGTGGGAGAACGTTATTTACCAGTTACACCTTAAGGTGGCTCCACATTAAATGTAAAGAGAAGCCCATTGAACGCAAAGCGATAGGATACTTCATAATATTATTTACATTTGTATTAGAGTTGGGAGAGCCGTGTGAAGGTTGAGATTAAAGTACGGTTCCGTGAGAACGTGAGGGTTAAATTCCCTTGCGTGACTCGATTGTATGCAATTTTAAGAAACTATGACACCAGAAACAAAAGAGTATATTGAAACTTGGACTGAGAGAATTAAGGGTATCGAAGGAGATAGTTTAAATGCTGTATTTGAAAGATTTTCTGCACTCTATACATTACATAATCGTTTGTACAATGAATCTTATCGAATTCTAGATCAATCAGGGCGCTTGACAAAACCTAGATATGGAGATCATGAAAAAGCATCAACAGCGATTATTGAATATTTATCAGCAGAGATAATCGCTAATGGCTTAAAGAAAAGCGGCAACATGCCAGATTTGGAATCAATTGCGACACTAATTCAAAATAATATTTTTCATATAAATCTAGCTGACGGGGTAGCAAAACCAGATTTTGATAATCATTTGATGAATAATTTGCGAAGTAATGATTCGGAAATCCTTTCTAAAGCGGCATTAATGTCGATTTATAACGTACGTAGTAATATGCTTCATGGAGAAAAACATTTTGAAGAGCACCAAAGATTGTTATTAGAACCTCTAATCCGAATTTTGCAAACGCTAATTGACTTACAGATAGAGAGTTACAAATATAAACTGCATGCAATTGAGTAGCCCCACCAGTAAACACTGGCAGAGAGAGGCTCTCAGACCACCGCAAATACATGTTTAGTATACAGCGGTTCATTAAGACGTAGAGCGATTCTCTCGTAATCTGAAAGCATGGCCTCGTACCCTCTTTTACACAGGCGTTTTGAGGTGATCGTTGTAAAAAAATGTTACTCTGGGCAACTACCACACTATTCAGAATTGAAAGTAGCAAACCTTCAATTAGGAGCTGATTCAATGAGCTCAACGATTATTTTGCGGGATGCGGCTGGCAATGAGTTCAAGACCTTCCATTCATAAGTGATTATCTCTGTTGTCGACGAGTTGAAACGGACACTGGATGGAAAGGTAAAAGAGGTTGAAGAACAGTTCAGTATTTAAAGAAAAGATAGATTTTCTTTTTTAGTCTTGACTTTGACAAATAAAGTTTTACATTTAGACAGAAAAATAAAACTGAAAAGACTACAAGGCAAATTGTAACTTACCTGATATGGATCGCAAACTTCCACTCTATTTCATAATTGGTGGCACGCCCACACTGGATAAGGATTCCTTTGAAGTCATTTGGAATGGTTTACAGTTGCTGAAAGATACTTTTCTGAAAGATCCTTATGCACTTGAAACTCTCCATGTTAGTGTTATTCAAGTAAGCAGTGATGCTTGGTCAATAGATGCATTAACTCCGATAGATAGATGGAGGATTCCGCTCTTGCACCCAGAGGGTACTGGTGAGTTAGCTTTGGGTGCGGCATTTAAAATCTTAGATTACCGTATCTCACAAGAAGTTATCCCAAAATCATTGGAATTTAAAGGGGATTTTTGTCCTTTGGTATTCATAATGGTAGATAGTTCGCCAACTGATGACTGGGTTAATGTAACTAGTTCGGTGCTTAACAGAACGCATCCTCATATAGGATCATGCTTTATGGTGTTAGTTGGTTCGGATGTGAAGCCCTCAGATTTTGAACAGGTACCAAGTCTGAATCCTGTAACCTTTGATGACGATATAACGGTGAAAAGTAGGCAATTTTTTCGTTGGGTAGATCAATAACGGATGCAAGCAGTAGTGAATGGCGAATAGTATATGATGACGTATAAATTATACTAATTTTACTTATTTTCTCAATTGTTTCATTCTTTGCAATCCTCCAGGTATCGTTTTTTGGCATACTCATTGCCCAATTCACCTGCTTTTTTAAAATCAGGACAGGCTGCAGCCTTGTCACCCTTCAACTGTTTAGCATTCCCCCTAAAAATATATACATTTGCATTAACGGGATCGATTTCAATTGCCTTATCAAAATCTTCAATTGCTCCATCGAAATCAAAAAGTTTTAATTTAGTATTACCTCTGTTAATATATGGAAGTGGATAATTTGAAGTTAGTTGAATAATTTTGGTATAGTCTCCGATTGCTCCCTGATTATCTCCAAGTTCCGATTTTATTCGAGCCAATATATGATAGGCCTGTCCATAATCAGTTCTTAACTTAATTGATCTATTAAGATCTTCTATTGCACCCGGTTTATCTCCAAGGTAGTATTTCGCAAGACCTCTATTGAAAAATGACTCAGCATTGCCCTGCCTCAGTTTAATTGCACTGTTACAATCTTCTAATGCCCCTTTAAAGTCACTCAGCATATTTTTAGCTTCGGCTCGCCAAGCTAATGTTGATTCGTCTGAAGAATTATCAGCAAGGGTTTTGTTATATGCTTCGATTGCCCCGTTGTAATCACCTAGGGAATATTTTGAGTATCCAAGTAGGGAATAGATCCCCCAATGGTCAGGTTCCAAATCAATTGCTTTCTGATAATCCTTACTTGACCCTGAATAATCCCCCATTTCATATTTTACGGTGCCACGTGATATGTAGTAACTGGAATTGTCCGGACTCATTGCGATGGCTTTGTTATAATCTTCAATTGCCCCGTTAAGGTTACCTAACCCGGATCTTATTCTACCACTATCAATAAATTCCTGGGCAGTCTGGGCAAAAACATTATTTATTGTGAATGATAAAAGAAGTGACCCAATAAATTTTAGTAAAGTACTCATAATTTTAGAGTTAGTTGACTTAAAAGAATCTCGCCGGCGCAAGTAGATAAGGTATTTTGAATGATTATTTTTTATTTCGCCACAAGCCGCGGGAAATTAACCCATAGAGATTAAAAAAACAGCAAATGTGTTGGAAACCATTGAAGGATTGAAATAATTCATGTAGTTTAATTTAATAAAACCGCGAAGATTTCTAATGCCTTCACGGTTTTGGACAGTTTTTTTGTGTGATTTGCTGCAATAAACATTTGGACAATACTTATTCGGCAGCTTCCTAAAACTTCATCAACCCTTCAAGTTTTTCGTGGGCAATCTTGGTTTCTTCTTCTAAACTCTTGCGGATGACTTTCTTCGCAATGTCAAAAGCCGTAGCCATATTGTATGCCAATCTTACATTTACTTCAATATTTTTTCCAATTTTCTTATACATCTCAACCATAGGCAATACCTGACCAATCTCTTGGGCAATAAGATTCTTAGATGCCGCAACTGTTTTTGTAACAGATGCTGCCTCTTCAGTATTCAATTGTTGGTTGGCAATGCTGTTTTCGATAAGAGCAGCAATCTGAGTATTAATTTGACCGGCTATATCAAGCTTAGCTGTTTCCATGGCCTGAAGCTTTCCGGCTGTTTGTGATTCCGCAACTGAGTTTCCAGTTGCCATGATATATTTCGCCTCATTTTTATCGTTGGTTTCATACTGTCTTAACCAGGCACGCTCAAGCTGTTTGTCAAGCAAGAGAGCGCCTGGGGCTACATAGTATCCTGCCCTTTTGTACTTTTTAGCTTCCACACGAGCACTCCTGATGGCTCTGGATGAAACGTCTTTCTTTAATTCTTTGTCGGTTTGCTGAGCCATAAGCACATTGGCAGCAGAGAATAAAATGGCAATTGCCAAGAGAAATTTAACGGTTGTTTTCATTTTTAGAATTGTTAAAAAATATTGTTTATAATGTTTTTGTAATGTTTAGTACCATTACAAGATGAAATGTGACAAGTTTGCGGATCTTTTTAATTTTATTTTTTCTCCGGGGATTTCCAGCGAGGAAGGCCGCTTTAAAACTTCGAAGAGGTACCGGAATAATTAAATACGTCGGGTGTTATTGTCAGGTAAAGGCCTAACGAAATCATATCGCTTATGACCCCTTTATAACTCCTATGAATAAAACTTTAATCATTAGATATATAATACTTTAAACAACTTAATACTCGTTTATTATTCTTTTAAATTTTTTTGATGACCCCATTATGTCCCCTTTGAGAGTCCTTTAATGGTGTATATGGTTCCTTTGCCTGTTTCGCCTCTCCTATCTAAATAAGTTCCCTCCAATTCTGTTAAATATCTGGAAGCAGTCCTTTTAGATATTTTCAAAAGCTGCTGCGCTTTTGAATTGGTTACTTCGCCATTTTCCAGGACATATTCAACTAACGTAATTAAATTGTCAGCTAAGCCTTTATGTGAAAGAGCAGTTCGCGCATCTTTAAAGAACGTTACCATAAATCCGGAAAGATGGAAATTAAATTCGGGGGGAAGTGTTTTGTAAATAATGGATTCTCCGATCATTTTAAGCGTGCCACGTCCCCAGGCTTCAATATCACCACATCGGAATAAAGCATTTGCAATGTCGGGATTGAATGGTTTTGAAGGATGTTTTGTTTTTAAGTCTTCTACAGTCCAATTTTCGGGCAATTGCCCAGGATTCCAGAAAATAATATGGTCAGCATAAACACTGATCTGAATCGGTGTACCATCAGCATAATCTTTATGAGCTATTGCGTTGAGTAATGCTTCACGGATTGCTTTTTCAGGGAAAGGCGGTTTTTCAATTCGGCTCATTCCAGAATAGCTGATGGCATAGGTTACATATTTGGTGCGAAGCAGATCATCCGCTTTGTCAATCTGTTCCATCAGGTTGCCGTGAATTTCATCCTGAAAGGCAAGATCGTCATCGGAATGAAAAAAGCCGATTTTAAGATAGGCACCTTGAATATATTTCTCTGGTTGGGGATGAAACAATAAGATAGCTGCCCTTTTTAATAATCCATTCTCGACTAATTGCAAATCATTAAGCAACAGATCATCCGAATCATTGAGCACTTCTGCATCAACCCGTTTGCTTTTAACGGCTTTTCCCTTGTACCTTATAAATGAATCATTTTTAAGATCCGAAACTAAAACTGATGGAACAGGTATCCCATCCCAGTGTTTACCCGTTTTTTCCAGTAAAAATTTATTGAGCGCTGTTCCTTTAAGTTCTTGTTTTGTGCTACCCGAACGGTAATGATACTGGCCTTTGTAGTTTACAGGGTAAGGGTAAGATTCAACTACAATCTCAAGAACGTTGTTTCCGCTTGAAGTCAGCAGATTGACATCTACTACAATACCCAGTATATCTCTCACTTTGTTAGGAATATCCTCCAAAAGCTTTTTAAAATCTGGAATACCAACGATATTCCCGCCATCATCCATACCAATATAGATCTTCCCTCCCTGGGCATTGGCAAAGCCGCATATCCATTTCAGGTACTCATCATGCCATGTTATTTTGTATTCTATATTTTGTTGTTCAGGCATTTATTACTGTATTTATCTGAATTACAAATATAATAAAAACGAGCTACAAACTTTCCTAGGAATAAATTCAACTGCGAATCAGGACAACTATTTTTCGAACTTGTCTTTAATTGTTAATCTGCATTAAATCATACTTTACAAAGTTATGATGATTCCGATGACACAAATATTTGTTCAAGCGCGAGTATGTTTTTGTGGGATCAGTATCTTGGGATAAAAAAACTGGCAAATGAGAAGCAATGCAGATCCAGTATAGCAAATGAAAGATGATAAAAAGGATTGTAAATCCTTGGCTAATAGATGCGGAATTGCATTCCGCATCAGCAGCTTTGAACATTTATGGAACAAATCCGGAGGAGCAGGGTTTTTGTTTTACGTCCAGTGAAAATATTTATACGAGCATGATTCCGGATAAGGCAACATCACAGGCAGCAACGATGGAATATCCAATCATACATCGTTAGGAGGTTGGGAGAATCAGTCATCTTAAGTAAAGGCCAAACCCGCATTTCAAAAATACTTCGGCCTTCTTCGTCTGGTAGCGTTCGACTGAACTCACACCAATGTCTTGACAAGCAGCACTCAGAAAAACGTATCAAAACACGTTCAATGGTTCTTGGAACACCAAATTGTTGTAAACGACTGACATTTGGAGAGGCCAGTATTAAATTAACACCGGTTTATATCAAAAGTCTTGATTCCATTCGGATATTCTTACCCCTTTTCTATAGCATTCAAAAAGACAATTTCTTGTTCCAATGTTCAGTTCCATGTAAAAGCCTAAAATGTAACCACAAACGTGTTCTGGTAAAGTAATTCCGTCATAAGACCATATGTCATCATAACTATCCTTTGTTAAAGTCCTTAACCTTTTTCGGTCACTGATTTTCTCTTTCATAGGTCTATAAGATTTTTTCATCTCGACAGCAATTAAATTGTCTTGCTGAATATTTTTGCCTCTGCTGTGAACAATAATATCACAATTGATATTAATCACATTCATTTCATCATCTAATATGGTTTTAACTTGTCCATCTTGCTTCCGGTTATATTCAGGGTCAATATAATAACCAGCTATACTATTTTCTTTTACTTTTTCATTCATATAAATGACAAGCCTACCGCAAAGATTACGTTCATTCACATCATTTAAAATATTGTCTACTTCTTCAAGGAAGAAGAGGTCAGTTGATTCTTTAAATATTTTATTCAGTAATTCTTCCATATTATTATGAATATTTTATTTCACCTACTTGAGTATTCATAATTTGCCTTATCAGCCCCAACCTAGCCCTTGCACAACCGTTCTGCGAATAGGTGTATTGACAACAGCAGGAGTTCTGCGAATGTATTGTTCGGCTTTGGCTTTAACTTCCGATGGAAGATATCTCAAATAATTTACAGCATTTTCTTCCGTTAATTCCAATCCAATCTTATCTTTGAAGTTTTTATGGAGATCCGTCCAAATTACAGCATCAACCTCTACTTTATAATTAATCCAGTCTTTTATATTATTTTTATGTTCGAATTTTGGTGGATTAAATTCGTCCTTTTTTTTATCGAAAAAACCAACTCTATTCCTTCCACATCCCTCTCTTACTGCAAGATCCAAGATAGATTCGTCTAAATCCTCAAATTTTGAGATTGCATATAAGGTTCGAATTTCTTCGCTTCCAGGAACGATCACTAAAGTAAGCCTGCCGTCTTTTGAGATACGGGCAAACTCAATTGGTAACAATGGACCACCATCTAACCAACCATTTTGTTCTTGCTTTTTTCCAGGGCTTTTTACCAATTGCCGGATGGTTCATGGGGACGGAAATTAAAGAGTATGTTGAAGGAGTCGACCACTGGATCGCCTTTTTCCTCCTCCTTTTTTTAGGTGGAAAAATGATTGTTGAGAGTTTCAAAAAGGATGAAAACGGTGAACTGTCTGACATCTACTCGTGGAAACATATTATCACCCTTTCTATCGCAACAAGTATTGATGCCTTGGTCGTCGGATTCTCGTATGCTTTGGCTTCGACACGTAATATTTTTGGCGGAGCGCTGATTATAGGTGCAGTAACTTTTTTCTTTGCAATGCTTGGGATTAGGATCGGTAAAGACGTTGGTTGCTCATTAGGGCCGAAAGTCGAATTGCTGGGAGGGATTATTTTGATCGGGATTGGATTGAAGATATTGATTCAGCATATGCTATAAATAGGGTCTGCTGAAAAACTTGCAAAAGATTAGGATGACCTCAGAGAGGTCATATCCCGAAATTTCGGGATAGAAAATTATGATTATAAAGTTGTTCAGCCCCGGCTGGGGCTGTATATCCGCTCGTATGATCCATTTTCTATAAACATTTTATCCCTCTGGGATATTTTTTAATCAAACTGAAAATTTCAAGTGCAAGTTTTTTTCGCTTTTTCATTTAAAATGCTTGCACTTCCTTCTTGCAAATTATCATTTACGCTAGTCATTATCAGTATTTTAAACATTTTTCAGCAGACTCTAAATAAATCAAATTATTCGCGGATGAAATCAATCAGTAAGCAATCGATGTTTAAGGTAAGCTTAGTTTTCCTTCTTTTCTTTCTTTGTATTGATCCTGTTTTTTGCTCAATTTCAATTTGTTCGTGGAATCTCAAAGACCTTGGTCGTTCAAAAAGTGACATCGAAATTGATTTCATCGCATCGACAATTCAAACCTATGATATTATCGCTATTCAGGAGGTCGTTGCAGGTGAAGGAGGGGCTCAGGCTGTTGCGCGGTTGGTCGATGTTATGAATCGTAAAGGAAAGAGTTGGGATTATACAATTAGTAATCCTACACTGAGCGATACGTATAGTTCGGAAAGGTATGCTTTTATCTGGAACAAAAAGACGGTCACCAGGTTGGGTGATGCCTGGCTGGAGAATCATTATGCGGTCGAAATTGATAGGGAACCTTTTTTTGCCACCTTCCGAAAAGATGCGAAAGCGTTTACATTGGTTAATTTCCATGCAAAACCTAAAGCAAAAAAGCCTGAAACCGACATCAAATATTTCAAATTCTTTCCCTCGCTGTACCCCAAACTGAATCTTATAATTTGCGGCGATTTTAATTGCCCGCAATCGAATACTGTTTTTAATTCGCTAAAAACGATGGGTTTTACGCCTACTTTTATCGGGCAGAAAACAACACTTCGCATGAAGTGCATTAAAAATGATTGCCTGGCTTCGGAATTCGACAACGTTTTTTATGACCCGAAGAAGATAGTATTCTCAAAATCAGGAATAATACATTTCTATCAGAGTTTTTCAACGATCGAAAAAGCCAGACGAATTTCAGATCATCTCCCAATATTTTTGATATTCGATTAATTGCTTAACGCGATTTGTTAGGTAAGCACTTGGTTAAAGCTGTTTATACCATTTCGCATCAGTGTAGGATTCCCTAAGCATCCGATTATAATTTCTTGCTTAGGAAATTTATTTTCCTAAGCAGGAAACCTTATAACCAAAAAATACTAGCAGGACATTTGTTACAATAAAAATGAACTGATTTTACCTTTAACGTGAATTTTCTTTAAAAAGGTAGATGATCAATAGGATTCGAAATTTTAATTAGAGTTTCCAAAAAATTTGATATGAAATCATGATCCACGCAACTTACTATAAATAAATCATTTCTGAATTCAATCTTTGCTGAAAAATTGTATTCCGAATTTGGTTCTAAATTCGTCAGTTGTCCTAAATACGAGCAAATTTTTGTAATCCTTTTTGACCTGCAAACTAATATTAAGTCTTCAATCGTTTCTACCCCATGGTTGGTAACCAAAGGTTTGTTCTTGCCAATAAATTCACAATCAAACTCTTTCATGTTAACCTTTAGTTTATTAGGCAAAAGACCGCAAATAATCGGACTCACCTGATTGACTTTTATGATATATTCATTTGTGTTTGCTGTCATCTCCAGATGAATCGATCCTGAATAAAAAACTTCCGAAAATTCAGTTTTCTTTACGTGATATGGGTTCTCAATTTTAACTTCAGTTTTCGGAAGTTCAGTTTTTGCGCTCTGATTGGTACATTTCTCAAAAGAACGCCACATCTCCTCTTCCTTATTTTTTATTTCATTATTGATCAACAATGGTTCTTGGATTGACTTCATTAAAAAAGATGAGTCAAAAATTGGTAATCTGGAATAGCCAATTCCACTAATAGCAAAATAGTAAAATTTAAAGACCTGATATTCCTTGCTGCTTAAGTCTATCAGAAAATCAAATGAATCACGAAGGATCGGAACCCAGTGTTGATTAAAGAAAGTTTTCTCTTCGCCATTATATTGTTGACACAACTTTACCCACTGTCTTTGATTTTCATACAATTCATCAGGGCGAAGAAGTTCCCGGATTTCAAGTTGCTGCAATTCATTAGCATAACTGTGCAGATATGTCAAAATATAGCGAACTTCATTTAACTGGGGTTCCCATGTTGAAAGAAACTGTGAGAAGTAATCTGGTTTATTTATTATGATCATAGTAATATCCTGTTTTGGTGCATTTAAGAAAGTTCCCCATTTTGAATAAGTGAGATTCTAAAATTAAGATTCTGAAATCATTCCTCTTCAAAATTTATATTAAATTTCAAAAGTTATTTCAATGATTTTATTATTTTTACTTCTGTTCAAAAACTAACTTAAATGATCTTTCCTTCTATCTCAGAATATTGCGAAGCTCTTAAGTTTAAAGGAGCGCTAAAAAGTCATAGGCAGCTTAAATTGATGACTGATGAAAGTGGCGAACCACGTTTCAGCAGTGGAAAATTTGCTGTAGTTTTCCGGTTGCATGAGGAATATACAGGCAAAGAGTTCGCTGTAAAATGCTTTGTCAGAGGCCAGGAGCAAAGGCAAAAAAGTTATGAGCTCATTTCTGAAAATCTGAACAAATTTTGTGGTCCTTACCTTGTCCATTTTGAATATCTGCCCGACGAAGTCAGGGTAAATAGCCGGATGGCTGGCGATGACGAATACCCGATTGTTATAATGGAATGGGTAGAAAGCAAAACTCTTGGTCAAAAGCTGACAGAACTTTGCAGTAATGCAGATAAACCGGGAATATTTTTGCTTGCATGTGCTTTCGATCGGATGGCACTTTGGTTAATGGAGCAACCCTTTTCTCACGGAGATTTGAATACCGAGAATATTTTAGTCGAACCCGATGGTACCTTGAAACTAATTGACTACGACGGGATGTTTACTCCCGAAATGGCTGGAGAACTTGCCCGTGAAAATGGCAGTTCCGGCTTTCAACATCCACTGCGCAGTGTTGATAATTTTGGGACTCACATTGATGATTTCAGTATCTTACTGATTTCTCTTTCGCTCCATGTACTTGCCGAAATCCCAAGTTTGTATGATCAACACAATTTTGGTGGTTCCATATTGTTTGATGAAGCCGAATTGCTAAAACCTGGTTCGGGAAAAATCTGGGAAGCTATCGAATCTGCTCGGTCTAATAACGAAATTTCGCAACGTTTGGTAATGATGTATATGGCTGTTGAAAATCCTGCAGAGATGCGGCTGTTCGGAATTGAATCCATTTTAAATGATGCGGCGGCAAAAGCGCCTGAGCCATCAATAAAAACATCCTTCAGGGATGAGCTCCCAAAATTAATTCCTTACCGGAAAGGTGATAAATGGGGGTTTTGTGATCGGAATAAAAGGATGGTAATTGACTATAACTATGATGAAGCTGAACCTTTCATTGAGGGTCTTGCAAAAATTGGACAAAATGGTAAGTATGGATATATTGATAAAACTGGGAAAGAGATTGCTTTATGTAAATATGACGATACAGAAATGTTCTGTGATGGATTGTCTCGGGTATTTATTGGACAAATAGATTATACTTATGGGATATCAAAATATGGCATTTGGGGATATATTGATAAAACTGGGAAAGAACTAATTCCCTCTAAATATGATAATGCATGTAATTTTAGTGAAGGATTGGCCTGTGTTTATCTAAATGGTAAATGGGGATATATCGAAAAAACCGGAAAAGAGGTTGTTTCTTTTAAATATGATGAGGCAGAAAGCTTTAAGGAAGGACTGGCACGGGTTCAATTAGATGGGAAATGGGGATATATTGACAAAGCAGGTACAGACGCTATTATATGTAAATATGATGAGGCAGAAGACTTCAGCGATGGGATTGCAATGGTTAAATTTAACTGGAAATGGGGTTTTATTGATAAAGCAGGAAAAGAAATGATTTCCTTTAAATATGAAAGTGCTGATTCCTTCAGTGAAGGTCTTGCATTTGTTTCAAATGAAGAACGATATAGATTTATTGACAAAAATGAGAACGATATATTTGAATGCAAATATTGGAATATCCGTAGTTTCAGTAATGGATTGGCCCAAGTCGAACTAAACTATAAAAGGGGATTCATTGATAAAACTGGGAAAGAGGTAATTCCCTGCATATTTGATCATGCTGATGATTTCTGTGAAGGACTTACTTGTGTCGAATTAAATACTATGTATGGTTTTATTGATAAAACAGGCAAACAAGTTATTGAATTTAAATATGATTTTGCGTCAAATTTTAATAGAGGCCTTGCCTATGTTGGCTTGAATCGAAAATGTGGATATATCGATAGAAATGGAAATGAATATTGGGAAAATTCAGACACTGAGGTTATTGCATTATCAAGCGAGATCTCCATTTGTGATCCAAATTTTGCTGGTCGTAAGACTGGTAAAACCGGCGAATATATTATGGTGAGAAATCGTTCTGGCAATTTGATAAAAGTTGAACTTGACAAGGGATGTCCCCCTGGTACGAATAGATTTCAAATCAAGCAGCTTCGTGCAATTGAAGACATCGGAGAGGTTAAAAAAGGCGCTGTCTTTCTTAAGGCTTACGGAATTGTAGTAGAGGATGAAGAATAGTTAAGTAATCGCAGATATTGAGTATTTTCCACAAATATCATACAAGGATTCTTAACTTTAATTAGTCGGTTTCCTTTGACTTTATGATTATGTGAAACCAACCAAATTTTTGCTCAATTGTCTCTCGAATTGTCGTTTTTACAATCGCAGGTGCTCTACGGATATATTGTTCGGCTAAAGATTGTTTGTGAGGCAAAAGCTGTATCAAGTAATTGATTGTGTTCTCTTTTGTTAATGGCAATTTCACTTTCTTCTGAAAATTCTCAGGTAGGTCCGTCCAAATTACCGCTTCAATTTCCTCTTTACTATTAATCCAATATTCTATATTAGTTTGAATATCAGTAAATATAGATTTAAATTTGCGATCTGCTTTTACATAGGAACCGATTTTTGATTTAGCACAACCTTCACGTATAGCCATATCCAAAATCGCATGATCCAATTCATTAAACTTTGAAATTGCATACAAAGTTTGAACATCTTTATTCCCGGGCACAATTACTAAAGTAAGTCTTTCGTCATTTGAAATTCGGGCAAACTCAATAGGCAACATGGGACCATCATCAAACCAACCGGTTCTTCCTTCCGATTTGTCGATTTCTAAATTTCGAGGATCCCAGATCAATGAGCCCCAACCGAGAATGGCGATATGCATGGATTTATTATTTTAGGTTAGGAATAAATATAAATGAAGAGGCCTATCAGAGAAATACAAAATCCCACAATTAGGCTAAATCTTTGTAAGTCATATAAGCACCAAGTAAACTCTCCTAGCCCAGAAGTTAAACGACTAACTTCATCCTCTGATTTCCCACTTTTTAAATATCTTGCCGTTTCCCGAAAGTCTTTTAAACGATTATGTGTAAACAATACATAGAATACAAGAGATAACAGCAAAAAACATAGACTAATTGATAATGTGACATTGGGAACACATTCTATTTTACCTTTATTCGTCACTAAAAAATTTACTACATAACCCAAAATTGCTGATGCAAAAACCATATAAAGATTTGCACTTATCCCCAATTGGTCTCTTTGGATTCCACGCCAGTTGCGATATAATTCTTTATTCTCAGGCAAAACCTTGGATTTCTCTTTTTCATCTGTTTCGGGTGTGAAAAAAGATTCAAAAAGGACAATAAAAACGTATTTTTTCTTATTTTTCATTTCATAAAATCATTTTACAAATTACAATTAATAAATTGAATTCATTAATCCAAACAATGGGTCGTATTAAACAATGGTGTAGTTCTCCACGAAAATTCGGAACATTAAAGCAATGGTAATGTTTGATTTTTGCACTTTAGATTTTATTTGTTATCATATTTAAAAAATATTGCTTGTTCAGCATTAATTATTAGATAGTTAAAATAGATTTTCAAAGGAAGATAAATGCCATAATATTTTTCCTTTATTCTAAATATTTATTCTTACTTACCTGCTAAATAGTTAAAAGGACCTAATTGCACGTATATGGCCTAGGCTGTCCTTAGCGATGTAGTATAAACTGCCACTGAAGAGATTTTTTGACCATGCTAGGCTAGAAGTATATTCACTGGAGCTCCAATAGGCCTCACTAGCAAAACCGCCAATTGCTACTCTATTTATGTAAAGCTTGGTCAATTCATCAATGCTTGGTAAATACCAATCGCTATAACCACCTAATGTTAAATCATAGCATAATTTAGCTCCATAGCTACCCGCTCCTTGACTTGCAACTATTGTGTTTGTATTGGCATTGCCGGTACCTATAGCTGTGCCAATTGCACCTGTTGTTGAATAACTCCCATTATACCATTTTATACCTGAGCCAGGTAAGGTACTTAGGTCACTAGGTGAGACTATTAGTCCATGAGTTTGTCCTGTTATATAACCTGGGTCACCGGGTTGTAAAATATATGCGATTATACCCCCTTGATAACTGTCACCTATTGCAATAGATGTTGTAAAACTCAATTCGTTCCCATAAGCTGTTCCTATATTGTTAGTAGCATATCCTCTTATATAATAAGTCACGCCTAGGGTTAATCCCGTAATGTAACTAGCAAAACTTCCTGTGCCTGTACCATCGGCAGTTTTAGTATCACTAAGAGTTGGGTTAGTCGTTGTACTCCAACAAACACCGTGTGCCGTTATCGCGGCTCCACCGTCGCTTGTAATAGTACCACCACTTGTTGCTGTTGTTGATGTAATGGCTGAAATTAAAGTTGTGGTGATCACAGGCAAAATAGCCAAGGTCGTTGTAGTTATTTCGTTCCCATAAACTGTCCCAATACTATTGGAAGCATAAGCCCTGATATAATAAGTCGTACTCGGTGTCAGGCCAGTAATTGAACTTATGAAACCGCCTGAGCCAGTGCCATCGGTTGTTTTACCGTCACTGATAGTAGGGCTATGGCTCGTGCTCCAGCAAACTCCTCGTACCGTTACAGTTGCACCTCCATCGTTGGTGATATTACCACCACTGGTTGCTATTGTTGATGTGATAGTTGACAACGCGGTGGTGGTTATCGAGGGTAAAGCGGCAGTGGTGGTTGTAGTTACTTCGTTCCCATAAGCTGCACCGATATTATTGGTAGCATATACCCTAATATAATAGGTCGTACCCGGTGCCAAGCCCGTAATTGAACTTATGAAACTGCCCGTTCCTGTGCCATCGCTTGTTTTACTGTCTGCGATGGTAGGGTTTTGGCTCGTACTCCAGCATACACCACGAGCTGTTATTGCCGATCCACCATCGCTTGTTATATTTCCTCCGCTTGTTGCTGTGGTTGACGTGAGGGCCGATATCGCAGTGGTGGTCAGCAAGGGGACAGTTGCTATTGTGGAACCAGTTAGTTGGTTTCCATAAGCCGTACCGATGCTATTGGTCGCATATGCACGGATATAATAAGTCGTTCCCGGAGTTAATCCCGCAATAGAACTAGAGAAACTGCCTGAGCCTGTTCCATCCGTAGTTTTTGAATTGGCAGTTGTCGGATTTTGAGAAGTACTCCAACAAACACCTCGTGCCGTTATTGCTGCTCCGCCGTCGCTCGTGATATTACCCCCACTTGTTACAGTTGTAGATGTAATTGCTGATACTACAGTTGTGGTGATCACCGGCAAGATGGCCGTGGTAGTTGTGGTTACCTCGTTTCCATAAGCTGTTCCAACACTATTGGTCGCATACGCCCTGATATAATAGGCCGTCCCCGGAGTTAATCCTGTGATATTGCTTGCAAAACTACCGGATCCTGCGCTATCATTAGTTTTGGAATTGGCAGTTGTCGGGTTTTGTGATGTACTCCAACAAACGCCCCGAGCTGTTACCGATGCTCCGCCGTCGCTCGTGATATTTCCGCCACATGTTGCAGTTGTGGCTGCGACAGCCGATAGCGTAGCAGTAGTGAGGGTTGGTATAGTTACAGTTATTGTAGTTACCTGATTTCCATAAGCAGCTCCAACACTATTTGTTGCATAAGCTCTTGCATAATAAGTGGTTCCGGCAGACAATCCTGTTAAATTACTTGTAAAACTTCCTTTTCCTGTGCCATTCGATGTTTTAGAATTGGTAATTGTCGGATTTTGGGTAGTGCTCCAGCATACGCCTCTTGCCGTTATTGCCGCTCCCCCATCAGCGGTTATATTGCCACCTGCGATAGCAGATGTTGCAGTTATATTGGTAAAAACGGTTGTCGAAATTGTGGCATTTAATAACGGGGTTATTTCTGCCGTTACCGTGTTGCTGTTGTTACTTCCGGCAGAAGCGTACAATTGATATCCGTACTTTATGCCACCTTCTATGTTTCGGTCGGCCACTTGAGTTGTTGATTTTTTGGGGTTTGCAAGTTGGGTAAAACTTCCATCAGCAGTGTTTTTTTCGAGGACAAAACCGCTGATTTGATTATTTGGCTGACTCCAACTCAAAACAATAGAATCGCCCATCTGCGTTGCCGTAAAACTTGTTGGCGTAAATAATTCTTTTGGGCAATTGGGATCAAAAGGGTTACCCCATTCGCGTTTCTGACACGAAATAAATAGTAGTATGAGAGCTAAAAGTATAAGAATTCTTTTCATTGGATTTTGTCTTTTAAAATATTGAATCAGAATTTGCAGATTAGGCCAAGACCTGCTCCATGATTAAGCGGCTGCGGATAAAAACTTAAGGTTCGCTTTTTGGCTTTACTCTGTAATCCTGCCTTTAAAATAAATTCAACGGTACAAAATCCAGCTACACCAAAAGCTATTGGATAGATCTGGTCGAATAGCTGAACTTTTTGGTGCAAATCGGCTGCATATGTCGTTGCATTCTGGTATTGCTTATAATATTTGTCTGACTGGAGGTAAGCATAAGCCCCAACTCCACTAATGAGCAAGGCAGAAATAAGCCAAACGGTCTTTCTCTTTTTGTATTTGAAATAATAAGCCGAATAATTGGGCTTATTATTCGACTTGTAAGTACCAGATGCATAATTTTCTGTTGCCGTGACCTTAAAACTTATCTCTCCTTCGAGTTTTTCTCTTTCATCAAGTACATCCCATTTTACTTGCTTATTAGTTCCCGGCTTTATTGCATTACCAAAATCTCCGTTTAACTTTCGTAAAGGCTTACCATAGGTAGATCCTCCGTCCTGACTACAATAAATTTCTATATTCCAGGCAGTACCTTGCTCTCCGGAAAGGTCATAATAAACTACCATTTCACTACCTGATTTTTCGAAACGGATATTGCTGACTGATTGGGCATTTGTAAAGGTTGCCACCAGAAAGAGAATTGATATTATTAAAAATAATTTCATAATCTGTTTTATAAATATTTCAATTACATATTGATAACCAATTAGTTGTAGACATTAAAATTCCTTAAAGCAACAAAAATAAATACTTTGAGATAACATCATAACAACAATAAAATGTTATTCTTTAATAATCAAATTTGATTAAACATTGTATAGTTTTCATATATTCATTTAGCATAGTGCATATTAACGAAGGTGTAAATTGTGATGTTTGTTTATTTTGAACTTAAAACCAACCGAAAACCTATACCATCGCTACAAAGGCCAGGCATTTCAGCACCGCGTTCCGTCACGCGACAGCGTAATGCGCTGTTATTCCAACAACCTCCGCGCAAAACGCGGAACGAGCCATATGAAGCACCAATAGGATTGGTCTGCGATTCGTTGTCATAGTCGTATTTCCCGTTCAAATCGCTGCACCATTCCCATACATTGCCATGCATATCGTATAATCCCCAGGTATTAGGGGTGAAGCTACCCACTGAAATTGTTCTTTTCCGATATATACCCTTTGCATTATTCTTGTATGAATAGTTGCCATCATAATTTGCTTGTGAAGTAGTAAGATTGTTGCCTGTATTAAATGGTGTTGTTGTCCCTGCCCTGCAGGCATATTCCCATTCCGCTTCGGTTGGTAAACGATAGGTCTTACCAGTCTTTTTTTTTAACCATTCGCAAAAGGCTGTTGCGTCCTTCCAGCTCACATTGTTCACTGGATGATTGTACTCTTTGATACTGCGCATACTTCCCTTTCCATTGAACAACCAATTTACGCCAGATTTTATCTTATACTTACTACCTATCCATACATAACTTCCACCATCTTTTTCTGCATCGGTAGTGTAAAGAGTTGCATCAATAAAAGCTTTGAATTGAGCTAAAGTTACCTCCATCTTACCCATGTAGAAATCGCTTACTGTTACGTTATGCAATGGCTTTTCGGCACTTTCTCCATCGTTGCTGCCCATTTGAAAATTACCCCCCTTAATGAAAGTCATTTTCATATTAAGACCTGCGACTGTTTCAGTGATATCTTTGCTTGATGCTTCTACCTTAAAACTGATCTCACCCTCAATTTTGTCAAGTTCATCAAGCATTTCCCAAATTACTTGCTTGTTTGTACCAGGCATTATTGCATTTCCAAATTCTCCACTTAACTTTTGTAAATGACTACCCCAAGTAGTTCCTTCGTCCTGACTACAATAAATCTCTATATTCCATGTAGTGCCCTGCTCTCCCCAAAGGTCATAATAAATAACCACTTGCTTACCAGATTGCTCGAAACGAATATTATCGACAGACTGAGCCTTGGCGAATGTTGCTGTTAGTATGAGAAAGACTATTATTGAAAATACTTGCTTAATCTGCATTTTTTAAGAGATCATTAAATTGCACTAATACAAACTATTGGAATGTCCAATCACGCCACGTGTTTTCGACAGAAGGACTAACCTGCACCTCGGGATCCTGCGGTTTGCTGTTTGTACGCAACGATTCTATTCCGACATTTTGCTTCAAGTAATCGAAAAGTTGCCCGAAATTAAACTTGCCATTGGTCTCCTGTATATTTTTTAAAAGGAAGTATGTGAACATGCCGTGCTGTTGATCTTTATATGGTAATGCCACCTGAACACCTGAAGTAGCCGCAAATACAACCATATTTCCCTTTACGCTTTCATTCTTTGGTTTTATCCTAACGCCACGCGCAGCAAGCAATCCCTGATTGCGGCCTCCACCACTAAAACAGGCATCAAGGAAAACTGTAATACTTTTAGCCCCTGTTTCACCAAATTTTGTATATACTTCTGATAACTTAATAGCAGACTGGAGATTTGTGGCATCCACATCAACAGGAATCAGGTATGGAACCTGTGTAGTCTCATTGGGGAATCCATGTCCTGCATAATAAAAAATCAACTCCGCATTGCTTCCTGTCCGCTTAATAAGTTCTGTTACGCGATCTATTTCCTTTCGCATGGTACCGGCAGTGGCATTCGAAAGAAAGATCATATTTTGATCCGTAACACCCATTGCAGAAATGGCATAGTCACGAAACATAATGGCATCGTTGTGCGCATATTCCACATTAACTTCTGCATTCAGTGTATTGGAATAATTCTCGTTACCAATAACAAGTGCATACCGATTAGGGTTCTTTTTGCTAATTATAGGGATGTTTTTATCAACATTTGATGATAATGAACCTATTTTGATGTCTATTGGTTGATCATAAGTCCCCTGTACAATTAGTTTATTGGCAGATACCGGCTGGTTCATTTTGAGGTTAATGGTTTTATCTTCAGCATATTTTCCATACTTCTCCTTCAGCTTCACAGAGAATGGTAAAGTACCTAAGCTATAGTCATTATTTGTGACCAGATTATAACTGATCATCATCTGTTCCCCAGGATTGAGAGTGTTTTTTGGAAACGTTTCATTTCCGGATAGACAATAAACATTTTGCGGCATGATTAAATTCGCGACAATATCAGAGGCGATGCCTTGTCCGGTGTTCTGAATAAGAACTTCCAGATCAAATGGTTTTCTCTTTGATAGGTTAGCTGCCTGCTGACTGCTTACTTTATAATCCACAATCACGAGATTAGGTGATTGAAATGCCTGAGTTGGTATTTCCATTTCCACCGGATCTGTGCCGAAACCATTGGTTTCATTTATCTTTATTGAAAAGCTTGCTTTTGAGGTAGGCAGATTCATTAGTCCACTAATCGGAACCTCTACTAGAAGAGTTTTCCCGGGATCGAGGTTACCCAATGACTTTTCTTTTGAAAAATTGAGTCCTTCCACCTTGTTGGTTTCTGAAACGATCACTGTAAGTCCGAGACCTGTTCCCAATCCGGTGTTTTTAAGATCGAAACGAATAATGGAATTTTCGTTCGCGTCTATTTTATTATCATTATCGTCATCCTTGAAAACCAATGAATTATTCACGATTTCGAGATAAGGTGGCTTAGGCGCTTCCCTGGTAATACTGATATATTTGGTTGCGCTTATGCCACTAACCACTTTTTGTCCAAAGTTATGGCTTATGCTTAAAATTAAAATGGTGAAAAGAAGCAGTAATTTTTTCATAGTATTGGTTATGATTATTTTATCTATTTTTTAGAAATACTTATTTTGATTCGTTTGGCTTGAAAATCGGGCATTGCCACCCTGCAATCTGAAAGCCACTCCTGAAATTTTGATGTTGAAATAGCTTTGGGTAGTACGTATCCGTCGGGAAGTAATGTAGCATCCGTTAAAATGGGTTTGTAATAGGTCGAGGGTGAAAAGATTACATAAACATTATTGTACTCTATTGTGCTGTAAGTATAAAGCTCAATTTCATCCGCTTTTGAAGCGAATCGGTTCAGATCGTTGGAGTTGGTAAACAACCAATAAGGTTTATCCCCTTCTACTTTTACGGCGCTTTCATTACCCTGATTCAAATAGGGGAAAAGCCGGCGCGTTGTTTCACTGTTTTCATCAATAAAAACAGAAAGATATCCATCAACAGGTGACTTAAAATAAAGGAGAAAACTTTGCGTATCGAAAAATATCGTTGTCTCACACTCCGGCATTGGGCAACGCAAACTTTTAATGTCAAGACTTGCTTTTGAGCGGATCTCCCTTACTTCACCGTCGATGTTGCACGAAATCCAGATTACTTTTTCTTTGTGCTGATCGTTGTCGAGCTGATCCTGAATATCTTCTTTAAACTCTTTTTTGTGGGTTCGCAGCCATTCACCTTTTACTTTGGTTGTTCCTATAATGTTATAAGAGACAGCACCATTGTCAACTTTTATATCTGCATCCTGTTCCACATAAGTTCCAAACGCATTTTCAACGGCATTGATCATCGCTAAGTCTTCCGCTTTTTCGCGGGCTTGCTCCTTTGTCATATTGCTTTCCATCCTCACCTGACTTGTGCCTTTTGTCAATGTGGTCTTCTGCGCACTGCTTAACAATGGTATAGTGGAAAGCAAAACTACCGAAATAGCAATAAAAAAGGTTTTCATTAAGATTAGGTTATTTATTATTATGACTATAAAAGTATATTTATTTTATTAAAGTTCAATCAATAAATTCAGGTACACTATTCATGAATCTTGGCATTATTTCTCCGCAAGAAGCTCCAAGATATGTTGGGTCGCAATTATAATATCGTTTGTTCTTATAAGTGAAGTATTTACCACTTGTTACATTTTTGATATTCACAGCAAGTGATACATGTTCAGGATAAAGCAGCCCAATTGCCTCCAATTTAGTGTAGCGCTTGATAAGTTTTGCCAATAGAATGGCACGATCCTCACAATCACCAGCCGGATAAAAAAGTGTTTCCTCTGCAAATAAATACTTCTCACGTCCAAATTGCTCCTGGTCCGTTTGATACTTTATGCCTCGTTGTACAAAATTCAGGAGAAATGCAACCCGTTCATCATCAGTTTTCTTTTCTAACGCAGGATTGAAATATGTGTCCAATTGCCTAACAACAGCTTCCGATAAAGGTGCTGCAAAAAACACTTTTAGTTCACAGGTTGGATAATTGGCGTAATAATCAATCAGATTCGTGTTGATTTTCAGATCAAAAGAGGTTCCGAGGCCAATAGTTTTAGTCACCAACTGATCCCCCAATCGAGGGGATTCGGTAATAAGGAATGAAAAGCCAGATTTATTACCCGGATAATCGGCTTCATAAATAGACAAAAGATTTGCTTGCTGGGTATTAAGATCAAAATCAAACAGATAATAGGAAATTCTATTGATGGAATAACTTACTGAATAGACCTTTTCAGTCGCCGGTAAAAGTAAATAGACACTTTCCTTATTATATCCCACTTTTGCATTAAATCCATTTCTAATCAAGGCATACCAAGTAAAAAGAACCTGCTCGTTTGGTGTTGAGTAAAGCTTTCGAGCTGCCGTCATCAGCATTGAAGCCAATCCCCAATCATTCAACTTACAATCGGCGGAACTTTCTTTTGCCGTTCTTGTCATATTATTCAAGAGAGAGGAATTGGAAGCGGAGGTAAAAAAACTGATTATTCCTTCTTTTGTGAGCGCGTTCAATTTTGGTAGTCCGGAACCTGGGCGCGGCATGGATATGGCTGAGCCATAAAACATAAATGAGGAAGAAGTAGAAGCAGTACTAAAAGCTTCTACTTTTTTGGGTACCGAATCTTTTGGTACTGGCGTTAATATCTCATTATTTGGCACTTGCAATGTATTAGCAGTATCACTTTTAACAGGAGTTTCAGATTTAGCGGGAGAGCTAACTTTAGGTTGCTGGACAGGTTTTGGAGGTGCCGGCATTTTATTTTGAACCCCATTAAATTCTTTCCACGACTGCGCAAGAAACTGTATAAATACAGAATCATTATGCTGAACAAAATTATCAAACTGCTGGTTGACAGAACCTTTAAAGGAATTAAAATCCTTTTGATAATTATTACCCGTCTCATCCACCTGGGCGTATACACAAACCGGGATAAACAAAATTCCGGTTAAAAGCATTCTCAAGAATATATTGCCTGATCGTTGAAAAATTTTCATGATTCCAATTTTAAAAGTTTAAGCTATTGTCTTATCGAAAATTGATATTTCAATTCGTTAGGTGGTAAAGTCCATATGTACGATCCGGGTTTTAACGTTGATGGTAATAACTTGTATTCGACTGCATATGTCTTCAATGGAACTTCTGCAACTTTTGATCCTTTTTCATCAAATATGATCAAACGCTCTTTTATAACTGTGGCTGGCCAAATAAATGAAATTGTATCTGAAGCCTGATAAACAGATCTATCCGCGGGCAGGTAACGATTATCCGCGACTTTTTTATTTGTTTCGACACTATCAACACTTCCATATTTTTTTATTTCATTCTGCTGACCTTGTATGAATTTTTCACTCTTATCTTTATTGAGACTTTTACCACCTGAGAGAAATTCACGGTCATTCTGATTTTGGGCATGCCGAACGAAAAATAGTGAGCCGATACCCAAAAGCACAATCAATGAGGCTGCAACAAGCCATGTATTACTTCGCGATTTATAGTCTTGTTTTTCGATGTTGATCAGATGATTAATATGCTCCTTTACTTGCCTGTGCTTGCCATCTTTAACCCAGGTTTTTTGAAGCATTATTCTTGACGAAAGCATTTTAGACAAAATTGGATCGGCTTTAAGCTTTTCGTCAAATAACACCTTTTCCGTTGCCGAAAGTGTACCATCAAGGTATCTTTCAATTAGATCGTTATATTCGCTATTTCTTTGCATAGTGTCTGATTTAAAGGGTGTTTCAAATTGTCAGTTCTTTCCAAACATGATCGTTGAACAGCACTATTTTAAATTTTTCAAAGCAACGTCTGAACCGCTGTCTTGCATTATCCGGTTCAATATTAAGTAGTTTTGCAATTTCTTCAAATTTCATATTTTCGACTGGATTCGTTGAATCAATCAAGATATCTTTGCCTTTTCGTAGACCAAACCTTAAATCAATGATCTGTTTACAAGCTTCATCCATACTGTTTTTTATCGCAGTCATTCGATCAATCAATTCATCCGCGAAGGTTTCAGAGTCGTCGTTTGCAATAGTATTATCACCGACTTCACACCGCTTAACAGATCTTTGAATATCTTTCAGACATACATTCCGGCAGATGGAGGTCAAATAGGTGTAAAATGAGCTTGTACCTTTAAATTTCTGTTCTCTTACATTTATTACTGCTCGCGTAAGCCCCTCCTGAAACACATCTTCAGCGTCTATCGATAGGTTATGGAACGTACCTACCATAAACTTTATGCCGGGGAAGAAGTTTCTATAGATATAACGGATCATGCTGTCATTGTTTTTGATGATACCTTCGAGGATCTCGGCCTCTGCGTATTTTTTCTTATTGTACCCGAAAACCAAAGATTGTGACAGACCCATTGTAACTTTTTTCATATTGCCAGTTGATTTGATCTTCATAAATTAAGTTGATTGAAGTAAAAATCTTAAAGTTGAAATCAAGTTTCAAATTTAAGATTTTAACCTAACAAACTTATTGAATAAAAGAATTTCTTGAAACCAACTATCCCCGAGGCAGAGCCATAGGGGTATTACGCTGGTTTCATTTTGACCTTAGGGTCAAAAACCGAAATTCTGTGTTTAGATTCCCTCTTAAGAGGGAAAACTTATAGGAAACCCTTGGGCAGAGCCCCGAGGAATTCTTTTGATTAAAATTTGGTTACACTTTAAAAACCAAATATTCAGATTTGTTGTTCAAGATTTAATCTCTTTGGGATAAATTCCCCGCCGCTTGCGGCGAATAGAAAAGATTCCCGGATACCCCGTCCGCTTGCGGCGGGGTAGTTCATTTAATAGATTGCATTAAAAAATTGCAATGCTCGAAATCTCATACTATTGGAATGTGTTGATCCCAAATATATTTTGGAAGATTCTGCATATGACCTGGATTTCAATCCGATATTGGAATTGGACGGATTGTTGAGCTTTGGCATGATTCACCGAATGATCAGGTCTGTTATTCCCATCTGACCGACTATGTAAGAAAAGGTACAGATGACTTAGAGTTGTGGTATTCTAATGTTAATTGTCAAAATAATATTAGTACCCCAATCAGATCATAGGTTATGAGCTACCTTTGGTAACCAAAAACCAATATTCCAATTTTTTTTCAGTCCAAATGGTTAAATTGAATCATTTTTTTCATTATATTTATTGATGAAATATTGAAATCAGAGAGATTCTATTTCGAGACCTATTGGTTTATTTGCTTTGTATTGCATTGATATTTAAGTGTATAGAATTATAATTGAAATCCCAGCTGGTACACATCTTATTGGTATTTCATAAAAGAATACACAACATCCCGTTTTTTCGATAATTGAGGCTTAACTCCCGAACAATCTCTATTCTTATATATTGGCAATAAGACTGTTCCTGGACAAATCATTATACGCTCACCACAAGGGTCAAACAACATCGTACAATTGATGTATAACACGTCTTTGTTTGATTTAAAAACTTCCATCGCCAAAAGAGCCTCAATTTGGCTTAAACCTGTACAGTTTGCCGGAAGCATTGATAGAGTGCAGTCCCTATTTTTTCAGGCGGGACAGCATAATTGCACCGTACTTGCCTATCGTTTGGTACAAGATATTTCGGATATACTGAAAATTGTACTCGAAAAAGGACAAACGACCAAAGCAGGACGATTAGTCTGGGCATTCCGTAACATAGGACATACCTATGCTGCGGATGAAATCGTAAATACTATGAAAAGCCTAGGTTACGACATCCGTGAGGATGATCCTTTTGCCGGCCAAAGTGACATCGCTTATTCCCATGATCAATATAGACAATAATCAAACGTTCTCCCTTTATTTCTTTCAGTTGTCTTAAGTTATGAGGTAAAGGAATATTCACTCACCTACCCATTCACCGTTTGCTTCGATTGGGTGAATTTTAAGGGAGCTGGGTGCAGTTGATTGTCTGCCACAATCTCCGATGATTTGCCTTCCGTTTGTTCAATAGGTTTTAGCGAGAGTTTAATCTGTCGTTCAAGGTTGTTCAACTCGGTTTTCAACTCTTTTAACTCTTCCTCCTTGCTCCATATAGCTTCGACTACTTCTTTCAGTACCGGAATATCTTTCGAGATTCTCTCGTTCTCTGCCTTGTATTTTTCCAACAGGCGGGGCATACTGTCCAACGCATGGATAAAGTTCTGTGCAGCGACTTTAGGGGTCGGCAGCCATCAGCCCGTTGTTGTAGTTATACAGGATATCTCCCTCGCCTTTAATAAAGAAACGGTTCTGAACCATATCAAATCCTTCTTTCAGCGTGGTTTCAGTTTTTACCAAAAGAGTGAAGCCATATAATGTACCAATGGGTTCATGCGCACCATGCGTACGGGCTTTGGCGCTTATTTCGTTCAGCCTGATACCGACTTCTTTCAGGTTATTGCCTACAAGGATTTTTCCCATTCCTTCGTCCACCTTTTCTTGGTTGTACGCCAGCGCACCGTAAAGATTACTCCCGGTATTTATTTTGGCAATCATTTTCCAATTTTTGTTGATTATGGATGATTGTTCCCTGATTTATTTCATCATAAACTTCTCTTTGAAATCCTGAGAAAGGTTTACAATTTGTTCGCTCAGTACCACCAGTTCCCTTGTAATACTTTCCAATCTATACAACAATGCCAGCGTTTTTTTCTCCGAAAAATGTGAATGTAGCTCT
>Ga0209123_1001054_pt1 | contig 29498 bp, 22 predicted proteins | sample BarGraIncu00431A_FD_184500 | JGI IMG/M metagenome (GOLD analysis project Ga0209123, IMG submission 184500) | Arctic peat soil microbial communities from Barrow, Alaska, USA - Barrow Graham LP Incubations 004-31A (SPAdes) (version 2) | ecosystem: Environmental > Terrestrial > Soil > Wetlands >... | reverse complement strand
GCACGCGCCGCAGTGAGTGTCGGCAGCGTGGTGGTGTGGTCAATGATGATCGCATCGGGTAAAAGCCCGGCGCGCGCGGCCGCCAGCACCTCTTCAACCACGGCGTCATCCTTGAGCACGAGGTGAACGCGCGCCGCGTTGCGCACCGCCTCGGCCGGGCTCGCTGCGGCAATCACGCCAAACTGCGCCAGCGCATGAACTTTGTCGGGTGAACGGTTCCACGCGGCGACGGTGTCGCCGCGCTTGGCGGCAGCTTCGGCGAAGGCGCCGCCGAGCAGGCCGGTGCCGAGAAAAGCGATGATTGACATAAGTGATCCTCAAAAAATGTTTGGAAAGTAATTGGGTGCTGACTCAGCCAAACTCAGAGTCGGCGCCAGCAGTCATTTTTAAATAAAGTCCTTGGCCAGTTGCTGCACATCGACCCGTGCTTTGAGCCGGGCTGCCAGCAAATACATGCCACCGAGCTTGCGATGTAAAAACAAAGTGTCCACCGGTGGTATGTGCCAAAAATCCCGGCCTAACGCCAAGTCCATGCCGGCAGCATGCAGGCGCTGCGCTATGTCAGAGCGCCCAAAGTCATAAACTCCCGCGAGACGAAACGGCTCCAGCGCAATGTCAACCATGCCAAGCACCGCCAATTGATGCTTTTCCTGCGTGCTGGCATCAAAGTAGCCCAGTGACAGAGCGGCTTTTCGCATTGCCTGCTGATCGCCCGCCGCAGCGGCCATCAGCAGTCGACGGTAGGCCCTGGCCATGGTGTCCTTGTAGGGTCGGGTGGCACCAAAATCAAGCAAGATCAGTTGCCGGGACTCGGTGTCATAGCGATAGTTGGCAAAATTGGGGTCGGTCTGAACCAGCTGAAACTCAAAAATCTCCCGAAACAAAAGACGAACCAACAGCGCGACGATTCTGTCGCGTTCTTCCTGGGGCGCATCGACCATCGATTCAACGGGAACACCGCCAACGAAGGACATGGCTAAAACACTTTGGGTCGTCAATTCGGAACAGAGTTCGGGCACTAAAAACTCTGGCGCGTCAGCCAGCAAACTGGCGTAACGCTGCAAGTAGCCACCCTCGCGCAGGTAATCGGCTTCCTCGCGCAGTTGGCGCTTGGCCTGGGTGAGCATCGGTTTGATGTTCAGCGTTTTAGGCAGCAAACCTGACATGCGCAGCAAAGAGGCCACATTGTTCACGTCGCTGTCGATACTCTCTCTGACCCCCGGGTATTGGATTTTGATGGCCAGATCCTGACCGCTTTTGGTCTTGGCCCGGTGGACCTGGCCGATGGATGCCGCCGCGATGGGGGTGAAAGAAAATTGGTCAAATTGCTGCTTCCAATGCACGCCCCAGTTTGCATCCAGCACGCCTTGAACCTGCTTTTTTGGCATGGCCTGCGCGTCTGAGCGCAAGCGCGCCAGAATGGCGGCCAGCTCCGGCGGCAACATGTCTCCGGCGTCCATGGAGATCATTTGCCCCACCTTCATGGCGGCACCCCGCAGCTGGGCAAGTTGCTGTGTCACCCGGCGGGCATTGGCGGGTGTGAGCAGCAGGTCGCTGATGCGCGGACGTTTGCCCTGAGCCAGCTGGCGCGCGCCCTCCATCAACATGCCGCCTGCGATCCCTGTGGCCATGCTCCCCAGGCGCGCCAGCCGGGACAAGCGTCCACGGGGGACCGGTGCGCTCAATGATTTATCTGAATTGGGCAAAACTCTTGGTACCAAGTTGAAATTCAATGTTCATTTTGTCACCCTAGCGGCAAGGTCTTCTGTGAGGCGCCACAATCTCCACACTCTTTGAAAGCAAGCACGCCGCTTGATGCCCATGATCAACAACCACCGCTTTGTGAAATCAACCCAATGGATGCGCCCTGTCATCCGATGGTCTACCCGCTTTTCTTTGAACTCGCCGCGGTGGTTGCCCTCCTTTGTGCGTCACGCACCGTTGCGGTTGTCCTCTTTTATCCTGCGCTGCTATCACCTGGCATTGCGTTAATAACGGGGATGAACAAGTGTATTTACTCAGAGTCCCATGTCCCCATTTGTTTGCATGAAAGTACGTCGGAGATTTCGACTGACTGTTGAACATGGCACCACCTGTTCCATCTTCCCCAGGAGCATCACAGACAGTTGGCATTGGCAGCAATAGATACGATGCGCACCAAATACAAGCAGCTGCGCACCAATTCAGCCAATAGTGAATACAAGCTGGCGCATGTTGAATCCCGTATCAGGACATTTTCAAACTTCCAAGCCAAAAATGATGGCACGTGTTTTGCTAGTTAAGAACTGCAAGAAAAGCGATTTGTGCAACGATGCACAAATGCTCTAGCGTAGGAGTACTAGGGTTCCGGTTGCCGAATGTTGAATTCGCGCGATGTCTGGTCCGAGAGTGCTCCGGCCTCGCAAGAGGCTCCACGGAGGGATAAAAGCCCGGGAGAACGATGTACAGATCGTCTCTTCCTGCGCCCTTTGTTCACTTCAGGAGCTTCGTCATGCGTTCGTCAAGTTTTTCTCTCCCCGCCACCGGCACCTCGTCCCTGCTGAGCCGCTTGTTCAAGCCCGCCTTGGTGTTGGCCGTGTCCCTGGCTGCCGCCTCAAGTTTTGCAGCCGGCCCTACCACCATGAAGATTGGTACGGTGGTCTGGATCGGTTACGGCCCTTTCTATGTGGCCGAAGCGTTGGACTTGTACAAAAAATACAACCTCAAAGTGTCCTTGCAGGTCTTTAACGACCCGGCCCTGATCCCCTCCGCCATTGCTTCAGGTGCCATTGATGGTGGTCATTTGACCTATGACCAGGTGGTGGGCCAGGTGGCGGGAGGCAACGCGCAAAAAGTCGTCATGCCCATCGACTATTCCAATGGCGGTGATGCCATCGTGGCCGACAGCAGCATCAAGACCGTGAAAGATTTCAAGGGCAAGAAGGTCGGCTTCAACCCTTTGTCGCCGTCTGACTTTTTGTTGTCTTATGCGCTCAAAACCAATGGCATGACCGACAAAGACATTGTTCCCGTCAGCATGACCCCTGAAGCAGTGCCTGCCGCAATGGCCTCTGGCCAGATGCCCATAGGTGTGACTTACGAACCCAGCCTGTCGCAAATTTTGGGGCAGGGCGGCGGAAGTAAGTTCAAGGTAGTGTTCTCTTCCAGAAATGCCCCTGGTCTGATTGCCGACGTGATGGTGTTTGACGACAAGGTCATCAAGGCCAAGCCGACCGAGATCACCGGCATCATCAAGGCCTACCTGGATGGCCTGGCCTACATGAAAGCCAAACCCGATGAGTCCGCCAAGATCATCGGCAAGTTCATGGGCGTTTCAGCCAAAGAAGTCAAAGAACAGCTCTCCGGCGTGCACAACATCCCGCTGGCCGAGATGCCCAAAGCCTTTGTGAAAGCCAAGGAAACCACGTCCTACTACGCCAGCGGCGAGATCATTGGCGAACTGCTCAAAGCCAAGGGCCAGATTAAAACCATCCCTGCCGCAGAAGCCACGTTTGACGCGCAATTCGTCACCGCCTTGACCAAGAAGTAAGCAAGAAGTAACGCAACCGGTGCGGTGTGTCTGCAGGCGCGCTGGGTGACAAACCCACGCGTGCTGCGGCCCCATCCCTCACCTGAAGGACGCATGATGTCGCAGTTTTTTCGCTACCCCGATGGCGTGTGGCCCAACTTGGTCGCATTGGCATTCACCCTGTTGGGTTACGCTGCCAGCGTGGCCTTGCTGGGGGCAGCGTACTGGATTTTGAATGTGCTGGGCTTTGTGATCGTGGCACAGACTCTGGTTTGGTCCGCCTACTTCATTCATGAATTCGCCCACAACGCCATCTTCAAAACCGGGCCGGCCAACCAGCGCTGGGGCACTGTGATGAGCTGGATCAACGGCAGTTGTTACGCCAGTTTTGCCGACATGCGGCGTAAGCACATGCGCCATCACGTGGAGCGGGCCGATGTGGTCACGTTTGACGTGCGCGGCTTTTTGCTGCGCGCTCCTGCCTGGTTTCGTAACGCCGTGCTGGCGCTGGAGTGGGCTTACTTCCCGGCGGTGGAGTTCTTGATGCGGGCGTTTGTGCTGGCACTGCCGTTTCAGGACGAGTGCAAGCGGTCGGCAAGAGGCCGCATTCTGGGCATTGCCGCCATCCGCCTGAGCGCCTTTGCCCTGCTGGGCTGGTGGTCGCTCAAGGCCTTGCTGCTGTACTTCTTGGCTTACCTGGTGTTTGTCACGGTGCTGCGCTTTGCCGACTGCTTTCAGCACACCTACGATGCCTATCCGATCCTGAATGACCAGCCGATTCCGGCTGACAAAGTGCGGGATCGTGCCTACGAGCAGGCCAACACCTACACCAATGTGGTGGGGCTGAACCGGCCCTGGCTCAACCTGTTGTGGCTCAACTTTGGCTACCACAACGCGCACCATGAGCGCCCCACGGCACCCTGGCATCGTTTGCCCACTTTCCACCGCGAGCTGTACCCGCTGGACTATGCCCAGGTCACCCCCGTGCGTGAGCTGTTGCGCAGTTTTCATGTGAACCGTGTCAAGCGCGTGCTGGCCAGCGACTACGGCCAGGTTTTACCGGCGGGCACGCCGGGCCGTGCCGATGGTTTTCTGGGCGCGGTGGGTGTGTCTTTTTTGACAGCGGTTTAAGGTGAAGCCGCACTACGCCTTGCAAGGCAAAAGCGTGCTGCTCACCGGTGCGGCCGGTGGCATTGGCCAGGGGCTGGCGCAGGCGTTTGCCGCACAAGGTGTGCGCCTGATGCTGCTGGACCGGCAAGCGACTGCGCTGCAACATCTGGCCGAAACGCTGGCCGCGCAAACCGAGGTGCACACCGCCGTGTGTGACCTCGGTGACGACACCCAAGTGGCCGCCCTGGCCGAGCGCTTGCAAGCGTTATGGGGCCGGGTGGACGTGCTGGTCAACAACGCCGGTGTGGAATATCCCACGCCCATCGACAGCCGCGCACCCGATGCCATGGCCCGCTGGGCCAGCCTGCTTGACAACAACGTGGTCAGCATGGTGCGCTTGACTCGTGCCCTGCTGCCGCTGATGCCCGCTGGTGCGAGTGTCATCAACCAGTCCTCCATTTGGGGCAAGACCGGCGTGGCCGATTTTTCGGCCTATGTGGCGAGCAAACACGCTGTCATCGGCCTGACCCGTTCGCTGGCGTTCGAGCTGGGCGGGCGCGGCATACGCGTCAACGCGGTGTGCCCGGGCTGGATTCGCACCGAGGCCGCCATGCGTTCGCTGGCCAGCATGGCGCAGCAGCAGGGCCGCAGTGAACAGGAGGTGGAGCGCGAATTGCTCGCCCGGCAAGCCTTGCCCGGCATGCTCACCCCGCAAGACCTGTCGGGCATCTTTCTCTTTTTGGCCAGTGCCGATGCCGCCGCCTTGACCGGGCAGGCCATCGTGGTCAGCAACGGCGAGGTGATGAGCTGATGGCCGCCGCCGCATTGTCGTTATCGCTGTCACTGGCCGGGCGCACGGCACTCGTCACGGGTGCGGCCACCGGCATTGGCCGCGCCATCGCGCTGGTCTTTGCGCAGGCTGGCGCGGCGCTGGTGATCAACCACCTGGGCCGTCGCGAGCAGGCTGATGCACTGGTGCAAGAGATTCACAGCCTGGGCGGTCAGGCCTGGGCGTTCGAGTCCGATGTCAGCCAGTCCGCCGACGTGACCCGTCTGGCGGCCCAGGTGCAGCAGGTTTGCGGTGGGCTGGATGTGCTGGTCAACAACGCCGGCATCCTCCAGGAAAAGCCGTTTTTGCAGACCACCGAAGCAGACTGGGACCAGATGCTGGGCGTGGACCTGAAGTCGGTGTTTTTGACCTCGCGCGCTTTTCTGCCTGCCATGCTGGCGCGCCAGGGCGGTGTCATTATCAACATCGCCTCAGACCTGGCGCTGCTGGGGCGGGCGCAGTTCGCGCCCTATTGCGCGGCCAAGGCCGGGGTGATTGGCCTGACGCGGGCGCTGGCACGCGAGTTTGCGCCGCAGGTGCGCGTCAACGCCATTGCGCCGGGGCCGGTGGTCACCGCCATGGTGTCGTTAGAGGCCATGAGCCAGACCGCCATCGACAAGGAGCTGGACATTCCCCTGCACCGCATTGCCGAGCCGCAAGAAATTGCCGCCACCGCACTGTTTCTGGCCTCTGATTTGTCGCGCTTTTATTGCGGTCAGGTGCTCGGGCCCAATGGCGGTTCGGTGATGCCGTGAGTTGGCGCATTTAAAGTTGTTCATGGTTAAAACTCCCACGCCTGTTCGGTCACCTGCACTGCCCTTGCTGGTGCTGCTGTTCTCATCGTCACTGTGGGGTTTGTCGTGGTGGCCTTTGAAGCAGTTTGTCAGCGTGGGCCTGGCCGGGCCGGTGTTGTCGATGCTGGTGTACGGCCCGGTGGGGCTGGTGCTGGCCGTCTATTTGTGGCGCGAGCGATCTGCCTGGCGGCCACAAGCCGGGCTGGTGCTTGCCCTGGCGCTGGTGGGTGGCTGGGCCAACACTTCTTTTGTCAACGCGCTGATGGCGGGCGACGTGGTGCGGGTGATGTTTTTGTTTTACCTCTCGCCGGTCTGGTCGGTGCTGGGCGGCTGGCTGTTCTTGGGTGAGCGGGTGGGCTCGCGGCGCAAGCTGGCGGTGGGCGTGGCGCTTGCCGGGCTCTGGCTGGTGCTGGGTGGCGCGCAGGCCTTCGTCGCGCCCTTGACTGTGGCCGACGTGCTGGCGCTCACGGCAGGTCTGGCTTTTGCTGGCAACAACATCATTGCGCGTGCCGGCCAGGCCATTCCGATTCGCTCCAAAACGGCTGCCGTGTTCATGGGCTGCGGGGCGCTCTCCGGCATCTGGGTGGTGGGCTTGGGCACGCCCGTTCCTGACGTGTCCTTGCCTGTGTCTCTGGCGGTGTTGGCCTATGGCTTCGGCTGGATGCTGCTGGCCACCGCGACCTGGCAATTTGGCGTGACACACATGGAAAGCGGTCGCGCGGGCGTGGTGATGCTGGCCGAACTGCTGGTGGCCGTGCTCAGCGCCACCTGGTGGGGTGGCGAGCACTTATCTACCCTGGAATGGATGGGCGGCGCGCTGATTGGCTGCGCCGCGCTGATCGAAGCCACCGACCCCGGCGCAGATCCACCCACTTTTTAAAAGAAGGAAACCCCATGAGCACCGTCTGGATGAATCAACTCTCTTGGCTGGACTACCAGCGCCGCATCACCACCGACCAGCCGCCAGTGCTGCTGCCAGTGGGCGCGCTGGAGCAGCACGGGCCGCATTTGCCCCTGGGCACCGATGGCCTGCTGTCGGCCTCGGTGGCGGCAGATACGGCAGCGCGGGTCGGCGGTCTGGTGGCCCCCACGCTGTCTTACGGCTACAAGTCACAGCCCAAGTGCGGCGGGGGTCAACATTTTTGCGGTACCACCAGTGTGGATGCCGCCACGCTGATTGGCTCGGTGCGTGATGCCGTGCGCGAGTTTGCCCGCCATGGGGTCAAGCGGCTGGTGGTTGTGAACGGTCATTACGAGAACCAGTGGTTTCTGATCGAAGGCATTGACCTGGGGCTGCGCGATGCGGGCCCAGGCACCCAGCTTGAAGTCATGCGGCTGGAATACTGGGACTTCATGACCCCGGCCACGCTGGCCGATGTGTTCCCCGAGGGTTTTCCAGGCTTTGCACTGGAGCACGCGGCGGTGCTTGAAACGTCGATGATGCTGCACTACCACCCGTCACTGGTGCGGCTGGACCTGATCCCCGACGATGGCCCGGCCGACTTTCCGCCGTATGACATGTACCCCGCGCGCACCGACTGGGTGCCGCCCTCCGGGGTGCTGTCATCTGCCAAAGGCTCCAGCGCAGAGAAAGGCCGTTTGCTGGCGCAGGAAGTGGCTACGCGCATGGCGCAGGCGATTGAAAACGGGTTTCGCCCCAAGCTCTAAGATGCTGGGCCAAGCACCCGCCACCCGGCATGGCACGCGCCCCCAGAGAGGAGAGGTATGACGCAAGTGAAAAAAATGTGGCCCCTGCTCACCGCCACGCACCGCTACGACAAGTCCATCTCCACCCTGAACCGGGGACGTGGGCAGCAGATTGAAGCGCCCATCCTGGCCTACCTGATTGAAACCGCCAACGGCCGCATCCTGTACGACGTGGGCTGTGACCACGCCAAGATCCATGACCCGCAAGCCCGGGCCCACTACTACAGCCCGCAGGTGTTTGACTTTGGTGCCCCTGAGATGCTGGAAGAACAGCGCATCCCCAAGCACCTGGCGCGCCTGGGGCTGACCGCAGCCGATGTGGATGTGATCTTCATCGGCCACCTGCACTTTGACCATGCCGGTGGTTTGAAAGAGCTCAAACGCTGCGGCTGCGGTGCCGAAATTCACGTGCAGCACGATGAGGTCACCGCGGCGCGCAGCGGTGACGACCCCGCTGTCTTTGCCGACGAGCTGCTGGACGACGCCGGCGCGCCGCTGCAGTTTTTCCTGAAACACGGTGAGTACAGCGTGCTGCCCGGTGTGCAGGCGGTGGCCACACCGGGGCACACGCTGGGGCACATGTCGATGCTGATTGAACTGCCCAAAGGCCCGCCCGTTTTACTGGCCGGCGATGCCGCCGACCTGCAGGAGAACCTGGATGACGAAGTGGCCCCCGGCACCTTGTGGCAGGGGCGTGAAGCGCAGGCAGTGCAGAGCATCCGCAAACTCAAGGCCCTTGCCGCCGAGACGGGTGCGCAGATTTGGCCTAACCACGACATGGCCTTTTACCGCAGCCTACCCCCGTTTCCAAAGGCCTGCGAATGAACCCCGTGCCCGCGCACTACCGCGGTGTCTGGGCGCGCAAGCTGCTGGAGACACCGCAGCAGCGGGACGAGAGCAGCTTTGTGCGCTGGCTGCAGACCAGTGTGTGGCATGCAGATGTGCGGATTCCGGCAGGTTCACCGGCGGCCGCTGCGCAGCTTCGGCTGGCCAGCCAGCAAGGGTTTTGCGGTGTGACCCAGGTGGAGCAACAAGCCCAGGGCGAGGTGTGCACCTGGCACCGCCGCAGTGATTACCAGCCTCCCCGTGCCGATGTGGATGTGGGGGTGATGGTGTTTGAAAACCCTGAGCGTGTCATCGAGACGGGCGTTCATGCGCCGTATCTGGAGGTGTGGGAGCGGTTGCCGCAGTCCACCGGTCGCTTCATTGCTCTGGCCGGGCTGGACGAGGCGGGCGGCGACACCCAGGAACGCTATTTGGTGGCCGGCCGCTACGCCATGCATGTTCGGCCCCGACGCATCGCCTGGCCGTCGGGCACTCAGGCCGGGCAGACATTGGGCGATGCGCTGCTTCTTCATCCCGTCATTGCACAGGACTTGCTGGACTTTGAAATCTCGTTTGGCACGCTGGAGGAAGGTCTCTGGACCATTGAGCAATCCACGCTACCCAAGCTACGCGGTGCCCGCGCAGCTTTGACTCTACGCCAGCTCGATGCCACACAAGCCCGCATCGACAGCCCTGCGGGCGCAGCGCGTTGGCAGATTCTGGAGTGGAGCTGCACCGAGCGCTGCCTGTGATGTGCGCGGCAATCAGGCCGACATAGCTACGAAATGTATAGCTGATGGCCAAGGTTTTTCTTGGGCTAGAGGCACATTTGGCATGTAATTGTCTACGCACTGAGCAGACAATTAAGTTGGACTTGCCAACATGGCCTGTGGCCGCCGTCCCATCTGCTCATGCAGCTATAAAAGCTATAGTGCATTGGATGTTGCCAAATCCACGACGTGAAGACCGACCATGAACATGCACCCCGCTTTCCCCATCCGCTACGTCAATCCGGTCTTTCGCCCGCCCAGCGAAGCGCAGTCGCTGATCCTGCCGGTGACCAACGGCTGCTCGTGGAACAAGTGCACTTACTGCGAGATGTACACCGCGCCGCAAAAGAAGTTTCATGTCCGCGACGAAGCCGAGACGCTGGCGAGCATCCGCAGCTGTGGCGAGCAATTTTCCGACGAAGTGCAGCGCGTCTTTCTGGGCGATGGTGATGCCATGGTGCTGTCCACCCGCCGGCTCATGACCTTGCTGGCCGCCATCAAAAGCGACTTGCCCAAAGTCCGGCGCATTTCCAGCTATTGCCTGCCGCGCAACCTGCGCAACAAAACCGTGGCGGAGCTGCAGGAACTGCGCGAGGCGGGCCTGTCACTGGTCTACGTCGGCGCCGAGTCGGGCGACGACGAGGTGTTGCAGAGGGTCAGCAAGGGCGAAACGTTGGAGTCCACCCGCGATGCCCTGGACAAGCTGGGCGCAGCTGGCATCAGCCGCTCGGTGATGCTGCTCAACGGCCTCGGTGGTCGCCAGCTGTCACAGCAGCATGCTGCCAACTCGGCGCGCCTGGTCAATCTGACCCAGCCAGAATTCCTGGCCACCCTGGTGGTCAGCTTTCCCCAGGGCGAGGAGAGATTTCGCCAGACTTTTGCGTCTTGGGAGCCACTCAATCAGCAGGAATTGTTTGCCGAGATGGCGCAGTTTCTGCAAGCCCTGGAGCTCAAACGCACTGTGTTCCGTAGCGACCATGCCTCGAACTGGCTGGTTCTCAAAGGCATTCTGGGTGCGGAAAAAGAGCGACTTTTATCGGAAGTAAAAAACGCCATGAGCCGCCCGGAGTCTGCCAGGCTGCGCGCGGATTGGCAGCGAGGCCTGTAAGCCAATTGATTGCTCACCGATGTGTTTGCGCAAGCTCTGACCACCTCAGCGCTGTACCTGCCCGTTAAAGGAATGACCTGCATCATCCCGCCGTTCTTGCCGCCGACGCACTCCGACCGTGCCAAATCACCAATTTGGTGCAAATCCGCACAAAAGTACCTTGTTTCAAGCTGGCATTCAAGTTGCTTAGTTAAATCCAAGAGAGGGCGATGTGCATGGCATGCCGCTTGACTTGCTAGACCGCTAGGGTTCCGAGCGCGACATGTTGTGGTGCTGTCTGGTCCGAGAGCTGTCGGCCGCGATCGTTGCGGCTCCACGGAGGGACAAAAGCCCGGGAGGAGATGGTGTGTTGCACCGTCCTCTCTTGCTTTGTTTCTTCAACCACTGGAGCCCGCATGTCAGACACCTCTTCGCACCCGGCCCGCCCAGGCATCTGGCGCATCGCTGGTCAGTTGTCGCGTAGCCAATATTGGATGTTCGCGCTACTGGGCTTGCTCATTCCTTTTTCCGCATGGGCCATGCTGTCCGCATCGGGCTGGGTCGATCCGATATTCATGCCAGGTCCCTGGAGCGTATTGACCCGCTTGATGAGCTGGCTGATGGCAGATGACTTGGCCGGTGATGCGCTCATCAGCATCTACCGCGTTGCCGCTGGCTTTGCGCTGTCTGCCGCGCTGGCCCTGCCATTGGGCTTGCTCATTGGCGCGTTTCGCCCGGTCGAAGCGCTGCTGGAGCCCTTGACCGATTTCATCCGCTACATGCCAGCCGTTGCCTTCATCCCCCTGGTGATGTTGTGGCTGGGCATTGGCGAGAGCGCCAAGATTTCCATCATCTTCATCGGCACTTTTTTCCAGATGGTGCTGATGGTGGCTGACAACGTGCGGCTGGTGCCCCTGGCGCAAATCGAAGCGGCGCTGACCATGGGCGCCACGCGTTTTGAAATGATTCGCCTGGTGCTGGCCCAATCGGCCCGCCCCGCCATGCTGGATACCTTGCGCATCACCATGGGTTGGGCCTGGACCTATCTGGTGGTGGCCGAGCTGGTGGCTGCCAACTCAGGGTTGGGTTACGCCATTCTGAAGGCCCAGCGCTACCTCAAAACCGACACCATTTTCGGCGGCATCATCCTGATTGGCGTGATCGGTCTGGTCATGGATCAGGGCTTTCGCTGGCTGCACCGGCGTTTGTACCCCTGGGCCCACACAAGAGGATAAGAACATGTCCAAAGTCATCATCAACCAAGTCGGCAAGGTGTTTGAGCGCGCGGCCAGTCCGGTGCCAGCCCTTGAAAACGTCAACCTCAGCATTGAGGACAACGAGTTCATCACCCTGGTGGGCGCCTCGGGCTGCGGCAAGTCAACGTTGCTGCGCATCCTGGCCGGGCTGGAGTACCGCACCAGCGGTGAGGTGCTCTGCGATGGACGCAGTATCTCAACGCCCGGCGCTGATCGTGCCATGGTGTTCCAGCACTACAGCCTGTACCCCTGGCTGACGGTGATGGAGAACATTAAGTTCAGCCGCCAGCTCAAGGTCAACCGCGAAAACCTCAGCTCGTCCGACGTGGAGGCGGCCTCGGGCCGTGCCGATGCCTTGCTGAATCTGATCGGCCTGCGCAAGGTGCGAGACGCGTATCCGAATCAGCTCTCGGGCGGCATGCAGCAACGCGTGGCGATTGCACGGGCGCTGATGGGGCGGCCCAGCATCTTGTTGATGGACGAGCCCTTTGGCGCGCTCGATTCGCAAACGCGCGAGGTCATGCATGACCTGATCCTGCACATTCACCGCATTGAAAAAACAACCATTGTTTTCGTCACCCACGATGTGGAAGAAGCCGTTTACCTGGGCCAGCGCGTGGTGCTGATGCAGCCACGCCCCGGGCGTATCCACAGCATTTTTCCGGTGCCGCTGCCCGCACAGCGCACCCAGGACATGAAGCACAGCGAACCCTTTCGGGCCCTGCGCGCCGAGATTCTGGCCCGCATCCGCGAAAGCACCGGCATCACCACCGACCTGGACATGCTGGAGCAGCTCAACCTGCAAAGCGCAGTCGTTTGAACGTCTAGCCACCTACTTTTAACCTAACCCTCAGCGAGAACACCATGTCCATGACCTTCGCCAATTTACCCGCACTGGCCCGCGCCGCCGTGCCTGAGACCTCAGCCAGCTTTGCATCAGACCTGGCGTTGTGGGAAGAGTCCCTGCCCGGGGGCTGTCACTGGTCTGGCGTGCTGCGCCGCGGCAACACCCTGCGCCTCACGGACCTGAACGGCACGGCCAACGTGTCAGCGCTGTTTTTCAACCAGGAAGAAAAAACCGAGCGCTACAACATGCCCGACACGCTCAAGGCGCAGCACACGGCTTACCTGACCACGGGGCATGTTTGCTACTCGGACATGGGGCGGGTGCTGTGCTCCATCCCCGAAGACAGCTGCGGCTGGCATGACACGTTTTCAGGCGTGCTCGATGCCGCTGGATTGGAAAAGAAATACGGGCAAGCCCGTTACCAGACGCACCGCAACAGCATGTACCGCAGCGGTTTGGATGGTTTGGTGGTCGAGCTCAACAAATGGGGTTTGGGCCGCCGGGATATGAATGGCAACGTCAATTTTTTCAGCAAAGTGGCGGCAGATGCCGATGGCAAGCTGCACTTTGACACGGCCCACCGGCAGCCGCAGCAGCATGTGGATTTGCGTTTTGAGATGAATGTGCTGGTGCTGTTGTCGGCCGCGCCGCATCCGCTGGACCCCGCGCCCGCCTATGCGCCGGGGGCGGTGAAGCTCACCGCCTGGCGCTCAGGCACCGCCGGTGCCAATGACGTGTGCCGTTTGTTGTGCCCGGAAAACGAGCGGGGTTTCATCAACACCGAGCGCTGGTTTCTGTAAACCCGTGCGCCACCCCACACCACACCCGCCTGAACCCATCACCCCCGAGGAAAACCACCATGTCTGCCACTCTTGAAATCAGCGCGCTTGACCCGGCGCATGCCATTTTGGACACCATTGTTCCGGCCGGCGAGCCGTGGCTGCAAAAGCTTGCAAAAGGCCAAATTTTTCGCATTGTTGATCTGGAAGGCAACCAGGCGGTTGACACCCTGTTCTACAACGCCGATGACTGTGAGGAACACTACAGCCTGACCCACACCATCCAAGCCCAGGGGGCTTTGTACCTGAGCCTGGGCTCGGTGCTGATGTCCAGCGAAGGCCGGCCCATGCTGACCATCGTGGCCGACACCTGTGGCCGCCACGACACCCTGGGCGGGGCCTGTTCCTGCGAAAGCAACACGGTGCGCTACGCGCTGGACAAGCGCGCCATGCACAGTTGCCGGGACAGCTTCATGGCCGCCATTGCCCACAACCCCTATGGCCTGCACAAGCGCGACATTGCCTCCAACATCAATTTCTTCATGAACGTGCCCGTGACACCGCAAGGCGGACTGACGTTTGAGGATGGTGTTTCGGCGCCGGGCAAATACGTGGAAATGCGCGCCGAGATGGATGTGCTGGTGCTGATCTCCAACTGTCCGCAACTCAACAACCCATGCAACGCCTACAACCCGACCCCGGTGCGCTGCCTGGTGTGGAACCCGGCCTGACAAACCCACAGACCGGACGACCGGCTTTGTGTTGATTAACGGCTGGACGACCCGCCAATGGATTGATCATGTTCAAAAAAGTACTTGTTGCCAATCGCGGCGCCATTGCCTGCCGCATCATGCGCACCCTGCGCCAGATGGGGGTGGGCTCGGTGGCCATCTATTCTGAGGCCGATGCCGAGTCGGCCCATGTGGCCATGGCGGACGAGGCCGTGTGTGTCGGCACTGCCGCTGTGGCTGGCAGCTATTTGGCCATGCAGCGCATCATTGAGGCAGCGCTTGCCAGCGGCGCGCAAGCGGTTCACCCCGGCTACGGCTTTCTGTCGGAAAACGCGCAGTTTGTCGAGGCTTGCGAGGCCGCCGGGCTGGCCTTCATGGGGCCGACACCGCAGCAAATGCGCACCTTTGGCCTCAAGCACACGGCCCGCGCGCTGGCTCTGGAGGCGGGTGTGCCCCTGCTGCCCGGCACCGGCCTGCTGGCCGATCTGGACAGCGCCTTGGCGCAGGCGAACACCATTGGCTACCCGGTGATGCTCAAGAGCAGCGCGGGCGGCGGCGGCATTGGCATGCAAATGTGCCACGATGCCGAGGAATTGAGCGCCGCGTTCGATTCCGTGAAGCGCCTGGCGCAGTCCAATTTCTCGGACGGCGGTGTGTTTCTGGAGCGCTTCATTGCCGATGCCCGCCACATTGAGGTGCAGATTTTTGGCGACGGCACCGGCAACGTGCTGGCGCTGGGCGAGCGCGATTGTTCGCTGCAGCGACGCAACCAGAAAGTGGTGGAAGAAACACCGGCGCCGAACTTGCGCGACGAGGTGCGCCAGGCCTTGTTGGACACCGCCCGCAAGCTGGCAGCCAAGGCCCACTACCGCTCCGCCGGCACGGTGGAGTTTGTGCTGGACGCGGCCACGCAGGCGTTTTACTTTCTGGAGGTCAATGCCCGCCTGCAGGTGGAGCATGGCGTGACCGAGGCGGTTACCGGGGTTGACCTGGTGGAATGGATGGTGCGGCTTGCAGCCCAGGAAATGCCTGCGCTAGATACTATTAATGTAGTAGCAACTGGTCATGCCATCCAGGCCCGCCTGTACGCCGAAGACCCAGCCAAAAACTTTCAACCCTCCACCGGCTTGCTGACCGAGGTGAGCTTTCCCAACAACCTGCGGGTCGACACCTGGATTGAACGCGGCAGCGAAGTCAGCGCTCATTACGACCCGATGCTGGCCAAGCTGATTGCGCATGGCATTGATCGGGCGCAGGCCCTGGCCAAGCTGGAGCAGGCCTTGGCGGAGACACGCATCGCCGGGCTGGAGTCCAACCTGGATTACCTGCGCGCCGTGATGCGGTTTGCGCCGTTTACAGAAGGCCGCCACACCACGCGCAGCCTGGCCAGCTTTCACGCCCCCAGCCATGCCATCGATGTGCAGAGTCCGGGCGTGCAGACCTCGGTGCAGGACTGGCCGGGCCGCATCGGTTACTGGGATGTGGGCGTGCCACCGTCCGGCCCCATGGATGGGCTGGCGCTGCGCCTGGCCAACCGGCTGCTGGGCAACCGCGAGGGCGCTGCGGCGCTGGAGATCACGGTGGCAGGGCCTACTCTGCGCTTTCGCAGCGCCATGACGCTGGCGGTGACCGGTGCACCCATTGAACTCACGCTGGATGCTGCAGCCGTGCCCATGGGTGCGATGTTTCAGGTGCAAGCGGGTCAAACCCTGCGCATTGGTCGCGTCACCGGTGCCGGGTGCCGCGCCTATCTGGCCGTGGCGGGCGGCTTTGACGTGCCCTTGTACCTGGGCAGCCAATCCACTTTTACCCTGGGCCAGTTCGGCGGCCATGGCGGTCGGGTGCTGCGCGCGGGTGATGTGCTGCACGTGGGCGAGGTCGCCGGCTTGGCGGCGATGGATGTGGCAAGCGCAGCGGCCTTGACACCCAGTTATCAGACGCATTGGGACATTGGCGTGCTGGTGGGCCCCCATGCCGCCCCCGACTTTTTCACACCTGCCGACATGGCGATGTTTTTTGCCACCGACTGGCAGGTGCACTACAACTCCAGCCGCACCGGCGTGCGCCTGATCGGCCCCAAGCCGACCTGGGCACGGCGCGATGGTGGCGAAGCGGGGCTGCACCCGTCCAACATCCATGACAACGCCTACGCCATTGGCGCGATTGACTTCACTGGCGACATGCCCGTCATCCTGGGGCCGGACGGCCCGAGCCTGGGTGGCTTTGTCTGTCCGGCTACCGTGGTGCAGGCCGAGTTGTGGAAACTGGGTCAGCTCTCGCCGGGCAACACGGTGCGTTTTGTGCCGATGGGGCAGGCCCAGGCCATCGCCCAACTGCGTGCGCAACAGCAGGCATTGAGCCACACACCACCTGCTGACGCCAGCGTTGAAACCACGCCAGGCGCTTCATTAATGATAGCTGATGACGCAGTATTGATGAGGGATACAGGCCAGAATGGCACTGAAGAAGTGGTCTACCGCCGTGCCGGTGATGCCTATGTGCTGATCGAGTTTGGCGAATTGCAGCTGGATTTGACGCTGCGCTTTCTGGTGCACGCCCTGATGGCGCGGGTACAGGCCTTGCGCGATGCCGGTGGCCTGGTGGGTGTGATCGATTTGACCCCTGGCATCCGCTCCCTGCAGGTGCATTACGACCCGCTGCGCCTGCCGCTGGTCCATTTAATGGACAGTCTGCTGCAGGCGCAAGCCGGGCTCAGTGCCGCGCAGGACATTGAAGTGCCCAGCCGCACCGTCTGGCTGCCCTTGTCGTGGGACGATCCGGCGACCCGGCTGGCGATCGAGAAATACATGCAGTCGGTCAACGCCAATGCGCCCTGGTGCCCGAGCAACATCGAGTTCATCCGCCGCATCAACGGCCTGCCCGACATTCAGGCGGTGTATGACATCGTGTTTGATGCCCGCTACATGGTGCTGGGCCTGGGTGATGTCTACCTGGGTGCGCCAGTGGCCACGCCGCTGGACCCACGGCACCGGCTGGTCACCACCAAGTACAACCCGGCGCGCACCTGGACACCGGAAAACGCGGTCGGCATTGGCGGCGCTTACCTGTGCGTCTACGGCATGGAAGGGCCGGGCGGCTACCAGTTTGTTGGCCGCACGGTGCAGATGTGGAACCGCTGGCGCGAGACACGCGAATTCGCCGCCGGCAAGCCCTGGCTGCTGCGGTTTTTTGACCAGATTCGCTTTTACCCGATGGAGGCCCAGGCCCTGCTGGACTACCGCAAGGACTTCATTGCCGGGCGGGTCGGCTTGCGCATGGAAGAAGGCACATTCCGGCTGTCGGACTACCAGCGCTACCTGGTCGACAACGCCGCGGCCATCGCCCAGTTCAAGCAAGGCCAGCAGGCCGCGTTTGAAGCCGAGCGCGAACGCTGGCGGCAAGCCGGTGTCTCTGAAGCACCCGATAGCAGTGGCACTGACGATGCCGCCGCCCGCGCTGCTGCGGCCCAGGCGTTTGACGGCGAGGTAGTGGCCTCGCAGGTGTCGGGCGGGGTCTGGTCGGTGCAGGTGGCGGTTGGTACGCCAGTCACGGCCGGGCAGGCGCTGCTGGTGATCGAGTCCATGAAGATGGAGATCACCGTGCACGCCCCTTGTGATGGCTGTATCGAGCAGGTTCTCTGTGTGGAAGGCCAGTCCGTCACAGCAGGACAAGCGCTGGTGCTGATGCGTTAAATCACGACCTAAACCACGATCTGAACCACGACAAAACCAACACATGAACCCACATTTAGACCAGGAGCTGATGATGCGACTCGACTTATCCATTCCCGCACTGCGGGCCCGCTACCTTGATGGCAGCCTGACACCCACCCAATTGGTTGAACGGCTGCAGGAACAGATGCTGGCAGAAGATGCCGCGCTGGATCGGCATATCTGGATTCGCCGCCTGACCCTTGATGAAATGCGGGCCTATGCCGCCGCACTCGACGGACGTGACCCGAAGATGCTGCCGCTGTACGGCATTCCGTTTGCCATCAAGGACAACATCGACTTGGGCTGCATTCCTACCACGGCGGCCTGCCCGGAATATACCTACACACCTTCCACCAGTGCCACCGTGGTGCAGCGCTTGATCGCCGCCGGCGCCATTCCCGTGGGCAAGACCAACCTGGATCAGTTTGCCACCGGTCTGGTGGGCGTGCGCTCGCCCTATGGCGCCTGTCGCAACAGCATCAACCCGGATTACATTTCAGGCGGTTCTTCTGCGGGGTCGGCGGTGTCCGTCGCGTTGGGCCTGGCGAGTTTTTCGTTGGGCACCGATACCGCCGGTTCGGGCCGCGTGCCTGCCATGCTGAACAACCTGGTAGGTTTGAAACCTACTTGCGGCCGCATTCCCGCTACCGGCGTGGTGCCGGCCTGCCGCACGCTGGACGTCGTATCCGTGTTTGCGCTCACCGCCGGCGATTCCGCCACGGTGCTGGCGGCAGCGCAAGGCGAAGACCCGCTGGATGCGTATTCGCGCACCCTGCCGCCGTATGGCCACAACTTTGGCGCTGCCAGCACTTTCCGTTTTGGTGTGCCGCGTGAAGTGGACCTGGAATTTCACGGCAACCCGGAAGGCCCGGCCCAGTTTGCCCAAGCGGTGGCGCACCTGCGGGCACTGGGTGGCACACCCGTGGAAGTAGACCTGACACCGTTTCGGGCCGTGGCCACCCTGCTGTACGAGGGCCCGTGGGTGGCCGAGCGCTACCAGGCCATCCGCGCCTTCATCGAAGCCAAGCCCGAAGCGCTGCACCCCGTGACGCGGGCTATTACCGAGAAAGGCATCCAGATTTCGGCACCCGACACCTTTGCCGCGCTGTACCGCCTCAAGGCGCTGGAGCGGCAAACGCGAAAGGTGTGGGACGACATCGACTGCCTGGTCACGCCCACCGCCAGTACGGCCTACACCATTGATGCGGTTGAGGCAGACCCGATCCGGCTCAACTCCAACCTGGGCCACTACACCAACTTTGTGAATCTGCTGGACTTGTCAGCGGTGGCCGTGCCCACCGGTTTCATGACTGCGGCCATGGCCAACATGCCATGGGGCATCACGCTGGTGGCGCGTGCCGGTCAAGACTTGCCCTTGCTGTCGCTGGCCGCACGTTTGCACGCACGCACCGTGCCGACCGTGGGTGCAACGCCCCACGCGCCGCACCAGCTTGCCACTGCCACACCTGACACGGCTGCGTTCCCATCTGGTCAAGTGCGTGTGGCGGTATGCGGTGCGCATTTGAGTGGCTTGCCTTTGAACTGGCAACTGACTCAGCGCGGGGCCAAGCTGGTGCAGTCTACGCACAGTGCGCCTTGCTACAAGCTGTTTGCGTTGCCGGGTGGGCCGCCCTATCGGCCAGGAATGTTGCGCGTGGCTCATGGTGGCGCTGCCATCGCAGTGGAGATGTGGGAGCTGCCAGCGCGCGAGTTTGGTTCTTTTGTGTCGGGCATTGCGGCACCATTGGGCATTGGCACGGTCGAATTGGTGGATGGCACCTCGGTGCAAGGCTTTGTTTGTGAGGCCCACGCGACGACCCAGGCGCAAGACATCAGTCATTTGGGTGGTTGGCGGGCTTATCTGCGCAGCCTCGGTTGATGGGGCTCTGACGATGGCTCCATTGCAAAACCATTGGGGCATGAATTCCTGAAAGTCATAAAAGTCAGATCTGCCGCGTCAGCGGCTAGATGATTTTCAAAACCACTTTCAGCGCCGGGTAAGGGGCAAACCTGTTACGCTAAGTGCAACGTGACTGTTTGCCTCAAAACCTAGGGTAAACCCTACTGTTGAACGCCACAGTTGGCGAGAGGATAGCGGATGCGTACCATTCGCAGCGTTCCCTCCGCCCGGCGAGATGCTGGCTGGTCGTGCCACGGATGAGCGGGAATAACCAACTTTCCTTTTTCAAACCATTCAAGGCCTTAGCCATGTCGAAGACACCCGCGCGCAAGCCGATTTATAAGTCACTTTATGCCCAGGTCATATTCGCCGTCACCATCGGCGTGTTACTGGGGCACTTCTATCCTCAGTTGGGTACCCAGATGAAACCTTTGGGTGACGGTTTCATCAAGTTGATCAAGATGATCATCGCGCCGATCATCTTCTGTACCGTCGTTGTCGGCATTGCCGGCATGGAAGACATGAAGAAGGTGGGTAAGACCGGTGGTCTGGCGCTCCTCTATTTCGAGGTTATGTCCACATTGGCCCTGATGGTTGGATTACTCGTCGTCAACGTATTGCAGCCTGGCACGGGAATGCATGTGGATCCGATGTCACTGGACACCAAGGGAATTGCCGCCTACACGGCGCCGGGGAAGATGCAGGGCTCGGTGGATTTTCTGCTCAACGTGATTCCGTCCTCGGTTGTAGACGCATTTGCCAAGGGTGAGATTCTGCAGGTTCTGCTGTTCTCCGTATTGTTTGGCTTTGCGCTGCACAAGTTCGGCGGGCGCGGCACCATGGTGTTTGACTTCATTGAGAAGTTTTCCCACGTGTTATTCGACATCGTCGGCATCATCATGAAGGTCGCTCCGATTGGTGCCTTTGGTGCCATGGCGTTCACGATCGGGAAATACGGTCTGGGTTCGCTGTTTTCTCTGGGCAAACTCATGGGCGCGTTTTACTTGACCTGCCTGATCTTTGTTTTCGGGGTATTGGGCATCGTTGCTCGTTTAAATGGTTTCAGCGTGTTCAAGTTTGTGCGCTATATCAAGGAAGAATTACTAATCGTGCTGGGCACCTCGTCTTCAGAATCGGTGTTGCCACGCATGATGGAAAAGATGGAAAACTTAGGTGCGCGCAAGTCGGTGGTCGGGCTGGTGATTCCAACTGGTTACTCCTTCAACCTGGACGGCACATCGATTTACCTTACCATGGCAGCGGTATTCATCGCTCAGGCCACGGATACGCCGATGACGCTGATGCAGCAAGTGACCCTGCTGGCAGTGCTGTTGCTGACATCCAAGGGCGCAGCAGGTGTCACGGGCAGCGGGTTTATTGTGCTGGCGGCCACCTTATCCGCAGTGGGGGGCGTACCAGTGGCGGGTTTGGCGCTTATTCTTGGGGTTGACCGCTTTATGTCTGAGGCGCGGGCGCTGACCAACTTGGTGGGTAACGGCGTGGCAACGCTGGTGGTGGCCAAATGGACCGGGGATCTGGACATGAATCGTTTGCACCACAGGTTGGATCACCCAACAATGCAGGACTCGCAGGAACCGGAGGTCATTTTGGACCTGCCGCCCGCTCACATGGATGTGAAGCAGCCGAAGGGCTGAGACTGTTACCAAGTTGTCAATAGACAAGGGCGATCCCCCGCAAGGGGGATCGCCCTTGTCTATTCTGCCTGAGCCAAAATTGACCACCAGGACGGTCTATTGAACGTATTTTGTCATGGGTGATTTCATGTTGATGGCGTATGACTATCAATTGGGCGCCAGCTTTTCTAATTGACCCAGGGCGACTTCATGCAAAAAATTGAAGATAATTTGGCGCTATGTCAATAAGGTAAATCCCTTAACCAATTATGATGCACCGCACAAATCCTCTTCTATTTGACCGGGAGGGTTTGGTCATCACAAGTGGAGTCTCTCTTTATGCGTACGTATTTCCTGGCGCCGACACAACCTAACGTCGGCCTCACCTCGGTTTCACTCGGTCTCTTGCGGGCACTGCAGCGGCGCGGACTGAAGGTGGCATTTGTCAAGCCGATCACCAAGCACACGCCCGACAACGAGCCTTCGGTCCTGTTCGCACGAAGCATCTGTCAGCTCCACAACACCCCCGATCCCTTGCCAATGAGCCTGGTGACACAACGTGTCACCAGCGGCAAGAATGATGAACTGCTTGAAGACATCATCAGCCTTGCCATGTCCGCCACTGAAGGGGCCGACGTGCTGGTGGTCGAAGGCATTCATGCGGATCCGAGCCGGGTTTTCATTCCGCGCTTGTCTGGTCACATCGCCCGAAGCCTGCAGGCGGACGTGGTACTGGTGGCCAGCGCTGCGGACGTGCAGGGCATCGCTGAGACCAACTACCTGATTGCCCAGGTCCGCAATGACGGTCGCAATGTCGTGGGTGTCATCTTCAACCGTGCAACAGCGGACTTCGATGAAGCCGCCGCAGCCAGGCAATTGGACGGCGTGCCGATCTGGGGCGTCGTCAAAGACAATCCGGCGCTGTCCGCGCCGCGCACGATCGACGTTGCCCGCCATATGGGCGCCGAGGTGATGATTGAGGGCGAAATCGCGACTCGGCGCATGCTTGAAACCGTCCTCTGCGCGCGTTCAGTGGCCGAAGTCATTCCGCGTCTCAAACCCGGCACACTGGTGGTCAGCGCCGGCGACCGCGACGATGTGATACTGGCCACTGCACTGGCGGCCAGCAACGGCGTTGAGCTCGCCGGTCTGATGCTGACCCACCACAGTTCCATCAGCCCGCGGATCGAACGCTTTGCCTCGCTCGCATTTCATAGCGGCTTGCCGGTGCTACGCACCGACGGCGACAGTTATGAAACCGCCGCCCGCATCAGCCGTATGCCCCTGGCGGTACCGCAGGACGATCTAAGTCGGATGGATCGCGTCATCGAAAGCGTGGCTGAACAGCTCGATGGCGATGTGATTTGTGCCGGGCTGGAGCGTGCAACACCGACACGCATGTCGCCGCCGGCTTTCCGTTACCAGCTGATTCAGAAGGCGCGCGCCGCCCACAAGCGCATCGTGTTACCAGAAGGCGACGAACCCCGCACGATCCGGGCCGCCGTCATCTGCACCGAGAAGGGCATCGCGCGCTGCGTTCTGCTGGGCAAGCGCAAGGTGATCCAGTCGGTGGCTGATGCGCTGGGGATCGAGTTGCCAAAGGGGCTTGAGATACTGGAACCCAGTCAGATTGCCGAACGCTACGTGGCACCGATGGTGGAGCTGCGCAAGAGCAAGGGACTGACGCCGGTGCAAGCCCGTGCAGCGCTGGAAGACACCGTCGTGCTCGGCACCATGATGCTGGCGGTCGACGAAGTCGATGGCTTGGTCAGCGGCACGGTACACACGACGGCCAGCACGGTGCGCCCTGCGCTGCAGTTGATCAAGACGGCACCGGGTTCGTCGATCGTGTCATCCTGCTTCTTCATGTTGATGCCCGAGCAGGTGCTGGTTTACGCCGACTGCGCGATCAACCCCAATCCGACGGCCCAAGAGCTTGCCGACATCGCAAAGCAAAGCGCCGACAGCGCACGGGCCTTCGGCATCGAACCCAAAGTCGCCATGATCAGCTACAGCACCGGGGAATCCGGATCGGGTGACGATGTCGAGAAGGTCCGCGCTGCCACGGAGCTGGCGCACGCCCGCTGGCCGGAGTTGGTGCTCGACGGCCCGATGCAGTACGACGCGGCCGCCGTGCGTGAAGTCGCCGCGCAGAAGGCGCCGGGCAGCGCGGTCGCCGGGCAGGCGACGGTGTTTATATTCCCCGATCTGAATACGGGCAACACCACCTACAAGGCGGTTCAGCGTTCGGCAAACGTCGTGTCGGTAGGTCCGATGCTGCAGGGCTTGCGCAAGCCGGTGAATGATTTGTCTCGCGGCGCACTGGTTGATGACATTGTGTTCACCATCGCGCTAACAGCCATCCAGGCAGAGTCGATGGCTCGGCAATGAGGTGGTTCATCTTGAGCACTGCTAAGGATCCAATCTCGCCCCCTCGCTGTTGATTCCGTTTAAAAACTGATCCACTCTGAGGCTAATTCCGCTACAAACTTGAGCCACGTTATCCACATATCCTGCTGATTTTTTCAGCAGAGGAGTACGGGAGGGATTAACGTGATCACGGCCATTGACTATGGCAACTGTCGCTATGAATTATGTAGCGCATAAGTCAATAACGACGGGGGCTATCTCTCTATTTCGTCTGTAGGCCTGGACGCCGGTCAAGCGCTTGCTGGGGCAACCAAATCGTACGTAGATCTGAGCATCAAAATTGACGCAACCAATCTTGATCGCCAAGCGGCTGCTGACGTTGAGCAGGCGGCACTGGCGCTTCTGGGTTTGGTCCCGCTGGTTGAATAAGCCAAGATTGGTGCCATATCCGAGGCCCACTTGTCCATGTTCCATTTCGGCCTGGGGCAGTGGATCCGAAACTACTTCGGACTCTGGTTTGGCAACAAGCAGTTACTTCAAGATAGCCTGCGAACAGGTCGCAGGTATCAGGCTTCCTCAATTAAAGAAAGAGGCGTTAGGAGCAGCCGGACTGCCGTGCATAAACCATCCATGCGAAGACAAAAGCAGCTTTTGTCTACCCGCGCCGTAACGCCCAGTCGTAGCAAAAATTTACAACTTTCAGGAATTTATACTCGGGGTCGCAGCACTCGTTGGTGTGGCCTTAACGATAATCAAGCGCTATCTTTCTCATTGCTGTCCTGCACAGCGCCACACAGTAGGCCGCATTGGCCTGTTCGACCTTGAAGCATTCAATCTCAATATTTCTCTTTCGGTTGGTGCTTATGTGGGCGGTTGCCATACCCTTTGCATCTGCCGCCACGCCTTTGGATTTACCGAGTCTGGATGCATTGATAGACTACCGGCCCAAGATTCCGTTGCGCGTGTACACCAACGACAACGTGCTCATTGGTGAATTTGGCCAGGAGAGGCGCGACTTTGTGGCGATCAAGGACATTCCGCTAATCCAGAGGCAGGCGCTGCTGGCGATCGAAGACTCGCGCTTTTACGAGCACGGCGGCGTTGACTTCAAAGGCGTGGCGCGAGCCGTGATTGCCGACCTGACCGGTGGCTTCAGGCAAGGTGCTTCAACCATCACCATGCAAGTTGCGCGTGACTTTTTTCTCACTAAGGAGAAACTGGTCTCGCGCAAGCTGACGGAAGTGATGCTGGCCTACAAAATCGAACGGGCGTTGACCAAAGACCAAATTTTGGAGCTCTACATGAACCAGGTCTATCTGGGTCAGCGAGCGTATGGCTTCAGCAGTGCGGCGCGGATATATTTTGGCAAATCAATCAAGGACCTGAGCATTGCACAGGCGGCCATGCTGGCGGGCTTGCCGCAAGCGCCTTCAAGCGTTAACCCAGTGGTCAACCCAAAAGGTGCCCTGCAGCGCCAGCACCTGGTGCTGAAGCGCATGCGCGACCTGGGGTATGTCAACGAGGCGCAATACAAATCCGCGCTTCGCGAGGACATTCATGTGCTCGGCGAAGGCCAGGCGTTCAACAACCATGCGCAATTTGTTGCCGAAATGGTGCGCCAGTCGATGTATGCCCAGTTCAAGGAAGAAGCCTACACACGGGGAATCACCGTCATCACTACGCTGGTCCAGGCGGACCAGGAAGCTGCATATGACGCGGTGCGGCGCAATGTCATGGCTTTCGACCAACGCCATGGTTACCGCGGTCCGGAGGCCTATGTGGCCTTGCCTCACAACACCGTTGAACGCCAAAAATTGATTGAAGCTACCTTGCAAAAGCATCCCGCCAGCGACAAGCTGTTGTCTGCCGTGACCCTCACCGTGACGCCGAAAAGCCTGCGTGCGATGTTGACCAATGGTGATGAGATAGAGCTCGGTGCTGGCGGCCTGCGCTGGGCTGCAGCGGCGCTGGCACCAAAAGCGCCAGCGGCGCTTAAGCTCAAATCAGGTTCCGTGATCCGTGTGGTGCAAGACAGCAAGGGTCGCTGGAGCATCGCGCAATTGCCTGGCGTGGGCGCGGCCTTTGTTGCGTTGAACAATCAGACTGGCGCTTATCGCGCATTGGTGGGCGGCTTTGATTTTAATGCCAGCCAGCTCAACCATGTCACCCAGGCATGGCGCCAGCCCGGCTCGGCCATGAAGCCCTTTATCTATTCCGCAGCACTGGAAAAAGGCTTTTCACCAGGCACCCTTGTTAACGATGCACCGCTGACCCTGAGTAGTGCAGAAACCGGGGGGCAGCCCTGGCAGCCACAGAACGACGATGACGTGTATGACGGTCCCATCACCTTGCGCACTGCGCTGGCCAAGTCCAAGAATGTCGCGGCGGTGCGCCTGCTGCGCGCCATAACGCCGCAGTACGCACATGACTTTCTGCCACGTTTTGGTTTTGATGCCATCAAGCAGCCCGTGAACTACACCCTGGCGCTGGGCACTGGTTCGGTCACTCCGCTGCAAATGGCGGGAGCCTACTCGGTGTTTGCCAATGGGGGTTTTCAGATCAGCCCTTACCTGATTCAAAAGGTGGTGGACACGCGTGGCAACGTGCTTTTTGAGGCCAAACCGGTAGTGCCCGGGCAGGAGAGCGCTCGCGTGCTTGATGCGCGCAACGCGTTCGTCACCGGCAGCATGCTGCACGAAGTGACTACCTCGGGCACTGGTGCTGCCGCATCTCAAAAGCTGGGACGGCAGGACCTGGCAGGCAAGACAGGCACCAGCAGTGAAGCTTTCGACGGCTGGTTTGCGGGCTACAGCGGTGCCACCACAGCGGTGGCATGGATGGGTTACGACGAGCCTCAATCGCTGGGCGGGCGCGAGTTTGGCGCCACGTTGGCGCTGCCCATTTGGATCGATTTCATGCGCGTTGCCTTGGCCGGCAAGCCACCCTCCCAAACGCAGCAGCCTGCTGGCGTTTCGCCATCGCAGGGCGACTGGATGTTTGACGAATTTCTGAACACTGGCGCCATTCGCACGCTGGACCTGGATATTCTGCAGAGTCTGAAGGACTTGGTTAGCCCTTGAAGACGGTCTGTTTCGCATGCGCAAAACTTTGGTTGAGCGGGTACATAGTCACGGTATGAGCGATTTCAGCGATAACCGACTGCGAAAATTTCTTGTTAACCTTCACACATGACCCTAACGCCACACAACCTTCCCAACAATCAATCAAAAATGGACATGCCCCGTGTCAACCTGGCGCTCCAGGGCGGCGGCTCACATGGCGCGTTCACCTGGGGCGTGCTCGACGCGCTGCTCGAAGATGGCCGCATTTCCCTGGAAGGGATCAGCGGCACCAGCGCTGGGGCAATGAATGCCGTGGCTCTGGCGCATGGATTTGCCCAGGCTAATGACAAAGTGAAGGCCGACCCGCGGGAGGCGGCGCGCGAAGCATTGTCTAATTTCTGGCGCGGCATTGTTCAAATGGGTGCGCTGTCTGAGGCGCAGCGTGCTCCCTTTGACCTGTTGTTTGGTCGGATGGGAGGTGACAACTCGTCTACTGCCTTGTGGGCCAACGCGATGACCAGCTTCTGGTCGAGCGCAATGTCGCCCTACCAGAATAATCCATTTGACCTTAACCCTTTGCGTAAGTTTTTGGAGAGCCAGATCGATTTTGAGGGCTTGGCCCGCCTTCAAACGCTCAAGGTCTTTGTGGTGGCCACGCGCGTTTCCACCGGCAAGGCCGAGGTTTTCTCAGGCAAGCGCCTGACAGCCGACGCGGTCATGGCCTCTGCTTGCCTGCCCATGGCGTTTAAGGCTGTCGAGATTGACGGGGACCACTTTTGGGATGGCGGCTACTCAGGCAACCCGGCCATTCATCCGCTGATCTATGACTGCAGCAGCCGCGATATCGTGCTGGTGCAGATCAATCCGATCAAGCGCGACAAGTTGCCCACCACCAGTGCCCAAATCCTGGACCGCATGAACGAGGTCACTTTTAACGCGGGACTGATCGCAGAGATGCGCGCCATCGATTTCGTGAAGCGCTTGCTGGCAGAAGGCAAACTTGATCCAGTGAACTACAAAGATGTGTTGATGCACCGCATTGACGGCGGAGAAGCGCTGGAGGCTTTTTCCGCTTCCACCAAAACATCGACCAGCGAGAGCCTGATCCACTCATTGCGCGCCTTGGGTCAGGCCAAAGCGCGCGCCTGGCTGACCAAGCACTACACCTCGCTGGGCGCAACGTGTACAGTGAACATTCAGCAGGATTACCTGGATGATATGCGCGTGCCAGTGGCGCCCAAGGCAGAAACATAGCAATCATCAATCCCTTCAAGCCCCATTTTGACAAAACCGTGGCCTCTGACCGTGCGATTTCAAGGCCGACACGCGGGCGCGAATGGTTCAGTGAAATTTCGCCGAGCTAAGCCGCTACCATGACGGCAAGTGCAGTCACTACCAAGCCATCAAGAAGCGCGAAGTCATCCAAAGGGGAAGTTGTTTACAGTACACCATGCTGACAATCAACGCCGACGACCATCCGTTGATGCGCCTGTTTCACAAACCCACTGACGAAAATCGCATGGTGATGATTCTGACGGACAATTATTACCAAGACTGGCTAATGGCCCAACCTGAGCACAGAACGGCTTTCATGCAACCCATGCCTGTTGAAATGCTGCCGGTCATCTCACCACAACCTCCCAACAGCCCTTTTTCAACATGACCAAGTATTCAATACTCCTTGTATGCACTGACAACCTGTGCCGCAGTCCAACGGCAGAGGAGGTCCTGCGCCAGAAGGCGATCCACCATGGTCTGACTGATCGGGTGAATGTGGCTTCGGCAGCAACACACGACTTCAACACGGGAGAACCGATCGATTTCCATGCACAGAAACACGCGATGCGCCGGGGCTATGACCTCTCCGGTCTCAGAGCAAGGCTATTGCAACCTGAGGACTTTGAACGATTTGATCTGATTCTTGCGATGGAAGAGAGCAATCTGCTGACGCTACGCATGAGCTGCCCGCAAAGGTACCTAGACAAGCTTCACTACTTCACGGAGTATTGCGGCGACCAGGTCAGTCAGGATGTGCCTGATCCGTTCTATGGCCAGGCGGATGACTTTGAGCATGTGCTTGATGTCATCGAGGATGGTTGCGAAGGTGTTCTCATGGATGTGAAAGAAGAGATCAATTGAAGTCTTGCACTAACACGCAGAACCCCAGGGAACACAGCAGGCCGCCAGGTCGGCCATTGCCGACGTTGGTTTTTGGCGGGCGTCAGACAACAGTGCCGCGGTGGCTACCGTAGGCTAGCGTCAGCTTTCTGGAAGTCCAATTACTTGACTTGGCTTGCGAGTCAGCCGCCGTTCGTGGTGAGCAACATCGTACCCAAAGCAGTCGCTGAATTCACTATGGGCAGCCCCGGCCACTTCATCTACCTGCCGCTTCGAGCTCGCGCAAATCCACAATCTCGATTGACCCTCGATTGCGGAGGATGGATCCCGCTTCTTCCAGCTCCTTTAGAGATTGATTCACGGTCTGGCGGGACAGCGACAACATCAGTCCGAGCTGTTCCTGCGAGATAGAAATCACGCGGCTGGTACGGTCAGTCCAGGCGCCATAACCTTTGGCC
>Ga0209123_1001053_pt1 | contig 29559 bp, 26 predicted proteins | sample BarGraIncu00431A_FD_184500 | JGI IMG/M metagenome (GOLD analysis project Ga0209123, IMG submission 184500) | Arctic peat soil microbial communities from Barrow, Alaska, USA - Barrow Graham LP Incubations 004-31A (SPAdes) (version 2) | ecosystem: Environmental > Terrestrial > Soil > Wetlands >... | reverse complement strand
ATCGGGCATCAGTCTCCGTGCCCGTTCCAAATCCCCTGCTGCTTGCTGGTAATCTTTGGCTTGCATGCTGAGCAGGCCCCGGCTTAAATACGCCTCATAGTCGCTAGGATTTTTGGCAAATAATCGTTCATAATACACCTGAGCACCTGCACGATCACCACGAAGCAGGAGCATTTCCCCAGCCCTCAAAAGTGCGTCCCGTTCACCCTGGGTAATTGCCGGTTGCAATATATTCAGGGCTTTATCATATTCTTTTAAGGAAAAATAAGCATTACTAAGGCTTTTTACCACATATAAAGGCAGATCGGTATCTGACTGCTGTTCATACAAACTAACAGCTTGCTCATTTTGTCCTGCCCATTGAAGAATGGTTATATAATCAGAAACAATGGTTTTATCTTTAGGATTTGTGGTGAAAAGTCGGTTCATTATTTCCAACGACTGTCGATATTGTTCGTTACGTGCCAACTCGACAGCCTGAGTATGTAACATCTTGCTCTCATTTTTGGCAGGAGCATCGAGTTGCACAACAGCAGTCTGATCCGTCCCCTGGAATACAGGGCTATCGTCTGCAATCCTATACATATGCAGGCTGCGCTCATACCATTGAAGATAATGTTGCCGGTCGGGACTAATCTCTATGACCATTTGAAAAAGTGCTTTACCACCACCAATATTGCCCTGGGACAAAAGTGCCACCGCATCTTCTGCTGCAATTTTGAGCATTCCCGGGTTCTCCAGCAATACCTTATGGTACATGGACAATCCCTTTTCCAGTTCGCCGGCATACAGTTGCGTGTAAGCCAATCCGGCACGATAACTATGTTTTTGCGGATTTTTGGCAACAAGTAATTCAAACCCATTTTTGGCAGCCTGTACATGACCTAACCGGATAGAACTTTCAGACACACAGTATAATACTCTTTCCGGCATCGCTTCTAAGCGCGGCCATGCCGCACCAGCCGTTTCTATAACCTGCTCATAATTGTCTGCCGCAAACAAAGCAGTCACAGCCTCTTCTTCTACCACAGAAACATTCACTTTCACAGAGTGCTTCTGGTCTGTAGCCAAAGCCGCCTCGCCCGTATTATGCTGTGTAGCTATGAAAGCCGAAACTACAGCCAGCCAAAAATGTCTATCTTTCATTTGTTACACCTCATTTTTCATGTAAAAGATGCCTTTAAAAATGCATATAGTAAACACCATACATTATTGTAAACTAAAGTAGAATATACTCTATGTTTGCATATTCAAGTCGAAGTTAGCAAATTCCTGCTAAAATTGTTAAAACTTAAATATATATTTACCTAAATTTTCCCTCATCCATATTTCACATTTATGTCGTTTTAATACTCTTTTTCAAATCAATAACAATTCATAGCGGCCGACGGCAGACCATGTGAAAAGCAAATACTAATATATAAGTGGTTATTCCGTAAGACAATACCACCGCCCTTAGTATTTTATGTTTATTGAATAGAGACTATAAGAAAACAAGAGACAGGTATGGTGTTTTGAAACACGCACCTGTCCCCCTATTTTCGTGTGCCCTTTTTTCTGCAAATTACATTATATGCGATTTAGAAAATTGCAATAGAAAGAAAAGAACTGCCGCCAGCGACAAATTTATATCGCTAGTGCGCCAGCCCCTTGTTAATGAAGAAAGTTATTTGATCAAATAAGCATCATAAACAACGGCATTGCCCAAACGCATTGCCATGCCAACAGCCATTGCTCGATTCAACCAAGCATATTGTGGGGCTGCTGTTTCAAATTGCATATAGACGCGGAAATAGTAGAGGTCAGGATCGACGACTTCGCCTTTACCTACTTTTGCTAATACATCAGCAGGTCCATAGCGAAATCCTTTAGTCTGAAGATAAACTAATGCTCCATCATTCGTCTTGAGTAGGTAGCGAGTGTCGATAATAGCCGTGCCATCACCGGTAACGATCTGCCAATCAGCACCATTATTTAAAATTTCACCACTGAATAAAGGACCGTCAAATGTACCACCGGTGATAGGGATAATACGACGTTTACCAAGATCACTTGTTTTACCCATTTCCCAAATAGGAGCAACTAAATCAACGGAAAAACGGCTCATAAATTCTAGATTAGGCTTTGGCGGCTCAAAACCTTTTGTGTCAGCAACCGTATTCGCAGCTAAAGCTGTTCCTGATACAGCGATCACAAGGAACATGACCAGTAGGATTAATATTTTTCTCATTTGCTATTCTCCTCTTTTTTAGTAATTTCCTCAGAATAAGGCTAAATATGGATACTGTTCCTCCCTATAAAATAGAACCCGAATAAAAACTGAATCATCTGAATTGTATAAATTAACAATACTGTATCACTACTCGTAAGTAAAGGGACAAATTTGTCCCAAATTATCTTGGCAGAGGTATCTTATTATGTTGTATAATAAGGATGATCAAATGGTCAATTGCTATAAAAAAGATAATATGGTTAATTGTGTATAATAAAGAGTGAGAAGAGAGAAGATACAATGAAGAGTCAATTTAATTTTGGGAAAAATTTAAAGCAACTCTTAGACAGCCGTAATATCAAGCCACTACATCTTGCTGAACAATTAAACGTAGATCACTCCCTTGTAAGAAAATGGATTGCTGGTTCCAGAGTCCCTTCGCTTAAATCCAATTATCCTAAGTTGTTATGTGACTATCTGAATGCAAGCCAGGATGAGCGTTGCCAGCTCAAACGAGCCCAGATGGATTCCTTAGATGAAATTGATATTACTGACTTAGAAATGGCGTATGATTCTCTGCGAGAAAGTGAAGAAAAACATCGCTTATTGTTTGAAAATAGCCTAGACCCAATTCTATTAACCCGCCCTGATGGCACGATCCTAGCCGCTAATCCAGCTGCCTGCGATTTTCTTCATATGACGGAAGCCGAAATATGCGTTTGCGGTAGAAGTGGCATTATAGATGCTGAAGATGAAAATCTACAATACTCTCTTACAGAAAGGCATGCAACTGGTCAATCGAGGGCGTTGGTAACCTATATAAAAAAAGATGGAACAAAGCAACGTGCAGAAATGACGACAGCCTTATATAACGATAGTAAGGGGGAAGTGGTATCCTATGTGATCATACGAAAAATTACATTTCCATCAGCACTCCCCCTTAAAGAAACTCACGCGGATCGGTAATACTACCGGCAATGGCGCTGATGACATGACAAAGACCCATCAACCATTGCGGTTGATGGGTCTTCTTGTAAGAAATACTTTTGCAATTAAAAGCTATAGTATCTTGGAAAGAAAATCCCGAGTCCTTGCATTTTGAGGATGGTTAAACAGTTCGTGGGGAATACCTTCTTCTAAAATTTGTCCCTGATCCATAAATAAAATCCGATCTCCCACTTCCCGAGCAAAGCCCATTTCATGAGTAACAATGACCATCGTCATCCCATCATTTGCCAACTGTTTCATAACATTGAGCACCTCACCCACCATCTCTGGATCTAAGGCAGATGTCGGCTCATCAAAAAGCATTACATCAGGCTCCATTGCCAACGCTCGTGCAATAGCAATACGCTGCTGCTGACCGCCGGAAAGAGAAGCTGGATAGGCATTTTCCTTCGACAAAAGATCTACCATATTGAGCAAAGAAATAGCCTTAGTATAAGCCTGTTCTTTTGAAACTTTCTTTACCATTACAGGTGAAATCATGATATTTTCCACTACCGTCTTATGGGGGAATAAGTTAAACTGCTGAAATACCATGCCAAGTTTTGTACGAATGCTATTAATGTCGCTTTGGGGATCAGTGATATTTTGTCCCTCAAAAATTATTTCTCCCGCGGTAGGCATTTCTAGAAGATTCATGCAACGCAGAAAGGTAGATTTACCTGAGCCAGAAGGACCAATAACCACTACGACCTCGCCTTTTTTAACATCAGTGGTAACATTATTTAAAACACGATTTTCTCCGAAATCCTTGCACAAATTTTTAATGCGAATCACTGGCTCTCATCCTCCTTTCAGCCCAGCCGATCATTCTTCCTAAAGAGAAGGTCAGAACTAAATAGAACATGGCTGAAATTAACAGAGGTTCCAATCCCTTGTAAGTAGCGCCCTGTACAACTTTCGCACTAAAAGTCAGCTCTGCAATACCCAGAACGTAGGCCATAGAAGAACCCTTTATTACAGCCACAAATTCATTGCCAATTGCCGGCAATATATTTTTAATGGCCTGGGGCATAATAATTTCCTGCATCGCCATAATATGAGTCATCCCAAGACTGCGAGCTGCTTCCATCTGCCCTCGCGCTACAGACTGTATTCCGGCCCGCACAATTTCTGCAATGTACACGCTGGAATTGAGACTAATCGCTGCAATACTCGCAATCATTGCGACCATGTTACTTGGCAAATCGGAAGAACTTGGAATCATACTTACAAGTACATAAGCAACCAAAATCTGCAGCAGCACTGGAGTGCCGCGCATAATCTCTATAAAAGCAAAGGAAATAATGCGTAATGGATAGATTCTTCCGATTGACCAGCGGGAAGTTTTTAAAAAATAAACCAAAACCCCCACAACGGTTGCCAGTACCAGAGAAATAACAGAAATAATTAAAGTTAGTTTAATACCGTTAAGAAACATCGGCATATAATTGCCTGCAAAACTAAAATCCAATATTCTTCCCCTACCTCAGTATTATAAAATATAAATTATTTTTTTTGATTTGCCCCAGCAAATATGCAGGCTGCATCAATGTAACTTTGCATCTTGCCTGACTCTTTCAAACGTTTTACGGTACTATTGATTTGCGTCTGCAACGAAGCCGATCCCTTGCGCATAGCAACTGCTGTGCCCGGACTATTCAACGAAGAATCATCAATTTCTACCTTAGTAGCAATAACAAGCTCCGGATTTGCATTAACAGCCATTTGAGCAACGATTGTGGAAGTCACAATGCCGTCAATCTGATTGGATTTGAGGGATAGAAACAGCGTATTCATACTTTCAATTTTTGTATACTTTCCATCGGGCAACAGTGACTGCATTAACTTATCCTGCAGAGAAGAAAGCTGAATGCCTATTTTCTTTTCCCTTAAATCATTAAAGCTATTAAACTTACTTAAATTTCCTTTTGTTGTTAGAAGAGATTCCGTTCCTTTCTGATAACTCTCAGAGAAATCCACTGATTTGCGTCGTTCTTCCGTTGCTGATACACCGGAAATAACAACATCAACCTGCCCCGACTGCAGCGTAGTCAATAACGCATCGAAGGACAGTTCTTTAAGTTCCAGTTCTACGCCCATGTCTTTGGCAATGTCTTTAGCTAAATCTACGTCAAAACCGACAATCGTATCTTTTCCATCTACCATAGCATGAAATTCAAAGGGAGCAAACTCTGCGTTAATCCCAACAACCAGCTTGCCTTTTGCCTTAATTTTAGAAAGACTATCCTCAGAAGAAGAGGGCGTGGAGGCATTCGCAGCTGGCTTCTTATCTGCTGTGGAAGAACAGCCTGTAAAGACGACTGCTGTCAGTATTCCCAGCAAAGCAGCAAGGATGATTTGAGATAATTTTTTTCTAGTTTTCATGTTAACGACTCCTTTTAATTAAAATTACTTATTAGACCACATTATACTTTTTGATAGTCAAACACATGTTGCAAGAATAAAGCTACCCCGCGATACAAAACAGAATCATCTAACACAAAGCGTGAACTGTGAGCCGGATAGACTTCTCCGTCGGTAAATGGAGCTGGACTGTACAACCGAAAAAAACAACCAGGTACTTTTTGATAGAAAAATCCGGCATCTTCGCCACCCATACTCTCTTCCGTACTGATATGAATATCTTCTTGAGGAAGGATCTTGTGAGCTGAAGTTAAGAAACTATCGACCCTGTTTTTATCATTTTCGGTAGGCGGATAGCCGTTCAAAAAAGTTACCTTATAATCGGCGCGCATGGCTTTCGTAATATATTTAACAACCTCTTCAATTCGCTTAAAAACAAATTCCCGCGTATCCAGATCCTGATTCCGAATCGTGCCATGCAGTTCGACCGTATTGGGAATAATATTTTCTGCGCCCTGCCCTCCAGTCATCGTACCAAAAGTGATCACACAAGGAGAAAAAGGACTAATTTCTCTGCTAATAATATACTGTATTGCAGTTACAACCAAGCTAGCGACTGCAATCGGATCGATGCACCGATGTGGCTCTGAACCATGACCGCTTTTTCCAATAATCGTAATATCCACTTGGTCATCCGCGGCCGAAGTATTGCCATATTTGACGAGAATATCACCGTTTTTACAGGGAACTTTATGAATTTTTCGATCCATATGCAGTGCCAGAATGGCATCCACGCTCGGATTTTCCAATACGCCGTCTTCAATCATGGGAAGAGCACCACCAGGTCCTTCCTCCGCTGGCTGAAACAATAATTTCACCTGACCGTTTAATTCATTCTCATGTTTCTTTAAAAGTTTAGCCGTTCCTAGTAAAATCGCCGTATGGGCATCATGCCCGCAGGCATGCATATTGCTGTTTTGTGAACAATACTCAAATTCAGATTCTTCATTAATTCTCAGCCCATCCATGTCAGCACGCAGTGCCATTACTTTCCCTGTTTTTTTGCCAACCAGAGCTACAATACCTGAATGCCGCTCAAACGTAGTATAGGAAATATCCATTTCATCCAGGCGTGCCTTAACAAAAGCAGCCGTTTGCGGTAAAATTAGGCCAATTTCCGGGATTTTATGCAGTTCACGACGCCATGCAACAATTTCACTGCTGATTCTTTCTGCCTCGTCCAACGTTGTCACTTTTACCAACTCCGTTTCTTTCTTTTCTACAATTAGACTAATGCTATATTAAAAAGCATCTACTTTGCGCCTAAATAGCGAGAAAAAGAACATCCAACTTATTCTCTCTTTAGCACTTTAATTTAATAAAGTGCTTTATGAGATTTATCGTAGCATGCCCTTTCTTTATTGTCAATAAATTCCGTTGGAATTTAATAATTATGCAAACAAGAAAGTAGACAAAGGCTGTTCCTCTAAGTTCTCTTTTGCATACTTTTCGAATAATTTATAGAGGTTTCTTATCTTACCCCCTCATTATTATTATAATAGAAAAAGTCACCTTATCTGCCCTTTGGCATAGAAGGTGACTTCACTGTCATATCTATAGTTAAAATTATACTCCCTCTACTTAAATTTGTCAATTAACCCCCAGCAGTTGCATATTTCGTTGTGCCAACTATTAGACGGCTATTGAATTTCATTAAAAAATCCTCCCAATCCTCATTTCTAATATGTAGATTAAATAAGTTCACCCTTCCTAAAATATAGATAAATCTATATCATTTTATCGTGTTTATAAAACTCTCCACCAATTTCGGATCAAATTGTGTGCCTGCGTTGCGTTGCAACTCGGCTATAGCCATGTCATGCCGCATTGACTTACGATAAGGTCGATCACTAGTCATAGCATCATATGCATCGACAATAGCCAGAATCCTACATTCCATGGGAATCTGTTCTCCAGATAGTCCTAACGGATATCCATTGCCATTCCACCATTCATGATGCTTAAATATCAAATCGGCAATGGGTAAAAGATCGGATGAACACCGGGCAATGCGATAACCGATTTCACAGTGTCGCTCTATTTCCTTCCGTTCTTCTGAGGTCAATGGCCCTGGCTTGAAAAGAATATTATCAGAAATGCCTACTTTACCAATATCGTGAAACCTTGATAAAAGTGAAAGTTCATTAATTATTTGTTTAGGAAAGCCTAATTGGGCTGCCATTTTTGATACCAAAATCTCCACTCGGTCGGTATGACCCTCAGTAATAAAATCTCGAGCTTCTAGCATTTTTATAACAGTCTGGACAATATCGCTGTGGGCACTCCGAGATTGCTGTAATTTCTCCCGATACATATAGTTATCGGCTTGTTGCAGCAAATCCTGTAGTTGTATAGTCTCATCATAGGCTATCGCACACCCTAATGACATACTGAGAGGCATCCCGTCAGATTTTTTGTTGTATTGGGCTATTTCGATCCGAATTCTTTCACATAACGCATCAGCACCTACTTCGTCCATCCCATGTAAAATAACGGCAAATTCATCACCACCCATGCGAACAGTCACGTCTCCTTCTCGAACAACCATTCGAATGATTCTGGCCGCAGTTATTAACAATTCATCGCCAGCCCTGTGCCCCATGGTATCGTTAACCAGTTTCAGCCCATCAATGTCGCAAACAACAATGGCGATTGGAATATGGTGATTTTCTTTGAGGCGGCTTAATGTTTCCTCAAAATAGCCGCGATTGTGAAGCCCGGTAAGAGCGTCATGCAAGCTGAGAAATCGCAACCTTTCCTCAGCCTGTTTGCGTTCAATAGCCATAGCCACTTGATTAGAAACAAAAGTGAGAATATCCCGGTCTTTTTCCGTATATCGTATGCCCGCGGTATAAGTTTGCACAGCCATAACACCAAAAATTCTATTGTCGGCCATTTTAAGTGGCACCCCAAGCCAATCTTGAGACGGGGTGCCACTAGTTATCACTTCGCCTCGTGCAACGAGTTCAGCATGGATTTGTGGGGTGACAAATACCGGTTTACCTGTCCTGACAACATACTCGATCATACCCCTTTTTATAATCCGTCTTTTAATAGCACTATCATATTTATCTACACGGTAGGCAAAATCAATCATCCCCGCCTGTTCGTCATATAGCGCAATAAAAAAATTCTCCGCAGAAATAAGTTCACCAATTATAACATGCACTGCTCGATACAATTCATCCAAATCCCGGGAAGAAGCCGCTGTTTCCGAAATCTGGTACAATGCAAGCTGCAGTTTTTCCGTCAATCGCCGTTCCTTAATCATTTCAAAATAAATAGCTATCTGGTCAGATGAAATAGCTACCATTTGGGTGGACACCCATTTGCTTTGATCAATTTCTCGATAAGCAAAAAGAGCTTTCCGTTCCAATGTCTCGCCAGTATGTAGGCACTGCAGCATATCTTTGATGAGTTCAGGGCTATTATAAAAGTATTGCTGAACAGTTGTTCCAAGGGATACTTTAAAATTGGCATCAATAATTTCACTTACACCATCGTTGTATTCGGCTAGAACAAAAGATTCGCCGTTCCACTGCCAGATTAGGGTCAACATAGGACTAGTCTGAAACAACTTCCGATAATATTGAAGTAGCTGTTGTTGGGCATTGGTGTACCGAAGATTTTGCTTCATATGTACTTTCATCCCTTTTTCTCTCATTTCTACCATCCCTTTAGAGTTTATACTACACTCATTCCATCAGCACCAATAAATGTATTCTCATCTGCAGAAAAGGTTAACTTTGTTACCTTCTGTAATATTAGCATAGGCATCAACTCAACTTATACAAATAGCTCTGAGTCTAAAATCAAATTATGAAAATCAGCATGTATTGCTTTATGTATATAAGAAACAGTCATAACACCCTTACGGTAAGCTATGACCATTTTCTATTTGCAATGCACTAATTCCTGCTAAATTATTACATTTCTTTTATCGTTTTTATCGTTAGACGTAATACAGCGATTACTTTCTACTTATCGGGGCAAACGATGAGATTTAGAATTCATCCCCCTTACCTCATGTATAGCAAAATAAAAAGGCTAAGAAGAATATTGGCCCTACATAAAGGGACACTCTTAGCCTTTGGTTCTCCAATCGGTTGTTTGGACAGGTGACTTCTTTGCGGTTTGATTCTACTATAATGACGCATTTTTGTTCCTCTACTCTATGCCCGACATAATTAAGTGCAGTATTTAGTAATTTCACAAACTCATCCATTGTGAATTTTATTCGTTGATAATCAAGCCAAATAGTTTTGAAAAGCCAACTGCTTGCTGTGGGGAAATGATACACCCTTGTACGTCTTCAATCGTAACACCGATGTGTCTAAACTCACAGCTACTTAAATCAATGCCTGCCAGTTTAGTACCAGATAACTGAATCTGTTCTAAATTGGACTTAGAAAAATACACTTTAAGCAGTGTTGACCTATAGAAATCCGCATTAGCTAACGAGCTGTTGTGAAACTTTACCTGTTTGCAATTTACATTACGGAAGTTAGCATAATCCCCATAACAGTTCTCAAATATCACATTGCGCAATGTTGCTCCCATTAAATTTATCCCTACAATTTTACAATTTCTCATTTCGACTTGATGCATAATGGCTTCATTAAAATCTACATTTGATAAATCACACCTTTCAAATATAACATCGGTCAATTCTAATCCACTAAAATCAACTTTTTGGAAAGTTACATTTTTAAATATGACCTTATCAAAAAACACATGGGCTGCCACTTCATGCTCAATGATACAATTACTGATGATTCCCAATTCGAAATAATCTTCATCACACATTTTTCTATCTGTAAATAGAACTTCGTTTAATTCTTCCGGGATATCAGGTGATAAAATCTTAAAGTGTGTTTGTAGCTTCTTAATACAACTAACCTCCTTCTATGATTAAGTTAGGCTTCAGCACATAACCTTACCCTGAATGATCCTGGATAAGTTACACTTCTGGTCAAATTAATTACAAGCCCAACTCACATAGGTTTGGTGAAAATTAAAGCTGTGTAGGTTGGGTTCAACCATGAATTCCTTCTTGGTTATTCATTGAATATCCATCTCTTATAACATCACTCATATCTAATGTATGATCCTTTATTTCAATATTATTAAGTTTTTTGACGGCTCCATAAGCTTTTTTTAATGAAAGCTTATCTCCCCTCCCAGAAATAACCCATAAAGTTTTATACCCACTAGGTGTTGATTGGAGCTGATCTTCACCTTTGCCATCAGTAAAATACACTAACAAATTAACCTTATTGTTATTAGCATATTCAAAAACTGGGCTAAATCTAGTGCCTCCTCTTATATTAATTCTATCTTTTATATCCTTGGCAGATTTGACTTTATACACACGTCTTATTTCACTATCACATTCTATAATCGTAATTTCATGATTATAATTTTTCACTATACCGAGCACTTCGTTAATGGCTTGACTAAATTCTTCATCACTAATGCTTCCACTTATGTCAAGTGCAACAACAATTTCTGCTTTGTGACTCCTAAGCTCTCCTCTTAACTCTAATCTATCGGGCTGTCTTCTATTTCTTCTTGTTATCGTCTTTTTTTTATTACCTTCAACAGCTCCCATTAACCTCTTAAGATATAAATTCCAAGGCAATTCACTCTTGCTATTTTTAAGAGATGATATCATACTGGCCAAATAATTTGGAGTATTACTTTTTTGAGAATTATTGATAGACTTCTCAGTAAATTCTTTAAGTGTTTTTTCATCGATATCACTAGAATCTTCCCAAATGTCATGGGTTTTTTCGGGATCATAATCAGTTTCTATTTTTTCCTCTTTAATACTATCATCCTCTACTGCATCTTTATCTACTTCTAATAAATCTATGGCAGTTTGAATCTTTTCCACATAATATTCGAAAGGTTCAAATGGCAAGAGTTTTAAAGAATAATTTAAATTTATCCATTCTAATGTAGTCGCATAGGGTGGTAAATGATCTAAATGTATATTTACTACGATATCCATTGCCATATTAATGGCTAATGTTCCATAGTTATCCTTAATTTCTTTTGCTCTTATTAAATGCATCGATAATATATGGAGTATTTCGTGTTTAATCGTACTTTCCATTTGCTTTAGCGTAAGAGTTAAAAAAATTATGGGATTAAAATATATAACATAGTTAGCTCCTTGAAAATTTACAGCAGTAGGAGTGCTTATGTTAAACCTAATTTCTCTTGACATTTGAAACAAAAAGTATCCAAAGAAATTATCTTTGTCTTCCATAAGACTTAAACTAACTTTATCTATAAGGCTACCAAACTCTTCTATAAACTCTTTTGGTATGTTTATCTTCGACTTATCATCTTTATACTTTTCTTTTAAAAAAACAGTAATAATTTTATTTGCTTTTTCATAAAGCCCTTTTACACAGGTTTCAAAATAAGTTTCCATATCTTATCGCCTTAATAAACGATAAGATTCAAAATATATTTCTACGAAAGCTTCATTTTCGATGGCATGTTTGTATACTTCCGTATAGCTATTTTTAATATCCTTCATAATTCCTATCATTAAATCTACAGGATATAGTTGCAAAAACTCAATCAGTCTGTCGATACAATAACTTGAGTTATAATTACCACTTTTTATATTTGCTTCTAAATTTTTCAAAATATTTTTTGCCGATAGATAAAGTCTTGTATGACTTTCGTTTTTCACTTTTTCTTTCACTGCTTCATGAAGAGAATCTCCACAAAAAACATCTTCATAAGATACTAGTGAACTATAATCTGATTCAACAAAGTTAACAAACTCTTCTGCAATGAATTTCCCTACATTTCCTCTTATAACATTTAAAAATACGGATCTAGGTACTGAATCATGTTTATCTTTATAAATTTTATAAATGCTAGAAATTCTTTCATAGCTTCTTGGAGTGGCTCTTATATCATCGACGTTTATTTTGTGCAAATATTCTGGGAAGGTTGATATAAACTCCATAACTTTTTCTTCAATTCCTTTATCTATTGCCCAATCTAACCACTGAATATAATCAGGTTCCATATGTAGCCACACAAATCTATTTTCTTGCGCTGCATCCATATCTACAACTTGGTAATCAAAATCTAAACTATATTTACTTGAAGGATTCATAGCTGCTACTATTTTTACACCTTCATGTAACTTATAGCCATTAATTTCTCTATTTAATATTAAATTCATAAGTTCCTGTTGTACTGTATGTTCACAACGATTTATTTCGTCAATAAATAAAAGAACTGTTTTCCCTTTAGATATTTCTTCATCGAGTTCCCTTAGCTTATTATGAACGGCATATACTGTAGTTTTCTTTAGAGCCTTATCTCCTTTATCATTAACTCCTGCATAAGATTCTATCATTGGCAGACCACCTATTTCACCTTCTTTCAGGAGATTCCCATCAATAACAATTAAACTCCAATTATTTTCACTGGCAATTTCCTTGGCTAACGCTGTTTTCCCTATTCCGCTTTCACCAACGATTAAAGGTACTTCTCCAGTAGATAGTACTAAATCAACACTTTTTAATGTATCTATAAAATTCATTATATCTCCCACCTATATCATCTTCAGCTTTTCATCGACAGCTATTTTTTTCGCCTTTTTACTGCCATATTTATAAATAAACATGAGCTTGTCCATTGGCATAACGTCACAATTCTTATCGATAGTACTATAATTTAAATAATCTCTAACATATTGTTCTTCAACATCTTCATTTGATAATGTTTCTTTTAACACTTGTTCTAATTCAGCTTTAGAGATTTCTTTCATAACATATTTAATCACTGAAATATTTACTTTTAAAAATTCTAACATTTTATTTTTATCTAAGTCATTGATAAGCCTAATAGCCCTCTCATTATTCTTGATGGCGATAAGCTCAACATTCTGTGTAGGTGAATTTATATATCTTAATGCATCATGACTTATTTTTACAGCCTCTTCTTGCACACGCTCACAAGGTTCTTTTATAAATTTTATTGAATCGTAATTTTTTCTTACAGCTAATAATTGCAATTCCTCAGTTGGATTACTAACATATTTAATCGCCCATCCAGCTTGATTTATCGCTAATTTAATTAACCTTTCCGTTGGATTTTTAATATACTCTAAGTTAGTCCATCCATTATTGATAGCTTTTATCATCATATCTTCTGTCGGGTTATTTATAAATTTAATGGCTCGGGGATTATTGTCTATCGCTAATTCTTGCATCTCTCTAGTTGGATTGTCTATATATTTTAACGCAAGGCCATTTTTTTTGATCGCCAATAGCTTCATCTCATCTGTAGGATTATTTATAGATGAGATGGCATTAGGATTATTTCTTATCATCTCAAGGAGCTTTAATTTTTCCATAATGTTACTTTCCTTATATTATTATTTTAAGAAACAATATGCCTGTCCCCTAGTGTTTCTTTGTTCTATAATGACTAAAGAACTCCTGCAAAATTTATACGAAATTCTGACAGGAGCTCTTTAGTCATTATAAATGTTAACCTAAGCCAACAGGTCACCCTGTTGGCTTAGGCCGTTGTCGCAATAACCTTCTAATTACATAGTATGCACGCAACAAAATGTCCAGTTGATACTTCTTTTAATTCAATGTCGCACCCTGTACAATTCGCGGAAGCATAATCGCATCTAGCCACAAACCTACAGCCCGGTTTTACATTAATTGGGCTTGAAATCTCGCCTTTAATCAGCACAAATTCCTCATCCCGCTTTGAAATATCAGGTTCCGGTATAGCCGATATCAACGCCTTTGTATAGGGGTGCAACGGATTCTTGAACAATTCGTCCGATGATGCCATTTCAACGCATTTCCCAAGATACATGACCATTATTTTATTAGAAATGTGCTTTACTACACTCAGGTCATGAGTAACAAACATATACGTAAGATCAAGTTCTTCGGCCAGATCCATTAAAAGATTTAAGATTTGTGCTTGAATGGACACATCTAGGGCTGATACAGGCTCATCACAAACAATAAATTTCGGATTAAGTGACAATGCCCGGGCAATGCCGATACGTTGACGGCGCCCTCCGTCAAGTTCATGAGGATAAGAGTTGGCACATCTTCTTGCTAGTCCTACAAGATCCATTAACTCAGCGGCACGATTATAAGTGGCCGCTGTGGTCGGATAGACGTTGTGAATAAACATATATTCGGCAATAACCTCAACTACAGACTTTCGCGGGTCAATGCTTGCATACGGGTCCTGAAAAATGATTTGCAAATCTTTTCTAAGTTCGCGCATTTTATTCGACTTAAATTTTGTAATGTCAGTGCCATTATACAGTATCTGCCCTGAGGTAGGCTCAATCAATCTTAAAATCGTTCTGCCCAGAGTACTTTTACCACAGCCTGATTCACCAACAACACCGATGGTTTCACCTGAATAAATTTTCATATTAATTCCGTCAACCGCATGGAGGTGTGCCCCGCCATTTAATTTAAACAACTTTCTTAAATTAACTGTTTCGATTAATGGTATTCTGGTGGGGTCCATTTTAATCCTCCTCCTTTGGCTTTTGCTCGGTGGATAAACTGCTATAAAGATGACAAAGTAGCGTATGAGTACCCTCGGTTACCCTCTCAGGGTGCTGCTTGGTACAGATCTCCATGCAATGCTTGCATCTAGGCGAAAAATAACAGCCCTTAGGCAAATCTGATGGGTCAGGCATTAGCCCTTGAATCGGCTTGAGCCGTGCAGTCCTTGCGTCCAGACTGGGTATGGAATCGAAAAGGCCTTGCGTATAGGGGTGGCGTCTTTTGCTCGTGAAAATATCAAATACTGTACCGGATTCAATAATTTCTCCCGCGTACATCACGGCTACTTCGTCACAAATTTTCGCTACGATTCCTAGGTCATGGGTAATCATGAGCATTGACGTCCCAAGCCGATCTCGGAGTTCTCTTATCATCATTAATACTTGCGCTTGTATAGTTACATCAAGGGCAGTTGTTGGCTCATCGGCAATCAGTAATTCTGGCTCACAAACAATTGCCATAGCAATGACAACCCTTTGTTTCATGCCGCCTGAAAATTGATGGGAATATTCATTTTTTCTGCTTGGCATGATTCCAACCATGGATAGAGAGTTTTCCACCCTTTTTTCAACTTCTTCTGCCCTCAAATCAGGATTATGTAAAATGATTGCTTCGGCAATTTGTTCTCCAACCGTCATAACCGGATTTAAGCTGGTCATCGGATCTTGAAAGACCATCGCAATTTTGTCGCCTCTGACTTTGCGCATTTCAAGCGGTGACAGATTTAATAACTCATGTCCTGCAAAGTTAATTTCGCCGCTTAACACCTTGCCGACTCTCTCTGGCAAAAGTCGCATGATAGAAAGGGCGGTCGTAGTTTTACCTGCGCCTGTTTCACCAACGAGTCCCAGGGTTTTCCCTTTACTGATTTTTAAATCAATACCATTTATGGCCTCAACGGTTTCCAAATCGGTTTGATAAATTACCCTCAGGTTTTTAATCTCTAAAATCGTATCACTATTCATAAACTATTTCCTTCCTCCATATAGCTCTATGATTTCAGATGAGGATCAAGCGCGTCACGCAGACCGTCACCGATTAAATTAATTGAAGAAGCTGACATTACAATTGCCAGGGTAGGGAAGAATAATAAGTGAGGTGCCGCGCGCATAAATTCTCTTGCTTCTGATAGCATAAGTCCCCATTCCGGTGTCGGTGGTGGCATACCTAGTCCTAAGAAGCTTAATGTTGACTCGTAGAGAATAATTTTAGCGACGTTCAAAGTGGTATTAATGATAATTACACCCATTGCATTCGGTAAAATATGCGAAATAATGATGCGGGCACTTCCTGCACCACCGGCCTTTGCAGCTTCGACATAATCCTGTTCCGCAAGGTTTAAGACCTGCGAACGCACAAGCCGTACATAGTTAGTAAAATACGCCAACGTAAGGGCGATCAGTAAGTTTTCAAAATTTGCGCCTAACGCAAAAACCACTGCCATTGTAAATAAAATATCCGGAATGGACATGAAAATATCCAAGGACCGCATGATAATACTATCGACTTTACCTCCGAAGTATCCCGATATCGCACCGAGTGTACTTCCGATCACACAAGATGATATTGTTGCAAGAATAGCGACGAGCAAAGATGTTCTGCCGCCGTATAGAACCCTGGCGAACACATCGCGACCGTAAGAATCCGTGCCAAATATGTGGGCCGCAGACGGCAATTGATTAATTTGAGAAAAGACACCTTTCGTTGCCGCTGAGTACGGAACAATGAAATTCGCACCTGCGAGCATAACCAGGATAAACGACAACAACACCAGCCCAATCATAGCACCTTTATTCTTTTTATACCGACGCCATACTTCTTTCGCTTGGCTTTGTTTTTTAAAAACTATTTTTTCTGGAATCTGTGAAACAGTTTGTGAAACGGCATTTTCCATTAAATCACCCCCTAACTCTTGCATACTTAGCTCTGATACGTGGATCGATATAAGCGTAAATCAAATCAACGATGAGCATGACAACTGTAAAGCAGACTGAAATCAAAATTGTACCGGCAATAATAACCGGCTCGTCTTTATATGTAATACGATCTACAATTAAGCTACCAATTCCCGGAATTGAAAACAGTTTTTCTGCAACAACCGCACCGCAAATTAAATTACCTAAGCTCATACCAACGTTTGTGACAACAGGTAATAACGCATTTTTGAGGGCGTGTTTCCAAATAACCGTACTTTCCGAAGCACCTTTTGCCCGTGCGGTGCGAATGTAATCCTGACGAATCGACTCAAGCATTGAAGATTTTGTAAATCTTAAGTTCATGGCGGCAGGGGGAATGGCCACAGCCAGGGCCGGCATAATATAGCTTGTGAATGATTCAATACCGTAGGACGGGAACCAATTCAGTTTCAGGGAAAATAAGTAGAGTAGTAACATACCCAAGACGAAAGACGGTATCGACGCAGCAAAAAAAGCAAGAAGGGACGGGATAGTATCCCACAGAGAATATTGCCGGACTGCCGTATAAATACCAAAGGGTATTCCGATTAATGAGGACAAAATAACCCCTATAAAGGCCAAGCCCATAGTTACCTTATATCTTGGCCAAACCTCTTCGAATACTGATTGTTTAGTAAAATAAGATACGCCAAAATCTTGTTCGACAACTGCTTTGTAGACATAGTGCCCATATTTTTCTAGAAACGGTAAGTCATAGCCAAGCTGATGATTTAATGCGTCTACTTGCACTTGCGACGCCGCATCACCCAGAAGTACTCTAGCCGGGTCACCTGGAGTAATGCTCATAACCAGGAAAATGATAAAGATTACGCCTAATACGGTAGGTATCAGAAACAGTAACCTGTTTATGACATATCTATACATTCCTCTGCCTCCTTATACTCATTTTACTTATTACGACCTAGGTTTATCTATCTTTGCTAAATTTTAAAACTTAGGCTGCCTTTATAAAAGACAGCCTAAGTTTTCAAATTAAATTGAGCAAACTTTACTTCTTCAAGGAGAAGTCTTTAATTTTATAGTAAGTTGGTACCGGAGTACCGATATTTAAGCCTTTAGACCACACAATAGCAACCGGTCGATGGATAAGTGTGTCAATTGTAGCTGTATCCATAATGATTTTCCAGAGTTCAGTGTAGGTTTTAAGACGTTCATTTGTATCCGCTGAGGCCGCACCTTGCTCAACAAGTTGCTCGATACGTTGCCAATCAAACTTACCGTCTTTGTATTTAACTAAGTACATACCCTTTGACTCACTATGAATTTGTTGACGAATATTGTTAAAGTCATAGTTGTTTGAGTCTGAGAAAACAGCCAAATCATAATTTTGGGAATACATTTTTGGCGTGATAATCGCGTTTTCAGCAATTTGAACAGCGGATTTAATTCCAACATCAGCCAAATTCGATTGGATAACTTGGGCGATGATTCCGTTGAATGACGTAGGTGACGGATAAGAAAGAATAGTACCAACGTCTACCCCATTCGGATAACCAGCCTCTTTAAGGAGCTCTTTCGCTTTTTCAGGGTTAAAGTTATATGTTTGAAATCCGGTTTCTGGTGATGTCGGAACATACTCATGTGGCATATAGCTGATAGCCGGTGTACCTTGTCCGGCTGCCATAGCTTTATTAATATCGTCCTTATTGATTGCATAGAAAATGGCTTGACGTACTTTATCATTGGCAAGAATGCTGCTATTGGTTGGTGATTGATAGTTAACGGCCAAGAAGTGGACATTGTTACCCTTAATCATGGCATTATTATCCGCTCCGGCCTCAGCTTTGAGGCTATTCCAGTTTGACAAAGCAGCATCTTCCAAGTAGTCAAGCTCCTTGTTGTGGAATGCTACCTCTGTCGCCGCTTCATCAGAAATTACACGATACTCTACTTTTTTAATGTTTGGAGCTCCACCCCAGTAGTTCTCAAAAGCTTGAAGCTTAACGCCAGTAGCTACATTGTATTCTGTTGGATAGTACGGACCAGTTCCGGCTTTACTTGGAACTGTACCAAATTTATCACCTAGGGCTGTAACTTCTTTTTCGTTCATGATTTTAAGTGAATAGAAGGTATGAACGATAGGCGCGTAGGCTTCGGATAATGTGACCTTTACAGTTGAATCATCAACAGCCGTTACATCTGTAATCTTGGCTGTCAAATAACCAAATCTTGGATCTTTTATTGCGCGCTTATATGTAAACACTACATCCGATGCTTTTAGAGGTTCGCCATTTTGGAATTTTACGCCGTCACGAAGGGTTATGGTGTAAACTTTTTGGTCATCACTTAATTTTACATCTTTTGCAAGTTCTTTGTAATAACCGTTCTTAGACTCGTCAATTCCGTAAAGACCTTCATAGATTTGTGCCCAAACTTTCATATCTCTGGTTGCTGTAGTCTGTTGAGGATTTAGTGACGTGAGGGAAGATGGGAGTCTGAATTTTACCACCTTGTCATTGCCCGAAGCAGCTGGAGCCGAACTGCTTGGCCCTGATGAACAACCTGATAGCATAAGGCAAGCAATAAGGATCATAAGGATTGTTACTAAAACTCTTTTTTTCATTTAACTATCTCCTCTTTTTAGTGATTATTGGATCAGTTGTTCTAAGTGCCCAATAAGTCTGGCTACGGTCACTTTGCAAACTATGCCTCGATCACCATCTTTTTTTCCAGTATGAATTCACCTTATAAAATTAGCAATATAGCAAACCGCACTGTCACTTTCCAAAAAACTACCAATAATATATCTGTATTAAGTATATTTCGTTGTAATTATTACGTCAATATATTTTTGTTGTAAAATTTTCAGTCTTTAAATAATTTTATGTTATAATCTCAACTTCCCCAGAGATAAAACTACTTGAATCTCTTGAACCCTAAGCCCTCATGATCATATAAATAGGATTATTGACATTCTTGCCAAAGGTGGTCATGAACAATAGACTGCGCTCAATTACCACCCAGATGGCACCTAATATTATGGTTAAGATAGTATTTGTCAAAAACAAAAGCAAGAATAATGAATGGTTAACTATTCTAGTCGATTATAAAATTGATTAAAAGTCAACTGCAGAATTGGATTGCTAGTCTAGCCAGCTATATCAAGGCTTACCTGCCTGATTTTTACTGCAAAAGTTGAGTTTATAAGAATTATATTTTTGCATGGCTGAACTCAATATAACTATATCACGAGCACAATCTATTATTCATTGGCAAGTATGGCAAAATTTACAATGAGCAATTTATACACCATGTATAATTAGCTTTCCAATCATAGAATAGCTCTAACTCCTTTTATAGATAGAAATAAATCAAATCTGATAAACTTTAGAATTCTATGAAAGCAAATTTCATTATACTATCTAAACATATGCTATCAAAGAATTTTTCTCTTTGATTCTAACGTACTCTACGGTTCGTTTATTGATAATATTTGAAATATGCACTACACTTAATTTCGGAGGTGATGTTAGTGAATTGCGATAAAATCGGCAAGTTAATATATAATCTGCGAAAAGAAAAAGATATGACGCAAAAGCAATTAGCTGATTTAATGAACATCAGCGACAAAGCAGTAAGTAAATGGGAGCGTGGTCTCGGATGTCCAGATGTATCATTACTCCCAGAACTATCACAAATACTTGGAGTCAATATTGAAGAAATCCTATCAGGTACAATTGAGTTAAATGAAACGATTGGAGGAAATATGAAAAAGCTTAAATTTCATGTCTGCCCGCAGTGTAATAATCTCATGACAGCAACAGGAGATGCCACTATTTCATGTTGCGGAAAGAGATTGGAAGCATTAGTGGCAGCAAAAACAAACGAGAACCATTTACTGAATATAGAACCTGTAGAAGATGAACTGTATGTTTCATCATCCCATGAAATGAAAAAAGAGCATTATATATCTTTTGTTGCTTATGTCACGGGAGATAGAGTTTTTATTATAAAGCAATATCCTGAATGGAATATGCAATTTCGCTTTCATAAGTTAGGGCACGGCAAACTATATTTTTATTGCTCAAATCATGGGCTATTTTATCAATTAATTTAAGTGCCGCGAAAATTCCAAGGACAGGTCTGGTATTTTGAACCGCTGCACCTGTCCCCCCTGTTTTTCAATAATTAACTAAAAGTATTCGCCCTCACGCCTGGCAACAAATCGTAAATAGACCTACCAATCTTCTGTTCGAATTTCACCTTATTCTCGAACAATAATTTCCACTTAGCTGTAGTATACTTAGTTGTACCATATCTAAGAGCAACATCAACCAATCTTTTTTCCAGTAAACAAAATCCACTAGGCAGTGCCAAACAGTCACACAATTGAATGAGCCAATCATATTCATTATATTCAATAGTTGTTATATAGGATTCTAAGAACTGTATTTCCTCTGCTGAGCAATCCCACTTACCAGCATATTCATTCAATCCCTTGAGCCAAAAGGTATGGGTAATACAAATCCTAGCCACATCATCATACCCTTGTTGCCGTAAAAACTGATAACCATCAAAGGAATGTCGCATATAGGTTATCCCATCCCGTCTGCCGATATCATGCAAATAGCCCATCACATAAGCCACCTCACCATCAAGCTCAGGATGTAGTTTTGCAATCACCTCCGCAGCCTGGGCTACAAACATCGAATGGGGTACCCAATTCCCCGGATTCAGTTTTTCAGCTTCCAGTAAGAACTTTTTAGCAGTATCCCGATCGGGTATTTTCACGTTTATACACCTCAAATTATATATATACCTATTGTCACCATCTCTACCACTCCTCTTGCTTTAAAAACCCATTAGGCGTTTTACTTCCTTGCAATTTTCCGATGATGTCAGTAGCTCTAGTAGTTTGAAAGCCACGTCAAGGGCCGTCGCTGGAGACGATGAGGTAATAATATTTTTATCGATTACAATAGGTTGGTTAACGACCTGAACCCCAAAAGCAGTCAACTGTTGTTGACGCAACTTATTAAGATGATAGGTCGTTCCTTTTCTTCCGTTTAGAACTCCGCTTTTGCCGATTGGCAAAGCACCAACACATATAGAAGCAATTATTTTGTCTGCTCGATCAAATGCTTGAATGAGAGAAAGAAATTCTTCACTAAAGGCATCAACATAAAAACCTGCTTCTTCAAATCCGCCTGGAATTGCTAATGCATCAAACATATTCACATCAATTTCTGACAACAGGCTTTCAGGCTTCACAACAAAATTCCAGGTGCACTTTAACTGTTTATGGATACCACAGGTTATTACCTCAGTAGATCCGTCTCCTTCTAGCTTGTTCCAGCCCAATACGTCGGTAAAGACGCTAGCTTCAAAAGCTTCAAACCCATTGGCTAATAAAAGTAATACTTTTTTTGTTTTCAACAAGATCACCTTCTTTATTCAATATAGTATTTTCTGATCATTATGATTGCCCATACTGATCAGCATTTTTTGCAATACCTGGAAGAACAGGAAATGTTATATTGATAATGGGCGATAACCATTGTCAATATAACATTTGTACCATGTATAAATGGATTTTCGTAAATCTGTAATCTGTGAACCCCAGTACCTACTGGAGTTCTACAGATTACATCCGAAGTTTAACTACTCGTCGCAGACGCTTTATGAATCGGTTGAAGCGGCCTGTAGTTATTTTTTCTTATCCGGTTTATTCGCCCAATAACCGGCAAGGATCGATCCTGTTAAATTATGCCACACACTGAAAATTGCACCTGGAACAGCGGCCAGTGGTTCCAGATGTGCCAAGGCTAGAACCACAGCCAATCCGGACATTTCAATACCAATCTCAAAAGTAATCGCCCTGGCTTGCTGTTCACCCATACCAATGGCTTTCGAGGCTCCATAACCAAGCATTAAACCAATACCATTATGCATAGCCACGGCTACAAAGGCAATAATAGCTACCGTCGCAAGCTTAGAAGCACTTAAGGCAACTACAATGGCAATCGCCCAAATAATTGCTACTACGGAGACAACTGGGACTATCTTCATGCAGCGGTCCACCGTGGAGTTAAAGAAATAACGAAGTAACATACCTGTTACAACTGGCAGTAATACAATTTTTAACACATCCATAAACATCGCTGTTGCATTAACATGTATTTCTGCACCGACCAGAAGCATAAAGGTAACTGGCAACAACAGTGGTGCCAATATGATATTAAAACTAGATACTGTTACTGATAAGGCTGTATCAGCTTTTGCCAAGAAACTCATTACATTGGAAGCCGTGCCACTAGGGCAACAACCGACTAAGATAAGACCGGCGGCCAATGCAGGCGGTAATCCCAGAAGTTTTGCGACGCAAAATCCTACAAGAGGCATGATTGTATAACGCAGGACAATACCTGTAATAACATCTTTCGGCCTGGATAAAACTAATTTGAAGTCCCCAATTGTCATTGAGAGTCCCATTCCAAGCATGATAATACCGAGCAAGTATGTCACCAAATAGCCCTGAGCTTTTAATGCATCGGGGTATAAGAATGCCAACCCAGAAAATAAGATGAGCCACACAGGAAACATTTTGGTAAGTAACGTAGCCATTTTTTCTAAAAAAGCCATATTATGTTCCTCCCTTTTCTATCTTTTACCCCGTTTCTCCATGGTTGGAACCAAACAGACCACCAATCTCTCCTGAACCAACAACAATAACCCCCATCTGACTCCTCCCTATCTCTACGCTATCAATACCTTTTTCGATTAATAGAGTTTTTTCAGGTCTTCTTCTTTCATACCGAAAGAATATGCTGGTCCGGGGAATGTCCCATCCTGTGATTCCTGGTGAAATTGGTTGAGCGCATCCACCATTTGGCCATTAAGTTTGGCATATTGCTTAACAAACTTAGGCACAAAGCGATCGAACATTCCAAGCAAATCTTGAGTGACCAAGACTTGAGCATCACAGTCTGGACCAGCGCCGATACCCATCGTCGGAATCGATACTTGCTGTGTAATGAGTTTAGCCACTGGGGAAGGTATACATTCCAGAACAATGGCGAATGCACCTGCCTTCTCTAAAGCTATTGCATCTTCAATGAGTTGTTGCGCGGCTTCGGCATCTTTTCCTTGGACCTTGAATCCACCCAACATACCTGCTGTCTGAGGCGTCAATCCAATATGGCCCATTACTGGAATGCCGCCATTCACCATTGCTTCCACTATGTGTACAACATTTTTACCGCCTTCCAGCTTAACTGCATCGGCACCGCCTTCTTTCATAATCCGGTTGGCGTTACGGATGGCATCTTCAACACTAACATTGTAAGAACCGAAAGGCATGTCACCGACTATAAAGGTACCAGGAGCCCCACTCACAACGGGTTTAGTATGATGAATAATATCTTCCATTGTAACAGGGACAGTGCTATTATAACCAAATACCACCATACCCATGGAATCACCTACAAGGATCATCTCAATCGGTGTCTTGTCAATGATGGAGGCGAATAAAACGTCATAGGCCGTAACTAATGCAAATTTTATACCTTTTTCTTTCAACGCCTTGAATTGTGGGATTGTTAATTTCACCTTTGCCATAACTATTTCCCCCTATTATATCTTTTAATCCCATTTCATATCTCTTCTTCCTAGTGCTAGCCGATTTTCGGTTGTCCCGCTGATAAAGGCACCGTATTGGCGCCTTGCGGCATAACAATAAACTGGGGCTTATCAGCAGCACACTTGTTGTAGGCAATGTCCAAGGCTTCTGCCATGCTAACCGCCGGAATCATATTGGCTTTACGCACCAATTCCATATTTTCCTCTTTAGTGATCATGATAAAAGTAGCAATCGTACTGCATTCCATTTCCTTAAATGCAACCCAGCCTGGAATGGTGAAATTAGCGCGTAATACCTTCTCTACTGCATTCTTATCCCCATGTTTAAACCAATCGGAAAACTCCAGAGGTTCATAAATATCCGGACATTCACTTAATAAAATAACCACGCCACCTTTTTTCACGGCGTAACAGGCATTGTCCATGGTCTTGCCTGTTTGGTATAAATTAATGTCTTTTGGATAACCGCCAGCAGTGGTGATGACAATATCTGCTTTAGCGGAAATTTCAACTCCATAAATTTCATCCACTAATTTCGTACCTTCCATCCACGCTGATACCCAATTGCCGGCAAAAATAGCAGCTACTTTGCCATCGGGCGTTGGAACCATATTTAGAATAAAATCAGGCTTGACAAAAGCAGCGATTTCCATCATGTCTTCATGACATTCATTGCCCCTCGTTTTCCCTGAAATGCTGTTCGGATTGGAGCCGTCACCCATATTAGGCCCTAAAGACAATAAATGATTTTGCCTAATGGTTTTTATGGAACTACAGCCAGGCAGAATACTTTTTCGCCCACCCCCATAACCAACCATGTAGTGGTAAATAATGCCCCCCGTCAAGATGACCCGCTCTGCTTCAGCAACCACTCTATTTACCGACACTTCAGTACCACGACTTGTCTTACCTAAATATACCATATTGGCTTCATCCCAAGCATCATGATTTAACACTTGCACACGATGGCAAACATTTTCCCCACACAGCATCTGAAACTCTTCTTTACTATTTAGTCGGTGTCCACCGACTACAATCAGAATAGTGATATTATTATCTGGTACCCCCGCTGCATTTAGCTCATCCAGCATGATGGGTAAAATTAGGTCCATACGTTGCCACGCCCGCGTAATATCACTCACAGTAATAACCACTTTCTCTCCTGGTCGCACTACTTCGCGCAAAGGGGGTGCATCAATAGGTCGGGCTAAAGCGGCCTTAACCGCTCCCGCTACATCGGTGACCGGCGGATATTCCTTCCCCATAATTTCACAAATAAGTTGTTCCGCCGGAATGCTAAGAGCCAGCTCGGTTTTACCATACTTTAGACTAAAGGTTCGCTCTTTCATAAGTGTCCTCTCCTCTTCTTTCTTTTCCTCGCTTAACCATTGTTTTTTCCCAACTTTAACGCCCAATAAGAAACCAACAGAAACAAAACAGAGACTGTAACCGATATGTAATATCTCCTCCTGTAATTGCTGGTAAAATTGGTTTAGCACATCTATGATTTTCCAATTAAGTGTAGCATATTTCATTTGATAAACGAGGGCAACCTATAAAGAAATCTGTTGCACCAACCCTTAACAACAGATAATGTTGATTATTATATCAACATTATTATAAACCCATTGACATTCTTCTTCAATACTTTTAAAGCCGTCACGAAGATATGCGGAGTGATATTTTTCGGTCTTAAAAAGAGATTCTAAATATGGGTAATCATTGCTTATTCTAGTTCTTTAATAGGGAGCTATCTACAATGTACCTCTGAATTTCATGATTTTAGTCAAAAATAGCTCTATCCGTGGTACCCAGATGAATTGCTCAAAGCATTTCTTTCAAATCACTCGTAGAAATCACTTGGCAATACTCATTATCTAAATTTGCCAATGTCATATTATGAATTTCTTCGGCGGTTCGAATTCGCCCAGAGTAGTCTGGCTTAGCAAAAGTAAAAGAGGCATCTTCCACTAAATAGGTAACAAAGCCTAAATTCCCTGCCATCCTAACGCTTGCATCTACTGAATTATTGGTAACAACACCGAAAATTACCACACAAGAAATATCGAGTTGTTTTAATATATACTCCAACCTTGTTCCTATAAATGCACTATTAACACGTTTAACAACAATAAGCTCACCTTCAAAAGGGGTAACACATTCTTTAAAATCACATCCGATCTGACCAGGGCGATAGGTAGAATTAGGTTCTTTCGATTCATGTTTAACATGAATAATATGCCGCCCTGATTCTCTCCACAAGTTTAATATTTCTGCCATATTCTTTTCGGCATTAAGATTGTTACGCACTCCATATTTAGACCATGCTGAGTGATCAATGGCTTTTTGCACGTCGATAATAATCAAGGCCGTTCCTTTAGGTAGTTTCTCATTCATTAGATGCCTTACCTCTTTCCATTGCTTATAACATTTACCTATATATACCACACTTTTTATGCAAAATCCTTCTCACTAGGTCGTTGACTTATTTTTCATTACCACATGACGATTCAGTAGCAATGTGACAGCAAAAATCACTGGTTCTAAGGTTATTTCCATAGAACCAGTGATTTTTGCTAACTTTTTTATATTTCCCATTGTATTATGTTGTAGATGTGGTTGTTTAAACCACTTTCAGCAGCGACTTGAGAGATAGGCTTCATCTGAGTAGTTTGTACAATTTATCTGCTTATATTTTTTCATTGGCTTGCTGTACAAGTTGTGCGAACAATTCTTCTGAACGATCCACAACACTATTGACCTGCTTGTTCATATCCGCAACAAAATTTTGATCCTTAATAGAGCCTAAATTAATTTTAACGTTGTATACGGCTGACCACATGGCCGCATGCGCCAAACGCCCTGCTACAGCAGCATCACTCGCAGCATTGGCATTGCCGATTTCTAGCATTCTAGCTGACATTTCCAAAACAGCCATACAGTTTAGGGCTACCTTCATGGGTAATTGGGAGGCAGATTGCATGGCCTGCCGTATTGTTTGACTACGTAAGGTTTTTTCCTCATCCGTACTTTTGGGAAGTTTATAAGCTAACATCACTTGGGTGAAGGCCTGTGTATCTTCATCCACATAACGCTCCAGACTTGCAAGTTTATCCTCAAGTTGTTCAATCAATTGACTGGCTTCTTTATGAGACTCTGTATATTTTTCACTACCGACCGTTAAATTACCTACCATAATTCCAAGGGCCGCGCCAATGGCACCCGCCAAGGCAGCAGCACTACCACCACCTGGAGCTGGGGAATTTGATTTCAATTCCGCCAAAAATACATTTATTTTTTTATCCATTAACATGCTGATTTTTATCCTCCATCTTACGTGCATTTATAGAAATATTCACTGTATGATCAAATATTTTCTTCCATAACCTGTTTACGGTCAAAATCTTCCAAACGCAAATAGAATGCAGCAGTATCAATGAGTGCCTGCATGGGTAATAATCCGACAATTTCACTACCAATGACATTTACACCATAACGAGCGGCTTCGCTTTTCACCGTCTCAAATACTCTATGCAGTGGTGTGCCTTCATAATTAACCATGTTAATGGTAACTTGGGCCATATTGCGCTCCTCAATCATGATACCCATGGCTCGGCAATATTTGTAGCCTCCTTTAGCTTCTCGTATGGTATTGGCAATTTTCTTCGCAATCTTAACATCACTGGTATCTAAGTTAATGTTATAGGCGATCAAGAACTGCCTTGCACCCACAACCGTTGCACCAGCGGTTGGATGCATATGATTTGGACCATAATCTGGATGACGCTCTGGACTCGATATAGCTTCTTTTAACCCTTCATATTGGCCTTTGCGTACATCAGGTAACTTAATACGTTCAGGCCTCTTGGCGGCCGCTTCATACATATATACGGGAATATTTAATTTTTCAGCGATTTCTTTGCCGAGTTCATTGGCCAATTCAACACATTCTTCAATAGTAACATCGCTCACAGGAATGAAAGGAATGACATCCGTTGCGCCAATACGGGGATGCTCGCCGTGATGTTCTTCCATATTAATTAATTCTGTTGCTTTCGCGCACGATGCAAAGGCGGCCCGCTTAACGTTTTGTGGCTCGCCGATAAATGTCACTACTGTACGATTATGACTAGCATCTGATTGTACGTTGAGAAGGGTAACCCCTTCAATCTTCTTGACTTCAGCGGTAATGGCGTCAACAACCTCTTGATTACAGCCCTCACTGAAATTCGGTACACATTCTACAATTTTTGACATTTAACTATTCTCCTTCTTTTATAATTTTTCTTCAAACCCAACGACCAAAGGCTGCGTTAAAACGTCTCTATATTATTCATTACTTAGCAAAATAGTTAATAAACCATACTATATTAGGAATAGCAAAAATATCGACCAGCACTGCACCGCACAGTGGAACAATGATAAAGGCCTTAGTCGAAACAACACCGTAACGTCTACAGACAGCATCCATATTAGCAACAGCATTTGCCGCAACCCCCAAATTATGTCCAATCATGCCAGCACACATAACCGCAGAATCATAATTGCGTCCCAGCAATCGAAACAATGGGTAAATACAGAAAGCCACCACAAAAATTGTCTGAACCAGTAAAATCGCGAGTAATGGTAAAGCCAAACTATATAACTCCCAAATTTTCAGAGACATAATGGCCATCGTTAAAAATAAACCTAAGGAAACATCGGAAATTAGCTCTATGGATTTATAACTTAACTTAACAAAAGGCACTACATCATGAATATTGCGGAAGACAATAGCCATAAACATACCTCC
>Ga0209123_1001052_pt1 | contig 29628 bp, 14 predicted proteins | sample BarGraIncu00431A_FD_184500 | JGI IMG/M metagenome (GOLD analysis project Ga0209123, IMG submission 184500) | Arctic peat soil microbial communities from Barrow, Alaska, USA - Barrow Graham LP Incubations 004-31A (SPAdes) (version 2) | ecosystem: Environmental > Terrestrial > Soil > Wetlands >... | reverse complement strand
TTCATTGAATTTAATCATCGATTTGGCTGATTTGATATTCCCCTGATTACGATTCAGCACTGGTAAATCAATAGCAAATCCCAAGGTCGTCAGATTATTGATATAACTTCCCTGCTGGTCGTAGCCAAGCTGTAAAGTCAGGTCTGGAACTGCCATTGCTTTTTGCAAACTATAATTTTGTTTACTCAAATCGGTATTCAATTTGGCAATACGTAAATCGGGACGAGTGGCATAAGCTGAATCCAGTACTACCGACAATGGATATTTTTGAGGATTTAGCTTCGACAATGAAGCTTCTTCTATTTCAGGTTTTACATACACATTTGTTGACTGCATCAACAAGCGCAACTCACTCTGAAGATCATTAATCTGTGTTTTCAAATCACTGTACTCACTTTCCAAATTATACAACTGGGCTTTTACACGGATTACCTCTTTTTCCGAAACGTATCCTTTTCCTTTTTGCTGTGCAAAAGCATCACAAACCTGCTTTAACGACAGAATCTCTGCGTCGTAAACCTTTGCCGATTTTTGCAGGAAATAGATATTGAAAAAATCACTTTGTAAGGTAAGTTTCAATGTCCGAATCAAATCATAGAACTGATATTCAGATATTGAAGCATTTGTCAGAGCCATTTTTACTTGCTTGTTGTGCTTTCCTGCCAAGAGAATAACCTGGGAAATCCCACCGGAGATTTCACCATCATTACCTACTGGGAAATACTGTTTTGTGGCTGTTTGATACATAACCGTTCCAAAACTCAGCGTAGGGTTTGGAAATAGCTTTGCTTGTGCTACCAAGGCTTTCTGACCATCAATGTTGTAACGTTGAGCCAGTAATAATAAGTTTTTTTGCAGAAACCTATTTTCGACGCTGTCTAATTTTAAACTTAGAGTATCCGGTTTGATACCAAAGTCGGTTTGTGCTTTTGCTTCTATGGTCAATAACAGACATAGAATAACAAAAGCAAATTTTAAAATTCTTTGCATTTTCATTAATTATAATGGTTTATGAATTATGTGTTACCCTTTGAAATTTGAGAATTAGTCAGGGAATTAGTCTTTAACTGGATGCAACGATGATTAAAGCATAGAATACATGTATTCATTTGAAATAAAGCTCTATACTGAGTTTCACTTTAAACAAATACACAAATCTATAACATAAAATATGTGCATGAAGTTTTATAAAAAATGTGATTTTCTTCCTGTGATTAAACAGAAAGAATCTGGGGAGGCTTAGCTGGAACTTCTTTGAAGTAGAGATTGATTATTCTGTCGTTTTGGGGAACGATGTTGACAATATCTTTTTCGGTTTCATGATTATCGGTAAATAGCAGGGAGTTTGGTAACCATTTCAAATCAAAATGGATATTGTTTTGTATCTGTTTGGAAAAGTTATCAGCATTGGCTTTGTCGTGGAAAGTATGTTTTGAAAAGCCAAGAACATTCTCTACAACATATTCTAGCATTGAGTCAACATAATCAGTATCATCATCGCCTTGAGCAGTAATATTGGAAGTGTTGTAAAAATCAACAGAGTTGATGCTCAGATTAATAGTCTGAACAACAAGTAACAGAATAAAATACTTAAGTGCTATATTTTTAATGACTGCATTCATATTTGGAGCACAAAGGTAGTGCAAAACAAAATTTCCAAAACTTATAATTAGTAATTTTTAGGTTGATTAAGATTCATTTTTGAAAATTAAACATATACAAAAATCTACAATAGTTAAACAGTTGATGCATACGCATTGTTCTGTTAATCAAAGAAAATAAGTATTATAAAAATTCAGATATTCACTTATTCCTGTATCCGCTGTACAGAATTTACTTCTTTGATTTTGATAATATTTTTACAGAGGTTATTAATATCCTCAGTGTCATGTACATAAATATAGAATCGGCCAACAAAAATACCTGCATCGGTTTCGATATTCATTTTGCTGATATTCACTCCATAACCTTCGGAAACCACTTTCAGAATTTCAATCAACACGCCTTTTTTATCGATACCTCGTATTTCGAGTACCTCAATAAATGATAGCGCTTTATGTGTAGCCCAATCAACAGAAACAAGGCGCTCACCAAAGCTGCTTTTCAGTTTGGCAGCTACAGGACACTGACGTTTATGGACGATAATCATTTCAGTCTCATCTACATATCCCAACACATCATCACCCGGGATTGGATGGCAGCAATCTGCCAGTTTGTAAGTTTTTCCTGCACTTTCCTCTGTTAGCTTGAACGATTTTTTCTTGTCAACCTTGCTATCAATAGGGACAGACTGTGGTTGTTTGTTGTCGGCAGAACCACCGAAAGGTATTTTCAGGTATTTTACAAATACGTTTTCGCTCTTTTGCTTGAAAATGGATTTTCCAATCTCATCCAGGTTCAACAATCCTTTACCGGCTTGTAAATAAAGCTCATTCCGTTGTGTAATATTGAAGTAGTTGAGAATGCGAACAATATTTTCGTTGTCAGGTCTCAAACCAATAGCTGTCAATGCATCTTCAATTTGCTTTTGTCCATCACCTGCAAAGGCCTTTTCTTCTTTTTTAAAGAGTGCCTTGAGTTTTGCCTTGGACTTAGCAGTAGTCACATAATCGAGCCATTCAAGTTGGGGAGTTTGTTTTTTTGATGTCAGAATCTCAATCTGATCGCCTGAATTCAGCTTGTAGCTAAGTGGTACCAGCTTATGATTTACTTTTGCACCAATACAATGGTTACCTAGATCGGAGTGAACGGAGTAGGCAAAATCAAGTGCTGTAGCACCTTGTGCAATGGTTTTAATCTCACCTTTTGGAGTGAACACAAATATTTCCGATGCAAAAAGGTTCAGCTTGAACGTATCCATAAAGTCGATAGCGTTCGGTTCCGGATTTTCGAGTAATTCCTTGATGGTTTTCAGCCATTTGTCCAGTTCGGATTCGTCGGCTTCGCCCGATTTGTATTTCCAGTGAGCAGCAAGTCCTTTTTCCGCAATGTCGTTCATGCGCTCGCTGCGAATCTGCACTTCCACCCAACGACCGCCCGGTCCCATTACGGTGACATGAAGGGCTTCGTATCCATTCGCTTTTGGTGTGCTTACCCAGTCGCGAATACGTTCAGGGTGTGGTTTATACAACGCCGTAATAGCAGAATAAAGCATCCAGCACTGATCTTTTTCGTTCAATCCTTCGCGAGGCTTAAATATAATACGTTCAGCCAGAATGTCATATACTTCTTCGAATGGAATATTGCGGTTCGACATTTTCCGCCAGATAGAATAGATCGATTTAATACGCGCACGTAGTTTAAACGTGTAGCCCATTTCTGTCAGTTTGGCATCGATTGGGGCAGAAAATTCTTCGTAAAAAAGATTACGGGCTTCTTCATCGACAGCCAATTTCTCTTCTATTTCTTTGAACGTATCGGGGTGTTCGAATTTGAAGCTGAGGTTTTCGAGTTCTGTTTTTATGCGGAAAAGTCCGAGGCGGTGGGCAAGGGGAGCATAGATATATTGTGTTTCGCCGGCAATTTTATATTGTTTGGCCAATGGCATGGAACCAAGGGTTCGCATATTGTGAAGTCGGTCGGCAATTTTTATCAGAATTACACGGATATCTTCCGACATGGTAATCAGCAGCTTTCTGAAATTCTCTGCTTGTTCAGAGGCTTTCTCGGCAAAAACGCCACCGGAAATCTTCGTCAATCCATCAACAATTTGTGCTATTTTAGGTCCGAACAGGTTTTCAATATCTTCAACGGTATATTCTGTGTCTTCCACAACGTCGTGAAGCAAAGCCGAACAAATTGATGTAGAACCCAGACCGATTTCTTTCACCACAATGCGCGCTACAGAAATCGGGTGCATTATATAAGGTTCGCCCGAACGGCGTTTAATGCCCTTATGAGCAGTCTTTGCAAAGTTGAACGCTTTAGTGATGAGTTCAACTTTTTGGCGATGATTCGTTTTGCGGTAATCTTCCAGTAATGCTTCAAATTCTCGTTGAATCATTACATCATCCTCGGTTAATATTTCTTGTTGGGTTAGCGGCATAGGTATCGGTTATCAATTTTCAAACAACAGTTCAATAGCAAATCCTAAAGATATGTAATGCAAAAGATGTATTGATATAGTATTGCAAAGATATGAAAAAACAGCTAAGTTCAAAATTTTGAACGGTCAGTTTTTACTATAATTGTAGGATTATAGCACATTTAATGGCATTTTAAAACTATTATTAAGTATAAATTTAGAACAGCAATTTCATTAATTGTGTTCAGTCGGCAGTAATATTTAATATCCGGTTAGTAGCAAACCTATGTCGTTGGAGTTTATTCCGTAATAATTGCCAATCAAGCGGTTTACCAATACGCCGCCGAAAATATATGCACCATGGCGGAAGCCGGCACTTTCCAAAATGGCCGATTTTACACTTCCCGAATGGCTTATTTTGAGCATGATGGGAGCAAAAATATTGCTTAGTGCCATGGAAGATGTACGTGCTACTCGTGCAGAAATGTTTGGAACACAATAATGAATAATACCGTGTTTTTCAAATATCGGATTTTGCAATGTGCGGCATTCTGATGTTTCAAAGCAACCGCCCTGATCTACACTCATATCGATGATGATTGCACCAACTTTCATGGTTTTTACTAAATCTTCAGAAACCATAAAGCGTTCAGAACCATTTATATAACGAAGATTACCAATGACAGCATCGGCAGTTGAAAGTGCTTTGAAGAGGACAGATGGTTGAATGACAGATGTAAAAACCTGCTGTCCAAGGTAGTGCTGTATTTTGCGAAGTTTATTAATATCGTGGTCAAAAATCTTTACCTGTGCACCCAGTGCTAATGCCGTGCGGGCTGCTACTGAACCTGTAATGCCGGCTCCAAGAATCAATACTTCAGTAGGTGAGATGCCGGCTACTCCACCCAGCAGAATTCCTTTGCCACCTCTTTCGTTACTCATTAATTCCGCTGCAACATTTATGGCAGTACTTCCTTCAATTTCGGAAATGGAACTCACTACCGGAAATGCTTTTTGCTCGTCTTTAATCAGTTCAAAAGCGATGGCATTCATTTTTTTCTTCATCATTAACCGAATGCAATTAGCAGACAAATTGGTGAGTTGAAGCATAGAAAGAATGCTGGAGCGGTCGTGCATCATGTTCAGTTCTTCCAATGTTGGCGGGGCAATTTTCAGTACAATATCCGCAGCAAAAACTTCAGATGCATCGTCTACCATATATGCTCCGGCCTCGCTGTATTGCAGGTCGGAGTACGACATTGGTTCACCGGCACCACGCTGAACATACACGCTGTGACCTTCTTCAGTAACAATTGCAACTCCCTCGGGGGTTAAAGCTAATCGGGTTTCAATATCCTTGTTTTCCTTCGGGATACCAATGGACAATCTCGGTTGACGGGCTATCTCGCGCAACAGGCACTCTTCGGGGAAAAGTGAGCGTTGTTCTTTGGGTTCCTGCTTCATAATCGTGCTTTTATTGTTGGACTACAAAACTAAGCAACATTCTCCAATTAAGCAAACATATTCTGCCTTATTTGCTCCTTATATTCACTCTATTAGCTTTGTTCTTAATTCTTTTTCAGACAATATTTCAGACTTCATTCCAAATAGTGGTTTACGCATCTTTAACTTACTGCTTGATTAATTTCGTACCTTTGCCGCACTTTAATTACAAATGATTGTTATGATGTCATCTAACACATTATTTTGGTTCATGTACTTACTTACTTATGGAAAAGAAAAAACTTACCGGACATATAGCTCTTTTTGCTGCAAATATCATTTTTGGTGTCAATAACCCTATTTCCAGGTCGTTGATGCCCGAAATTTTGAGCCCGTACACGCTTACTTTCTTCCGGTTTTCAGGTGGTATGATTTTGTTCTGGACGGCTTCACTGTTCTTTAAAAAAGAGAAAGTTCCTGCAAAGGATATTCTGATGCTGTTCTTTGCATCACTTTTTGCTCTGACATTAAACCAGTTGCCATTTTTTGTGGGATTGTCGATGACGTCTCCTATCGATGCGTCGATTGTAGTGACTATGTTGCCTATCGCTACTATGATTTTGGCTGCTATATTTATAAAAGAACCCATTACGCTAATGAAAGCTGTTGGTGTATTGGTGGGAGCTTCGGGGGCATTGATTATTGTGTTCAACAATCATACTGTTCATGCCGGACAAAGTAATTTCTGGGGAAATATCGTTGTATTTGGTGCTGTGACATCGTTTGCTGTGTACCTCACTCTTTTCAAAGATATTATCACCCGCTATTCGTCCATCACCATTATGAAATGGATGTTTTTATTTGCCACCATTATTGGGTTGCCATTCTGTTTTCAACCGCTAGTACATACCCATTTTGCCGGACTTTCTGTTGGTACGTATGTCCGTATTGGTTTTGTGGTGCTGTTTGCTACTTTTATGGGTTACCTACTTATTCCCATTGGACAGAAAGTGCTTCGTCCCACTACCTTAAGCATGTATAACTATGTGCAACCTATAATGGCGTCGCTGGTAGCTATTTTTATCGGGTTGGACGCTTTTGGTTACGAGCAGGCATTGGCAGGAGTGCTGGTTTTCTCAGGTGTTTATATTGTTACACAAAGTAAATCGAAAGCGCAACTCGATGCCGAAAAGGCAGGAAAGCAACCGAACCCGGAGGAAGTGAAGAGCTAAGGGTTGAAAATCAGAGGTTTGGAAAAAGAATTCTTGCTTAGTTTTTAGGTTTTAAAGACATAGTTGTTCCGCTGTATCCAATTTTCAGACTTTTAGAAGTCAATTCTATAATTTCCCAATCTTGTTTTTCTCCACTAGATTCAACAGTAAGAGTTTTATTTGTTAAATGCCAATTTGTAGTATTCGAATCTACTATGGTATTATCATTAAATTCAGTATAAAGAGTTCCATTGATTTTAAAATTATAGTATAAATATTTGATTTGTTCGCAAGGAATAGGTAGCGTGTATGAGCCTGTATTTGAATAAATTAAATATGCCGACCAGATATTAGAACAAAGCAATTCCGATGTTGTTAATGCTCTAATCGCAATAGGCTTTGTCATTGTGTCGATTGAATAATCATTTAAAACTGTAAGCTTTATAGAAAATATACCTGTATTTTTATAAATATGTACTGGAGTCCTTTCTGTTGAAGTATATCCATCTCCAAAATCCCAAAGGTATTTGGTTGAGTTCTCTGAAGAGTTAGTAAAAGATATTGTATCTCCAACTTTTACATCAATTATCGGCTTATAATCAAAACTCGCTTTCACCTTAGGATTAATCGAAATTGTTTTTGATAAAGTATCGCTTGAATTGTCATTTGATGCGAGTAATTTTATTGTATAAGAGCCATTTAATTCATATGCATGTTTCGGTGCACTTTCAGTCGATGTAAAACCATCTCCAAAATTCCAGAGATATTTTGAAGAGTTTTTAGAACAATTTGATATTGTTATTGTATCACCAGTTTTTAATTCAGATATAGGACTGTAATCAAAACAGGCAACACTTTTTAGTTTTATTTCGTTATTTATACAACTGAAACAAAGTGAGCATAGTAGAAGAAGAAAAAGTATTTTTCTCATTTTCTTGTTGTTAATAAAATTAATTATAATTATTGTTTACAGACTCTTGCGTTTAAGCCACACCTGATAGGAATTTACAATATTTTGCCAAAGCACGTAGGCTCCGGGTCCGATGGAAGCAATGGGGTTGAGGTAAGTTTGTGCCATCCAAATGGCCAGAATGGTGTTCTTTTGTCCCAGACCTTGTCCGCCGGCAACGGTTTTGTCGTAGCGGCTACCAATTTTTCGTCCAATTAAAAACTGTCCGGCACACACCACAAAGGCAGCCACAGCGATTAGTATTTCTATTAGATGATTGGAGTTGGACTGCTTAATGATAAAACTCACAGTGCGGCCTGCCACCACACACAATGCCAGCGACCAGATATAAAAAGAAAGACCGGAATAACGCCCAATCGTTTCGGTCACTTTAGGCGTGAAACTGCGGAGTACAAAAGCGGTGAGAAAAGGAGTGAGCAGCAAGAACATCACTTTTTGGGAAATGACCCAGAGTGAGTCGATAAACGGCATGGTTTGGTAGCTCCCGATAAACGAGAAAATAACCGGCGCTGCCAGTGCCACACACATATTGCTGAGTAAGCTGTAGGCAGTTACGCTGGCCACATCGCCTTTGAGCATGCCTGTGATGACCGGAGCTGCCGTTCCGGTAGGAGCAAGAATGCAAATCATGGCTCCTTGTGCCAGAATAACATTAAAAGGCGCCAGTAAAAAATAAATCGCCAGACTGCCCAATAATTGAATGGAAATCATCCAGGCGTGCAATTTCGATAAACGGATATCGTTCATTTTCAGGTTGCAGTATGTTAGAAACAACATTACGAAAATGAGATAGGGCGTAAGGAAAGATAGTTTATCGAAGTTTTTGTAGAAGATGGCACCCACAGTTATGGCAATGGGCATCATATAAGGTTTGATTTTCTTGATCATCTGCACGCTTTTTTTATTGCTGCAAAAATACAAAGATAAATTGGAAGTGTCTTAATTGAGGTTTTACAAAAAAAAGCTATTTTTAAAATATCTCCCGCAGATTTCTCTTAATCAGCGTTATCTGCGGGAGATAAAGAAGTCGTCTTGACTTTTGTGTTTATTATAATTTCGCTCCTAACGGAGCTCTGAAGGACATAATTTATGAACAGTTCTACCATAATAACGCTTCTCCGAAGCTTAAGAAATGCTCCTTTAGGAGCGATATTATGGTAGTAATTGTCAGTTTTTAGCAATAAAAAGCTCCTTAGGAGCGACATTATAAAAAGTCAAGACGTCTTAAATAGTAAATTCATAACTGTCTGATTGTTACGCAAAATAAATTTGCGATAATTTGTCCTATTTGCGTCTTTTGCGTTCCTATTTGCTTTGAAGTAATTTGATTCGCAAATATTTGACCGATAGCTATTTCCGTAGATACCAGTTATCTATAGTCTTCAGTTTGATGCGGATAGCTTCTTTGTTATCGGTATGCTTGTCTGCTATTTTATCTGCAAGATAAGCTTCGGTACCTTCACCGTTCTTGATGCGACGCAAGGTAAAGCGCATCAAATCATGGAACCGGTTTCCTTCGAAGGCCGTTTCCAAAGCCAGCTCTTTTTGAATCAGGTCTTCCACGTAAAGCACTGAATCTTTCATATTTGGCTGTTTGTGGAAGGTATAGAAAGTAGTGTCGTTATTCATATTTCCCAATCCGCGCATTCTTATTCCGACATTGTTTTTAAACCGGGAATCGGAAAAATCCATAAATACAGGTGTCTGACTTCCTTTTTCAGATGTTGGGACAATTTTCATAGTTGTACCGTTTAGTCCATATTTGAGTACTGCGAAAGCACTTATTGGTTTGTTCAACCGGTTTATAGCTTCAGCATAACGAAGATACAGTAATGCAGAACGATATACCACTACGTTTTGTTGGTAAGCTTTGTATTTGTATATCAAGTACGAATCAGATGTTACTCCCGGGAATGTATAGTCGGTGATTACACTCGAATTGGTGGCAGCACTGTACGATATGGAACCGTATTTGCGCAAATCGCCTTGTGAGTTGGAAGCTGGGTTCAGATAATAAGTTTGATTATCCCAATTGCTGATGGCAATTGTCGAAGGTACTATTCGGTGTTGGTTATTCAGTGAGTCCAGATAGTATTTTTGTCCGTACATGGTAGGGCATGCCAACACAGTTATCACTTCGGGTGAAGAAAGTACAAATGACTTCATCCAATACAGATATGCATTTGAACTAATCGTTTTATTTACAGGTAACCAATACGAAATTGTTGAATTCGTTGTTGGTACATCATTTTTTGAGTCCCATTCACCATTAATTGTCAAATAGTTTTCGAACATTAACGTGTGATATTCGGTGGCAGCTTTTTCGTAGTCGGCCGTGGTTCCGTTCAGGGTGCCTCTCCAAAGGTACAAATCGCCTAATACAAAATGTATTGGGAAGAAATATTTACTACTTACGCCAAGACCAAGACCGGGATTGGGAACTTCTTTTATGGGTTCCAAATCGGCAATCAGAAGATCGGCCAATTCTGCCAGCGTTGATTCTGTGTATGTTTTTTCGGCATCGGGCACCGTCAGGATAGGCTTCTCGTAGTATTTTGCTGTTTTAAAATTAAGTGCCAACTGCATATATGTCCATGCGCGGATGCTTTTTATGGCGGCATACTCGCGCAGTCTCAACTGTTGTCCCTCATCAATCGCTGCGGTATCAATTTTCTGAATAATGTAATTACAGTTATTGATTACATCATAATAGTCTTTTATATTCACATAGATATTGCTTGCCGAGATATCGTGATTGTTGATTTCTCTCAGATAAGCATCTGATGATTCATTAATGTCCATCAAATCACCACGTAACTCGCCGAGTAAAACGTAGCTGTTGGCTATTTTTTGAAGGCGAGACATAACGCCAAACATTGAATAAACCGAGTCGCCAGGTGCTGTCAGGTCATACTGGTTGGAGGTGGTGGCAGTCTTTGAACTTACATCTAACATATCGTTACAGCCTACAAGCATTATGCTTACTGTTAATATGCCAATCAGCAATTTGCTCATTTTCATTCTATCTGTATATTTTGTATTCATTTTTACGATTTTTTTTTACGATTACAGACTAAACTTCAAACCAAGGTTGTAACTTCTGCTGAAAGGCAATAGGCCTGCATCAACTCCCTGAAATAAAACTGAATTCTGTGATGAAAATTCCGGATCAGGACCCAGGTATTTTGTAAGTGTAAATACATTGTTTGCCGAAACCCAAATGTTTACACCTTCCAGAAATGTGCTTTTGATTGGTAAATTGTAGGACAGTGTCAATGTTTTCAAGCGAATATAAGAACCATCTTCAATCCAACGATCTGAGAAACGTGAATTTCCCATCGGGTCACCATAAACAGCTTTTGGCTGCGTTGTTTTCTGGTTTTCACTGGTCCAGCGTGCAGTTACAACGGTCGATTGATTTGAATAGTCCTTCGACGATTCCAACTGACTGCGTTGATAATTGTACACCTGATTTCCATACGAATAGGTAAACAATGCCGACAATGTTAGATTTTTGAATGACATTTTATTGGAAATTGAACCATAGAGGGTTGGATTTGGATTTCCAATCATCTGTTTATCATTTTCATCAATAACTCCGTCGTTGTTCCTGTCTACAAAATGCACATCACCTGCTCCGAAATTAGTATAGGTTCCATATTTATTTTTAATTTTTAGATACTCTTTTGCTCCTGAAACGGGATTGGTGTAAGCTGTGGCAGCTTGTGCCTCTGAAGCAAAAACACCGCTGGTTTTGTAACCATAGAACATTCCGGCAGCATATCCTTCGGCACTTTTCACCTGACCATCGTACACGTCGGTTGTAAACGATCCGTTTGGCAAGCTGATAATATTATTGATATAATGTCCGGCACTAATTCCAAATTCCCATTTGAAATTATTTAGATTCAGCAGTTTCGCGTTCAATCCCACTTCAATGCCTTTATTGGACAACTTACCTTCGTTGCTCCAATATGAGCCAAGTCCTACAGCATCCTGATACGTTTTCAATACCAATAAATGGTCTGTAATGCCCGAATATACATCTACAGTCAACGACAAACGTTCGTTGAGCATATTCATGTCAATTCCCAGATTTGCTCTTCCTGTAGTTTCCCATTGGATCGTCGGATTGGCTAAACTTGATAATACCATACCATTGGCAACGCCACTGAAACGTATAGATGAGAAATAGGCTTGTGTTTGATAATCTTTAATGTCGTCATTTCCGGTAATGCCATAACCTGCCCTGATTTTCAAGAAATTAATGAAAGGTACATATTTCATGAATTTTTCTGTCGAAACTATCCATGCACCGTTGATAGAAGGGAAAACACCCCAACTGCGACCAAAGAGTGATACACCACTTGCTGTTTCGTTACCAAAGCGTGAAGATGCATCCATAGCCGCTGAGACATTGACTAAGAAACGATTCCCATAGTTGTAATCTACATTTACATAGTTTGAAATTGATTTGGTGTCTTTGTTCAATCCGGTTGTAGTCAGGTAACTGAAACTGCCGACAAGATTAATGGACGTATTTGAATTTGAGTTATGTCCTTCCACATAATCCGATTCGTAGCTGTTTGAGATATAGCGACTTCCTACCGTTGCATTGATTTTAGACATAGCATCCAGTTTCTTCTCGAAACAAAGTTTTGTATCCGAAAAAATAGAATTGTTGCGTGATACCTGACTTTCTCTGGCGTTGTACGAATTGCCAATTCTTTCTATAAATATTGGAGCTGTATAAAAATATGGTCGGTAATAATCTTCGTTGGATTTGTTCAGCGTGTAGTCAAAATTTTCAATCAACTTCAAATCGGAGCTCAACTTCAATTCAGGTTTCAGGCTGAAGTTGAAGTAGTCTTGTTTCACTGTATTATTGGCGTATTTGATCACAGCTGAGGGATTGCTGATATTGAAAATGTCGGCTGCAGCATATTCAGCTGTTTTTTCACCAAGGTATGTAAAAGTGTTTGGGCTTAAAAATGGCGATTTTATCTGGCTCAACCAGGTTGGTGAGGTGTAATTATTGACACCATCGTCAAGCACCACACGTGTTGTGCGTGCAAAACCGGCATTGATGCCTAATTTCAGATAATCAGTTACATTAATATCACCATTCAGTCTCATGTTGTAACGCTCGAGGTTAGTCGTTTTTACTACACCATCGTTTCCTGTGTAACCCAATGAAAAATAATACATTGCCTTTTCATCGCCACCATTTACATTGATAGAATAGTTCTTGGTAATGGCAGTTTGATAAATTTCGTTGGCCCAATTGGTAGTGTTGTGATACACATTATAGGTGGAGCGTTTCGTATTATCGCTCAGGTAAGGTAAATTGGCTATTTCGCTATTTGTAAGACCGGCACTACCCAATATGTCGGTTACATAAATTTTATAATCCGTGCTGTTCATTACAGGAATGGTGGTAGGAGCTGTAGTCATACCTGTAACGATATTTAGGTTTATTTTGGTAGCCATTCCGGTGCTGCGTTTTGTTTTGATAAACACAATACCATTGGCTGCTTTACTTCCGTAAATGGAGGTTCCATCTTTCATGACTGAAATACTCTCAATATCGTTCATCTCGATATTGTTCAGCGGATTTTCGTAGTAGCCCTGATGGATGGATGTTTGGTCATAAGCATTGTTCCAAATAACACCGTCAACCACAAAAAGCGGTTGTGCATTGGCATTGATAGAGTTTAAACCACGAATAAAAAGCGAAGATCCCAATCCTGTTACTGCTGAGCGTGATAAAGTACGAACATCACCTCCAAGTTCCGACTGTAATGCATTATCGGCTGTATTTGCCTGTGTTTGTCCCAAGTCGGACATGCCTTTTAAAGCAGTTGTCAGCAATGAGTTTTCGGCTGAACCGGTAGCTCCGTTTATTTTTTTATAATAATTACTGAAAACATCAGGATATAAGTTTATGACTACCGAATCGGAACCCTGAACAGGAAATTCACGAACATTGTAGTCGTAGGCTGTAACCGTAAGCGCTATTTTATCGGTTGGCACTTCAATTTTGAAACTTCCATTTTCGTCGGTGATGGTCGATTGATTGTTGTTCAAAATGCTAATTTGTGCTGCCCGAATTGGTTTTTTTGTATGCGCATCGCGTACCAAACCACTTATCACCTTTTTAGCTGTGGTATCCGCACTGAGCTGAGTTGTTGGAAACAAGCAACTGATAAGCAGCAATAGCCCTAAAATCCTGTTCATGTTTACTATATATTTGTAAATTTTCATTCTCTATTTTTTTATTGCACACAATGTTATTGAGCAGGTTCCAATATCACATAATCAATTCTCAGGTTTCTGTCGTATTTGGCCAAATCTGTAATTAATGCAGCACTTTCTACTTTTAGCTTGACGCTAATAGTAGAAGTTGCTGCTCCTTTTACGAACAGATTACAATACGGGAAAGTAATTTGAGTGACAAATAACTTAGTCATATTGAGTGGCTTGGTGTCGAATGTTGAAGCAGTAACAACAGAAGGAAGTGGAGCAGGAGTTGTTGCTAAAACCACATTCTTATTTGAAATCAAAGCACTGTCAACTTTAGCTCCTGCGCTGTTGATATATGATAGGTAGAAGCGAACTTTACTCTTTTTAGGCGTTAGTACCTGAGCGATTGTTGCCGGTACAAATACACAGTAAATATTGTATTTGCCGGACAATGTATTTGGAATTGGGAAAGTAACGGAACTCAGGAAACTTGAACTGGTACCGGTTGGTTCAACATAAAGATATTTACTTTGTGATATTGAATCGCTAAAAGCAGTACCAAGACTTGAAAAAACAGCCGGAGTAGAGTTGGCTAATTTTCTGCCGTAACTACCATTTTCAGCCTCAATTTTAATGCTTTTCTGATACGAATCTTCTTTTTTGAAACGAAGCGAGTCGGTAATAAATGCAATACCATTGCTGAGATTGGTCGTTAGTTTATTTGGTTGAAACAAATATCCCGGATTTTTGAAAACATTTCCTGTAATTGAAATTATTGAATCAATAGTAGATGGATCTGGAACTGCATTGCGAAAAAACAAGTTGTTGACAATGGCAAATTGAGTATTCAGACGTTGTTGAGCAGCTCCATTGATTCCAAGTGTCTTATAGTTTGATTTAATCTGATCATATGCTTTCGTCCAGGCTGCGTTAGTAGGTAACAAAGCTGTAAAAGTGCTGTCCTCGTAATACACCCGACCAATTTTGTCTAAAACAGGGTTTGAGAATGTAATGACAGAATCGTAAATAGATAATCCCTGACTGTTTGTTCCAATTTCAGTGCTGGCTGCCATATCAAATATAAATTGATTTTGAGAATACAAATAAGCTCTCAATGAGTCTAAGCCCGGAGTTTTACCAATATATTCCCAAATATTGGTCACATAAGGCACATAACCATTGATACGGTGTAAAATACCATTTGATGTGGCAATATCTGAACTATCTTTCCCGGTAATTAATGTAATTCCACCAAATGTAAACGAGCCCCCAACATGTTTGAATGTGATAAACTTTTTGGAAACCATATACACTACTTTGCTGTCGACGTTGGATGTTGGATTTGAAAAACGTCCGATATGATTCTTTACTATTTCGGCAATTGATGCTGTATCTTTCATACTAACACTCTGTAAGGCACTGTTCACCGGTGCCCAAACTGTATATGTTTGAGGTTTGCTCAAAATACTGTCGTAACCTACAATCTTGAGCATTTCTGTAAACCGGCTCAAATCGGGTTGCGTTTGCATATATTGATACAAATTCAGTGTGCTTTTCTTTGCATTTACCTTACTGTAATGTGCATCCCATGTATCTGAACATGAGTTTATTGCAACAATCAGAACTGCAATTAATAAATAAATAGGGATAAAAACCTGTTTTTTCATCTGGAAATTTTATTTAAAGGTCTCAATATTTTATATGAGAACTCGTTATTTTATATTAGTTAGTATAGCTGAAAGTTAAATCAATCAACTCCTTCACTTTCAATTAACTCTACAGGAACAAATTCTATAAAGTCCATCATAAACTGACCCTCACGAACTGCTTTTACTTTGAAAACATGCGTGCTTGCTTTTGTCCAGGTATATGTTCCTAGTATTCTTCGTAATGAACTTTGACTCATCCGAGCAATCGCTTTTGCATAAAAGCGGTCGCTTACAGCTTTGTAAGTATTCGGACCTTTCAGGTAACCACGGTTTCGCATCATCTTATCATTTTCAAGTCCCAATGGATCGCCTGAATCGGAACCGGGCAGCACCCAGCCAATCAATGGGTCGTTGGCTAAAACTCTTAAATCAAGTGGAATACCACATGGCTCTCCATCCCAATATAATTGTGCAGCGCCACGTCCACCGGTTGGTTGATAGCTTAGTCGAACCTCGTAAGTTCCGGCAGGAACGGGTGGAGTGACTAATGAAAAATCGTACATCCCTTTCAGGTATATTTCGTCTCCCTCATAATCCAAATAATGGTCACAGGCATTCAAATAGCAGAATCGGGTTGTAGCAGAGCATTTTAAACGATCAATGTAACCACTTGGAAATACCCATGAACGTGGGTTCGAAGTATCGTAATAACGCATATTATTGTTCGTCAGCTCAGGGAAAAATGAAGCTGCATCCATTCTGATTCTTTTAGTTGACATTTCACCGGCAACTGTAGGGCTGTAAACCAGAATATTATCAAGTTCGTGATATACACCATTAACCGCATCTGAGTCGGGAGCAATAATTCGAATGACTTCACCGGTGGTAGTTGATTTGTTGAGCAAGTTTGACTGAACTGTTGATCTTTCTTTCTTTATCTCAATCAATGTGTTTGGGCACATTGTTTCAATGTATTCGAACATATCATAAGCCTTAATCATATGATCTGTATCATAGGCATCAATCAACTTGTTCTTGGTTAACTTTTTATTAACCATATGGTATGAAATAAACCTGTTCAAACTGTTTCTTCTGTCTGTAAGAGTGTTTACTGCAGCATCAGACGGATCTTCATTATAGACATTGTTTTTGGCGTATTCAATCAAATCGCTCAGAGAGTGTATGTTGTATTTACCTAAAGCATAAATGGAATCACTTTCCATAAATACTGTGTAGCCATATTTTCTGGAAACAGGAATTTCATCTGTTGAACCTCCACCCTGAATAAAAGTAACGTCAATGTACGAGTAATTTTTAGGGTTGTAACTATTGTCGCTGACGGCATATAAACTGTCAATAAGTCCGGTAGCTTCCATTGCCTGAGCGAAAATAGAAAAACGCTTATTGTTTTTTATTGCCTGAGAAATATTTGCATTAGATGGGTTTAGCACATGGTTTATCACATGTATAATACCATTGCTTACTTCAATGTCCTTGGTTAGAATTACTGATTCTTTGTTCACGGTATATTCAAACACATTATTTACAGTTCTACTGTCGGTAGCAATAAAGCGGTCACTCATGGTGAGATATGGCATAAGACCTTTGATAAAACTTTCTGTTTTTACGTTGTATCCTTTAATGATATGGTCGTATGCAATTTTTTTCAGTGTATCTAATTTAAAATCTGCAAGTGATGATTTTCCTTTCGATGCATAAAAGGTACGCATGGCAGCATTGTTAGGTGCAAACATGGTATATTTCCCGTAACTATCAACCAATCCTAATACTTCAGTTGTATCCAGCAATCGCGAAAATTCAGAGAATTCATTCGGGCGGTTTTTCAAATAGTCACCCATGATTTCAGTTGTTACAGTAGTAATTGTATCGGGATTGTCGACACAGGAACTAATAAATCCAGCTAGAATCCCCAACAATATACTGCTTAAAATCAGGTGTTTGTAAAATGACTTGTAGTTTAAATATTTTTTCATGATTTTCATCTTTTACAATTAATTCGAACTATTGGTGCTTAAGTAGAACTGATTTTGAACTAAGTTTGGATTAACTTCAAGTTCCGTTTTTGATATAGGCATGTACAATGCATCCATTACGCTCATTTTATTCTTTCCCAAACCATCACCGGTCATTTTTGGACTGATGTATGCCGAGATAGCTGATGCATCATCGTTCCTACGAGCCAGTCGCATTAGGTCAAACCAACGTTTTCCTTCAAACATAAGCTCGCGTTGACGTTCGCGAAGAACAAGTTTTTCCATGGTTCCTTTATCGCCGTAATTGCTGAACTGCAATGAATCAGTAAGATTTGAACGTAGGTAAGTGATATTTACCATTTTCATGGCTTCTTTCAAATTATCATCGCTTCCTAATTGTACTAATGCTTCAGCTTTCATTAATATTACGTCGGATAAGCGATATACAATCCAATTGGTGTTATAGGCAGCAGAGCGGTAGGTAGGAGCTGCCACTGTTTGATCAGAATTGAAAGAGCAGTCGCTTAAAGCATATTTGTAAATACAATAACCGTTTGCACCATTCCCAACGGTACCAAAGAAGCTAATTCCCCGAATATCCTTTTCGCTTTCTTTTACTGCTGAGCCTGAGTAACTGAAAGGACTGTTTGTTTTTGTAGCCGCTAAAAATGCAGGGAAACAAAGCTCTCCTAAATTATTATATGTTCCGGCATATCCATACATAAAATCTACTAAATAATTGTATTGCAAGTCCTTGTCAAATTGTAGTTCGAAAATACTCTCGGTTGAATTGCCTTTATAAAACACCTCTGGAATTACATTTTGTCCGTCTACTAATGATAATGAATTGTCATTTAACACATTATTGCATGCTTCAACACAATTCGCATATTGTTGATCCCATAAATATACATCAGCCAATAAAGCATTAACACCATTTCTGGTAAATCGGCCTTTGTTATAAGCTCCTTTACCATAATCAGTGCGTGCATTTTTTTGAGCAACTAATAAATCGGCTATTATCTGATCCAGAATCTGACGTTCAGTTGATTTTGCCACCGTATAATCCTGCGTGTCGTTAATACTTGGAGTAAGAACCAATGGCACTTCTTTGTAAGAGCGAACCAGATAAAAATAGCATAAAGCGCGAACTGCCAGTGCTTCTGCTTCTAAAGCATGTAATTTACTCGCTGTGAAGTTTGGGTCAGAATTCATTACAGTGGGAGCAAAGTATAAAAATGTATTACAATAGTTTATTACTCGGTAAAGTGAAGCCCAGTCAGCATAAATATTTGTTGGAGAAATGTTGAAATTCAGCACTTTAGTTATGTCTGGATCTGGGCCGGTTCCTGCCATCACATTGTCAGAGCGTAATTCGCCCCATACCAACATACGCTGCATACATTCAAAGTTGCTTAATCCTTTGTAACAGGAAGCAAGTTCGGATGTGGCTTGCGATTCTGATTTCCAAAAGTCTTGCAGAACCGTTTCGCCTTCGGGTCGGATGCTAAGCCAATCGGTACAGCCGGATAATCCGAGCGAAAGAGCAAAGAGTACTATAATTAGTTGAGTGTTTTTCATATTTCTGAAACTGGAATTACGATTGCATTTTTTCATTTTTAAAACGTATTATCAATAAAATTACAGTCCGACTGTTATACCGAAGGTTAAGTCTTTGGAGCGTGGTGTCTGTCCCCAGTCAATACTCATACCTTTACTTGAACCTATCGTACCGTATCCAACTTCAGGATCTACACCGGTATATTTTGTAAGAACAAATAAATTATTGACTGTCAGATATAAACTTATACGGTCGATTTTAAATTTTTTCAATTCAGCTTTGGGTACAGAATAGTTGAACTGTAAGTATTTTAATCGTAAGAATGAACCATCTTCTACAAAGCGGTCACTTGCTAACCAGTTGTATCCTCCATTTCCACTGTAATTACTTAATGCGCGGGGTATTCCTGTTACGTCGCCATCTTTGCGCCAACGCCAGTTTACTGCAATGCTCTGGTTATCGGTAGAATACATGTTCTCTGCATACATACGTGCACCGTTGATAATTTTATTACCATAACGATAATTGAAAAATGCAGTACATGAAAAGTCTTTGTAATGGAACGTTGGTCCAAAGCCACCATTAAACAATGGATTCGAATTTCCCAGGTATACAATATCTTGTTCATCAATATTCCCGTCGTGGTTGATATCTTCATATTTAGCATCTCCACCACGGAACGTATAGGCAGTTACCCCTTTGTTTTCGTAATAATTAAAGGTCATTTTCACAGGATCACCTTTATCATCAACGATTACACTTCCTTTGGCATTACGGGCTACAGGTGCATCTTCATGAGATCCTTTAACGTATTTGTCATATTGATAAACACCTTTATAACGGAATCCGTAAATAGAACCGAATGAATTTCCTTCCTGTATTCTGGTTAAGTAGGAACCATTCGTGTAATCAAATGTTGCATTGAAACTTTTCAGAATACTTTCATCCAGCTGTTGAATTTTGTTGATTGAGTTTGAAATATTGAATCTGAAATCTACGCTGAAATTTTTTGATTGAAATAGCTTAGAGGCAAACAGATTGATTTCCCAACCATCGTTGTCCATAGTACCGGCATTTTTAAATGATACCGATGAAAAACCTGAAGAAGTTGGTATGGATACGTTAGGAAACAATAAATCATAGGTTCTTTTATGATATAAGTTCAGGTCCAACATAATTTTATCATCAAAAAGCCCAACATCAGCCCCGTAGTTAAACGATGAAGTCGTTTCCCATTTTAGCGTATTCAACTGAAGCGAAACCGGCACTTGTGTGTTCATGTCAATATAGCGTCCATAATCTCCATAACGGCTATAATATAAATACTCATAACCAGGTTGATTCCCTGCTAATCCCCAACCAGGGCGAAATGCTAAGGTGCTTAACCAACTTTTTGTACTCTTCATAAAGGGTTCGTCTGTTGCAATCCATTTAAGCGATATACCCGGGAAATTTCCCCATTTAGCATCGTCTCCGAATTTGGTGCTTCCGTCGCGACGAAATGTGGTTGAAATAATATACCTCCCTTTGTAAGAATAATGCGCTCTTGCCAGTAAACCGACTGAACGCCATTGATTACGACCGGTAAGTAATGCTGCTACATAAGCCGGTGAAGATGCGTCGCTTGCATAGACCGAAGGTGAACTGTATGTGAATTGTCCCTGATAAGTTGAACGTCCTTCGGTAGTTTGTATAGAGCCGTACAGAAGTAAATTATGATCTTTATTATCAAATTTAGGTGTCCACGAAAGGTTATTATCCGTTTGAATGGTTACTGCTTCGTTGTCGCCACTACTTGAAGTGTTGAATTTGTTGTTTGCCCAATTATAGTTACTTACAGTTGCAGGTAAATAGGTAGACGTTTTGTCATTGTTGATGTCAAATGAAACAAACATACTGTAACGCAACATTTGCTCATTAGGATCCAATAAATCGTATTGAATTCTGAAAGTAGGGAGCGTTCTATAGTTTTTGACATTGTTTTTTGCCAACATAGCCAAAGCTACAGGATTAACCAGGAATTTCTGAGAATAGTCCAAATTGGAGCTGCTTAATATATTGTAGTATTGCTTGGTATCGTTGCCAGCAGCATCTTGTTTGTAGATGCTCAGATTTGGCATTTTTTTGTAAGCGATACCCAATATAGATAAATCTTCATTGGGGCTATCTCCCTGTCCGGGAGTGTTGCCAGGTGTGAAATCAAACACATAATTTCGATCATTATTAGAGTAAGAGTACGATAACTCGGTTATAAACTTCAGTCGGTCTGAAACCTTGTATTCCAGATACGCTCTGGAAGATAAAACATCACAGTTTTGTCCGATAATTGTTCCTACAGTATTTTTATATCCACCCGAAATACGATAGGTTGCACGGTCGCCACCACCTGATAAAGTCAGATAATGATCGTTAACGCTACCAATTTGCGTTACAGCTTTTACCCAATCGGTATTGTTGTTGTAATCTTGATATTCGGTAAATGATTTGTTGTAATTGTATTCATTGTAGTTACCGGCGTTTTGATCTTGTTGCGGATTAAAGTATTCCTGCTTCATAAGCATGGTGTAGTCGTCACCATTCAGCATCTTTCTTCCCTGCGGTTGAACTGTACCAGTATAACGAAAGGAGTATTCAACTTTTGTGGGACCCGTGTAGCCTTTTTTCGTTGTAATGGAAATAACTCCATTCGCTCCTTTTGAACCCCAAACAGCCGATGCGGCTGCATCTTTTAATACTGTAATTTCCTGAATGTCATCAGGATTTATGCTTAATAAGTTGGCATATTGTTCCTGATTAGAGTTGGCATAATCAAAACTTGCGTCGACAGACATTTCATACGGAATACCATTTAATACAATAAGTGGTTGAGTACTACCTGTTATGGAACTTGCACCACGAATACGCATTTGAGTTCCGCTTCCCGGATCACCCGAGTTGGATACAATATCAAGCCCCGCAATACGACCCTGAAGTGCATCGTCTACAGATGAAACCTGTAAACCTTCCACATCTTTCATGTCAAGAGTCTGCATTGCTGAAGCAATTTCGCGCTGTGGAATGCTAAATCCACCTTCACTGTGTTTTTTTGATGCAGTAATGGTCACATCCTTGATTACCTGCGTATTATCGGCTAATTGTACGTTTTGAGTTAATACATTGCCAATTTTACGGGTTTGTTTTAAAAATCCAATAAAACTGAAATTTATTTTGTCTTCAGCATTTTTTACTTTTAATACATAATGACCGTTTAAGTCGGATATAGTACCACTTACAACCCTGTTGTTTTCATCTACCTCAGTTATACTTGCACCAATAATAGCACTGCCATCCAGTTTTGAAGTTATTGTTCCCTGAACAATTAGAGTACCACCCGGTTTCTGGCCCTGAGCAGAAAACGGTAATAGTAGTATAATGAATAGCAATGTTATTGCAAAATTTGATCTCATATTCATATTTTAATTATTGAAACGTCAATACATTATCTATTTGATGAATAACAGCTGTTGATGAGGTAGTTATCAACGATGCAGAGTAACTATCTCCGCTACCTGTACCATCAATATCCTTAAATGCCGATGGTGTTTTATTAAAGACATAATCCCTAGTCATGATATTATATAAACCGGGTGTCGAAATGACATGAGCTGTCGTATTGTTATCGGTTGTAAGGGTTATGTTTCCAGCATTATTATCAACCCGAATTTGATAGTATTTATTTTTAAATGTCGAGAAATACGTAGGTTTGTCATCCAGTTTCATAGTTGCAGATTGATATTTGCTGCTATATGACTGATTGTCAGAAAAAACTGAATTGTCCTGAAAGTGATAACGTATAAAACGTTCAAGTTTCTGAATGGCAACGGTCTGATCTGCTGCAATCATTTGATTTATACCTACAATTCCTGAAGTTGTAGTCTCCCAAGGGCTGATAACGCCTGCTTGAATAGCATCATCAATGGCTTTATTGGTAGGAACATAAACTGTATAATTAAAGGTATTGAAGAACTTTACATTGTAGTCTATACCGTAATAATTCGTTTTCTTTACAAAAATCTGATTTGCAGCTGGAAAATTTCCTGTCAGCAGGGAGAAGAAGGAGCTGAACTCCGGTGTTTCGCTTAGCACTTGATATACTGACTGTAAAGGAGCCTGTATGGGTTTGTCGATAAAATAAGTTGTACCATTTGTCTGGTTATACACTTTGTTTACATTTACTTCTTCTCCGCGTTTTAAGTTCTCGTCTCCTGCGACTTTCAAATCTAAACCGCTTCCTCTTACTTTCAACGCTACATTCCCTTTTGTCAGATAATAATCTTTACCCGATTCAACATTCCCCACAACGACGTGAGAATTCAGAATGTCCAGTAAGCGATTCACTAAAAAATCGCTATAAGGCGAGAGTACTGAACTTGGTGTAATAACACCTACCGAGTCAAGTAATGTATTGGTTGTTTTGTCATACTTGTAAATTGTAGCATTCACTGCAGAGGTGGTTGAATTATACCAGAATTTTAAAGCACCCGGAATATTCTTACCGATAGCTATTGGTTCCACATAATTTTTAAAATACTCGTCTGTAGGAACAAAGAAACTATATATAAATTTAGTTCCTGTAGCTCTTGAAGCATCACTTTCAATGGAATTCAGGTACAAACGGAAGTCATTCTGAAGAATGGCCCACTTAAATATTTTCGTCTTATTGTCTGGTGAAGCATCGTTCGCACTCAGCAATACTGGTCCATATACCGAAGCATAATCAACAGGAGCATATACTTTCTTAGTTTCATATACCACGCCGTTTGTTCCAATATATGATTTTGCGATGTCATCCGGTGAGACCCTCATGTCTGAATTATCAGCATCGACCATTGTGGAAAACCGACTTGGAACAGATTCGATAAACGATGTTCGCATGTGACGTTTCAGAAACAGTGGTAAAATATCAGTTGGAACATTGTCCCAGGTTTGAAAACGATCTTTCAAAATAGTACCATCCCCAACTTCAAAATAATTCTTCATTGCCTCATCATTTGGTACAAACATCGCGGCCATATCAGATTCTAATGAATATCCACTTGTTGTTCTTGTATAACTATTCCATCCCGGATCGAAAGGTAAAAGCATATCGCTGGTGAGAGATTTCTTTGCGATTGGATCCGTAGTGGTTCCTCCATACGTCGCAAAATAGCATTTTACAAAAATTGAGTCGGAAAACTCAGGATGATTTTGACGGTACTGTATAGTGCTCATACCATCGTACACAGGAACACAAAAACGATCCATCAATTTTGAAAATGTTTTCGTGTTTGTGTTTGTGCTAACGTATTCAGCCATATTAACCGGTGGTATCAGAACGTTATCCAAAACGTTCAAATATCCATTTTTACAAGTAATATCACGTTTAATCACTTTTGAGCTAAATACGTCTACATCGTTGCCACTGCGCTCTATTCCGGATATACTTTTGAAATCGGCATCCGTAATTTGTGCCTGTGCCAGGAATTTAGGCGTCATACACACCAGTGTCCATGGCGTATTATCTTTTAGTAAATGAATGCCTTTTATTCGATAATTATCCCAATATGCACTTGTTGGTAATTTATTGCCAGTTTCGAAAGGAAGGCTGTCCAATACTGAAACAGCAGTTTCTCTTCTGAATGCAGCAGCTTCTTTTAGTGAACCGTTAAAATAATTAGAAAGCATATCTGTCAAATAGGCATTATTAATCATACCAAAGTTTAGGATGAGTTTCTTTTGTGCTAAAGACAGTTGTGTATAATCTTTTACACCCCATGGATTGCTTTTATAAAACACATTGAAGGATGAGTCATTTGCTACAAAAAGCGTTTTGCTACCGGTTTTGCCTAATACTTCTGAATAATTTAAATCATCAACCAGTTTTACATAATTGGTAAAATGTCCATCCGCTTTCATGTAATCGTAAATACTGGCACCTAGCCAATCCGGTTCTTTGTTATCGTACTGATAAACATCGCATGAAGAGAACATTATATTCCCAATAAGTAGGCCAATTATCAGTTTTACAAAATGTTTCATTATATGGGTTCTTTAAATTTTGCTGTCATTAGAAACTAAAAAAGCTTTCAACACGGGGTTGTTGCTAATGTATTTGACATTAACAACAATCCAGTGTTGAAAGCTGAAAAAACGAGTTGAAATAAGGTAATGTTTTCATGTATATAAAAGATTCTGTGCTCTGATGTTAATCAAAAAGACAGTTTTAGCATTTCAAGTTTAAGGTTTGTTTAAAACAAATGTGTATGCAAATCAACAGTGCAAATATACAAGTACATGTATACTGTCGTGGTGGACATTTGAGTAATTGAGGGAGATAAAATATATTGTAATTCCCTTGCTATATTAAAGTTCCGATAATCAGCTACGTAAAAAGATGACTGGTCGTATAGACAACTTAAATAATGAATTAAAATAGCACAAAATAATGGAGCAATTTATAATCAAATTATGGGTTTATTCAGAATAAAATAGTTGAATAACTTTGAGAAAAGTATAAGCATAAATTCAGAGAATATCTTTCAATAAAACCCCTTCATTATGCTTATACATTTTTGAATTTAAACCAATGTTTTATTATTGTTTAATTAACTTTGTGTATTTGCTCTGATTGTTTTGAGTAAGTTTTACTAAATACATGCCAGAAGGCAGAGTAGCATTGACTACTTTACGGTTTCTTCCTGGCAGACAAGTAAATTTCTCTTCAGAAACCAAGGCTCCCTGAATACTGTAAACGACCATTTTGGCTACTGAAGCATTATCAGCATCGAAATCAGCAATTATTTTTCCGTTTTGTACAAAAATGTTTTGGAATTGTTGTTTGACATTGGCTACTGCACTGATGGTGTCTTTTCTGTAGACTTCCCAGTTGTCAATATAACCACGGCTTCCCGATAGTCCTCCCCAGTTGTTGAAATAAAGTCCGGCTGCTGAAGCAGGTGATGCTCCGGTGTTAAACTCAAATATGACTTCTTTCCATACGCCACCGGTGTTAATGCTGTCAGTAAATTCTGTGTTGCCTTGTCCATAAATTCCCATTTGGAATTTTCCAATGGTTTTAATCATAGCTCTTGATTTGTAAGCAGAATTTGCAATTAATATGCCACTAAGTGTTACGTCAAGAGAACCACTACCGTTGATTAAACCACAACGACTACCACAATATACTGAGTCAATATCATAGACAATTGACTGGGCTCCCCAACCTCCAAATCCGGTTAAGTCGTTCAAATAAGGATCAACAACTAAATTAGGTCTATCAGTATACAACGGAGTGAAGCAAGCTGTGCTTGAAGAAGTAAGCCCTATGACAAGTACATTCGTCACAGTTGTTCCACTTGTCAATGTTATATTTCCATTAATAGCCGTGGTCCCATCGTAAGTTACAACAACAGTATCGCTGGCGGCAGCGGCAGGTAACGTTGTTTTGCTAAATGTAATGCCCGCTGGTGCAGCAAGTGTAATGTCGGAAGTTAGGTTGGAAGCCGTTACTGTAAAGAAAAGTGTTTTCTTTGTGTCAGCATCAAATGACAATTTTTTCTTTGAAGTTACAATAATTGGATCGGGTGCAACATACAATTCATAATTATCCACATAGGCTTGTAAACCGGTACAAGAGTAGTTGTTAATATACATAACCCCAGAAGTCCATGTTCCACCTGTAGTAAATGTAAATTCGAGAGGTTGCCATTGACCATTTGTGTCGATTGATTTTTCTACGTTAGGAGCTGCATCAACACCTAAATGGAATGTTCCACCAATAGTTTTAATCATCACTTTTACATGATAAGTAGTGTTTGGAGATAAAATTCCAAGCATGTTCATATCCAATGATCCTGAACCTGTTGAAGTACCGTTACCAATCTTAATTGTTCCTGCACCACAATATACATTCGTTGGATCTGTATTGATTGTAGATACATCTTTGGCTCCCCAACCTCCAAAACCAACTAAAGTAGTCATTCCAGGATCTACTCCTCCGGTCGCAATCAAATTAATCAGGTCTTTATAAAGTGGCACGAAACAAGCAACATCCGAAGCTGATTTTACAGGGATATCTACTTGTGTAGAACCGCTTTTTAATGTGATATTACCATTTACAACGAAGGTATTGTCATAAACAGCAATAATAGATACATCGGCTGTATTTTTAGTAATACTAGTTATGGGATTACCTGCAGAGTTATAAAGTGTAATTCCTGCAGGAACTGTCACTGCAATATCTGAAGATAAATTTAAGCTTGATATTGAAAAAGTCTCAGCTGAATAGGTGTTGTCGAAAGCTAGTGATGTAATAGTTGTGGTTATTACGGCTTGAGCTTCTGCACCTTTTTGGAATAAGAAAAGTACTTCTGCATCTGACAAAGCTTTGTTATAAAGACTGAATTTGTGAATTAAACCTTTCCAGGTTGGGTCTCCGGTATAACCGCCCTTTGCCAGATATCCAAACTGAGTGCTGATAGCACTGATAAGATTCGCTGCTCTTGTGTACACTTTTGTGCCAATATTAACACCATCAATCCAGAATGTAATATTAGTGCCGTTTAGACCAGCTACCATGTGATGTAATTTGCCATCATCATATTTGGTACCATTTACACCATCTTCTGAAGCCCATGGGGTGCTGAGATCACCACAAGAAATAGCTGTGCGACTAAAACCATCACCACGAGCTGTAGAAACACTAAAATAATCAGTACCAACTGTACCTGTAGTACCACCAAAATAAGATAGCATGGTATAACCTGTATTCACACCTGAAGCAGATGTAAACCATACTTCTGCTGAAACTTCAGAATAAGTATTGATTCCTATATCTGTGGAGGGAAAAGACAAATAACCGCCATTTGTTGTAACCAGTGCTTTGTTAGCAACTATTGCTCCACCCATCAAAGTTCCGTTGACAGTTCCAACGACATCATTGGCGGTTCCATCGTCAAATGTCCACTGGTGGGTAAGATTTGCTGTTCCGGGATCGGTTTGGGCTGATAAGCGAGTGCTTATACCCCAAATTGCCAAAAGGCAAAAAAGAAAGTACGTTTTTTTCATAAAATAATAAATTAAAGGTAAATAATGATTGATTTATTCAGAATGTAAAAATGTATTTAAGACACTTATTTTGAAATTTTAAAATTGTGTCTAAAAAATCAATAAAACATTTTTTTGTTGTGAATAAAATAACATGACAAAGATAAATCAATATATTCCGAACCTATTTAGACAAATCTTTCAATATAGTGGACATATATCCAAACAAAGTGGATGAAATTTAATGCCAATTAGCCATTGAGCAAATAATGTTCTATGAGTAAGTTGAATTTGATTTGTTATGAGTGTATGTGATTAATCTTTAGATTTACATCTAACAAATAGGATGTGGAAAGTGTTTGTGCTATTTCTCTCTTTTATTATAAATCAACCGCAGAAATGTCGGATATACAATCAGCAGCAACGGCAATGCAATCACAAATCCACCAATTACGGCAATTGCCAACGGTTGGTGTAACTGAGCTCCGGTGCCAATCCCCAATGCAATGGGCATCAAAGCGATAATAGCACCAAGAGCTGTCATTAATTTTGGTCGTAAGCGCGTGGAAATGGCATACACAATGGCGTGATGCGTGAGATTTGTTTCCTGATTCTGGTGGAATTGCAGGAAGGTAAAGATGGCATTTTCGGCAATAATACCGATAATCATGATAATGCCGGTGTAGCTTCCCACATTTAGTGCCGTTCCGGTTACAAATAGTCCGATCAAACTACCGGTGATTCCCATTGCCGAAATAAAGACGATTAAAAAGGCGATTTTGAAATCTCTGAATAAGAACATAATCACCGCAAAAACCAATAAAATAGCGGTTAATAATATCAGCATTAATTCATCAAACGACCGGGTTTGTTCTTCGTAAGCACCACCATAACTAACATGATAACCTTGCGGAAAATCTACTTTTGCAATGATTTCGTGCTGTATATCTTTCATTACACTTCCCAAATCGCGGTTGTTCAAACGCGCAGTCACCGGAATCATACTTTGCAGGTTTTCCCGTTGAATTTCAGCACTTCCCGGGTCAACAGAAATCTCGGCCAATTGCGAAATGGGCTGCAATTTTCCGTTTGGCAAAAAGACAGTGGCTTGTTTCATTTTCTCCAATGAGGTGTTGGCAGCATTGGGATACAACATGCGGATATTCGTCAGCTGTTCTTTTTCATAAATACTGCCAATAATGTTCCCTTCCAACTGCGTTTGCAACTGGCTTTGAAAATCGGTAGTGGTTATATTGAATTGTGCTAGTTTTTCGTAATCCGGCTCTACATTTACCGACGGTCCGGCAATAGTAATGCCGTTGAAAACATCGGCTGTTCCTTTTACATTTTCCGTAATTTTTCCAATCTGACGCGCCAGTTCCTGAAGTTTTTTCTGATTATCGCCATAGACTTTAATCTCAATGGGTTGAGAAGAACTCATCAAATCGCCCAACATATCACCAATCACCT
>Ga0209123_1001051_pt1 | contig 29637 bp, 14 predicted proteins | sample BarGraIncu00431A_FD_184500 | JGI IMG/M metagenome (GOLD analysis project Ga0209123, IMG submission 184500) | Arctic peat soil microbial communities from Barrow, Alaska, USA - Barrow Graham LP Incubations 004-31A (SPAdes) (version 2) | ecosystem: Environmental > Terrestrial > Soil > Wetlands >... | reverse complement strand
TGTCATTACCGCATTGTGGCTATTTATAAAATAGCTTACTTCTCGCAATGACGACTTCCAATTATGTGGGATTGCTTCGTTCCTCGCAATGACGTGCCGATCAACCCATTGCCGTCATTGCGAGGAACGAAGCAATCACACATAAATGGAAGTCGTCATTGGTAGAGGTACGAAGCAATCCCATCATAAACGACAAAACAAAAAAGAATATCACACTGAATCAAAAGATAAAGTTGTACCTTTAATAAAAACTTAAAAACAATTTGACTATATGGAAAGAGGTGGCAACATATACATTTTAACAAATAAGAATCATACGGTACTTTACACCGGTGTAACCAGCAATCTATTCAACCGATTGTATGAACATCGAACAGGGTTGTATAAAACGGCCTTTACCTTTAAATACAATGTGAAAGAATTGGTTTACTATGAAGGCTTTAACAACATTGAAGAAGCCATTCTAAGAGAAAAACAAATTAAAGCCGGTTCACGTCAAAAGAAACTGGATATGATCAATGGGTTCAATCCGCAATGGCATGATTTGACACAATCCATTGAATAATAGCACGTCATTGTCCTCAGTACTCGGGAAAGCAATTTGACTATCTGTAAATAAATGGCGAAATTCTTTTTTGTTTCATTGTCTAAGGTGGGATTGCTTCGTTCCTCGCAATGACGGCAATGCGTTGACCGGCCCGTCATTGCGAGGCACGAAGCAATCCCACATAAATTATATAATGTACAGATTGCTTCGTTCCTCGCAATGATGGCAATGCGTTGATCGGCACGTCATTGCGAGGCACGAAGCAATCCCACATAAATTATATAATGTACAGATTGCTTCGTTCCTCGCAATGACGGCAATGCATTGACCGGCCCGTCATTGCGAGGTACGAAGCAATCCCACATCAAGAGTGTAATGACTTCACAATTTGTCATTACCGCATTGTGGCTATTTATAAAATAGCTTACTTCTCGCAATGACGACTTCCAATTATGTGGGATTGCTTTCCCGAGGGATCGGGACGGGCAGTTCCTCGCAATGACGGCAATGCGTTGATCGGCACGTCATTGGTAGGCACTGCCTGTCCCGACCACCTCGGGAAAGCAACCTGTACCATGGCATTTATTGTATAAGTGATTACAAATTCAATACGAAGTCAATATAAACTCAATACAAATTCAATAGTAAAAAGGTTCAGAATAGGTTTTAAATAGGATGTAAACAGGTTCATGAACCTACTTACAACCTATTTACACCCTATTTACTACCTATTCTGAACCTATTTACTATTGAATTTATATTGAGTTGGTATTGAGTTGGTATTGACTTAGTAAATCGAAAGCTAATTTGTGGTACGGAGACCTCAAGGATATTGTTACATTAGAAGGTTTAAAAATTGTGATCAATTTTTATTTTTAAGTTAGTTTTCAATAGATCAAATTATCGGAGGTTTGTGTATATTTTAATTAAGAAGTAATCCTAAAACCGGGGTATAATAAGGATAGGGTAGGAGGATTTTTAACCGGTGAATTAATTACAAGGACGGAGGTGTTGGTTTTTGGAATGATCAATCTAAAATATTTCGTTTGGTAAAAGAACAACGTTGTAAATTAGAATATTTAGAATTTACAAATTATTATTTCTCATTATCAATTAGTTACAAATAAATATTTTTAATTGTGTTTGATATCAACAAATCTTTTGTAGCTTTGAAACCCCAGAATCGACCTAACTGCAATGACTGAAATTAATTCTATGAAGCCAAGTTACATTGTTTTTATTGTTTCTATTTTGCTGGTACAGTTCTGTTATGGAGAGGATTTTAGGTATTTAAGGACCAACGAAGGTCTTTATAATGGCGAAATTACTTCAACGGCTCAGGATCATTCGGGGAAGATGTGGTTTGCTACCTGGACAGGGTTGGCAAGTTATAATGGATTCGATTTTCAATTTTTCAAGCCTGAGTTGGGGAAGCCCCTGAGCTTATCGGATTCCAAGACCCATAAAATATTTATTGACTCCCGCGATAATCTTTGGATAGCATCACTGTCGGGGGTTTCGGTTTTTCGAAAATCGGATCAGACTTTTCATCCCATTGAATTGGAAGGACAGCCGGCCAGGAGTTATTATGTCTTCGCATTTATGGAATCAAAAGGTTATGTTTTGATCCATACCAGTGCAGGGTTGTTTTTAGTTGAACCTATAAAAGGGAAGGAAGGAGAGTTTCACTCCAAAAAGCTGAAACTGACCAATGGAAATGCCGGGACCTTCGAATATGTTCATTATATGAATACCTTCAAGGATCAATTGGTATTGGTTTCAAACGCGGATGCAAATAATCCTAACAGAATGTTTATTGCTGAATTAATTGTCAACAGAAATGACACTTTAATCAATATTCAGCATAAAATAATCTCACCGACCGGGATCAATGTAACAGCCTATGTAAAAGAAGAAGATCAGTTGTATCTTGGAACCACGAAAGGAATATCGGTTCTTTCGGTCTCCAATTTAAAAATGACCGAGGGCCTTTATTTTAAAAATCACGACATTCAGAATCTGCTTTATGCCAGCAACCGAAAGATTTATGGTTATTCCTCAGATCCCGCCTTACTTTATGTCGATTTAAATACCAAACAAGAAGGCAGTTATTTGCCCGATCCTTTAAAATTGGGAACTCTTCTGGATAATAACATCACTTGTTTATTAGAAGATTTTTCAGGAAATTTATGGGTGGGTCACCAGGGTTTAGGTTTTAGTATTCTGAATCTGAACCGCAAGCCGTTTTATACCTTCAAGCACGATCCATCCAATTCAAAATCGCTGAGCGGGAATATGATTACGTGCTTTAACGGAACTTCCCGTGAGGTATTTGTGGGACTCCGACAAGGGGGAATTAATATTACCTCTAAACAAATCAGTAAGGATGGGAATCCGGATTTTCAGGTTCTCAGTTATCGTCAACAAGCCCATGCTGTTTCTGCTTTCGATAATATATGGGATATTGCCCGGGAGTCGGATTCGGTTTTCTGGGTGGCCTCTAACGGAGGGCTTGCAAAACTTGAAAGATCGGGTCATGGATGGATCTATGGCAGAAACAATGTGCCTCCACTTTATACAGGGGCGGTGAGAAAAGTACTGGTTGATAAAAATCATAATATCTGGTGTGGAACTGCCGGTCAGGGATTGATACTTTTTCCATCATTAAGGAAAAACCCAGCTGGAATATCTTATCGCTTTCCGTTTGATGCCCGCAATGCAGAAGGCATTTCGGACCAGACGGTGATCTCGATGCTAGTCGATAGCAAAAACAGGTTTTGGGTGGGAACCAACAATGGATTGAATTTACTGAAAACACCCTATGATCAACTTGATTTGTCGGGTCATGCAAAGCCCTTGTTGAAATTTCGTCAATATGTGGCCACCCAGCCGAAGAAAGATTTTCTGAATGCCAATGAAATCAATTGCATCTTCGAAAACAATGATGGAAAGATTTGGGTGGCAACCCAGGGAGGAGGTATCAATATATTAGATGCTGATTCTGATTCATTTACACACCTGACCATGGTCAATGGATTACCGGGAAATGATATTGAGGGAATACTTTCAGACCCCTCAGGGAAAAAATGGGTGAGCACCAACAGCGGATTTGTTTCCATCGATTTGGATAATCTAACCAAGCCATTTACCTATTACCACCAATCGGATGGAATACAGGGAGAAACTTTTAAAATAAATGCATGTTACAAATCGGCAGATGGTGAAATGTTTTTTGGAGGCGATAATGGATTTACACGGTTCTATCCAAGAGAGATCACTTTAAATCCCATTCCTCCGAAAATTGGATTGACCTATTTAAGGATCTTCAATCAGATTGTAAATATTGGTGATACGATCAGTAAGGGAAATATCATGTTGAAGTCGCTGAATGAAACAGACAATATTATATTGCCGTTTAATAAAAATTCATTTAGCATCGGAGTTGGAGTTCATCATTTTCAATATCCCGACGGAAACATGATCAGATATAAACTGGAGGGAATCAATGATCGATGGATTACTCTGTCAGCCTCTAATTCGTATATTTATTTTTCGAAGATACCCGATGGGAAATACACCTTACACATCAGTGGGTTAAGTACTGATCATATTGAGGCCTCTGTGGAGCGAATCCTTATGATCCGTATTTTACCTCCCTGGTACAAAACATGGTATATGACCACCCTATTCCTTCTAATGATCATTGGGATGATGGGGGGAGTTATTTATACGGTTGTCAGGCGGCAACGAATTTCATTTGGGAAACAGATTGATGCCATCATATTTGAGAATAATGAGAACAAGATGAAATTTCTTACCAATATTGCCCATGAATTGCGGACCCCACTTAGCTTAGTGGTGGCGCCTATTGAGGATATGATGAAAAATTATACCAATATTGAGCCTCAATGGAAGGATCACCTGAACCTGATACAGCGAAATTCAAACTACCTGCTCACCTTAATTAATCAGGTGATTGATTTCCGAAAGTTAAATGCAGGGAAATTGCAACTGAATCTTCAAACGGTTGATATGGTTTCATTGGTGAAAGATGTGGCCGCTAATTTTAAAGGAATGGAAAGCAGGCGCAAAATTAATTTGAAGCTTCAAGTACCTGAGCATCCCATGCCGGTCAGAATTGATGGTCAGAAAATTCAGGAAGTTTTGTATAATTTATTGTCGAATGCCTTTAAACATACAGGGGAGCATCATTCCGTTGTGGTTTCACTTGAATCTGTTTCCCTGAATGGAAATAATCAAGGTGAGCCAAAGAACCAAATCAGAATGAGTGTTTTTAATGAAGGGAAAGATATCAGTGATTCGGATAAAATTAAAATCTTTGAGCGCTTTTATAAAGTAAGTGAAAAAATTGAAGGTACAGGCATTGGACTTTCGTATTCAAAATCGCTGATCGAAATGCACCGGGGAACCATCACCGTTGAGACGGTCAAGGGGTTAGGAGTAGCCTTCCATGTTGTGTTACCGGTCAATGAAATTGAAGTGAATGAACCAATAAGGGCGGTAGAAATTGAAAAGCCTGATTTTTTACTCAACAAGAACGGTTATAACAGTGAACGGGTAAAGGAGGCTGAAAATAAAGTGAAAGGTCTGACGATCGTTTTAGTGGAGGACAATACTGATTTGCGAACTTATTTGAAAGATGCCTTGTCAGCCACCTACAACTGCCAGGTAGCCTGCGATGGAAGGGAAGGATATGAACTGATTACCAGAATAATTCCGGATGTTGTGATTTCAGATGTGATTATGCCCAAGATGGACGGCTATGAACTGTGTGTGAAATTAAAGGAAAACAGTAAGACCTGTCAAATTCCGATCCTGCTTTTAACGGCTAACAATGCTTCTGAGCATATCGTTTCCGGATATGCCAAAGGGGCCGATGCGTATATTACCAAACCCTTCGACCTGTCGGTTGTCAAAGCACAGATATCGCGACTGATCAAGAATCGTGAATTAATCAAGGAGAAATACAGGACTCATAATTTCATGGTGGAAGTATCGACGACCAATCTATCCAGAGATGATGAATTCATTGTTGAGTTGCGCAAATTACTGGAGAATAATCTTTCGGAATCCGATTTCAATGTAAAGAAGCTTTCATCTGATTTAAATATCAGTACCACTCATTTGTATAGGAAACTGAAAACCCTTACAGGACTATCACCGGTAGAGTTTATTCGGACTTTCAAATTGCAAAAGGCCTGTGAATTATTATCCAATTCAAATCTTTCGATCAAAGAAATAGGATTTAGTTTAGGATTTAATAACATGAGCTATTTTGTGAAGTGTTTCAGAGAGCAATTTAACGTCACTCCATCCTCTTTTAGGCAGGGTGGAATGCCTGAAACGAGTATAAAAGATAACACAAATCAACCAGGTATAGCATAAATTGACCCAATTAAAAAGCTAAATGGCTTAATATTAATAAATCACAAAAAACATTAAAAATAACACTATTGATGGCTTTTGAAATTTGATACATTTGTACCGTTTATAAATCTGCTTCAATTGTGTTTTCAATATTTATGAATTTAAAAGATGACAAAGAATAAACAACTAACGTTAATCGCATTGTTGGTGTTAATATTTTTTGGTTGCAAAAAGGATGGTCTTAATAAGTATGATCGTCCCACATGGCTAGCCGGAAAACTATATACACAGATAAAATCTAAGCCGGAACTTAAGACGTTCGCTGAACTGGTAAAAATAGCGGGTTACGATACCATTATTGATGTATCGGGAAGCTATACTGTTTTTGCTCCTTCGGATGACGCATTCATCAAGTATTTTGCGGAGAACCCGAACTACAAAACGGTGGCTGATATGCCGGTATCGGAAGTGGTAAAACTGGTAAAATACCACCTGGTTCAAAACGCGTGGAGTAAAAAACAACTCACCCAGCTCGATATTTATGGGTGGATTGACACCCTGGATTTGAAAAACAATGAACCCAAAGGGTACAAACGGGAGACCTTGTTATTGGGTAAAAACCAGAAGTATGGGGTTGCATGGAGCAAGTATAAAAAATTCGGTTACCCTCTGATCAGGCGTACCAATATTGTTGATACTACTCAAACCAACTGGACACGTCGCGTATATACCGACTCGCGCAAGTTCGTGCCGATCTTCTTCAAGGGTTATTTTGATATTTATAAATTATCATACAATTCAGACTACGATTTTTATTTTGGCCGTCAGTTTGGAAGTGTTACTGATCTGTTTTACTCCGGCGCTTTAATCACCGGCGACGAATTGTTTGCTGAAAACGGATTTGTATATGTCATTGACCGGGTGGAAGAACCCCTTAAAAACGGAGTTGAATTTCTGACCGATAACAGCAAAGGGCTTTCTTATAAATCTTATTATAACATTGTCAATATGTTTTCTGAATTTTCAGAAAATATAGCGGCCACCAATGCTCAGCCGGGGCACGCTTTGGGGTTGCAAGTAGATACACTCTTCGATTTAACTTATCCGCAGTTGGTATTCAACATTAACAGCGAAAAAACAAATCCACCCAAAGGAACTTATGGTCTGCCGGCCAATACGACCATCCGCTATCATCATGGGATTGTTGCCCCTACCGATGATGCAATGAATCAGCTGATCAGCCAGTATATTGCAGGAGGAAATAATTGGGGAAGCCTGGAGGCTTGTCCTGAAAACATCAAACGTATTATTGCCAATTCAAGTTTGTCGATTAATCCGATTTACCCTACCGATTTTACTTTTCCAAAAGGATTTTTAAACGGGGAATCAGACATTATTCAAGTGGACCCAACAACTATAGTGCAGCAAGAATACGGCAGCAATTGTACTTTTATAGGAGTCAATAAACCCATCATTCCACGCGCCTTCAGTAGTATTACAGGTCCAGTCTATACCAGGAAAGGATTTCAAAAAGTAATGTATGCCATTGAAAAGTCGGGATTGTTATCAGCCTTGAAAAGGAGAGAAGCCAATTATTCGTTCTATGTTGAACCCGATGGATTGTCTTCAATTGACTCTTCATTTATTTATGATCCGGCGTTAGAGAAGTTTTATGTGGTCACTTTGGGTAAAAACCCGAAAAAGTCAGAACTTACTCTTACCGATTTACGTATTTTATTGCTCAACCATGTTGGAGTTGATCAGCCAAAAGGAATTGCCAAAAAAGAATTCATCAGAAACATGGCTGGTAATTATTTGATATTCGACAATGTCACCAAAGAAGTGATGGGAACAGCCCCTTCTGTCTACGGATACAAGGGCAGCAAACCAGTGCCGATTTTTCCCCGTCAAATAAGTACCAATGCAGATAACGGCACGACCTATGAAATTGACAATTGGCTTCAATTCTCTGCCTCGGATATTTTCACTACCATTTCAACCAAATATCTTAAGTTTCATGCTTTATTAAAAAGGGCTTTCTCTATTCCGAATAATCTATACCATTACAGTTTTTTATCTGACAACCAGAATTATACCGTATTTGCACCTACTGATGCAGCGCTAAATGCAATCGCTACCACTACCGCAGCCATGAGTATAAAACAACTTCAGGATTTTGTGCTGTTGCATTTTATTCAGGGCGCGATTATTTTTACGGATGGGAATCTAGCACAGGGTTATTACGAAACTGCTCGTGTTGATGAAAGTTCCACAAAATTTGTGACGTTCTATACCAAAATCAAAATTGAACCGGGTATTGACCAAATTACTATTCCGGCAAAGGATGGGACGCCCATAGTGGTGGTGAATGAAGAATCACCGAAGGCCAATCAGATTATGTCGAGAAATTTAAGTACAACAGGGACAGAAGCATATACCAATTGTATTAGTACAAGTGTTGTTCATGAGATCAATAATGTGCTGTTATATGACGTAGTGGATACTCAAAAGTAAATCAGCTAAATTGAATATTTTAAACCTAAGGTTTTTGAACAAAATGAAAAATATCAAAAAAACCATCATTCTGATCCTTGCACTTTGTAGTTTTTCAGGAGCTTTTTCACAGACGAAGACAATTATACGTGGAAAAGTGATCGATCAAAAGGATAAATCGGCAGTCATTGGTGCAACAGTCGTAGAGTCGGATAAGGAAAACCGGGTGGTAAACGGGACTGTGACCGACATTGACGGCAACTTTGTTTACCAAATGAAGAATCCGGTCAATTCCATGAAAGTGACTGTTATTGGCTACCAGACCAAAGTCTTTAAAGCCAATCCATTGAAAGCAGTGGTGATTGAACTAGTTTCATCGGATATTGAATTGGATCAGGTGGTCATTACCGGTAAAGTAAAATCGGATAACTCACTGACCAATATTGATGACCGCGATAGGGCTGGATCGAGTACCAAAGTGGATCTGATGGACATGAAAGATGGCGGTATTACTTCGGCCGCCGATGCCCTTCAGGGAAAAGTGGCAGGACTGGATATTATCAGCGCTTCGGGCGATCCCGGTTCTGGCTCACAAATAGTAATCAGGGGATTAAGTTCCATTGGAAACAACAAGCCCTTGATTGTCATTGATGGAATAACCCAGGACAATGTACCTTCCAGTTTTGACCTCAGTTCATCGGATGCTCAGGATATAGGGAACATGATTAATATCGCTCTTCAGGATATCAAATCCATTGAAGTTTTGAAAGATGCTGCTTCTACGGCTGTTTACGGTTCAAAAGGCGCTGACGGGGTGTTACTTATTGAAACCAACCGTGGTAAAATGGGAAAGGTTCAATTTGATTACACTTTTAAAACCAGTATCAATTTTCAGCCGAAATCCATTCCGATGCTCAATGGCGATGAATATGTGACTCTTCAGTTGGAAGAGTGGCACAATGCCAGGGGTGTATTCGATCTGCCAAGGGAAATTGCCTATGACAAGGATTTTCCTGATTTTTACAACTATTCGGCCAATTCGGATTGGTTGGGAGCTATCACCCGGAATGCTGTGACCAACGACCATTATTTTAAAGTCTCGGGTGGTGGGGAAAAAACAAGGTATTTCACTTCCTTCAGTTATGTGGACGAAGGGGGTACTACTATTAATACATCTAATAAAACTTTCTCAACACGTGTGAACCTTGACTATTTTCTTTCCAAAAAACTAACCTTTACTGTACAATTTAATTACTATAACGCCAAGAGAGAAGGAAATATGGAAATAAATAACAGAAATATCCGTCAAATGGCCTATATGAAAGCTCCCAACATGAGTATCATGGAACACGATGCGAATGGGAACCTGACGGGAGAATATTTTACCCGCAATTTCGACAAGACCGGCAATTACCAGGGTGATGGAATCAGTTTCTACAATCCGGTTGCTGTCGCCAATCTTGGAAAAAGTGATGAAGCCGTGAACTCTCTCGAAAATTCATTCAAGTTAAAATACACACTGAAGGATTGGTTGATATTTAAGGAAACCGCTTCATTCCAGTATTCAGGATCAAAAGCAAACAAATTTCTTCCTTACAGCGCTATAGGTTCAAATTGGTATGATCCGTCGGTCAATAAAGCAGAAGAAGGGAACAGCCTTTTTTCCTCCTTTAAAACTGAAAGCCAGTTGGTGTTTTATGCTCCGTTTAAAACCAAGGACCATGAATTGACCGGCGCAACTTCGTGGTCGACCAATCAATCGACCAACGATTGGGTGGATATGCAAAGTAACCGTAATCCGAGTATCAAAATACAAGATCCTGCCATTGGGGCACAGATTAACTGGATGGGTTCAACCCTGGTTGAAAAAAGTGATGTAGGGGCCTTGTTAAATCTAAACTATAAATATAAGGACCGTTACATGGTGCAAGCTACTGCAAGGGCGGATGGAAACTCTTCGTTTGGTTCAACCAACCGATGGGGCTTGTTCAAAGGGGTCGGGGTGGCCTGGCGTTTCTCCTCAGAAAAATTCTTTGAAAACAGTAAGAATTGGCTGAGTGAATCAAAATTACGCCTCAGTTGGGGTACCTCCGGTCGTGCACCGGGAGATGATCCTCAATACCCACGCTTTGCCAGCTATCAAACAACCAACCCAGGTAGTTACATCCAAAATGCGGCTGTGGTGCCTACCAGTATTCAATTGGATAACCTGAAATGGGAAAACATCATGTCGACTGATGTTGGTCTTGAATTAAATTTATTAAAAGACCGGCTCTACATTGAAGGGGATATTTATAATAAGCTGACTTCTGATTTACTCTTTAAAAATTATAATATACCGCTTTCTTCAGGTTTCTCTCAGTTGGTTTACATGAACGGTGGTGAGTTGTCGAATAAGGGATGGGAATTTATGATGAATGGCAAAATTATCCGCAAAAAAGACGTTGTACTATCGGTTGATTTTAACATTTCACAAAATGTGAACGCTTTCACAAAACTTCCTCAGAATTTCAACAACGAGAAAGATCGTACAATTGGCAATGGAGTCTTTCCAAAACGCATCGTTGAAGGCGAACCCATTGGATCATTTTTTGGATTTCGATACAAAGGGGTGTATGCGTCCGATGCCGATGCCATTGCATTTGATGCTGCCGGCAATAAGCTGTATGATGGGGCCCATAATCCAATACCAATGACCTTTAATGGTGTTTATACTTTTAAAGGAGGAGATTCCAAATATGAAGATATTAACCATGATGGTAAGATTGATTTGAACGATGTGGTGTATATTGGCGATTCGAATCCTAGTTTTATCGGAGGATTTGGAACTTCATTGAGGTATAAACAATTTGATATTTCTTTTCAGCTCCATTACAGGGTTGGTTTTGACATCATCAACTCCACTGCCCTTAGCACCGAAGGAATGAATGACCGGAATAACCAAAGTAAAGCAGTGCTTAACCGCTGGAGGGTTCAGGGACAGAATGAAACAGGAATGCTGCCAAGAGCCTATATGGACAATCCTGCCAATAATCTGGGATCAGACCGTTATGTGGAGAGAGGTGATTTTTTACGTTTGAACAACGTCAATTTGAAATATCAGTTAAGCCCTGCGATGTGCACTAAATTGAATTTGCAAAGTGCAAGCCTAACCCTCAGCGCCCGTAAGTTGTATACTTTCACCAACTATTCGGGTCAGGACCCGGAGATAAGTGCAGATGCAAGTGACCCGTTCTGGATTGGTGAAGACAAGGCCAATACCCCCCCACCAAAGATGGTAACTGTTAGTTTTTCTGTAGGATTTTAATTTGAGCGACTATGAAAAAGATATTTAATATACGAGTGATACTTTTATTTCTGGCCTTGACCATGCAAATCTCCTGTTCAAAATATTTGGAGTTGATTCCTCCCAATGGATTGATTCGTGAAGAGTTTTGGAAAACAAAGGAAGATGTGGATGCCGTTTTAATGGGTGCTTACCAATCGTTCGCATCAATGGACGGACTTTTGTTTACCTATGGAGAAGCCCGTGGTGACATGGTTAAAGCAGATCCAAGCTTTCAGTGGGGTAATGAATATAAATTGATGCAAAGCAATATTTTCCCTGACAATGGACTTTGCAGCTGGGAACGGTTTTATAAGGTGATTAATTACTGCAACGAAGTCATTCAAAATGCGCCGGAAGTAAAGAATATCGACGATACATTTACTGATTTTCAGTTAAAGGGTTATATGGCCGAGGCCTATTACCTGCGGAGTCTTAGTTATTTTTACCTGGTAAGAATTTTCAAAGACGTTCCACTTATACTAACGCCTTCGGAAAATGATGGAGCTAATTTTTATCCGCCTCAGACCAAAGGAGAGGACGTGTTGGCTGCCATGATGAAGGACCTGGATGCATGTCGTCCATTTGCCACTGACGGCTATAAAACCTTGCAAGAGATAAAAGGACGCGCCACCAAAGCCTCCATTGATGCCTTGCAGGCAGACATTTCACTGTGGAATTTCGATTATGAAGGTTGTATCCGATACGCAGACAAGATACTTCCGCCTTTGAATAAGCTATTTGCACTGCTGCCCAGTGACCGTCTGTTTGAAATATACTATCCCGGAAATTCGCTTGAAGGTATCTTTGAATTCCAGTTTGATAACAAGTACAACCAATTGAATAGTACGTATGGTATGACAAGTCGTTATGCCTATCAATACCTTCCAAGTCAACGTGCTGTGGAGCTGTTGTCCTTTAAATTAGGTGTTGAAAAGAAAAGGGGTGAAAATGTATCGATTGCGATGGTAAGCGTAGACAATTACGTCATCTGGAAATATGCCGGAATGGTTCCGGATGGGAAGACAGAACGTTCAGGTATCTTTACAAACAGTTGTAACTGGATTGTTTACCGGTTGGCTGATATTTACCTGATGAAGGCAGAAGCTTTGTCTCAGTTAAGTCGGTTTGATGAAGCGGGTATAATTTTGAATCAAATCAGAGATCGCGCTGAAGTGGCTCCTTTGTCTGTTGGTAAATCTGTAACTGCCTATGAAGATGCCATTTTGGACGAACGTGCAATTGAATTGTCTTTCGAAGGAAAACGTTGGTTTGATTTACTTCGTATGGGACGGCGGAATAATTACAGCCGAAAAACTAAATTGGTTGAGATTCTAATTACAAATGTCATATCTACTCAGAAACGTATCTTGTCGGCCAAGCTAACCAATCCGCTTGGTTGGTATCTTCCGGTTGCCAAAGATGAATTAGAGCGTAATTTAAACCTGGTTCAAAATCCTTATTATAATTATTAACCAATGAAAAGAATTTATATTATATTCAGCCTGCTGGTTTTACTGTCAACACAATATTCCTGCCAGAAACCTCAAGTTCCTGAGGCGGGTTTTAAAGACCAGTTTAAATATTCAATCGATGATTACCTTGTTTCACACGAGGCAGAATATTCGAGTTTCCTAAAGATTCTTCAGGTAAGTGGTTTGGATAAAACGCTCAGCGGATACAATCCCGGAGGAGTAACAGGGGGCGTTAATTATACCTTGTTTCTTCCAGACAATAAGGCGGTGGATGACTTTATCAATTCCAGTAACGGCGAATATGCCAGCCTGGATGCTTTGTTGCAGGATTCAGCATTCTGTGTAGCGCTTGCCAAGTATCATATTTTAAATCAAGGAATGTTAACCATTGATTTTCCATTCGGTACCTTTAGTCAACCTACTCTGTCAAATGACTTACTGAATGTTAATTTTGACGTTCAGCCGGATACTACCTTTTACAAGATTAATAATGAGGCAAAGGTCATTAAGGCAAACATTGAAACTTCCAATGGATATATCCAGGTGATTGGTACTATGTTGAAGCCCATCACCTTGAACAGCTATGGCTGGTTAAAAAAGAATCCGGGATATACCATTTTCACTGCAGCCCTGGAGGCTACGGGAACTGATCTGATTATCAATGTAGACATGAAGCTAAAGGATCAGACACTTAAACCATTTACAATGCTGGTTGAACCTGATTCAGTGTATAATAAGGCTAACATTAACTCATTGGATGATTTGATCAAACTGATCAGTCCTACCCGTAGCGATTATACCATCCCTACCAATCCATTGAATGCTTTTGTCAACTATCATCTTCTGACAGGAAGTTACTTTCTATCAGATTTGGCAAAGGAAAACACCAACTTGAGTACGATGGCCGACATACCCATTAGGATTAACGGAACGGGACTTGATATGAAAATTAATGAATCTGCGGATTTAGTTTTTGTGGATAGAAAAGATACCACTCATTATGTGGGGATCTATTATGACCAAAGTAATATCAATACCCAAAGCGGACCTATACATTTTATCAATCAAATTTTAATGCCCTGGATACCTCCAAGAGCCGAGCAGAATTATGGATTTTATGAGGAACCATTGTTGTGGCAATATTCGTTATTGGGTGGAACTTTCAACATTAAAGACCAAACAACCTTGCCAGACGTGACCTTCTCAGGTGAACAACTCTCGTATGTGAAATCCATGACTTCAACGAATGGAGCATGGAGTGATGATTATATGTTAATAGTTGGTGACTTTACAGTTACCTATACGATTCCTAAAATTATTCAGGGTAAATACGATCTATATATAGTATGCGAAAACTATAATTCTCAGAATGCGGTGGTTGAAGTATATGTGGACGGTAAAAAAACGGGAGATCTTGTTGACATGACCAAAGGAACTAACGCTACCTGGCCGTGGGCGGAATTAAAAGTGGGAACAATTAACTTTACGAAATATGAGCGTCACGCAATTCAAGTCAGAGCCCTGATTCCCGGCATGTTTAAATGGGATTTAGTTAGATTCAAACCAATTTAAATTATTTAAAGATGAGATATATAGCCCACAGTCTACTGATAGCTATTGTTATTACAGTATTCGGGTGTACCGAAAAATGGGATAACAATTATAATACGCAACCTGCTACCATTAATACCAATGTATGGGATGCAATTAAAGCAGAGAGCGACTTATCAAGTTTTGTTACCTTAATGGTAACAAACCACTATGATACACTCTTCACCAAGGACGATACTTATACGCTGTTTGTACCCACCAACGATGCAATGGCTAAATTGGTGCAATCGCAGGTAAGTGATACCACCATATTGAATTATCATATTTCCCGACATTTCGTTCAACCTGTTGATATTCAGGGAAAGCGAAAATTACAAACATTGGCTGAAAAGTATTCGACCTTTGAGAGGATTGATGGAAAACCAACCTTTGATGGTATTGCAATGAGCTTTGAAAGTCCTTTATATAAAAATGGCAAATATTTTAAAATGGACCAGGTAGCGATACCAAGATTGAATCTTTACGAATATTTTGCCATCAATAATCCCTATTTGAAAACATATATTGATTCGAGAGACACTTCCGTTTTGGATAGGGTAAAAAGTCGTCCGATTGGCTTTGATGCAGCCGGTAATACCGTTTTTGATACCGTATCGATCAAGGCAAATTTGTTTGAACTGGCCTATTTCCCTGTTTCGAAGGAATTCCGTAAGTGGACCGCCACTATCGTCTATCCCAAATTGGCCACCTATAACATAGGATTAGACGCCATGGCACAGAAACTGGGCGGCACTTTCACCGATCACGCCAGTGTACCGTATCAATGGCAGAAAGAAATTTTGATTCCATATTTGCTTAAACATGGTACTTTTCTGAATATGTTGGAAAAATCCGAATTCAAAGTCGGAACGGGTATCAATAAAAGCCGGAGATTCAATATGGTGAATATTCAAGGTGACAGTATTCTCGTTAATTATACTCCAGGCGAACAATACCTGTGCAGCAACGGATATTATTACGACTATACCACTTTTGTAATTCCTGATTCATTGTTCTCAGGTGTTGGAAAATTTGAAGGCGAATCGTTGGCAAGAAAAGTTGGCAGCAAGTATGTATGGAGGGACAGTGTGAAAGTAACGTGTAATAGTCCAATACCATTTGATGTTGTCAACAGCTATATTGGCGCCAATGATTCAATATCCAATGATTCAATATGCACCGTAAAATTTCCAAAGGGATATACAGGAACATTTATACTTGATTTTAAAGCCAGAAACATGTTTCCGTCCAACTACCGGATGGTGGTTTACACTTTCATGGATATTGGAGGGCAGTGGAATATATACGTGAATGGTACATTGGTCAAGTATTTTGATTATTACGACTATGTAAAAACCCGTGGTATCATCAATAGTGTTGTACCGGGACTTAAATTTGCACCTTATGGCCGATACAACAAGTTTGACTGTAATGTGAATAACATTATCACCAGCTATGGCAAACCAAGCATACGCTTTGAATACGTGGGGCCGGGTCTTGCACCCGCTAACGGATTGGTGATAGATGTTATAAAATTTATACCAACCTCCAAATTATAAACAAGAATAAACCAGCTAACTAATTCAGATGATAATCTGGTCTCAATCTAAAAAATGAAAATTGATACAATGATTAATAACCCATTCACCTCTGCAATCTGGAAGAGAGCCGCGCTTATAGTTCCTGTGTTGCTTTTGAGTTTATTTTCATCCCAGGGGCAAAGCCAAACGGCCAAGGACTCCATAATTGTAAAAGGGGTAATTGTTTCAGAAACAAATACGCCCCTGTCAAATGTAAGCATCAGTATCGAAGGATCCTATCAGATGCCAGTAGTTACCAATGAAGCAGGAGAATTTAACATTAAGACGAGTCCGGGTAGTAACTGGTTGATGATTTCACCGGTCAGTGACTATAAAACCAAACGCGTATTTCTGGGTAACCGGAAAGAGTTAAAGGTTTATCTAACGCCCAATGATCTGATAGGAGGGGATGATCCGGTGACGATTCTTTCTCAATCGAGAATCAAAAGAAATATAGTGGGATCGTATTTTGATATGAAACTCACTGAAGTGAATAAAAGCACTGCCTTTTCAATTGATGAGTATCTTCAGGGAAAGATACCAGGGGTAAATGTGGTTCGTAGAGACGGTACCCCCGGATCAGGCGCCTATGTTTCATTGCGTGGAGTGAATTCAATCATGACCAATACCCAGCCTTTGTATATTATTGACGGAATTCCGATGGAAAATCCCGGCATACTGGGTTCCAACCTGGATGGCTATGCCTACGATCCGCTGTTATCTATTAATCCGCTTGATGTTTCGAAAATTACCGTTGTAAAAGATCCCACCGTTACTTCGACTTACGGATCAAAAGCATCAAATGGTGTAATATTTTTGGAAACCCTTGATCCGAGCGCCACTCAAACTTCTATTGATGTTGATTTGCGTACCGGTTATTCAATGGCGCCATCCAACCAAATACCGCAAATGGATGCCGGTCAGCACAAAACATTTGCCAATGAAGAATTGTTTTCATCAGGGCAGTTTGAAGAAGTCACCAGGTTACAATATCCCAACTTATTTTTGAAAAAGAATGATGTTCGTTTTATTGATTACCAGCACAATACCAACTGGCAGGACGAGATTTTTCAAAATTCGGCTTTTACCAACCTGAACCTTAAAGTAAAGGGAGGGGATGCCATTGCCCGTTATGGCCTTTCATTTGGTTATACATCGGCCAAGGGTATTATTAAAAACACCAGTTACGACAGTTATAACCTACGATTTGTAAGTCGTCTGAATATATTTACATGGTTGCGAATGAACGCCGGGGTTTCACTTAATTACAGTAATTCGAATTTGAAAGAATCGGCCAAAGTGAAACAGACCAGTCCAATCCTGGCAGCACTGGGCAAATCACCCATGCTAAATCCCTACCAATACGAACCTTTTCATATAATTCGTACAGAGCAAAGATTACCGCTCACCTCTTTGAGTGAGGTGGACGAATTGGGAGTGAGCAATCCGGTAGCGATCGTTGATAATTTTGAAGGGCGAAACAATAATCTTCACTTTCTGACCACCATGGGATTTGAGGGTAACATTACCAAAAATCTTTTAGTGAATTCCAACTTTGGCTTGACTTACAATGGAGTGAAAGAGCAGATATTTATGCCCAACCATGGAATGGCCCATTATTACAATGAAGAAGCATGGAATGTTTCAAAAGCTTCAATCAATTACCTGTTGTCTATTTATAACAACACCTATTTTACCTATAAAAGGACCTTCAATAAAGTACATAATATCTCATCAAGTACAGGTATGAACATGCAAACAAACGCCTACCAGTTTGACTGGGCTCTTACAATGAATGCGCATCAAAATGACCAGTACAAATCCCTTTCAGATGGAACCGATAACTTACGCCAAATTGGTGGACAAAACCGCACCTGGAACTGGGTTTCATTGTATGAAAATCTGAATTATAGTTTTAAGGACAAATATCTGGTTACAGCCAGTGTTTCACTTGACGGTTCTTCCAGGATAGGAGACCATGCGATCAATACCACCCAAATAGCAGGCAATCCATTCGGTTTGTTCTATGCAGGAGGCTTAGGCTGGCGCTTGTCAAGCGAACCCTTCCTGAAAAAGTTGAGCTGGTTAGATGAATTTAAATTAAGAGGCTCTTATGGTACTACAGGGAACGACGATATTGGTGAATCCAATGCCACAGATTATTATTCACCGGTTAAATATCGTGAAACAGTAGGACTTTATCCAGCTATTATATCCAACGATGCTTTGAGTTATGAGACTGTTACCCAGATGAATGCCGGCGTTGATCTTGCATTTTGGGGAAGCAGGGTCCGGGGTTCGGTTGATGTATTTCAATCGACTACTGATAATATGCTCATCTTAGCCCCTATGCCGCCATACATGGGATACAGTTTACGTCCGGAAAATGGGGGAAAGATGCAAAATACAGGGATAGAGGCCAGCGCCTTCCTGCGAATCATTGACGGGAAATCCTTTAAATGGGACGTGCAGGGTAATTATACAAAAATAAAGAATGAGATTCTTTCCGTAAAAGGGGATCAATTGGTTACACAGGTTGAAGGAGCTGAAATTGTAAACAAGGTGGGAGCGCCTGTCAATAGTTTCTACGGATATATTTTTCAAGGAGTCTACGCTACTACGGAGGAAGCAGTTGCAGCTAACCTGAGGAACGATAAATCTTTCAATTTTCAGGCCGGTGATGCCAAATTTGCTGATATATCCGGCCCTGCCGGAGTTCCTGACGGGATAATTGACAATTTCGACAAAACGAATATTGGTTCATCAATGCCTGAGTTCTATGGTGGTTTCCAGAATACATTTACATACAAAAAATGGTCATTAAATACACTTGTTAATTTTGTTTATGGCAACAAAGTATTTAATTACGTACGTTACCAGAACGAAAAAATGACGGGTCTTGAAAATCAAAGCACCGCAGTATTAAGCAGATGGGAATCTGAAGGTCAAGTGACCAATGTGCCACGTGCCATGTGGAACGATCCGATGGGAAACTCGGCATTTTCGACCCGTTGGATTGAAGATGGTTCTTATTTGAGGATTCAGAATATTACTTTGAGCTACAAGGTTCCGAATAAATTTCTTACCTTCAGAAATGCAGAGTTTTATGTTTCCGGCAACAATCTATTGACTATATCGAACTATTTAGGGTATGATCCTGAATTCTCTTATTCCTATAAACAAGCGGAACAAGGCATCGACTATGGCCAGACACCACAAGCCAGACAATTTATTATGGGTATTAAACTTGGATTATAAAAACTAACCAATGAAAATCATGCGTAAAAATCTGAGATATTCTGCTGTTATCATTTCAGTCTTGATAACACTGATGTTTCTACCTTCGTGTAAAGACTTTCTTAATCCACAACAGGATTTAAATATTACAAAGGATCAGTTGTTTGAAGATTGGTATGAATATCGTTCAGTAGAGATGGGCCTATACGGACTACAACAAAAGCTGGTTGAACAGTTGGTTGTATTGGGTGAATTGAGAGGTGATTTAATGACCATCACCCCCGATGCAAATGCTGACTTGATGGAGATCTATAATTTTAAGGTGTCCAAGACCAATAAATATGCAGATCCCACTAATTTTTACAAACTGATTTCAGCTTGTAATAGTTTTATCGGGGTACTGAAGGCCAAACATCCGGAGGTACTGGATAAAAACAGCGCCGTAACCAACTATGACAAGTTATATGGCGAAGCGCTCTGTATGCGTGCCTGGGCCTATTTCAATGCTGTAAGGATTTACGGAAAAGTTCCTGTTATCTATGAATCTCTTACCACAATTGACGAAGTGCAGAGATACGTGAATTCAAGCTCCACTTTCGTTGATACAGCCACTGTTTATGCAACCAATGGTTATAATAGTACTAAACATGATACCATCATTACCCTTACAAAGCAATTCTATAATATTGATCAGATCATCCAGATTTTCACCAAACAATTGGAATTGGAATTAAAAGCTGTTGGAGTAAACCATTATCAGGATAACAACGATCAATCATGGGAAGTGACTGTTTGGAACACCTTTGCATTGAACGCCTTACTGGGTCAAATGTACCTTACTTCGGGAGATTTAATTCAAGCTGCAAAATATCTGAATTTAATTGCAAATACTACCTCCGATACTTACCGTTATCAGCTTGCCGGAGGAGCCAATGGTTTTTCCAATGAATCGTGGCGCAACATCTTTACAACCATTGATATTAGAGAACATATCCTGACTTTGCCGTTCAATAAAGCCAATCAACAGCAAAATGGCTTTCAGCAGCTTTTTGAACCCTTTGGGTCCCGCAAAAACATGCTTAAACCTACCAAAGCGGCCATTGACAAGTGGGAAACTGTATGGAGGGCTTATAACCTAATCATCAATACAGCAAAACCTACACTCACGATCCTTGATAAAAAAGTCCCTGGATTTCCTTCTGATATTTATCGTGGTTTCGGAACATCTTACACCTATATTAAAGCTGGGGTGACTTTGACAATGGCAGATTTCTCATTTATGTATAATGAAAAAAAGACCGGGATGCTCAATTTTAAGATTGGAAAGGATGTTAGAAGCTATACTTCACTGATGGAAGATGTGGATACTATCATCTATAAATATTCGATCAATAAAACCCCTTACGATGAGGACGCCAACTTCATTGTGTATCGCGCCGGAGGTATTCAGCTTTACCTTGCCGAAATATATACTTGGTGGGCTTTTGATCAGAATGGTCTGATCAAACCATTCACCACCAATGCTGTAAATATTGTGAACAACGGTAGTAATTACAATCCTCAGACTGACAGGGCGCAACTTGGTATTCGTGGTCGTGTTGGATTTCTTAGTTACCCTGGACAAATAGGAATTAATGGAGGCATTCAAGTGGGAGATATCAATTATATACAAGATCCCTATACCAATGAAGTTACAAGCTTTACCAACCTTACAGGTAACCTGGCGGCCAAACAACTCTATCTTGAAGAACAAATTATGGACGAAAGAGCAAGGGAACTGGCTTTCGAAGGTGAAAGATTCTATGATTTGGAGCGTGTTGCCAACCGAAGGAATGATCCATCATTCCTTGCTAAAAGGGTTTCAGCCAAATATCCGTCAGCACAACGTCAAGCGATGTACAATCTTTTGATGGATAAAAATAACTGGACCATCAATGTATTTGATTAATACTAAACTAAAATAGCATAAGCCCAATTGGTAATCTGAGGTACAACTCAGGTTACCATTTTTTTTTTTTTCTGAGCGGGTGATCCCGAGTACTCGGGATCACCCGCTCAGGTCCCCCGCTCAGTCAATAAAGATTTGCACTAGCGGGTGTACTTGGGATGGCTCGTTTTAACTCAATTAAAAATTGCGTTTGATCCAAATTCCAAAAAATCGATCATACACTTGCCAGACATTCTTTTCCTGAGTCACCAAATCTTTATCTATTAAATATTTGAGAGCGGATTGAACCGAACTGGGAGTACGAAGTTTGTATTTTCGTATAAATTCACCTGAAGTAACTGCTGAAGCTTTTCCTTCGTTGGATATGGCTATCAAAATTTCTTTCTGTTTCTCCGGCAGACGGGATAATATCTCCTGATAAGTGAACTCCTGTGCTGAAATTAAGTTATATAAAGCATCTTCAAACATCGAAACAGTACAGTTTTCATTTTCTAAGGTCATGGAAAATAGTTCATTAAACATCATTTGCATGTACCAGGTATGACCATCAAATTTTTCATAAACCAGGTCTATTAGATCCGGTTCCACGTTTCTTGCGGTGGCTTCAAAATGCAAACTGACAAATTCTTTATACTTATTAATGGAGATACGATCCAAATGCATCATACTTACACTTTGATAAAAAGGTTTGGCCGGACTTAGAAACATATTAGTCATAACATGTTGCTGACTTCCTGCAAATATAAAATTGATATTGGTACATTGTTGTATTAATGTCCTTAATACTGCCTCTACATTCTTTTCTGAAAATTTTTCAATCTGCTGAAACTCATCGATCGCTACCAAACAGGGTTTATTGGCTTGTTCCAGATACCGGAATATCTCATCCAAAGTGGTGTTAGCTTCTTGTATATCTCCCAGACCTATCTCGAACGAAGGTTCACCCGTTAGGCTATCTAACCGAAACCCGGTACGCAGGGTAGTAATAACGGAGAAGAACTGATCCAAAAACCGCTTTCCTTTTGGTTTAAGTTGCTCAAAAATTTCTTTCCCAAGAGCAAATACAAACTCTCGCAGACTACTGCAGGAATAAATATCAACAAAAAAAGTAGTGTACCTCTCTTTTATTTCACGATCCTGATAGCAGTGTTTTATCAAACCTGTTTTCCCCATCCTGCGGGTAGATATAATGGCTACATTTCGACCATTTGACACAGCACGTATTAAATTTCTGCTCTCTTCTTCCCTGTCGCAAAAATAATAGGGGGATAAATAACCACTGATCAAAAATGGATTTTTCAAAAACATGGCATTATTGCTTTTATAATTATTACTTTTGTAATTATTGCAAATATAATAATTTGATTTGGAATAACAATTTAAACTGAACGATGCTATTGCAGATATTGAAGTTGCTGATTAGGAGGCTGAGCCGGTGAAACGGATTACTGAGCGGGTGATCCCGAGTACTCGGGATCACCCGCTCAGGGGCCAGCTTAATTATCTTCTATGCCGATCTTTGAACGTTTGCATCTTTGCATCTTTGCAAGTTTGCAAGTTTGCAAAGTTGCAAAGTTGCAAAGTTGCAAACTTGCGGAAATGAATTGTCTCTTCTCTCTGATCTGCCTTGATTTTAATTTGCTTTCTGTGTAAACTTATTTCAAGACAAGAGAATATTTACACAGCATCCTCAAGGAATTAATTAACTTTGTATTTGAAGTTGGACCAATACAGTATAAATGATGCAATCAGGATCTGTACATACTGCAATAAGGCTTTCAATCACCCTGTGTGGCGACAACCTGACTTGAAACTTTGAACTTGAAACTTTAACAACCTTTATATCATGAAAAACTATTTAAGAATACCTGTATTTCTTATTTTCGTATTCAATGTTTTCTTTCTTACGGCACAAAACCCTTTCACCAAAGGGGTGAACCTTACCGGCTGGTTTGGTGCCGATAATGCAAGGTCGGTTCCCTTCACCAATTTCACCAAAAAAGATTTGCAGAATATTAAAAGTCTGGGTTGCGATGTGATCCGTTTGCCTATCACCCTGCATTACATGACCAGTGGAGCACCCAATTATGTAATTGACCCCTTATTCTATACCTATCTCGACCAGGTTATTGACTGGACTGAAGAGCTGAAGTTAAACCTGATTATCGACAATCATACCATTGAAGTCGCTACTTCCAAATCAGTTGAAGCCCCACTGCTTAAGATATGGCCACAAATGGCCAGACATTACAAGAATCGGTCCATGTTGGTATTTTATGAAATTCTCAATGAACCCAATGGTTTACTGGATGCTTACTGGGCTGACATTCAGTCCAAAGTTGTCGACTCAATCCGGGCTTATGATACCAAACATACCATTGTTGTAACAGGTGCAGAGTGGGGCGGTATTTCAGGACTTACAAAGCTGAAGAAACTTGCTGATACAAATTTGATTTATTCATTTCACTTCTACGATCCCTTTTTATTTACTCACCAGGGTGCAAGCTGGGCAACACCTTCTATGATTGATCTGGCCAATGTTCCCTACCCTTATGATGCTGCACGTATGCCTGCCTGTCCGACATCGTTGAAAGGAACCTATGTAGAGAACAGCCTAAAGACAGCCTATAAAACCGATGGTACAGCAGCAAAAATAAAAAGCACCATTGATATTGCAGTAAAATATGCCACCACCAATGGGGTTAAGATATTTTGCGGCGAAATGGGCGTGTATAATATGAACAGCCAGGATAAGGATAGGGTTGAATGGTACAAAACAGTTCCAGCTTATCTGACTCAAAAAGCCATTCCATGGACCATGTGGGATTACAAGGGAGGTTTCGGATTGTTCATTAAAGGATCCAAGGAAGTTTTTGAATACGACATTAACAGGCCGATGGCCAAAGGAATGGGATTTGTTCTGCCTCCTGCCAAATAAAAGTTATTTAGAGTCGATAGGGTGGGTCAATAAAGTAAGAATGATTCAGTCACGACATTTACTAACTGCAATAAGGATTTCAATCACCCTGTGTGGCGATAGCCTGACTTGAAAATTGAGCACACTCTGAATAGTCTAATTCTGCCACAAAGACTCAAAGACTCATCCCGAGTCCTCGGGACACTAAGTGTATGTAGTTAGTAATAATTACTTTGTGTACCTTTGAGGCCTTGAGTCTTAGTGGCATTTCTTATTTTATTGATTTTTCGGACTGGACTCAAACTTATAAACTTTAAACTACCTTCATCTCATGAAAAACTATATAAGAATATCTGTACTTCTTATTTTCGTCTTCAATGTTTTCTTCCTTTCGGCACAAAACCCTTTCACCAAAGGGGTGAACCTTACGGGCTGGTTTGGAGCCAGCAGTGCCCGGTTAGTTCCCTTTACCAAGTTCACCAAGAAAGATTTGCAGAATATTAAAAGTCTGGGTTGCGATGTGATCCGTTTGCCTATCACCTTGCATTACATGACCAGTGGAGCTCCCAATTATGTAATTGATCCCTTATTTTATACCTATCTCGATCAGGTTATTGACTGGACTGAAGAGCTACAGTTAAACCTGATTATCGACAATCATACCATTGAAGGAGCGGATTCAAAAACAGTGGAAGCTCCGCTGGTTAAGATTTGGCCACAAATGGCCAGACATTACAAGAACCGGTCCATGTTGGTATTTTATGAAATTCTCAATGAACCCAATGGATTACTGGATGATTACTGGGCTGACATTCAAGCCAAAGTGGTCGATTCAATCAGGGCTTATGATATCAAACATACCATTGTTGTAACAGGTGCAGAGTGGGGTGGTATTTCAGGACTTACAAAGCTGAAGAAACTTGCTGATTCAAATTTGATATATTCATTTCACTTCTACGATCCCTTTTTATTTACTCACCAGGGAGCAACCTGGGTGACTCCTTCATTGATCGACCTGGCCAAAGTTCCATTTCCATACGATGCTGCGCGTATGCCTGTCTGTCCGCCATCTCTGAAAGGGGAATGGGCGGAAGGAAGCCTTAATATAGACTATAAAAATGATGGCACCTTAGCGAAACTGAAAAGTACCATAGATCTTGCCAAAAATTATGCCACCACCAATGGGGTTAAAATATTTTGCGGCGAATTTGGTGTTTACAATCTGAATAGTATCGATAAGGATCGGGTTGAATGGTATAAATCGGTTCCAGCTTATCTAACTCAAAAAACGATTCCCTGGACCATGTGGGATTACAAGGGAGGTTTCGGATTATTCATCAAAGGGTCGAACGAAGTTTTTGAATACGACATCAACAGGCCGTTAGCCGAAGGTTTAAAGTTTGTTCTGCCTCCCTTTAAGGAATATGTTTTTAGGGCCGACACGGTGCCATTTGACATTTATACTGACTACACCGGTGAAGGAATAATAGCGGGTATTCCCTCTCCCGGAACTGCTGATTTATTTTCAACCGACGGCTATGAAGGGAATTATGGCATCTATATGACGGATCTGGCTCAATATGGCAACCTTGATTTTGATTTTACATTCAATAAAGATTTGTCAAAACTGGTAACTGCAAATTATACGATCGACTTTTGGTGTAAAGCAGATTCTCCCGGTTCAAATGTAGTGCTCCGGTTTGTCGATACCAAAACCAGCGATCCGAAGGATCATCCCTGGAGAAAAGATTATACCCTTAATTCAACTGTTGTTCCCTTTGATAACCAATGGCATTTTGTGCAGATTTCACTCAAGAAGTTTGTTGATGCCGGTTCCTATGATGGCTCATGGTTTAATTCAACCAATTCGTTCGATTGGAAAGCAGTGGATCGGTTGATGATTGTTGCAGAAAATATGCCCCTTACCGGAAAGAAATTTTGGTTCGACAATATTAGGATCAACGGCACACCAATTACTTCCATCGAAGATAAGATGGTCAAAAATGAATTTACTGCAACGGTATTTCCCAATCCTGTGACCGAAAATACCATCTTTCAGTATAATCTTCCTGAATCGGGTCTTGTGAATGTGAGTATCTTCAATCTGTCAGGTCAAAAGTTAGCCACCCCAGTTGATAGCCGCCAAACTCAGGGAAGGCATGAAGTTCGCCTGACAACTGATAAATTAACCAATGGTGTCTATATTTGTAAAATCTCCTCCTCAGGGAAAACGGGGACGTTAAAACTGGTTGTGAAGAACTGAGAGAATCGTATTTTGTAAAGAAAACAATTAAAAAAATGAAAGAATATCTTGTAATTATAATCTTGTTACTTACCGTATTTGGCTGTTCAACAGATGAAAAAATACAGTGGGTCAGTTCTACCAATGATCAGCAATGGGTTACTCATACAGGTACAGACATTTCAAGAGGTATTTCGGATTCATCAGCCATCATTATCCAGACTGATAGCGCAAGGCAAATCATCGATGGATTTGGTGGATGCTTCAATGAATTGGGTTGGGACGCTCTTCAATCTCTAACTGCAGAAAACAGGCAGGAAGTTTCGAAAAACCTGTTTGATATGGACTCCGGGTGTAAGTTTACCATTTGCAGGATGCCCATTGGCGCCAATGATTATGCAGTGAACTGGTACAGCCACAATGAAACGGCAAACGATTATGAAATGAAGAATTTTAGTCTCGATCGTGATAAACAACGGTTGATTCCCTATATTAAAATGGCTCAGTCATTTAATCCCGAATTGAAGGTTTGGGCCTCACCCTGGTGTCCTCCCTCATGGATGAAAACCAACAATCATTATGCCTGTGCTTCCAATGCGCAATTCAATGACCTTCCGGCCGATCGACAAGGTCAGGAAATGAAAACTCAGTTCAGGATGGAACCTCAGGTGCTGACTGCTTATGCCCTCTATTTCGAAAAGTTTATCAAGGGTTATCAGATTGAAGGCATTAAAATTTCGGAAGTGCATGTCCAGAATGAATTGAATTCATGCCAGAGCTTTCCCTCATGCATTTGGACACCAAAAGATATGGCCACATTTATAGGTACTTACCTGGGACCAAAATTCACGACTGATTCCATCCAAACTCAGATATGGTTGGGAACCATTGAACGTCCACAAATTGAACGGGTCGATTCAATATTGCTGAATCCGGAGGCAGGGAAATACATTCAAGGCGTTGGTTTTCAGTGGGCTGGTAAAGGCGCTATTGCTGAAGTACACCGCAAATATCCGAAGTTGAAACTCATGCAAAGTGAAACTGAATGTGGCGACGGTTCGAATGACTGGGCCGCTGCTGAGCATACTTTTGATCTGATGAAACATTATTTTAAAAACGGTGCAAATGCCTATATGTATTGGAACATGGTACTGGATGAAACAGGTAAAAGTCAGTGGGGCTGGAAACAGAACTCAATGATCAGCATTGATAAAGCCTCAGGTAAAGTAATTTACAATCCTGAATATTACCTGATGAAGCACCTTAGCTATTTTGTAGCGCCGGGGTCAAAATACATTCCTGTCAGCAGTGATGAAAACTGCCTGGCATTCGTAAAAGACCAACAACTTGTTATATTGTATTACAATGCCGGCAATGCAACAAAAAAGACCTCCTTCACTGTTAAAGATAAAACCATCACCGTCAACCTGAACCCAAAGTCGTTTAATACGATCAAAGTGAAAATATAGTTATTGATTTAACTTCAATATAATTGTAAATCAGATTGATACTTTTATAAGACTGATTTAAATCATAAACAAGACATTAAGACTCCTGCTGTTTCGTCAATTCGCCATTTCGTCAATTATCTGTTTTCCCATTTTGACGAAATGACGAAATGAAATTTAGATTTCCAAGGGTTCCTTCAATGTGGAAAGGGTTCATTTTTGTATAGGCATTGATGCTATAAATAGGGTCTGCTGAAAAACTCAGTATCGACCACTTTTTAGGTTCATTTGGTTAGAATTGAATATTGCTCATTCTCATTGACTTGTTAAAACTGTCATTTGAAGTGAAAGGGAAATGAAATTCTCCGAAAGATGTTGGTTGTAGATTGCACCGCTGTAAGAAGCTGATTGTGATCATTTAATATTAAAAAAGGGTGCAACCGCAGAGGTGACCCCGAGTACTCGGGGTAAAAACATATAAGATCTCTGGTTGTACCCTAAAATGATTCAAGTGACATCTGCTTAGAATATTACAAGGGTACAACCTGCAACCAGCATGTGTGTGGCTGTTTTATTTTTGAATCTGCAAAAAATACCCAATTAATTGATTCTAAAAATAAACAAGTGTAAGGATTTTGAATCGTCAATTCATCCCGAGTACTCGGGAGCACTTGTTTTAATTTGCAGGTTGATATCTTCTTATAATACTGCACATTGTGAGTTTTTCAGCAGACCCTAAATACATTAATATAGAAAGTAAAGTTTCTTCAATATAATTGTAAATCAAATTAATACCTTTTAGTAATCTGATTTAAATCATAAGCAATCAAACCAATATTTCCTACATCGCACTAAACCGCCAAGACCGCCAAACCGCCAAGACCGCCACTTGTCATTTTAATGGTCCCATCACTCCTTCGGAAATTAAAAAGACAAGTGGCGGTCTTGGCGGTTTGGCGGTCTTGGCGGTAGTCTTAAACTTTGGTTGATTGAACCGTAACCTTTATGCTTTTCCTTAATTGTCGACTTAAAACGGACAAGATGTATAAACCATTGATATATGTTGGGATACAGATCGTTGCATTTTGCTCTGTCAGGCCTTGGGTGATGATCTCATCATTGTGTACCACTTTGCCCGAAAGATCGGTGAGAATTAACCGGACAGATTTTTCTGCCTGGTAACCTGTCAGTTTTAGATTGAACTTCCCTTGTGAAATTGGATTGGGATAAACATCCATGTTTTTATCCTTTTCAGGAGTTTCTGCATGAAAAGTAAAAGTCGGGTCATCGGGTTCCAATACAAAGAAGCCATTTCCACTTGTTCCAATGAAAACTCTACCGTAAACCTGACGGTCAGCAGACATGCAACGCGGATCACTGCCAATGGCAGGAGTTCCAAGGTTTACCCAGGTAGCGCCATTGTCGTCAGAGCGGAAGAGGCTTTTGT
>Ga0209123_1001050_pt1 | contig 29641 bp, 32 predicted proteins | sample BarGraIncu00431A_FD_184500 | JGI IMG/M metagenome (GOLD analysis project Ga0209123, IMG submission 184500) | Arctic peat soil microbial communities from Barrow, Alaska, USA - Barrow Graham LP Incubations 004-31A (SPAdes) (version 2) | ecosystem: Environmental > Terrestrial > Soil > Wetlands >... | reverse complement strand
GCGCTTCGCGCTCCATGCTGAGGTTGCCGTCGGGGTCGGCGGTGGTGGCGCGGATGATGCCGACCGAGATCGGAAACGCCTTGTAAAAAAGATACTCGCGGCCATCGATCTCCATCAAGCGCACCAGCTCCTCGGTGGTGCGGGCATTGATCTTGCCGCCGCCAAAGCGCGGATCGACAAAGGTGTCAAGCCCGACATGCGTCAGCGTGCCGGGCTTGCCTGCGGCAATGTCGCGAAACAAATGAGAAATCACGCCTTGGGGCAGGTTGTAGGCCTCAATGGCGTTGTCCACCGCCAGCTTCTGCAGCGCCGGCACCAGGCCCCAGTGCCCGCCCACCACGCGGCGCACCATGCCGGCATGTCCAAAGTGGTTAAGGCCGCGCGACTGGCCGTCGCCCTGACCGGCGGCATAGACCAGCGTCAGCTGGCCCGGCACACCGACACCTGTTTCACGCTGGTTGTCCAAAAAACGCGCCTCCAGCGCCACCGCAATTTCCTCGGCAAAACCGATGCCCACGAAGCCACTGGTGGCTACGGTGTCGCCGTCATGAATCAGCCGCACGGCCTCCTGCGCCGTCACCACTTTGTTGCGCCGCGTGCCCGGCCCCACGTGTTCGTCGAGATTGAAATTGGTATGCAAAATGTCTCCTCGTCTGTGGCGGACTCATGCTTGACCTTGCCCGACGCGCAGTAAAATTGGCGCATGTGTCAATTGCTTGGAATGAACAGCCACTTGCCCGCCAGTCTAACGCTGAGCTTCACCGGGTTTTCGCAGCGTGGCGGTTGTACCGCCCACCACGCCGATGGTTGGGGCATCGCCTTCTTTGAAAGCGATAACACCACACTAGGCAAGGGCGTGCGCCATTTCGTGGACAAGGAGGGTGCCGCGACCTCGCCGATTGCCAAAATGCTGCGCACTTATCCGATCAAGAGCCACAACGTCATCGCCCATGTGCGCAAGGCCACCGTGGGCGCCGTCACGCTGGAAAACTGCCACCCGTTTGTGCGCGAGTTGTGGGGCCGCTACTGGGTCTTTGCCCACAATGGCGATCTGAAAAACTATGCGCCAAGCCTGCACGGCAGTTTCCGGCCGGTGGGCAACACCGACAGTGAACTGGCGTTTTGCTGGTTGCTGCAGGAGCTGGACAAGTCGCACGCCGGCGTACCCAGTGTTGAAGAATTGAGCCGAACCCTGGCTGAGTTGGTGCCGCAGATTGCCAGGCACGGCACCTTCAATTTTCTGCTGAGCAACGGTCAGGCCTTGTGGGCGCATGCCAGCACCCAGCTGCATTACGTGCTGCGGCAGCACCCGTTCAGGCACGTGCATCTTAAAGACGACGATGTGAGTGTGGACCTGGCCAGCCTCAACAGCGCGCAGGATCGGCTGGCCATTGTGGTGACCGAGCCCTTGACAACGGATGAGGACTGGGTTGCCATGACGCCCGGCGAATTGCTGGTCTTCGTCGATGGGGCCATCGCCCAGTGCAGTCGTTCAAAATGCAGCCAGGCTTGTCAGCTCTTGGCGGCCTGCTCCAACGCATCCATGAACATGGCCGCCACGTCAAACCCGGTCTGGTCAAAGATTTCCTGAAAACAGGTCGGGCTGGTGACGTTGATCTCGGTCAGGCTGTCGCCAATCACGTCCAGTCCAATGAGCAGCAGGCCGCGGGCGGCCAGCACCGGGCCAATCGCCTGGGCGATCTCAAGGTCGCGCGCGCTCAAGGCTTGCGCCACGCCTTTGCCGCCAGCGGCCAGGTTGCCACGCACTTCCCCGCCTTGCGGGATACGCGCCAGACAGTAAGGCACCGGTTTGCCGCCAATGACGAGCACGCGCTTGTCGCCGGCCACGATCTCGGGCAGGAACTTCTGCACCATCAGGCTCTGCGCACCATGGCGGTTCAGGGTCTCGGTGATGGAGCCCAGGTTCAGGCCGTCCGGCCCGACGCGGAAAATGCCCATGCCGCCCATGCCGTCGAGCGGCTTGAGGATGATGTCGCCGTGCTCGGCATGGAAGCGCTTGATGTCGGCCTCGTCCCGCGTCACCAGCGTGGGGCCGATGAACTGCGGGAACTCCATGATGGCGAGCTTTTCCGGGTGGTCGCGCAACGCGCCCGGCTTGTTGAACACGCGGGCTCCTTCGCGCTCGGCCTGCGCCAGCAGGTGCGTGGCGTAGAAAAACTCGGAATCAAAGGGCGGGTCCTTGCGCATGAGGATGGCATCAAAATCCCTCAAAGCCACGGCGCGCGTCTGCCGAACCTCGAACCACGCATCCGGTTGCCCGGTGAGGGCGATATCCCGGACATGCGCCGTGACCAATCCCCCGCGCTGCCACATCACATCCTGCGGCTCGCAGGCGGCCACGCTGTGGCCGCGCTTTTGCGCCTCGCGCATCATGGCGAAGGTTGTGTCCTTGTAGATCTTGAAGGATTCGAGCGGATCGGTGATGAAAAGCAGGTTCATGAAAGACTACCAAAGTAACAGCAAACAATGACCATCCGGCGACGCCGATGATGTCAAGAAAAAAGTCAAATTTCGATCTTCGAGCCGAGTTCCACCACCGCGTTGTTGGGAAGTTTAAGGAAAGCCGCTGCACCGCTGGCATTGTGGTGCATCTGCGCAAACAGCCGCTCGCGCCACTGCGCCATGCCGCTGCCAATCGTCGGGACCACAATGTCGCGCGAGAGAAAATAGCTGGTGGTCATCGGGTCGATCTCGCACCCACGACCCTTGATGTGTTGCAGTGCCCAGGGAATGTTGGGATCATTTTTGAAGCCGTAATGAATCACCACCTGCCAGCAGTCGTGGCCCAGGGATTCAATTTCCAGCCGTTTGGCCAGGCCGACCCAGGGCACCTCGTGGTTAAGCACGGTGACAAACAGGTTGTTGGCGTGCAGCACCTTGTTGTGCTTGAGGTTGTGCAGCATGGCATTGGGTACCGTGCCAGGTTCTGCCGTGAGAAACACGGCCGTGCCTTCCACCCGCACCGGTGGACTCACAAACACCGCCTCCAGAAAGCTGTGCAGATCGATCGAGTCGGACCGCAGCTTGTCATTGAGCAGACGCCGACCGTCTTTCCAGGTCGTCATGAGCACATACAGCGCGATCGCCATGACCAGCGGGAACCAGCCCCCTTGCACGATTTTCAGTGAGTTGGAGGCAAAAAAGGCAAGGTCCACCGTGACAAAAAATCCGGTGGCCGCGATGCACAGTGGCAAGGGGTAGTTCCAGCCAAAACGCAATACAAAAAAAGTGAGCAGCGTGGTAATCACCATCACCAGGCTAACCGAAATGCCATAGGCCGCAGCCAATGCAGACGATGAGCCAAACAAGGTGACAGCGGCAACCACGCCCGCCAGCAAGAGCCAGTTCACTGTGGGGATGTAGATTTGTCCGGTCTCACGGATCGAAGTATGCAAAATCGACAGGCGCGGCAAGAATCCCAGTTGTATGGTCTGCTTGGTGGCGGAAAATGCGCCGGTAATCAAGGCCTGGGATGCGATCACGGTGGCCGCCGTGGCCAGCGCGACCATGGGAATCATCGCCCAGCCCGGCGTCATCAGGTAAAAAGGATTGACTACCGCGTTCGGGTTGGCCAGCACCAGCGCTCCCTGACCGAAATAGTTCAACAGCAGCGCTGGCATCACCAGGCCGAACCATGCAATCCGGATCGGGGTTTTGCCAAAGTGGCCCATGTCTGCATACAGGGCTTCGGCGCCGGTCACCGACAAAAAGACCGCGCCCAGCGTAATAAATGCCAGATGGTAGTGATTGCTTGCGAATTCAATCGCATACATGGGCAGCATGGCCTTGAGCACCATTGGGTTTTGCACGATCTGCATCACGCCGGTCGCAGCAATCGCGATGAACCAGATCACGGTAACGGGACCAAAAAACTTGCCAATATCGCCGGTGCCGCGCCGCTGCACCGCAAACAGCACCACCAGCACCACCAGTGAAATCGACACCACATAAGGCTTGGCGGCCGGCGTGACGATTTCCAGACCCTCGACTGCGGACAACACCGAAATGGCCGGCGTGATCACCCCATCACCGAAAAACAGGGCGACCCCAAATACCCCAATCATGAGCAGAACGCGGCGCAGCGCCGGGTGATCCTTGACCGATTGCGAAGCCAGTGCCAGCAAGGCCATCAAACCACCCTCGCCGACATTGTCGGCACGCATGATTAAAACCACGTACTTGAGCGTGACGATGATGGTCAAGGTCCAGAAAAAAAGTGAGAGCACGCCCAGAATGTTATTGGTCGTGATCGGAACGTGACCGCTGTTAAACACTTCTTTGAACGCATACAGCACACTGGTGCCGATGTCGCCGTAGACAACGCCGATGGCGCCCAGCGTCAGCGCCGAGAGGGATGATTTGGATATTGTCACTGGCTGCGCTTAGTCGTAGACCTCGGCCTCGGGGTCGGTGGCTTCGAGTTCGTAGCTGGCGGCCAGCATTGCCAGGCGACCGACCACGCCATACATGTAAAAGCGGTTCGGCGCACTGGCGCCAGGACGAACACCGGGCTGCGGCAAGTGGGTGCTGTGCTCAAACGCCAGGGGTACAAAGTCTGCTCCCGGTGCGCTTAAGTCTTCATCGATACCACGACCGGCATGGATGCGGTAAAAGCCGCCCACCACGTAACGATCCATCATGTAGACCACCGGTTCGGCGACCGCGTCATTCATGCGCTCCTTGGTCAGCACGCCTTCCTGGATCAGGATGTCGTGCGGCGCTTGCGCACTGCGCGTGCCGCTGGCCTGCTGTTGTGCAGTCAAACTCAGCGCGGGCAGTTCTTTGGCGTCGCGCACGGTCAGGATGCCCATGCCGTGGCTGCCGTTATCAGCCTTGATCACCACAAACGGCTTTTCCTTGATGCCGTATTCCTTGTACTTGCGGCGAATCTTGCCGAGCAGAACGTCGACTTGGGAGCTCAGGCATTCCATGCCAACCCCCTGGGCCAGGTTGACCTCGCCGCATTTTTCAAATAAGGGGTTGATCAGCCAGGGATCAATCCCCAACAACTTGCCCATGCGCTTGGCCACTTCTTCATAACACTTGAAATGGGTGCTTTTGCGCCGGGTGGTCCAGCCGGCATGCAAGGGCGGCAGTACATATTGCTCGTAAATCTCTTCCAGAATGCCGGGCACGCCCGCACTCAGGTCCGTGTTGAGCAAAATGGTGCACGGGTCAAAGTCTTTCACGCCCAGGCGACGCTTGCCACGGATGACGGGCTCCAGCGTGATGGATTCGCCGTCGGGCAAGGCTATGACCGTGGTCGTCTTGATGGCCGGGTCAATCGAGCCGATGCGCACGTTCAGGCCGGCCATGTGAAAAATACGCTGCAACTGCGCCAGACTGGCCAGGTAGCCGGTGTTCGTGGCGTGGTTCTCGGGGATCACCAGCAGGTTGCGGGCTTCCGGGCATATTTTCTCGATGGCGGCCATGGCAGCCTGCACCGCCAGTGGCAGCATCTCGGGCGTCAGGTGGTTCCAGCCGTTGGGGAACAAATTGGTGTCCACCGGCGCGAGCTTGAAGCCAGCATTGCGCACATCCACCGAGCTGTAGAACGGCGGCGTGTGCTCCATCCATTCCAGCCGGAACCAGCGCTCGATAGCGGGCATGGAGTCAAGCACGCGCTGCTCCAGTTCATTGATGGGGCCTGTGAGCGCGGTAACGAGATGTGGAACCATAGGGTCCTCAGTTGGTGCTTGGAGCGTGCAATTCTAGAGGCACGGTTTTTTTTACTTACCACCCTCGGCCAGCCAGTGCACCAGCGCCATGGCAGATTCGGGACTCAAGCGTTCGTGGGCGTCGATGTGACCAAACATTTCACCAGCGCGGTATTTGTCGACGAATTTCTGTTGCGCCGCCGAATCGCCCTTGTACTTGCTCAGCCTCTGTGCCAGGCGTTCCATACTGGGCGCCTCACCACGCAAATTGGGCCCGTGGCAGTTGTAGCAACCGTGGTCGACGGCAAGTTGGGCGCTGGCGTTCGCCGCCAACGGCCACGCCACGGCCAGTAGCAGGGCGCTGGCGCAAAATGTTCTGCTGTGCAAGGCGTGGCGCATGATTTGTCCTTTGAATTTGAAACCCGCGCAACTGCCTCCCGAAAGGGAATGCGCAGGCTAGTTTAAGCGCGTAATTCGCCGTCGCCCAGCACCACGTACTTGAGTGAGGTCAGGCCTTCAATGCCGACCGGGCCACGGGCGTGAAATTTATCGGTGCTGATGCCAATCTCGGCCCCCAGGCCGTATTCAAAGCCGTCGGCAAAGCGCGTGCTGGTGTTGACCATGACGCTGGCGGAGTCCACCTCGCGCAAAAACTGTTGTGCGTGCATGTGGTCGCGCGTCAGGATGGCATCGGTGTGATGGCTGGAATAGCGGTTGATGTGGGCAATGGCCTCGTCGACACCGGCCACCACCTTGACGCTGATGATCGGCGCCAGGTATTCCTCAAACCAGTCCGACTCTTGTGCCAATACCAGCACCGGCTTCAGTGTTGCTACTGAATTCATAGCTAGATGTTCAATATTCACGGGGGCTAGAGGCTTATTTTCCTCAAGGATAGCGAGCGCCTCGGGGTCGCAACGCATCTCCACCCCCTTGGCGGCGTAGACCCGGCCAATCAACGGTAAGAACTCAGCCGCCACAGAGCGCGCCACCAGCAGGCTCTCGGTCGCATTGCAAGGGCTGTATTTGCTGGTCTTGGCGTTGTCGGCCACCTTGACCGCCATGGCGATGTCGCACGGGTCGTCCACGTAGGTGTGGCAATTGCCATCCAGGTGCTTGATCACCGGCACTTTCGCGTCACGGCTGATGCGCTCGATCAGGCCCTTGCCGCCGCGCGGAATGATCACATCGACATACTGCGGCATGGTGATGAGCTGGCCCACCACGGCGCGGTCGGTGGTTTGCACCAGTTGCACGGCATCGGCTGGAAGGCCACTTTCGATGAGTGCCTGCTGCACCAGCCGGGCCAGCGCCTTGTTTGATTCAATCGCCTCGGAGCCGCCACGCAAGATGCAGGCGTTGCCGCTCTTGATGGACAGGCTGGCCGCCTCAATCGTCACATTGGGGCGGCTCTCAAAGATCATGCCAAACACACCAATCGGCACCCGCATCTGCCCGACGCGGATGCCGCTGGGCTGCTGCTTCATGCCAATGATCTCGCCAATCACATCGGCCATGCCTGCCAGTTGCTCGCAGCCCTGGGCGCAGGTCTCGATGACTTGAGGACTCAGTTTCAGCCGGTCCACCATGGGCGCGGCCAGCCCGGATTGAATAGCGCGCTCAATGTCCCTGGCGTTGTCGATTTGCAGCGCGTCCACATTGGCGCGCAGCAGCCCGGCGAGCTTGCGAAGCGCTGCATTTTTGGTCGCTGTTGGCGCCCGCGCCATCAGGGCTGAAGCCTGTTTTGCCTTGAGCCCAAGCGCGTTGGCGTAGTCGGTCGTGTTGAGTGGAATCATGTACTTTTTAACGGCTCAAATTCGGCTTTTAATCGGGCGAGCCATACAAACACAGGCGCGGGTCAAAAAGACGCCAACCGGCATCCCTCATGACCTATTGTTCGATCGGCGTGAGTCGCATGGGTGCATTTTGGCAGAGTTGCAAACCACTCTGTTCGAACCGGTCGGCCCGTGCCTTCACCGACACCCAGGCGATCCGGCGGATCCATCCATCAGGCGCGCACCGCCATGGGATGAAAGCCCCAGTCAGACGCTGCGCGCCCAAGGCCCCAGCGTTAATTTTTCCAACAAGTTGACTTGACGTTCGAATTTGGCCCAGCCGAGCAAAGACTGCTCGATGAGCCCGACTCGCACCCCGGCGGCGTACTGCGCGCGGGCCATGTCAAACGGCAGGCCCTGGAGAAGTGTCAGTGTGCGACCAAAACTGGCCGCTGTTTCGCCTGGCTTTGGAGGGCAGTTCATTGCCAGCCTCCTCACGGCATCATGGTGCCGAAAATCAGACTGCGCGCGTTGGCGCGGGACGCAGCGTCAAGCAGGCGCATACGACGCTCGAGGTCATACACGTCGGCCGATCGGGAAAGGTACGCATCGTCAAGGTCTTTTTGGCCCTTGATGATGGGAATAAGAGCTTTGATACGCTCTATCAGTTTGGACATGGTAAGTCCTCTTGAAGTCGACAGGCTCGTATTATAAGGGTTTACCCTTAGTTGCGCGACTGTCTGGGTTTTCAGGACGCTGTGCCCGACGCTTTAGCGCTTGCCCGGCACGCGGGCGCATTCGCGGCATAAATCAAACGCCAGTTGTTGCAGCGCAGCCCAGGGCTCCGTGGGCCAGTCGGGGGACTTGAGGCCTTTGACCACGCCGTCGACCTGATGCGCCGCCTGCAGCAAGACCGCCAGCACCGCATCACTCAGGCGCGGCAGCACGCGTTCAAACAAACGCTCGCGCGTGCCCCACACGCGCTGCTCGCGCAAGGCCATCGGCAGCGGACTGCCACGGTTCATGGCATCTTTGACGCGTTTCAAGGCGCGGATGTCCTCGGCCAAGGTGTAATGCACCAGCACCGCCGCCTCACCCTCGGCCTGCAAGCCGTCCAGCATGCGCTGCACGCGAATGATCTGGCCCGCCAACACGGCGTCCGACAGCTTGAACACGTCGTAACGCGCCACGTTGAGCACGGCGCTCTCAATCTGGTCAAACGTCAGCTCGCCGGGCGGATACAAGAGGGCAAGTTTCTGGATTTCCTGATGCGCCGCCAGCAAATTGCCTTCCACCCGGTCGGCAAAGAACTGCAAGCTGTGCTGACCTGCTTCACCGGAGGCCACACGCTGGCCTTGAACGGCCAGGCGCTGCGCAATCCACGCCGGCAAGGCATTTCGCTCAACCGGCTCCACCGCCATCGTGATGCCAAAACTCTCCAGCGCGCCAAACCAGGCGCTGCTTTTGCCCAGCTTGTCGAGCCGCGGCAGCATGACGAGGGTCAGGGTTGACTCGTTGCCGCGCGCTTGTTCGGCCAGTTGCTGCAGCGCCGCGCCGCCCTCCTTGCCGGGTTTGCCGGAGGGAATGCGCAACTCGACGATCTGCTTGTCAGCGAACAAGCTCAGGGAGCCACCCGCCGCCAGCACCTCGCTCCAGTCAAAGTGCGCCCCGGCCACCGTGTGCGAGCTGCGCTCGGTAAAGCCTTGGGTGCGGGCGAACGCGCGAAGGGTGTCAAGCGCCTCCTGGACCAGCAGCGGCTCGTCGCCATGCACGGTGTACAGGCTCTTCAGGCCTTTCTGCAGGTGGTTGGCGAGTTGACTAGGGGCTAGCTGCATGGCCTAGCGTCGCCAGGCGGCGCATCAACTGTTGCACGATGTCGGACTGCATATCCCGATACAGCAGAACTTCTTCGGCTTCTTTGGCCAGCACGGCTGATTCACTGAAACTCATATCGCGCTGCTGCACCATTTCGGTCGGCGGCGTCAGCTCATCGCCTTCGCGGTTGCGAACTCGAAACTTCACCCGGATGCGCAGCTGAAACTCACGCACCTGGCCCGAACTGCTGACCCCGACCACCGTTTTTTCACGCTGCTCCTGCAGGATATCGAGTACCACCTGCGCCTGGCTGATCGGCTCATTGGGCGCCAGCACCCGCACCGAGCTGGCAAAAGAGCGGCGCAACTCGGTGGCCAGCGGGCCGCCCGGATTGGGCATGATCGCCAGGGTCTGAAAGGTGTAGGTTTGCGCACCGCGCAGCTTGAACCCGCAGCCTCCCAACAGCAGACTGGTCAGACCGGCCTGACCCAGCAGCGCGACAACAGAACGACGTTTCATAGGGATTGACTCAAACCACCAGATTCACCAGCCGCCCCGGCACCACGATGACCTTCTTGGGCGTCGCCCCGTTGGCCAGCTTGCGAAACACCTCGCTGTCGATGGCCGTCTGCTCGATCTCGGCTTTGGAGGCGCCCGCCGACACCACAATGGCACCTCTGAGCTTGCCGTTGATCTGCAACATCAGTTCAATCTCATCCTGCAGCAGCGCCGATTCGTCCACCTGGGGCCAGGGCGCATCCAGCAGGTCGCCCAAGGTGCCGGCATAGCCCAAACCCTGCCACAGGCTGTGCGCGATGTGCGGCGTGGCCGGGTACAGGCAGCGCAGCAGGATGCCAAAGCCCTCTATCAGCGCCACTTGCGCACCCGCAGAGTCGGTGGCTTTGAAGTTCTCCAGCGCATTGATCATCTTCATCGCACCGGAGACCACGGTGTTGTACTGCATGCGCTGGTAGTCGTAATCCACCTGTTTCAGCACGGTGTGAATTTCCAGCCGCAGGACTTTCGCTTCCTTGCTGAAATTTATATCATTCAGGGTTGTAGCCCCCGTCGCCACTTCGTCAGCAGCTACCATATCAGTAGCAGACAGTCTGGCGCCAAAGTTCCAGACCCGGCGCAGGAAGCGGTAGCTGCCTTCGACCGCCGCGTCGTTCCACTCCAGCGTGGCCTCAGGCGGCGCGGTGAACATGGTGTACAGGCGGGCGGTGTCAGCGCCATATTTTTCGATCAGGTCTTGCGGGTCCACGCCGTTGTTTTTCGACTTGGACATGGTGCCGATGCCCTCGTAGTCGATCAGCGTGCCAGCGGGCAAGTTGCCCACGGCGATTTTCAGCTTGGCAGCCACCACCTTGCCGGTCTCATCGGACACATTTTCAACATCGTTCGGCCAGAAATAGTCTTTGGCCCCGTTCTCACCTTTGCGTGAGTAAATATGGTTGAGCACCATGCCTTGCGTGAGCAGTTTGGTGAACGGTTCATCGACCTTGACCAGCCCCAGGTCGCGCATGACCTTGGTCCAGAAGCGCGCATACAGCAGATGCAGGATGGCGTGCTCAATGCCGCCAATGTATTGGTCCATCGGCATCCAGTAAGCAGCACCCTCGCCGACCATGGCCTGGTCGTTATGCGGGTCGCAGTAGCGCATGAAGTACCACGAACTATCCACAAAGGTGTCCATGGTGTCGGTTTCGCGCCGCGCCGCCACGCCACAAATCGGGCAGACCACGCCGGCATGGAAGCCTTCGTGCTTGTGCAAGGGGTTGCCCGAGCCATCGGGCACGCAGTCCTGCGGCAACACCACCGGCAGATCTTTTTCGGGTACTGGCACGGCGCCGTGTTCGGGGCAGTGAATGATGGGGATCGGCGTGCCCCAGTAGCGCTGGCGGCTCACACCCCAGTCGCGCAGGCGCCAGGTGGTTTTTTTCTCGCCCAGCCCCAGCGCCGCCAGCTTGTGCGCCACCGCATCGACCGCTTGCTTGAACGACATGCCGCTGAAACTGCCGGAGTTGATGGCCACGCCACGCTGCTTGTCGGCGTACCAGTCCTGCCAGCGTTCATAGTCAAAATTCTCGCCGTCCACCTGCACCACCTGCTTGATCGGCAGCTCATACTTTTTGGCAAAGGCGAAGTCACGCTCATCATGCGCGGGCACGCCCATGACAGCGCCGTCGCCATAACTCATCAACACGTAGTTGCCAACCCACACGGCCACTGGCAATTGGGTCAGCGGATGGGTGACGATCAGCCCGGTGTCCAGGCCTTTTTTCTCCTGCGTGGCGAGCTCGGCCTCGGTGGTGCCGCCGGTCTTGCATTCCTCGATGAAGGCGGCCAGCGCCGGGTTGTTCCGGGCGGCGTGCACCGCCAGCGGATGCTCGGGCGCCACGGCGCAAAACGTCACACCCTTGATGGTGTCGGGCCGAGTGGTGAAGACATACATGCGGCCGTCGTCAATCAGCGCGCCGGACGCGTCGCGGATGTCATGGGTGAAGGCAAAGCGCACGCCCTCACTCTTGCCAATCCAGTTTTCCTGCATCAGCTTGACGCGCTCGGGCCAACCCGGCAAACCGGTCTGCACCTGCCCCAGCAGCTCCTCGGCGTAATCGGTGATCTTGAGGTAGTAGCCCGGAATCTCGCGCTTTTCAACCGTCGCCCCGGTGCGCCAGCCCTTGCCGTCAATCACCTGCTCGTTGGCCAGCACGGTCTGGTCGACTGGGTCCCAGTTGACGACCTGGGTCTTGCGGTAGGCAATGCCTTTGTCCAGCATCTTCAAAAACAGCCACTGGTTCCATTTGTAATAACTGGGATCGCAGGTGGCGACCTCGCGGCTCCAGTCGATCGCCAGCCCCATGGCCTGCATCTGCTGTTTCATGTAAGCGATGTTCTCAAAGGTCCACTGGGCCGGTGGCACACCGTTTTTCAGCGCGGCGTTCTCGGCTGGCAGGCCAAAGGCGTCCCACCCCATGGGCATCAACACGTTGTAGCCGTTCATGCGCAGGTAGCGCGTGAGCATGTCGTTGATGGTGTAGTTGCGCACATGGCCCATGTGCAGCTTGCCACTGGGGTAGGGCAGCATGGAGCAGGCGTAAAACTTCTTTTTGGACGAGTCTTCGGTGACGCGGTAGGCATCCATCGCCGTCCAATGACTTTGGGCGGCTTGTTCGACGTCGAGAGGGGTGTATTTTTCTTGCATTTGATTTCACTCTGGCGACCACGGGATCGCAATCGATCGATTTTAGGGCGCCACTGGTGGCCTGGGATCGGTCACAAAACCAATCCGGTTCAATCCTGCTTTTTGGGCAGTTCCCATGACATCAACAATACGACCGTAGGGTACTGCGGTATCGGCACGCAGTTGCACTTCAAGGTCGGGATTGAGCCTGGCTGTTTGCGCCAGTCGGGTGGCCAACTCAGTCAGCGTCAGCGCTTGGTCATCCAAAAAGGTTTGCCCGGATTTATCCACCGCCACGGTCACGAACTTCGGTGCCGCGCCGACTGGGCTGGCTTCGGCTTTAGGCAGGTCCAGCTGGATGGAACTCGCCAGCAGCGGCGCGGTGATGATGAAAATCACCACCAGCACCAGCATCACGTCGACCAGCGGCGTCATGTTGATCTCGCTCATCGGCTTGGGGCCGGGTGTGCGCTCTAGACGACCAAACGACATATCCGCATCCAGGCCACGGCCTAAACCTGCCAAACCGGCTGGGTGCCCGCCAGTTCCCGCAGATCACGTGCAAAGCCTTCGAGTTCCGCCTCAATGCGCCCAATCACGCGGCCCAGCACGTTGTAACCCAGCACCGCCGGAATAGCCACCGCCAGGCCCGCGGCGGTCATGATCAGGGCTTCGCCGACGGGGCCAGAGATTTTGTCGATCGTCACCTGCCCGGCGTTTGCAATGCCAATGAGGGCGTGATAGATACCCCAGACCGTGCCCAGCAAGCCCACAAACGGCGCGGTGGCGCCCACCGTGGCGAGCAACACCTGACCATAATGAAGCTTGGTCAAGGCCGCGTGCAGCGCATCGCGCAGCACGCGGGTCAGTTGCTGGGACTTGTCCCCGGCGCCAGCCAGTGTCCCATTTGCTTCTAGTTTTGTAGCAACAACCAGAGGAATGACGAGGGCTTCACGGTCAAAAGCCTGCAACTTATGCAGCGCCTCTGCAACCGATATTGAGCTCCAGAAGGCGGCGACGCTGCGCACCACGTCACCACTGGCGCGGCGCAGCAACCACGCTTTCCACACAATGACAACCCAACTGCCCACCGACATGGCCAGCAACAGCAACGCCACACCCCGGGTGAGGGCGTCGCCCTGCCAAAACAACTGGGCCGCGTTCATTTCAGGTTCAGTACGTCAAACATGTCGTACAAACCCGCTTTTTGCTTGCTTAGAAACCGCAGCGCGCGCAAGCTGCCCTGCGCATAGGTGGCACGGCTGGACGATTTGTGGCTGATCTCAATACGTTCGCCAATACCGGCAAACAGCACCGTGTGGTCGCCCACAATGTCGCCGCCGCGAATGGTGGCAAAGCCAATCGAGGACGGATCACGTTCACCGGTGACGCCCTGGCGCGCATAGACGGCACACTCTTTGAGATCGCGCCCCAAGGCGCTGGCGATCACCTCGCCCATTTTGAGCGCCGTGCCGGACGGGGCATCGACCTTGTGGCGGTGATGCGCCTCAATGATTTCAATGTCATAGCCCGTGGCCAGCGCCTTGGCCGCCATTTCCAGCAGTTTGAGCGTGACGTTGACCCCCACGCTCATGTTGGGCGCCATCACAATGGCAATGTCACGCGCGGCCGCGGCGATCTCGGCCTTTTGCGGGTCGCTGAAGCCGGTGGTGCCAATCACCACGTTGATCCCCAACTCACGGCACATGCGCACATGGGTCAGCGTACCTTCAGGCCGGGTGAAATCAATCAGGGTCTGGGCCTCTTTGAGTCCGACGCCCAAATCAGCGGTGATCGCAACCCCGCTGGTCTGGCCCAAAAACGCCATCGCATCAGCACCCAGGGCGGGGCTGGCCGGCACGTCCAGCGCGCCGGTCAATTCACAGTCAGAGGCACTCTTGATAGCCTCGATCAGCATCTGGCCCATGCGGCCAGAGGCGCCCGCGATAGCCACACGGTGGGTCAGGTTTTGAGTCATGGTCGCGAACGCTGGAGAGGCTGGAAAGATTGGAAACGCTGGCTTAGCGGGCAACCGGCTCCAGCGGCGGGTAGCTCGCGGGCAGCGGTGGCAACGGCTTTGGCTCGACCGTTTTTGTCGGGCTCGGCGCCGCCGTCAAACTCTCTGGCGACATTTCCAGCACCGGCACTTTTCCGGTTTGCCGTCCTGAATCGAGCGAGGCCACGAACTCAGCCTCCGTCGGCAAGGCATCAGCCTCTATGCGCTCCAGCGCATCATCCTTGAAAAACACGGTGACTTTGCGCGCCTGTGGCTCCAGGCCCTGGCGTTTGAAAGTAAAGACATAGTCCCAACGGTCAGCGTGGAAAACGCTGGTCAACAAGGGCGTGCCCAGAATATCGCGGACCTGCGCACGGCTCATGCCCGGCGTGACCGCAGCGGCCTGCTCCTGGGACACAAAATTACCCTGAACGATGTCAATTTTGTAGGGTGTCACGATACTGGCGATGCTGGTGCTGGCGCCATTCAGACTGCCACAGGCCACCAGGCTGGCGCTGGCGGCAAAAATCAGGCTCAAACGGGTAGCAAGACGTTGAAGATCAGTCATGAGGTGGTGTGGGGTGTGGCGATATGATCAGGGCATTGTACCGGCTGTGCCTGCAGGATCGACCTGGCAGTTGGCAAGACTGAGACCCGCCATGACCAAGATCGAAGAACTCAAAAGTACCGGCCTGAAGGCCACGCTACCGCGGCTGAAAATACTGGAAATATTCCAGAAGGGCGGGCAACGGCACATGACGGCCGAGGACGTGTTTCGCGTCTTGCTGGAGGAGCGCTCGGATGTCGGTTTGGCCACGGTGTACCGTGTGTTGGCCCAGTTCGAGCAAGCCGACATCCTGATTCGGAGCCATTTTGAGAGCGGCCGCGCGGTCTATGAGCTCAACGAGGGGCAGCACCATGATCATTTGGTGTGCCTGGATTGCGGCAAAGTGGAAGAGTTTTATGACCCGGAAATCGAAAAACGCCAGCGCGCGGTCGCCAAGGCCAAAGGATTTGCCATTGCCGACCATGCCTTGAGTCTTTATGCCCATTGCACCCGGGAGCAGTGTCCCAATCGCCCCGCGTCGACCGACGCCCAGGATTAACCAACGACGACAGCGCCGCACCGGCCCATCATCGGACCCGCTTCATTCGCCCAGTTTCATGGCCTTGCGGTGACGCTCGACAAATTCCTGGTAAGTGTCGATGCCGCGCAATTGCAGGATGGTGTTGCGCACGGCAGCTTCTACCAGCACCGCAATATTGCGACCCGCCACCACCTGGATCACCACTTTGCGCACCGGCACATCAAGCACATCCTGTGTCAGCGGCTCATAGGGAATGCGCTCATAGTCGCGCTCCATCGTTTCCCGGCGCACCAGATGCACAATGAGCTTGAGCCGCATGCGCCGTCGCACTGCGGTTTCGCCAAAGATGCCCCGGATATCGAGCAGACCAATGCCCCGCACTTCCAGCAGGTTCATCAGCAACTCGGGGCAGCGGCCCTCAATCGTGTCCTGATTGATGCGGTACAGGTCGACCGCATCATCGGCCACCAGGCCATTGCCGCGCGAGATCAGCTCCAGGCCCAACTCACTTTTGCCGAGACCCGATTCCCCGGTGATCAGCACGCCCAAGCCCAGAATATCCATGAACACGCCGTGCATCGTGATGCGATCGGCAAAATATTTGGACAAGTAGGCGCGCAGCACATCAATCACAAGCGCCGATGAGCTCTCGGTGGCGAACATCGGAATCTGGGCCCGTTCACACATCGACAACAGGGCTTGCGGCGCGGCCTGCCCGTCGGCCAGAATCAGTACCGGCGGCTCCAGCGTGACAATACGGGAAATCCGGCGTGCGCAGTCGTCCGGCGTCGAATTGGTGAGATAGGCAATCTCACGCTGCCCCAGTATCTGGACGCGATAGGGATGAATGTAATTAAGATGCCCCACCAGATCAGCGCCGGAGCGCGCGGCACGCACCGCCACCTCGTCGAAGCGGCGCTCCGAGGCCCCCAGTCCCGCCAGCCACTCCCACTTCAGGGTGCCACGAAACTCCTCGAAAAGCACATCGGCGCTGACAACGTTAGGCTTCACACAGCATCCAGTGGATCAGGTCGAGGCCTTGGCCGGGGAATCAGGCCAACTGGGCCGATTGCCACTTCACGATCAGCTCGTGCAGATCCGCCGTGCTGGCACTGACGGCCATTTTTTCCCGCAACACCGCATCGCTGAGCATTTCGGCAATTTCCGAGAGGATTTCCAGATGCTTTTGCGTCGCCGACTCGGGCACCAGCAGAAAAATAAGCAACCTGACCGGCTGCTCGTCAGGCGCATCAAAGCCAATCGGGTGGGCCAATTGCAGCACGGCGGCCATGGGCGTCTTCAGGCCCTTGATGCGGCCATGCGGAATGGCAACGCCGTGTCCGAGCCCGGTGGATCCCAAGCGCTCACGGGAGAACAGGCTGTCGGTGACCAGTGAACGGCTGAGGCCATGCAGGTTTTCGAACAGCAAACCCGCTTCTTCGAAAGCTCTTTTTTTGCTGGTGGCATCAACCTGCACAAGCACCTGTGCAAGGGGGAGGATGGCTGCGAGTCGATTCATAATTTAGGGCGAATTATGCCCACATCCGGCTTGGGCCAAAAAAAACCGCCCGGCGGAGCAGGCGGCTGGGTCGGCTCTCAGGCCGGTGGCCTCACATCAGACGTTTCGGCGCTTCGTGATGGTGATCCTGCAAACGACCTTTGTGGCGGACGACCTGGCGATCGAGTTTATCCACCAGTTCATCCACGGCAGCGTACAAATCGGCATGTGAGCTCTCGGCAAACATGTCAGTCCCCTTGACATGAATATTGCACTCGGCGCGCTGCCTTAAATCTTTTTCGGTTTGCTTTTCCACGGTGAGCAGAACTTTGACATCGACCACCTGGTCAAAATGCCGCTTGATCCGGTCCAGCTTGCTGGTAACGTAACTGCGCAAGGCCGGTGTGACCTCGAGGTGATGACCGCTGATCGTCAAATTCATAAATAATCTCCTGTTACTCTCAGGGTTGAAACAGTTGCCGACGCCATGCAAACAACACAAAAAATCAAGGCAAAAATGGACGCCGACAGATTCACTATGCCCCCGCCTTAGCGGAAAAGCAAATCCTTTTTATTAACTTTTTTTGTATCAAGTCGCAAAAAATGATTTATGTCCCATTGAAATGAACCAGCAACGACACACGGCACTGGCGGACCTGGCACCATGAGCCGCGCCAGCAAAAACGCTACCGGCGATTCTTTTTTTGCCTGGGATGGCGATGTTCTGGTGATCAATATTCTGGGCAAGCCCAGCGCCAGCAAGGACGCCATCGGCAAACCCTTTGGCAAGCAACTCAAGGTCAGCGTCGCGGCGGCACCAGTGGCCGGCAGGGCCACAGATCACATGGTGCGCTTTCTGGCCACTCAGTTTGGAGTGGCCGCAGCCGACATTGAGGTGGTGTTTGGCCGCATGAATGTAAACAAGCAGGTGCGCATCAAAGCACCCAAAAGGCTGCCAGCTGTGTTTGCGCAGGGTTCCCTGCTAACGGACGATGATGAGGGAAAATAGTGGCAGATGGTTTTTGGGGCAAGGTCGGCAAGCGCTGACTGAGACCTCACCCGCGCGCTGGAACTTTGCCGATTAGCCTGACTCACACTTCGCAATGAATTGCCACAAATTTCCCCATCGCCTTATTTTTGCTATTTTATTTATAGCGTCTTGTATAATAACGACGGGGGCTAGAGGCCAAAACGCCCCTCAATCTGTGGTCAGCACCGAGCAGGTGCGGGCCGAGCTGATGGTGCAGGCCCCGGATGGCGTTGACACTGGAAAAACGGTCTGGCTGGGCCTGCAATTGACGCACCAGCCTGAGTGGCACACCTACTGGAAGAACCCAGGTGACTCTGGCTTGGCCACCACGCTGCAATGGACACTGCCCGCGGGCGTGACAGCGGGCGAGATCGCCTGGCCCTTGCCCAAAAAGATTCCGCTTGGCAACCTGACCAATTATGGCTTTGACGGCACGGTGCTGCTGCCGGTGCCGCTGACCATCACGCCTGCCTTCAAGCCGTCGCTACTCAACAGTGACCTTGAAATCAAGCTCAAGGCCAACTGGCTGGTCTGCCGGCTGGAATGCGTACCCCAGGACGGCGAATTTGTCCTGCATGTGCCGGTGCGCGGCTCCTCCGCGCTCAATAGCGCGGCTTTCGCCGCCAGCCTCAAGGCCCAGCCTGCCGCACTGGAAGGCGACAGCCGGGTGGCGGTGGATGGCAAGCAGCTCAAGCTAACCGTGGTCGGCTTGCCGTCGACGCTGCGTGGCAAACAACTGGAGTTCTTCCCGGAGACGCCCGAACTGATCGACCCTGCGGCGACCTGGTCGCAGCAATGGACAAAAAACGGGCAGAGCGATGTCTGGACCGCCAGCGTGCCTTTGTCAGGACTTCGCAGTGAAAGCCCGGCGCTGATACCCCTGGTGTTGGTGGCTGACGTCAACGGCCAGCGTCAGGGTTTTCGGGCCCAGGCCCAGGTGCTGGGCAATTGGCCGCCCGTAGCGGGTGTGGCCAGCAGCAGCCCGCCTGGCCCGCCTGAGCTGGCCCCGGCTCTGGCCAGCAACAGCGGCGCGACCACAGCCCCGACTGGCCCCCAGGTTTCGTTCGGCCTGTGGGCGGCGCTGCTGGGCGCGCTGCTGGGGGGCATGATCCTCAACCTGATGCCGTGTGTGTTCCCGGTGCTGGCGATCAAGGTGATGAGTTTTACCCGCCATGCCCATGACCGGCGTGGCCACCGCGTCAGCGGCCTGGCTTACAGCGCCGGTGTGGTGCTCTCGTTTCTTGCGCTGGGTGCGCTGCTGATCGGCTTGCGCAGCGCGGGCGAGCAGCTGGGCTGGGGCTTTCAGTTGCAGTCACCGGCGGTGGTGGCAGCGCTGGCGGTGTTGTTCACCGTGATGGGGCTGAACCTGGCGGGCCTGTTTGAGTTTGGCCGCTTTTTGCCCAACGCGGTGCTGACGCTGGAAACCAAAAACCCGGCGGTCAACGCCTTTTTGTCGGGCGTGCTCGCCGTGGCCATTGCTTCGCCCTGCACCGCGCCCTTCATGGGCGCCTCGCTCGGCTTGGCGCTGGGCCTGCCGCCGCTGCAAGCCTTGCTGATTTTCATGACGCTGGGCATCGGCATGGCGCTGCCGTATCTGGCCGCCAGCCTGACCCCGGCAGTGGCGCGCTGGCTGCCGCGCCCCGGCGCCTGGATGGACACGTTCCGCCGTGCCATGGCGTTCCCGATGTTTGCCACCGTGGTCTGGCTGGTGTGGGTGCTGGGTCAGCAAAGCGGTATTGACGGCGCTGCCGCTTTGCTGGCACTGCTGGTGGCTCTGAGCCTCGTGCTCTGGTCACTCACACTCAAGGGCCGCAGCCGGGTCGTAATAGCTACTATTTCAATAGCAACTCTCGCCCTGCTGACGGGGGCTATCGGCCAGAATGTCATAAAGATGGCAGGAGCCTCCCGCGTTGCCAGCAGCAGCCGCTGGCAACTCTGGGCACCCGGACGGGTGGAACAAGTGCTGACCACCGGGGCGCCGGTGTTTGTCGACTTCTCCGCCGCCTGGTGCGTCACCTGCCAGTACAACGAGAAAACGACGCTGGCCACCCCCGAGGTGCTGGCCGACTTTGCTGCCAACAAAGTCACCTTGTTGCGTGCCGACTGGACCCAGCGCGACCCCGCCATCAGCGCCGCGCTGGCGCAACTCGGCCGCAGCGGCGTGCCGGTGTATGTGCTGTACCAAAATGGCCGTGCGCCCGTGGTGCTGTCTGAAATTCTGAGTGTGCAAGAGGTCCGCTCGATGCTGGCCAACCTGAAAAATTCATGACGCCATGATGAGTCAAACCGAAACCATCCGCCAGATTTTGACGACTTGCCGCACCGTCGCGGTAGTGGGCCTGTCGCCCAAGCCAGAGCGCGCCAGTTTTGAGGTGGCGCGCTACATGCAGGCGCACGGCTGGCGCATCATTCCGGTCAACCCGGTCGCTGCGGCCAGCGGGGCGGCCATTTTGGGCGAACCGGTCTACGCCAGCTTGCAGGAAGCGGCGCAACACGCGTCCATTGATCTGGTCGACGTGTTTCGCAACAGTGCCGATGTGCCGCCGGTCGCGCAAGAGGCCATCGCCATTGGCGCGCGGGCTTTGTGGCTGCAATTGGGCATTGAAAACGCCCAGGCCGCCGCAGCCGCCCAGGCCGCGGGCTTGTGGGTGGTGCAGAACCAGTGCCTGAAGGTCGCACACGCCGCCAGCGCTTGAGAAGGCGCGCTGCCCGACGCCCCCGAGGCCGGATCAGCTAAGCAAATCTTAAGGTGGCAGGGTTATCGTTTGGACTCCTTACCCAAGAGAACGCAGCATGACAACAAGACACCACACCCCCCATCTGCTGGCCTGCCTGGCGCTGGCATTGCCCCTGGCCGCAGCCGCCAACCCGATTCTTGACGCCTACCGGGCACAAGCCAAACAGGAAAACGCGGCTTTCAAGGACTTCACCGTGGCCGCCGGTCAAAAGCTCTACAGCACCAAAGGCGCCGAGCTGTCGTGCGCCTCATGCCATACCGATTCGCCCAAAGCCGAGGGCAAGCACGTCAAGACCAACAAGGTGATTGCACCGATGGCACCGTCGGTCAACCCCAAGCGCTTCAGTGACGCCGCCAATGTCGAAAAATGGTTCAAGCGCAATTGCAACGACGTCTTGGGCCGCGCCTGCAGCACGCAAGAAAAAGGCGACTTCATGACCTATGTGCTGTCAGTCAAGTAAAGGGCACGCCATGAAACTCATCAAACCATTGCTGCTGGCCGTGCTGGCCGCCACCTCGCTCGGTGCCTATGCCAAGTACAACGGTGAAGACCGTGGCCACCCCACCCTGCCGTCACAGGTCAACGCCAAATGGCAGGCTGAATGCTCAGGCTGCCACATGGCTTTCCCGCCCGGCTTGCTGCCCGCAGCCTCCTGGAAAAAAGTCATGAGCGGCCTGGACAAGCACTTTGGCACTGATGCGTCGCTGTCGCCTGCTGACAGCGCCGAGATCACCGACTTTCTGGTCAAAAACCCGTCCAACCGCTGGACCTCCAACGCAGCACCCCTGCGCATCACCGATGCGCAATGGTTCAAGGCCAAACACATGAGCGGCGAAATCAACCCGGCGGTCTGGAAGCGTGAGTCGGTCAAAAGCCCCGCCAACTGTATGGCCTGCCATAGCGGTGCCGACAAGGGTGTGTTTGACGAACACGGCATCAAGATCCCGAAGTAATTCGGCAAGCGCCGGCCTTCGTCGAAGGCTGGCGCGCCTTTTCCTCCTCCCCGCCTCCGCCTGAAAGCCAGCCGCCATGCAACGCACCCTGATCTGGGACCTGCCGACCCGCCTGTTTCACTGGACCCTGGCGCTGAGCTTTGCCGGGGCCTGGCTCACCAGCGACGGTGATCAGTGGCGCGCCATCCACGTTTTTTTGGGCTACCTGATGCTCGCTCTGGTGGGCTTTCGGCTGCTGTGGGGCTTTGCAGGCTCGCACTTTTCGCGCTTTACCAGCTTCTGGTTCGGCCCGAACGAGGCCTTGATTTATCTGAAACAGGTCGCATCGGGCCGGGCCCAGCGCCACGTCGGGCACAACCCCACCGGCAGTCTGGCGATCTACCTGCTGCTGGCACTGGTGGTGGTGGTCGGGGTCACCGGCGTCCTGACCCTGGGTGGCGATGAACAACAAGGCATCACGGCTGGCTGGGCCACATTTGCCCAAATCCAGACCATCAAGAAGCTGCATGACCTGTGTGCCACGCTGATGCTGTTGGTGGTCATGGGGCACATCACCGGCGTGGTGGTGGAAAGCGTGCTGCACAAGGAAAATCTGGCGCGGTCCATGGTCACGGGCATCAAGCTGGCTGACGCCGACACGCCGGTGGCCAAGCGGCATACCGGGGTGGCGCTCCTGATGCTGGTGCTGATCACCGGGTTTGCGCTCTGGTGGTTTTATTACGCGATTGACCGACAGCTTGACAGCCAGCCAGGGCACGTCGAATCAGTCGCTGACAACAATGAGCCTCGTGTGAAATTTGTCGGTCGCCAGTTGCCCGACAACGCCCAGTGGCGCGACGAATGCGGCAGTTGCCACGCCGTGTTTTACCCGGGCCTGCTGCCCGCGCGCTCGTGGCAAAAAATCATGACCGAGCAAAGCCAGCACTTTGGCACCGACCTGGGGCTCGATGCCAGCACCGCCGCCGCGGTGCTGGCCTTCATGACGGCGAACTCGGCCGACCAGCACAGCACAGAAGCGGCGTTCAAGATCGAACAATCGATTCCCCGGGACGCCACCCCGCTGCGCATCACCGAGACGCCCTACTGGCTTCATAAACACCAGGAGATTGCCGCCGCCGACTGGGCCTCGCCGCTGGTGAAAAGCAAAAGCAACTGCGCCGCCTGCCATAGCGATGCCGATCAGGGTACTTTTGAAGACGCGGCCATGCAGATCCCCGGGCCGCCGCTGACCAAGCCCTGAGGGCTGTTGCACCCTGATCGGCCAGCGATCGGGGTCGGTCAAGTGCGCTGCTGTTAAGCTGCAAACCGTCTTCTCGTCCAAAATTCCGAACATGCCACCTTTCTCGATTCAAAACGGAAAACGGGTCGGCACCTTGCTGGTGGCGCTGCAATTGGGCCTGCTGCTCGTGCTGGCAGCGTTGGCGGCACCGAATGTGGTGCATGGCGCCATTCCCGCCAGAGCCTTCCTGCTGGCGGGGACCTCAGTCGCGCTCGCCGCATGGACGCTTCTTCACAACCGGCTGGGGAATTTCAACATCCACCCTACGCCCAAAGTTCACGGCGTATTGGTCACGACCGGGCCGTATCGGTGGATTCGCCACCCCATGTACACGTCCGTTCTATTGGGTGGCGCCGCGCTGGCGTGGTCATCCGGCCTTCTCATCGGCTGGGTCACGTGGTCAGCACTGGCCATTGTCCTGCTCAAGAAATCAACGCTCGAAGAGCGCTGGATGTGCGAGAAACACCCCGGCTATGCCGCTTACATGTTGGGGAGCAAACGCTTCTTGCCTTGGCTGTTTTAAACCCGGACGGACAATTTGGCTTGAACGCTTCGGCACTCAGCACGCCAGCTAAAGCGACGCGAGCGTTGTTTCGTCAGGCGCTCCACCAAAAAACCGCTCCAGCGCCTGACTGAAAACCGGCTCATTCGGGGCGACTTGGGCGAAAAGCGTCATGCATGACCTGAATTTGAGGTCATCGGGTGAGCCGAAAACATCGTGAATAGACTTGTCGCCGACCACCAGAACGAGCTTCGTGCACGCCTTCAGGCGCGGTCCAAGGACGGGGTGCTTCCAATAAGCAAGCGCCTCGTCCCTTGACTCGATGCCAAAGTGTTTGGCAATCGGACTTCGGCCAAGCGCCTTAAGCTGAGGAAAGATGAACCACATCCAGTGGCTTGTCTTTTCCCCAGCTGCAAGTTCTTCAGAAACCGACCGATAGACGCGGTCTTGCGCCTCTACAAACCGCTCCAGACCGTTGTGGGTCAAGTCGAATGGCATGACTGGTTACCTCCGAATAATGCGCACTGGCAAGCTCCGCTGCTGGCTCGACCGACTTCAAGGCCGGCGAAAAGTCACTTGCTGGGATGCCCAATATCTTGAGTTCAATTGATCAAGCCTGACCTCCCCGCCCGTGGATGGCGCGTGGACAAAACGGCCAGCGCCAACATAGATGCCAGCGTGGGTCACGACGTCGCGTTGGGCAAAGAGGACCAGGTCGCCCGAGCGAATGTTGTCGCTCAATACCGACTGACCCCAATGTTGCATCCTGGCGACGGTTCGAGGTGGCGCCAACCCCGCCCTCCTCTGGTAGATGTAGCCAATCAGTCCACTGCAGTCAAAACCCGAGTCTGGTGTGTTGCCACCATAGTGATACGGCGTACCGACAAGGCCGACAGCATAAATCGTGATGTCATCGGCTTGCCCTTGCGAGATTCGCGATGGCACTTCCAGGGTTTCATTGGAAACAAGGCCACGAGGGGCCGATGGCGAGGTAGCACAGCCCCCAAGGATTAGCAGGAGCGTCAAGAAAACAGCTAAGAGGCCGAGTCTGTTGAACATGTTCACGCCGGTTTATTGAATCCCGAAACAGATGAAGACGACACCAATCGAGTCAATTCCACTGGGTATAAAGCCATCCGCACAAGCCAGCACCCACAACCCAAAGCAACCACGTTTGCGACACAGCATACGGATACACCATCAAGACCACGCCGGTCCAGGTCAGTGCGGGCGACACTGTTTTCCGACCGCGCCTGAACGCCACGTAGCCCATGATGCCAAACAAAATGGCGCCGACAATGTACGAGGGACTGGGTAAAACCAGGCCGAGGGATTCGAGATTTTTGATTTCATCCATGCGACATCGTAAATCAGGCCCGCTGGCTACTTCCCCAACGCCCGCAGCGCCAGCCTGATGCCCTCGCTCACGCCCACGTCACTCGGCAGCGCCTTCAAGGCGGCGGCGGCTTCCTTGTCGCTGTAACCGAGCGCCAGCAGCGCCTGCAGAATGTCGGCCTGACTGTCATTGGCCACACTGGCGGCCACGCCGATATCGGGACCGAGTTTGCCTTTGAGCTCCAGCAGCAAGCGCTCGGCGGTTTTCTTGCCGATGCCGGGCACCTTGATCAGCCGCCCCCCTTCTTGCAGCGTGACCGCCTGCGCCAGCTCGGCCACACTCATGCCCGACAGCACTGACAAAGCCGTGCGCGGCCCGACGCCCGATATTTTGATCAGTTCGCGAAACGCCGCGCGCTCCTGGCTGGTGGCAAAGCCATACAGAATCTGCGCGTCTTCACGCACCACAAAATGCGTCAGCAGGCTCACCCGGGCGCCCAGCTCGGGCAGGTTGTAAAAAGTGCTCATCGGCACCAAAACCTCGTAGCCCACGCCATGACAGTCCACGATCACTTGCGGTGGATTTTTGTCGTCGAGCGTGCCGCTTAATTTGCCAATCATTTATTGCCTATCATGGGGGATGTTTCGGGACTCACGCAAAATTGTTCCAGCTAGGCGCGCCTTCGATGGCAGTACGCCTGGTACGGCGAGAAGGCGCAACGACGCTGGAGCGGTTTTGCGTGAGTCTCTTTTTCAGGAATTATCAACTTGATTCTCCGACACCTATTTTCTCCGCCGAATAACACCCGCTTAAGCCACCTGTGCGGCCCGATGGACGAGCATCTGCGCACGATCGAGGTCGCGCTGCAAGTCAAAATTGCCCACCGCCACGAGCAGTTCAAGGTCGACGGCACAAAGGCCAATGCCAAGCGCGGCATGGAAATGCTGCAAGCCCTGTACGAGATGGCAGCGCGTCCGATCGAGCCCGCCACCGTGCAACTCATGCTGGCGGGCGACGCCGACATGAATGACACTGACGGCCCGGGCCTGAAAACCAAGCGCAGCGACCTCAAGCCCCGCACCCTCAATCAAGCGCTCTACCTGGACCACATTGCCAGCCACGACATCACCTTTGGCATCGGCCCGGCCGGCACTGGCAAAACCTACCTGGCGGTGGCAATGGCCGTGGACGCCTTGGCGCGCAGCGCCGTGCAGCGCATCGTGCTGACGCGCCCAGCGGTGGAAGCGGGCGAGCGCCTGGGCTATTTGCCCGGTGACCTGGCGCAAAAAATCGACCCCTACCTGCGCCCCTTGTACGACGCGCTGTATGAGCTGATGGGTTTTGAGCAGGTGCAAAAAGCGTTTGAGCGCCAGACCATCGAGGTCGCGCCGCTGGCCTTCATGCGCGGGCGCACGCTCAACACCGCTTTTGTGATTCTGGACGAGGCGCAAAACACCACGCCCGAGCAAATGAAGATGTTTTTGACCCGCATCGGCTTTGGCTCCAAGGCGGTGGTGACCGGTGACGTGAGCCAGATCGACCTGCCCAAGACCCAGCTCAGCGGCCTGATTGATGCCGAGCGCGTCTTGAAGCGCGTGCCCGGTATTGCCATCTGCCGCCTGACCAGTGCGGATGTGGTGCGCCACCCGCTGGTGGCGCGCATTGTGGATGCCTACGATGCGCCCGGGCGCGCCAGCGCAGCGCAGCGACGCCAGGACGACGACCTCGACGATGAGGTGGCAGGACCAAAGCCGCGGGTGCGTGCGCGCAAAAAACCGGTCTGATCCGGCTAACTACTGAAACAATAGCTACTCACGCTTATTCCACGGGGGCTAGCGGCCTATTTCGCTTGTAAATTATGTTGAACCAACTGACTCTTTCGCTGCAATTTGGCAAACTTGAGAATGCCACCCTGCACCGCGGCGCCCTGCCCCGCCACAAGGTGGCGCGCTGGATTCGCCACGCGCTGCAGAGCGACGCCGAAATCACCGTGCGCATCGTCGATACCGAGGAAGGCCAGGCGCTGAACCGCGACTACCGGCACAAGGACTACGCCACCAATGTGCTGACTTTCGACTACACGCAGGAGCCCGTGGTAACGGCCGACCTGGTGCTGTGCGCACCGGTAGTGGCCAAAGAAGCCAAGGAACAAGGCAAGACGCTGGAAGAGCACTACGCCCACCTGCTGGTGCACGGCGCGTTGCACGCGCAGGGCTGGGACCACGAAGCAGAAGAGGACGCGCAGGTCATGGAGCTGCGCGAGAGCGAGATCATGGCCCGGCTGGGTTTTGAGAATCCTTACTGATACCGGCGCACCCCACCTTTCCCCAACCGCTCCTCTATGCACACCACTGCCCTTGTTCTTTTTTCTGGCGGTCAGGACTCCACCACCTGCCTGGCGCTGGCGCTCTCCAAGTACCAGCGGGTGGAGACCATCGCCTTTAATTACCGCCAGCGCCACCTGGTCGAGCTCGATGCGCGCCTGATCGTGCTGAACGAGATCCGCGCCAGATTCCCGCAGTGGGCAGCCAAACTGGGCGACGATCATCTGCTGGACCTGGCGGTGCTGGGCGAGGTCAGCGACACCTCGCTCACGCGCGACACGGCTTTCAAGATGGAACAAAGCGGCCTGCCCAACACCTTTGTGCCGGGGCGCAACCTGCTGTTTTTAACGCTCGCTGCGGCCGTGGCCTACCGGCGCGATCTGCAGGTGATGGTCACGGGGGTTTGTGAAACCGACTTTTCCGGCTACCCCGACTGCCGCGACGACACCATCAAGGCCATGCAACTGGCGCTCTCGCTCGGCATGGACAAACGCTTTCTGATTGAAACCCCGCTGATGTGGCTCGACAAAGCGACCACCTGGGCGCTGGCTTACGAGCTGGGCGAAAAGTCCGGTGTGGCCGGCGGTGGCCAGACCTTGGTGGACTTGATCATTGAACACACCCACACCTGCTACCTGGGTGACCGCCAGCACCGCCATGCCTGGGGTTACGGCTGTGGCGAGTGCCCGGCTTGCCTTTTGCGCGCGCGCGGTTATGAGCGTTATTCTGCTGCGCGAACGGCGGGCTGATCGGCACTCTGCGCTTTCAGCCGATACAGTGCCGGTGCGCCTTCCGGCAATTTTTCCAGCGTCCAATGCTGCTTGTGAAAGGCAGCCATGGTGGGGCGATGTGCTATTGAAATAATAGCACCTTGCGTAGACTGGACGAGGGCCAGGAGTCGTTTATATATTTTATTTTCAGAATCTTCGTCGAGCGCGCTGGTGGCCTCATCGGCAAACACCCATTTGGGTTTTTTCAACAGCACGCGGGCAATGGCCAGCCGCTGCTGCTCGCCACCGGACAGTTTTTGACTCCAGGCGTCGGCCTGATCCAGTTGCTCCGCCATTTGGGGCAACAAGGCTTCGTTCAGTGCCTGGCGCAATTCGGCATCGCTGTAGCGGGCCGGCGTTTCGGGATAGGCCAGCGCATCGCGCAGCGCTCCGTTGGGAAAATACGGCCGCTGCGCAATGAACATGGCCTGCGCCGGGCGGGTGACGGTACCGCTGGCAAACGGCCAGATGCCCGCAATAGTGCGAAACAAGGTTGACTTGCCGCTGCCAGACGGCCCCTGCAGCAGCACGCTGTCGCCCGACTCGGCGTGCAGCGCGGCCCCCGCCAGCAGCACGACACCATCAGGCAGGGCCACGGTCAGGTCATGCGCATCAAGCGCTACAGAGTTAGTAGCTAATAGCGCAGTATCGACGGGGGCTAGAGCCCTAAAAGACGCTTCAAAACTGGTCAGGCGGTCGGTTGTGGCGCGCCAGCTGGCCAGACTGCTGTAGCTGTCCACGAACCAGCTGAGCGAGCCCTGCACCTGGCCGAAGGCAGAGGAAATCTGCATCAATTCGCCCAGCTGGATGGCGCCGCTGAAAAAGCGCGGTGCCGCCACCACGAACGGGAATACCACCGCGGCCTGGCCGAAAAAACTGGTGAACCAGATCAGATTCTTCTGCGCCTTGATCAGTGCCAGGTAATTGCCCAGCACGCGCGAGAAGCGCAGGTCAAGCTGCACGCGTTCCACCGCTTCACCCCGGTCCAGTGCAATCGATTCGCTGTATTCGCGCAGGCGCACCATGTGGTGACGGAAATCGGCCTCGACCCGCTGCTGCTGAAAATTCAGCTTGATCTGGGGCCGCCCGATGTAGTGCGTCAGGATGCTGCCGGCCGCGCAGTACAGCACCGCCATCCAGACCATGAAGCCGGGAATGTTGTACTCGCCGCCGTTGAATGAAAACGCAAAGCCGCCCGACAGTCCCCACAAAATGCCGACAAAGCTGGCCAGCGTCACCACCGCATTGAGCAGCCCCATGGTCAGGGAGATGGTGTAACTGGTGAACAGGTTGATGTCTTCCTGAATCCGCTGGTCCGGGTTATCGGGGTTGCGGGCATCACCATTGGCTTGCAAGGTGAAGCGGTTCAGTTCCAGCTTGTAAAACGCATGATTCGCCAACCAGCGCTGCAGGTAGTGACCGGTCATCCAGGCGCGCCAGCGCAGCTCCAGCAACTGCGTCAGGTAGAACTTGTAAACCGCCATGATGATGAAGGCAAACGCGAGGTAGGTGAAACGCCCCAACTGCGTCCAGAACACGGCCGCGTTTTTGTCCTGCAGCGCGTCGTAAAAAAGTTTGTTCCAGTCATTGAACAGCACGGCCATGTAAACCAGGCCCAGATTCAGGGCGACGATGGCGACCAGCAGGCCGCGCGCCTTCCACTTTTCTTCGG
>Ga0209123_1001049_pt1 | contig 29664 bp, 20 predicted proteins | sample BarGraIncu00431A_FD_184500 | JGI IMG/M metagenome (GOLD analysis project Ga0209123, IMG submission 184500) | Arctic peat soil microbial communities from Barrow, Alaska, USA - Barrow Graham LP Incubations 004-31A (SPAdes) (version 2) | ecosystem: Environmental > Terrestrial > Soil > Wetlands >... | reverse complement strand
CAAACTAACTTATATAAACTCTAATATAAATGAAATAAATAGGGTAAACCGAAAGAGAGCAGAAAACATATATACTTTCCCAAAAACAATAAAACTGATATTCCCGGTTAAAATAGGCTGCATGTCCTAAATATAACAAAAAAGACACAAACATAAAAAATCCCAGAATTATCTTAGATTGGTTATGACTTTTATATTCAAGAAGTAAAATAATGCACCAGAAAGCGCATACAAACATCGGAATTAATGAGATTATGATTTTGAACATATCTGATCATGCGAATTGTTTACAAATATATACATTTAATTTTAAAATACAGAAATGCTTTTTACGATATGAGAGTTTTTTTTTACGATTTAGGATAAGCGGTCACATCTGATTGAAGTACATTTGTACAATTACATTTCACCTTTATTCACAGATTAAATAATAATTCTTATCGAATGAAAAGGACAATTACACATTCATCCATTAAAGCAAAATTACTTCTATTTTCGATACTAATTGTTTTTTTAGCAGGATGTAAAACCTCAAATCCACCCAGTGATCCTATTAATCCTGATAACCCTGGTAATCCGGGAAATCCTCCGGTTGTGATTGTCGATTCTTTGGGTATTTCAATAACATCTGTCAGCTTCACGAATGAAAAAGACGCAAGTTTACTGGTAATTAGAACCAATAAAACCTGGTCAGCAACAAAAACGGCCGATTGGCTATCACTTTCAGCAACTTCAGGGAATAAAAATACAGGAATTCTGCTTGGTGCTTCAAAAAATGACGGTTTTTTACGTGAAACGACAGTCATCATTAAAGCCGGAGATAAAACATCAGAATTAAAAGTTATACAAGCCGGAGCGACTAAAATTTCATTTAAGGTTAATAATGTTATTTTCAATATGATATTGGTTGAAGGAGGTCAATATACCATGGGAAGCAGTGATGATTTTTCCAGTTACGGATATCCGCACTTTGTTCAATTAAGCAATTTCTATATTTCTGAAACCGAAGTTACCAACGAACTTTGGAAAGCAGTAAAGGGAAGTTTACCATACACTGATCACAGTGAATCAGATAAACTTAGTATGCCTGTAAGTGAAACGGTTTGGAATCAAATTACAACCGATTTTATTACACCATTGAATCAGGCTTCAGGGAAAACATTCCGTTTACCAACCGAAGCCGAATGGGAATATGCAGCGATGGGAGGGAAGAAAACTCATAACTTTAAATATGCAGGAAGTATAACTCTTGATGATGTTGCATGGTATTATCAAAATGCAAGCAGCAGCAAACATAATGTAAAAGAAAAACTTCCGAATGAGTTAGGCTTGTACGATATGAGTGGAAATGTAAATGAATGGTGTAGCGACTGGTACGATACTTATTACGGATGGCCTTTTGTAAACCAAACGGTTACACCTCCTGCACTGCAGACAAACCCTAAAGGACCGGATACAGGTACAAAAAAAATAGTTCGTGGGGGTAATATTGAAAACGATGAAACCTGGGGATTTTCATATTGCAATGTGAAATACCGTTCAAGCATAAATCCTTCTGGATACGATACCTATCCTGGTAATCCGACTGTGTTTTTTATGAGTAAAAACACTGGTTTCAGACTAGTAATACCATTATAATATTAAAAAAATGAATTTATGAAGAAATATACTCCAATTATATTTTTACTGTTTTCACTTAGTTTTGTGAATGCACAAACCATCGTGAAAATGGGGGTACCAACTCAAGCGAAAGATCCGCTGAATGTAGTAATTCTTTTTGATGAGCAAGTTCCTGAAGGAATGCCTGTAGTACTGGGTTTAATGGGCTATAATGTCACCGGTGGAATTGAGCCTTATACGTATCAATGGGTGCAAAACGGAAACGTAATCGGTACAAGTGATGTGGTAATAATCACTCCAAAAAAAGGCGATCAGTTTTCGCTTAAAGCTACAGACAAAAACAAATGCTATAATACTACATCTTTTAATATGAAGGTGATTAGTAGAATAAACGGACAAAAAGCTGAAGAAAATGGATTCAAAATTTATCCCACATTACTCAGAGACGATGTAATTCACATTGATTTACCAACATCTGACAAACTGATAAATGCAAACATTCGAATTTTTGATGTAAAAGGCAATTTGATGTATCAAACTTTTGCTTCCGAAAGTTATACAATAAATCAGCATTTACTTGATGGAACTTATTTTGTGTCGGTAAAAACCGTGGAGTTTCATAAAGTAGTAAAAATCATTGTTCAACACTAAAAAATAAGACAATGAAACAGAAAACTCATACTATAAATATACGCAGATTCATTTGGTTGGTTTTATTGTTTTTAGGAGCAATAAATACATTCGTTTTTTCTGAAACCCCCGATGCTTCAGGTGCAAAACAATTTGCCGAATCATTTTTCAAAACCAAAGCTCCTCAATTTGCTCCCGGAAAGGTTATACGGAAAGTGTTTTTGAAACAATGTTATCAATCACCAAGTTATAAAGAAAATCCTGTTTTTGTATTTCAAAATTCTGATAAAGGATTTGCCATTTTAGCTCAAAGAAATAGCAATTTTGCGATTGTAGGATATGCACCCGAAGGTAAATTTAATTCGGATAGTATTCCGGAACAATTAAAAGTACTTTTAAAATCATACGAGGATTCTTTAAGTATAAATTCATCTGCTCCACAAAAAGTAATTGTCGGAACTCCTGTTGCAACACCGCTGTTGGATGATGCAGGTATATGGTTAAATCAATTTAGCCACGAAAATGTTGGATATTGTCCCACGGGTTGTGTGGCTACGGCTTTTACACAAATAATGTGTTATTATAAATATCCTTCTCAGGGAGTTGGTTCACACTGTTATACGCACCGAACTTACGGACAGCTTTGTGCCGATTTTGGTAATACAACGTATAATTGGATTAATCCTACATATGACGATTTTAAATTACTTTCGTATCATGTAGGTATCGCCATGGATATGAATTATTGCGGAAGCAGTAGTGGTAGTGCACCGTATAATTTTGGATATGAAAAAGCAATGCATACGTATTTCAAGTATTATTTGAATAACGGTTCAACGGAATCAAGTTATATTCAGAATGAAATTGATCTCAAGCGTCCGGTATATATTGAACTTCCGGGAGATCCGGGACATGCTTTAGTATTGGATGGGTATGACACTGCCGGATTTTTCCATCTCAATTTTGGTTGGGGAGGCCAATATAATGGATATTATGTACTGAATAGCAATTCCACTTTCTTTGTCGGTTATAAATTTGGCACTAATATTTCAGCTGCCTATTTTATTACACCACAACCATTGAAAACCAATGTGCAGGATTCATTAGCATTGGTGGCTGTAAACAATGCATTTAATAGTACTACCGGATGGGATTTATCACAACCGGTAACAACCTGGTCAGGAGTACTTGTAAAGAATGGTAGAGTGATTAGCTTAAATCTAAATAATGGCAGTTATCTTACTTATAAAGGAAATATCCCAACTGAAATTGGAAATTTAACCTCTTTACAAACACTGGTTCTGCTGGGACAGATTGACGGTGTATTGCCTGTATCAATTACCAATTTAACTGCATTGAAAAATCTTGATATTTATGCCGGAGGTGGAATCCTTAAAGCAATTTTACCATCCAATATAGGGGATTTAGTGAATTTAGAATCCATTTCTATTCCTATGAAATCTGAAGGAACAATTCCAGCATCCCTTGGAAATTTAATCAAGTTGAAAACTCTCGATTTAAATTCAGGAAATCTCACAGGAAATATACCTGCAGGAATTGGAAATTTGACCAATTTGACAACCCTGAATTTGTGGAAAAATAAGCTCACTGGTTCTATACCGGATGGAATTGCTAATCTAACCAAGCTTGTGTCATTAAGTCTTTCCGAAAATCAATTAAGCGGCTCTATACCGGGCAATATTGGTAATTTGACTGAATTAACTACGCTGACATTAAATGACAATCAATTGACCGGAGATTTACCTGTAAGTCTGGGAAACTGCACAAAACTTATTACGTTATCCTTATTCAATAATCAATTTACGGGCGAAATTCCTGCTTCATTTGGTAATTTGACTCTGATAAAAAGTTTAAATTTAAGCAATAATAAATTTACTTCATTACCTGCTGAAATGGGGAATTGGAGCAGTTTGGAAGAATTAAATATTAATAATAACCAATTATCGTCCTTTCCGGATGGAATAAATAATTTGGTCAATCTAAAAACATTATACGCAAGCAATAATCAACTTGCCATCATGCCGGATAATTTCGGATACATACCTTCATTACAGAATATCGATTTGTCATTCAATAAAATTACCGAATTTCCGGATGTGCTTTGTCAACTTACGAAATTGCAATCCGTTTCATTCAGAAAGAATAAAATTGATAAATTTCCTGCTTCTATAAACTTACTGCCTCCAACATTGATCTCTATGGTATTGGATAGCAATGAAATAAAAGGTCATATTCCAAAAGAATTATTGGAGAATGGAAATTTAAGTCCCTTATTGCTTTCAGGTAATCATTTTACTTTTGAAGATATTCCTGTATCATCAAAGTTAATGAATAGTGTTGGAAATCAACAACCGGTAAATCTCACAAAAAAGATATTTAAAGTTGCTATTGGCGATACGGTTAATATTGACATTCGGAAAATTGCACCATTCACACTTGCTTCCAATCAATATAATTGGATTTCTGCTACAAAAAATAAAGTGGTTAGTTCTACAGCAAATCCAATTTTAATGGTAATAATTGACGATAAAACCATCAACAACAAGTATTATTGTTCGGTGTCAAATCCAACCAGCCCAACTTACAAGTATGTTACTTATGGAACTACTTATACATTCCCTTGTATGTCTGGTGTTAATACGGATACACTTTCATTCCAGTTAGCATCCGAAGAAGAATTGATTTCAGAAAAATATGATGGACGTTATGTGGTTTCTACCAAAAATATTCCCACAAAAATTATTGAAGATAAATCTGTTACACTTGTTCCACCGTTGAGAGTGAGAGGAACCATCAAATGGCAAGCTTCAGGTGACGGAAAAACATGGGTTGATTTATCAGAAACAATGTCACAGAATGACCTGAAAGCAAATTTTGTAAGCGTAAATCAGCAAGAATTGGTGTTATCGCCTAAAACTCCTGCATTTTATCGTTGCAGTGTACAGGATGTAAATTGCGAACCGCTTTTAAGTGACACTATAAAAGTAAATCCTTTTGGAAATGTACTTTATGATGCTACTGTAAATGTTGCAACAGCTTCAAAGACTATCAAAATTGACAGTATTGAAGTCACATTGCCTGCTAAAATCTACGATAAGGATTTCCGATTAACCATAGTAAAATTAGACAATCAACCAGCAGCAATATCTGATGTGAAAATATTGCCTGCATACGATGTAACGGTAAGTTTTGCAGATACTTTCGGCACACCATTATTGATAAAATTGAAGAATATCAACAAAAAAACATTCGATAAAAAATATATTCATAATTATCAGGCAGTTTATTTGGATAAAAACACCCATCAATGGGCTACTTACGATAAAAGTTACATTAGTCTGCAGGATACTAGTATGGTTTTTGAAACCAATCACCTCACAGTAATCAGTACAGGTTTTTGGAACAAAAAACTGGGTTACGACAAAGGATATGAGCGTAATAATATCAATGTTTACTACCAAAGCAGTGAAGAGGATTTTATGAGAACCACCTATGGTAAAAAACAATCAGCTCAAGGTTGGCACGTAGCAGGCATACCTTTATTAGTGCAGGACGTTACTGAATATCTGGATCAGATACGTAAAAAATTTAAATCTTCCGGATTACCAATACCTGAAACGTTTGATGTTTACATTAAACAAATGGATGATGCTGATGGTGTAGTAGGAGTTTCAGGAATGATAAACGATTACCTGACTATTCACACTTTAACCGAAAATCCTATCGACTTGCGAGGCGTGCTTGCTCATGAATATATGCACTACACTCAAGGAAAATATATGTCACCCGACCCCGGAAATTTGTTTTGGATGGAAGCCAATGCACATTTAACCGATCGGTTGGTTTGGGATGAAACTGTAATTCCAATCAGTCAATCAGACAAGTATTTACTTGATGGACGAAAAGCTGATAATTCTATATATACTTTCTTGTCCACTTCCTGGGATTATTGGGACAAAGGATTTTGGACTCAAAACGCTTTCGGTAATGTAAGTTATTGTTATCAGGCAGGTACCTTTATCCATTATATGCGCAGTTATTCCCAAGCTGAAAAAAAATTAGATCCCGTAGCTCTTTTAAAGGAAACAACCCGATGGAGTGGTGATACATGGCGAACCTATTTAAGTAATTACGTTGCAATGTCTATGAATTCGCTTATAGGAGATGAATATGATAACTTTTTAAAATACATATTAAGTGGTGAAAATAAAAATTTCACTATTTTGAATACGGAGGAAAATCCGTACAGTTATCTTATAAAAAACTGCGGTACTGAAAACGATGGAACTTTTGTAAAGCGATTAGTGTATAATTTTGCAAAAGATGAAAATGAACCTCAAAAAGATAATATAGAACTGAAAGTACCATATTTAGCCTCGAAAGTACTCCTTCTTTATAATCAAACGGCCGATAGAGCTACTTTGGTAAATTATAAGCGTCTTAACACCATAAATAGAGAGAGTAAAGTATATTACGGAAAATATGATTTTAAAACCAAGAAATCGGTATATGTAGATATTACTGATTCAACCACCTATAATATTTTTGTAGAGGCCCGTTCAGAACAATCTGTAAAAGAGAACCAAAATATCTGCTTCCTACTACTGGTGAATAAAAAATGTCCGACAAATAACAGTGAATCCGACTTTAATGCATCCTTTGAATTAACGGCAATGCCTGTTTTTGATATTGAATATCTTTACACAGCATGGATTGCCGGAGCTGATGGAAATAGTTTATTTGTTCATACAAATAGTAAAGGCAATAAAGATGCATTTTTGGTTTCAGGAGTGCATATGACCATGACAAATCCAGAAGTGGTTTCGCACGTTGTAAACAATTACTCAAGTGCCAGGACTATTGTTAATGACTCTTCGTACGTTGTAAATATCACCTTTGGAGACGAAACCAGAAGTGAATTTAATGATATTGGTGCACTGCCGGTCATACAAATTACTGACAAACAAATAAAAATTGAGTATAATTATATTGCTTCCACCATGAAATTATGGAGTAAAGCAAGGATCACCAATAAATATGAAACTAACTACGAAGAAAAACCTCGAATTTTATTGGGCAGTATTTGGAATGATGAAACGCAATTAAATTTGAAAAATTTGAATACAATGACCGTTTCTTCAGCTTCCAATAACACGCTTTTAAGTACTAAAAATAGTGCTGAAACACAATCTGTTGTAACCAAAATGGCTAACACTCATCGAGAAGTAAGGTATGATCCAACAACTCAGATGCCTGGAACTGAAGAAACAACAACATATGTCAGCACCGATTATTCAGGTGGTGATGTGGTATTGAAATTGGTACTTAAAATGAAGTAAGTAATCAATATTTTTAAATGATATTTTTTAGTTATGACCATTAAACCCTCAAATCTACTCTTTATACATATCTTTTTGACGAAAATGATACACCTCAAAAAAAGGAATTTCTTTTTTTGAGGTGATACTATAGATATCATTAAACCAAATTAAATCAATTCAAAGGGGCGTTAGTTCTGAAATCTAAATAAATCGATTAATATCTTCACGCTAGCGGGATAAATTACCGGGGGTCAGTTGGAGGTCGGAGCAAGTGATAAGGAATTTTCAAAAAAATGAAATGGATTTATACAGAAATAACAAACAAAATCAATGACAATCCGTTAAATGTATGTATTTTTGCATCACTTTTTTGAAACTTACTTTTAGAATTTATAAGATGCGGTTTAAGTTGATTTTACTTTCTTTGCTTTTTTCACTCAGTTTGTTTGCCAAAAAACCTGATATTGGCGAAACTTTATTCAATAACAAACAATATGCGAAAGCTAAAACAGTTTACGAAGATTTTTTGAAGAAAAAACCAACTGATGCTCTTGCCAATTACAGATATGCCCGTTGTTGCTATGAATTGAAGAAAGCTGAAGATGCGATTATACATTTCGAAATGTCGGGCACAAAATTTCCATTGAGAGATTTTTATCTCGGTGAATTATACTTTAATTCGTACCGTTTCGATCAGTCGGTTATGGCATATCAAACCTATTTGACTACAATCGATTCTACCGACATAAAACGTCCCGATTTATTGAATAAACTGAAAAAATCGGAAAATGCAGCTCGTTTAATAACTAAAGTGGAAGATATTGCCATTGTAGATAGTGCGGTTGTGAATAAAACTGATTTTCTGAAGTATTATAAATTCAACAGTGAATTAGGCTCGTTAACGCAGGCGAAGTTAAATATGCCTCACAAAAAGAAAGCTGACAAAATTACATACACTACACAACGTCAAGATAGGGTTTATTTTTCGGATTCAATTCATGGTCAAATGGATCTATTTACTTCATTTAAATTGTTAGATGGCTGGACTAAACCTGCTTCTATATCTAATGTTTTAAATACTCTGGCAAATGAAAATTATCCTTTTGTGTTGCTCGATGGTGTAACGGTTTATTATGCTTCAGATGGTGAAAATTCGATAGGTGGATACGATATTTTTATAACACGGTATAATCCAACAATAGATTCATACCTGACTCCCGAAAATATTGGTTTTCCTTTTAATTCGCCTGCTAATGATTACATGATGGTGATTGATGAACAACGGAAATTGGGCTGGTTTGCTACTGATAGAAGGCAACCCACCGATAAGGTAATGATTTACACTTTTGTAACCAACGAATCGAAAACCATTTTGCATTCGGATGATTTGAACGATATCCGAAGTGCTGCCAGTCTGATAACTTATCGAAAAGTTGAAATAAAAAAACAAAATAATGACACCATAGCAACGAATCATATAAAAGGATTGGAAAAACAAATTGAATTTATTATAAACGATTCGACTGTCTATACACGTTTTAATCAGTTCAAAAGTAAAGATGCACAAAATGGCTGGACTGAATTAAATAAACTTACGTTGGATTATAATTTAAAACAAAATGAATTAAATCAATTACGCTTGAAATATGATAAAACTCTAAATGAGCCTGAACATACTAACATATCGCAACAGATATTAGAACTGGAAAGAAATTTGGTAGAAATGAAAAAGCAAATTGCTTTGAAAACTGTTTGGGTAAGAAACGAAGAATTCAAATATTTATTGAAATTTGAAAAAAAGTAACGTTATCAATGAACCATTTACAGGTTTAATTGTTGTAATTTTAACCTTAATCTTAAAATTACAACAATATGGAAAAGTCCACTCAAGTTTCATTAACTGCCACTCAAAACGGACCTTATGTTATCTCTGGTGATTTCAAATTAAAATTACCCAATGGAGAGACTAAAGAATGTACCGGTGAAACGTCACTTTGTCGTTGTGGGAAAAGTAAAAACAGCCCGTTCTGTGATAAAACCCACATAGTTTATAATCATGAAACTTGTAATGTGTGGTTTTAAACAGATCAAATTTAAAATATTCAAAAAACAAACAGATAGAAGTAATTTCTATCTGTTTGTTTTTTAGATAGTTGACAAATAATTATAGTCAGTTAACTTTATTTCGGAATAATTGTAGCAGAATTCCGGTTTTTAGTGTTAATTTTGTCAACATAAAAATATATAATGGATAAATTGCGATTTCAAAGTTTTGGTAGTGGTAGCAGTGGTAATTGTTATTTTATAGGTAATGCTTCATGTGGTTTGCTCATTGATGCGGGTATTGGGGTTAGAACTATTCGGAAAAATCTCCGAAATTTGGGATTGGATTATGAAAATATCTGGGGTGTTTTTGTAACACACGACCATGCCGATCATATCAAGGCTGTTGGGCCCATTGGTGAAAAGTATCATGTTCCGATTTATTCAACCAAAATGATTCATGAGGGTATTCAACGAAGCTATTGTGTGACTGAAAAGCTTTATTCAAGTAAAAAAATAATTGAAAAAGGACAAACAATTCAGGTTGGTGAATTTAAAATAACTGCTTTTGAAGTTTCGCACGATGCAACTGACTGTGTGGGATATACAGTTGAATATAAAGAAAAAAGATTTACCTTTGCAACCGACCTTGGTTATATAAGCGATGAAGTTGCTGAACATTTGAAATTGGCTGATTTTATGGTACTTGAAGCTAATTATGACAAACAGATGTTGGAACAAGGACCTTATCCAATTCATTTAAAAAAACGTATTGCAGCTCCAACCGGTCATTTAAGTAATGACCAGACAGGGCTTTTTCTGTCGGAAAATTTCAAGAAACACATGCAACATATATTTCTTTGTCATTTAAGCAGAGAAAATAATTTGCCTGAAATAGCTTATACTACTGTTCAAAATCATTTAGAAGAAAAACAGATTATTGTTGGAAAAGATCTGAATTTAGTTATCCTTAATCGAACCGATCCTTCAGAATTATATGTCTTTTAGTCGAAAATGAATAGTAAAAAAAGTAAAAGGACTTAAAGTATCTTTCTACAGAATTCATAAACCTGCCTGTGCAGGCAAGCTTTATAACTTTAAAACAAATTAAAATGTCCCAAAACCTGGTTATTATCCCCACTTACAACGAAAAGGAAAATATCGAGAACATTATTCGCGCTGTTTTTGAGCAACCGATAACTTATCATATTCTAATAATTGAAGACGGCTCACCTGATGGAACTGCAGCAATTGTAAAACAACTGCAAACAGAATTTCCATCACGATTGTTTATGGTTGAACGAGCGGGAAAACTGGGTTTGGGCACTGCTTATATTGCAGGTTTCAAATGGGCTTTAGAGCATAAATACGAGTTTATTTTCGAAATGGATGCAGATTTTTCACATAATCCCGAAGATTTAAATCGATTGTATGATGCTTGTGCCAATCAGGGTGCTGATGTAGCGATAGGATCGAGATATGTGTCCGGAGTAAATGTGGTTAATTGGCCAATTGGACGAGTATTGATGTCGTATTTTGCTTCAAAATACGTACGTTTTGTGCTTGGAGTGAAAATTGCTGATACAACTGCAGGATTCAAATGTTACCGTCGTGAAGTGCTTGAAACTATTGAGTTAGATAAAATTCGATTTAAAGGATACGCGTTTCAGGTAGAAATGAAATATACCGCTTTTGAATGTGGATTTACTTTAAAAGAAGTTCCGGTAATATTTATTAACCGGGTTTTAGGAACTTCCAAAATGAGTGGTGGTATATTTGGAGAAGCATTTTTTGGTGTTATTCAATTGAAATGGAACAGTTGGTTCCGCAAATTTCCACAGAAAAAGGTTAATTCGGTAATTAGTTGACTGGTTGATTAGCTAATTGATTTTTTTGTAAATTCATTTTAATAAAGCCCAATCAGCTATCTAAGCAAAACCAATTCAACAGTTAACCATTCCACCAATTAACAAATCAACCAATCAACCAATAACTAAACACCAACATGCAATTAATTAAAAATGCAACTATTGTAAACGAAGGACGGATATTTAAAGGCTCGGTATTGATTGAAGGTGAGATGATTAAAGCTGTTTTTGAAGAAGGATATCCGATTGAAATTAAAAAAACATATACCGAAATTGATGCCACAGGATTACTGCTTTTGCCCGGAGTTATTGACGACCAGGTTCATTTTCGTGATCCGGGATTGACTCAGAAAGGTGATTTATACACCGAAAGTAAAGCAGCTGTGGCTGGTGGAGTTACTTCTTTTTTTGACATGCCAAATACCCGTCCTCAAGCAACTACCGTTGAATTATTAGAAGAAAAATTTACGTTGGCAGCTCAAAAATCGTTGGCTAACTATTCATTTTTAATGGGTGTAACCAATGATAATATTGATGAACTTAAAAAATTAAATCCACAAAATGTAGCCGGTGTTAAGATGTTTATGGGTTCATCTACTGGTAATATGTTGGTTGACAACGAAGAAACATTGAACCATGTTTTTGCAGAAATTCCATTGTTGATTGTAACTCATTGCGAAGACGAAACCATTATTCAACAAAACATCACACATTATAAGGAATTATTGGGTGATAATATTCCAGTTCAATATCATCCCCTAATTCGTAATGCGGAAGCCTGTTACAAATCATCAGCTTATGCGGTAGGGCTTGCTACAAAATATAATTCGCGTTTACACGTTTTTCATTTATCGACGGCAAAAGAAATGACTTTATTTTCGAATGATAAACTGTTGAAAGAGAAAATGATAACTGCCGAAGTTTGTATTCATCATTTATGGTTTTCGGACGCGGATTATGCGCAATATGGCAATCGAATTAAATGGAATCCGGCAATAAAGAGTGAAGCTGATCGTTTGGCTTTAATTGAAGCTGTCAATTCTAACAAAATAGATGTAATTGCAACTGATCATGCACCACATTTATTATCCGAAAAAGAAGGTTCCTGTTTAACTGCTGCCTCAGGTGGACCACTTGTACAACATTCGTTGGTAGCAATATTACAACTGGTAAGACAAGGCATTTTTACGTTGGAGAAAGTGGTGGAGAAGATGAGTCATGCACCAGCTGAACTGTTTCGGATTGAAAAACGTGGTTTTATTCGTCCCGGATACTTTGCCGATTTAGTTTTAGTAGATTTAAACCAATCATGGACAGTTTCAACAGACAATATTTTGTATAAATGCGGTTGGTCACCTTTTGAAGGAACAAAATTCGACGCTTCGGTTTTACAAACCTGGGTAAATGGTAAGTTAGTGTATGATAATGGACAATTTGATGAAACCATAAGAGGAAAAAGACTTACGTTTAATATTTAAATTTCTAAGATATTAATTTTATGAAAAAAAGAGCAATCATTACAATTTCAGTTGGAATTTTAATTATAATTTTAGCCTCAGTAATTCATTTTTGGCATGAAAATAAAAAAATAGAAGCCAAAAATGTTCAGTATATTCATAATCAGGGAGAATCACAAGGTACTACTTATTCAATTATCTATCAGCAGCCTGAAGGAATAGATTTGCAACCAAAAATTGAAAAACTATTGCATGATTTTGATATGTCACTTTCAACTTACATTCCAAATTCAGTGGTTTCGCGAATCAACAGAAATGATACTACAGTCAGAACAGATGCATATTTTGAAACAATGTTTTATGCAGCTCAGGAAGCTTCCAAAATTACAAACGGTGCAATTGATATTACGGTAGGACCCTTGGTTAAGGCATGGGGATTTGCTTTTGGAAACAGCGATCACTCTAAACTACCGAACGTCAAGGATTTTTTGCCCTTTGTTGGTTACCAAAAAATACATATCGTCAATCATAAACTTATAAAAGATGATCCGCGCATATTGATTGATCCAAATTCAATAGCTCAAGGTCAATCAGCCGATCTGCTCGGAAAATTACTGGAACAAAATAACTGTAAAAATTATTTGGTCGAAATTGGTGGTGAAATTGCTTGCAAAGGATTAAATCCGGATGGAAAAAAATGGAGAATTGGAATTGATAAACCGATTGATGATCCCAGCAATTCGAATGAAGAATTACAAACCATCGTTGAGTTAACAGATTGTGGAATTACAACAGCCGGTGATTATAGAAAATTTTACATTGAAGGCGGTAAAAAATACACACACATTATTAATCCGCATACCGGTTATCCGGTTGATAATAAATTATTAAGCGTTACAATTATTGCACCGAATGCTCTTATTGCCGATACGTATGATACACCATTTATGGTGTTGGGTGTTGACAGTGCAATGAAAGTTTGTAAGAAAATTCCTAATATGGAATGTTATCTGATTTACCAGGATAAGGACGGTAAACACAAAGTAATATATACCGATGGTTTTAAGAAGTATTTAGCCAAATAAGTTTCAATAAATGAGTATAAAACATTAGTTTAGTTAAATAGAATTATTTTATTTTTATATTCCTGATTTAATAGTTATTTTTGCACTCCAAATTTTTATATGAAATCAAACTCTATTCTCGTATTACTGGTAGCTTTAACGCTGTTTTCGTGTAGTGAATATCAAAAATTGCTAAAATCGGATGATGCTGAGCTGAAATATACAAAAGCGGTCGAATATTTCGACAAAGGCGATTTTATGCGTGCCTCAACTCTTTTTGATGCAGTTTCTTCTTATTATAAAGGTACTGATAAGTCAGAGATAGTATTGAATTATATTGCCAGATCATATATGGGCCAAAAGGATTATTATTCAGCCAGTGAGTATTACAAAACCTATGTAAAAACCTATCCAAAAGGAAAATATGTTGTTGAATCGAAATACATGATTGGATATTGTTATTATCTTGATTCGCCTGATGCCCGACTGGACCAAGCTGCAACCAACAATGCATTACAAGCTTTACAAGAGTTTGTTGATATATATCCGGAAAGTGATAAAGTACCTCAAGCTATAAAACTGATAGACGAATTGACCAACAAATTGGCTTATAAAGAATATTTAAATGCAAAATTATATTTCGATTTAGGGAATTATCTAGGAAACAATTATGAATCAGCTGTTATTACAGCACAAAATGCTTTAAAGAAATTTAATTCGACCAGCTATCGTGAAGATTTTATTATGCTTATTTTGGAATCAAAATACGAACAGGCAGTTCAAAGTGTAGAGGAGAAAAAATTGGATAGATACAGAAGTACCATTGATGAATACTATAATTATAATAATGAATATCCTAATGGGAAATTCAAGAAACAAGCAGATAAAATTTTCAATGAATCAAAAAGAATCGTCAAAAACTAAATAACTACAATTATGGACTATAAAAAAGTAAATTCACCTACAAATACTATTTCGCGCGACATGAACTCTATCAGTGCTAATGTTGGCAATGTGTATGAAACCGTGAAAATTATTGGCAAACGTTCCAATCAAATCAGCGTAGAAATAAAAGCAGAATTGGATAAAAAATTATTAGAGTTTGCTTCATTCAACGAAAATATCGAAGAAGTTTTTGAAAACAGAGAACAAATAGAAATTTCGCGTTATTACGAAAAACTTCCAAAAGCTGTATTGATAGCAACTCAGGAATTTATTGAGGATAAAGTTTATTATCGCAATCCGTTAAAAGATAAATTGAAATAAGTATATTTCAATTCTTGTACTATTGATAAAAGAATATTGTGTTTTTGTTAACACAATATTCTTTTATCTTTTTTTGTTTGCGCTAAGTTCAATTGAATTTTGTATTTTTGCAATTCAGAAATATAATAACTGGCAACAGGACAATGACTAGTTGTCGCATGAAATCTAATTATGGCATTAAAAGGTAAAAAAATAATCTTAGGAGTGACTGGTAGCATTGCTGCTTATAAGTCCGCACAAATAATTCGTTTGCTTGTGAAAGAAGGAGCTGAAGTTAAGGTTATAATGACTTCGCTTGCCAAAGAATTTATCACGCCTTTGACATTGGCAACATTGGCTAAAAGTGCTATTTTGGTTGATTTTTTTGATCCAACAAATGGCGATTGGAATAGTCATGTAGAGTTGGGATTATGGGCCGATGGGTATTTGATTGCTCCGGCAACTGCCAATACAATTGCTAAAATGGCAAATGGTATTGCTGATAATTTACTCCTTACAACTTATTTGTCAGCTAGATGTCCGGTTTTTGTTGCGCCTGCTATGGATTTAGATATGTTTGCTCATCCGGCAAATCAACGGAATATTCAAACATTGAAATCCATTGGTAATCAAATTATTGAACCAACTTCTGGCGAATTAGCCAGTGGACTTGATGGGAAAGGACGCATGGAGGAACCTGCCAATATTGTTGGTTATCTGGACGATTATTTCACGGCAAAACCGTTAGTTGGAAAAAATATTCTCATCACTGCAGGTCCTACATACGAAAAGATTGATCCTGTACGTTTTGTAGGTAATTACTCCACTGGAAAAATGGGTTTTGCATTAGCCGAAGCATGTGCAAGGCAAGGAGCCACTGTTTGCTTAATCACCGGTCCTGTGCAATTAAAAACTATTCATACTAATATTGAACGCATTGATGTTGAATCTGCTGAAGAAATGTACGAAGCTGCTTTTGACCGTTTTTATGGAATGGATGGAGCCATACTTTGTGCTGCAGTTGCCGATTTTACTCCAATAGATGCTGCCAATGAAAAACTAAAGCGAGAAAATGAAAATCTTGTTCTGGTGTTAAAACCAACTACTGACATTGCAGCTGCACTTGGAAAAATGAAAACAGAATCTCAGTTTTTGGTTGGATTTGCGCTGGAAACCAATAATGAAGAGGTAAATGCAATTAATAAAATGGAACGAAAGAATTTGGATTTTATCGTACTTAATTCGTTGCAGGATTCAGAGGCCGGTTTTGGTTTTGATACAAATAAAATAAGCATTTTATATCGTTCGGGTTCAAAAAAAGAATATGAATTGAAAAATAAAAATACAGTAGCTGAGGATATTATTGAAGAAATTGTGAAAATATTGTAAATTGAAACCAGAAAAGAATTGAAATGAAAAAGTGGAACTTTATATTATTCTTTATATTTTTATACGGAACAATTCAGGCGCAAGAATTGAATTGTACGATAAATTTGAATTCCGATCAAATACAGGGGTCGAATAAATCCGTTTTCAATACACTGAAAAAATCAATTACGGAGTTTGTAAATAACCGCAAATGGACAGAATTGACTTACGCAAATGATGAACGTATAGAATGTACCATGAATATAATTGTCAAAAAGTTTGAAGCTGATGTTTTTACTTGCGAAATTCAAATTCAATCACGCCGACCGATATTTAATTCCACTTATTATAGTACGCTTTTTAATTTCAAAGACATGGATTTTACCTTCACTTACAAAGAATTTGACCAGTTAGAATTGAACAACAATAACATTACATCAAATTTAACGGGCGTCTTGGCATTTTATGCCTATATTGTGATTGGCTACGACATGGATTCTTACTCCCGATTAGGTGGAACACCTTTTTTCCAAACTGCTGAAAGCATTGTAAATGCAGCTCAAGGATCAAACATGGGTAGTGGGTGGAAAGCTTTCGATAGCAATAAAAACAGATATGCATTGATTAATAATCTTTTGGATGAAGCTTTTAAAAAATATCGGAGTTATTTTTATGAATATCATCGATTAGGTCTGGATGTAATGACAGAAAATTCAGCCAATGGGCGTTGGCAAATTGCTGACGGATTGCCTGTATTGAAGGAAGCAAATCGGGCACGACCTTCTGCAATTGTTATTTCATCTTTTTTGGATGCTAAAAATGATGAGCTTATAAATATCTTTACCAAAGCTACTTCCAAGGAAAAGGCTGATGCAATTCAAATTCTATCTGATATAAATCCGGCTCAAACTTCAAGATATGAGCAAATATTGAAAACTAATTAGTTCCTTAAATTAAGCTTTGTCCATTTTATGTTGAAATCGCTACACATTTTAAACTATGCTTTAATTTCGGAATTAAATATTGATTTTGAATCTGGTTTTTCGGTAATTACAGGAGAAACAGGTGCAGGAAAATCGATAATTTTGGGCGCATTATCGCTTATTTTGGGACAACGAGCCGATTCAAAATCAATCAAGATTGATGCCGACAAATGTGTTATTGAAGCAGAATTTGATATTTCAAATTATACACATTTAAATGATTTTTTTCTTCAAAACGACTTGGATAATGAAAAAAATCAATGTATTATTCGACGGGAATTGACAAGCTCCGGTAAATCGAGAGCTTTCATTAATGACTCACCAGTAAGTTTAAATATTGTTCGTGATCTTAGTATTCAATTGATTGATATTCATTCACAACATGAGAATCTGTTGCTTTCTAATTCCAGCTATCAGTTGGATGTGGTTGATACTATTGCACAAAATGCAACTCTATTAAGTTCCTATAAACAAACTTTTTCGGAATGGCGAAATTTGCAGTTGGAATTAAAACTATTGCAAAAAACGGCTGAAAAACAATCTTCCGATATTGATTACATTCAGTTTCAATATAATCAACTCGCTGATGCAAAGCTGATTCCTAACGAATTAGAAGAATTGGAATTTGAACAGGATACATTGAGCCACACCGAAGAAATAAAAACAGAACTGCAAAGAACAAGTCAGTTATTGGGGGAGGAGCATATGTCACTTCCATTGTTGAAAGAAAGTATATTAGCTCATTCTCATATCAAAAGTTATATTCCAACCGGCGAGAACTGGCATGAGAGACTTCAATCAGCTTATATTGAATTAAAAGATATTTCCTCAGAAATTTCTTCGTTCGAAGAACGTCTAGAATTTAATCCTGCTCGACTTACGGAAGTTGAAAGCCGAATATGTGAAATCTACTCATTATTAAAGAAATACAAAGTAATAACAGTTGCCGAACTAATCGAATTAAAGGAAAATTTTGAAAAGCAATTAGAAAGAATAGATTCTTTTGACGAAGAAATTGCTGCTTTGAAAGCATCTATCGATAAAGTATCAATACAATTAAAGGAACTATCTGAACAACTTACCCTAAGTAGAATAAACGCGTGTAAACCCATTGAAACTTATCTTGTTGAACAGCTTACAAAGTTAGGAATGCCAAACATTCAGTTTCAGGTTTCAATTTCGACTCTAAATGAATTTTCTGAATTAGGAGTTGATGAAGTTCGGTTTATGTTTTCTGCAAATAAAAACAGATTAGTTCAGCCCGTAACCCAAATCGCTTCAGGTGGTGAAATATCGCGTTTAATGTTGTCAATAAAATCATTGGTTGCCAATCAGGCAGAACTGCCAACTATTATTTTTGATGAAATTGATACGGGTGTTTCGGGTGAAATTGCACACAGAATGGGCGAGATTATGAAAGGAATGAGTGCTGATATGCAAGTGATTACGATAACACATCTTCCTCAAATAGCTGCGAAAGGAAATCAACATTACAAAGTCTTTAAAGATGAAAGTGGTGCGCAAACTCAAACACACATTCAACGATTAAATTCAAGCGAACGTTTGGTGGAACTTGCACAAATGCTAAGTGGTAAAAATGTAACTGATGCAGCTATGCAAAATGCAAAAGAATTATTACTAAATGCCTGATTTATAAAACATATAATAAAAGAAAATCCGTTGAATTTAATTCAACGGATTTTCTTTATTCCTTTTTATTCTTCGCTTTTCGTGCAGTTTTATTTGTTTTTTTAGTAAGTTTTTCTTCCAGCTTTTTCACTTTCGCAATTCTTTTCGCAATTCTTCTTTCTTCAAGTACATTTTTCAAATATTCCCTGTATGGTTCGATATAACGTTTGCGTTTAGTTTCTAATAAATCTGCTATTGTGATCATAATTCCTGTTTCGTAAACCGATCCAAAATCAGGATCGAAAATTGAACCAAAAAAACGCATTGTATGTGATAATCCGATATAAGCATTAAACAAAGGCGGAATTACTTCTTCCTCATGTCTGATTGCTTTCAACAAAGCTTTATAATCAGAAGAGGAATCTTGATGAGTAAATATCTCCTTTGCCATAGCATTTACCTTTTCACTCACATGAATTGGATTTTTAGGAATTATCATTTTGTCCGGATCAGGAAAGTAACGATACATATATTCATAAATCAATTCACGTGCTACAACCGGATATTGTTCGTAAATAGTTACTTTTCCAATAAAATACCGTGCATTTTTCACAGTATGAGTTAATGCTCCCAGTCCGTCCCATAAATTGTCCAAAGCAAAAAGGCTTTTCATGCCCATTTTTGACGTTTGATAATCAGGTTGAACAAAAGCACGGCCTAATTCTATGGTGTATTTCAGGTAATTATTGACAAAATGTTCTGAAAAAACAAAAAGATGAGACATAACGAACTTTGGCTGTCCATAATCATCAATGTCAACATTCGAACCCGGTAAATATCGATATCCACCTACAATTTCTTCACCAGATGGATCCCAAACTATCAATTGAAAATAAGGCTTTTCCATGTAATCATATTCATCAACATCCAATTCTGAACCAGTTCCACCACCTCCTGATCTAAAAGAAAGCTCACGTAAACGTCCTATTTCGCGCATAATGTTAGGAGAGTTATGTGCCGTAATAACATAAATCTCATTATGAGCTTTATTCGTAGGTCGAAGAAATTTATCAGGCGTAAGTTCTTTTTTAAGAATTTCCTTATCAATGGGAGGAATGATTGGTAACATCATAAATAAATGTTGAATTACTTTAGAAAGCTATATTTCCACAAAAGTAATGAAAATTTGAAGTTTTTTTAGGTTGGAATATACATTTTTGAATAAAATGTAAGAGAAATATATAAAAATGTATTATTAACATATAGGAATTGCACATATATTTCAAAAGTGTGTTATTATTAAAAGGATTGAGAATGAAAAAACCGCTATTGAATAAAATCAAAAGCGGTTTCGTTTTAAATTCGTTGAATGTTTGCTCCTAAAGCGTTCAACCGTTTTTCTATATCCTGATAACCCCGGTCAATTTGGTCAATGTTGTGAATAATACTTGTTCCTTCAGCCGAGAGCGCAGCGATTAATAAAGCTATTCCTGCACGAATATCAGGCGAACTCATAACTGAAGCTCGTAAATGAAGATGCTTCCCTTGTCCGATTACGGTAGCACGGTGCGGATCGCAAAGAATGATTTGTGCACCCATATCAATAAGCTTGTCGACAAAAAACAACCGACTTTCAAACATCTTTTGATGAATGAGTACACTTCCGTTGGCTTTTGCTGCCACAACAAGAAAAACACTCAGCAAGTCGGGAGTAAGGCCTGGCCAGGGTGCATCTGAGATGGTCATAATTGAGCCATCTATAAATGATTCAATATTATAACTATCTTGTTGTGGAATAAAAATATCATCACCAATTTGTTCAAGCTGAATTCCTAATCTTCTGAAACTGTCAGGAATTATTCCTAATTCGTCATAAGCTACGTTTTTGATCGTTAATGCAGAAGCAGTCATAGCTGCCATGCCGATAAAACTGCCAACTTCAATCATATCGGGTAAAATACGATGAGAGCACCCTTTTAGTTCTTTCACTCCATGTATGCGAAGCAAATTTGATCCCACGCCAGTTATATTAGCACCCATGCTGTTCAACATTCGGCAAAGTTGTTGCAAATAGGGTTCGCAGGCAGCATTATAAATAGTTGTTATTCCTTCGGCAAATACCGAAGCCATCAATATGTTAGCTGTCCCGGTAACTGAAGCTTCGTCAAGAAGCATATAGCAGCCTCTCAGGTGTTTTGCTTCAATTTCATACCGTTTCTTAGCTGGATCATAATGAAAATCAGCCCCTAACTTTTGTATTCCAATGAAATGGGTATCCAATCGGCGGCGACCAATTTTATCACCACCCGGCTTTGGGATTATGGCTTTACCAAATCGGGCAACTAATGGACCAACAATCATAACTGAACCGCGCAATGAGGCACTTTTTGTATAAAAGTCTTCGGTTTGAAGATAGTCAAGATTTACATTTTCAGCTTTAAAAGCGTATGTGTCTGATTTTATTTGGCGAACTTCAACACCCATATCTGCCAACAAACTAATCAGGTTGTTGACATCTAAAATATCAGGGATATTGCTTATTGTAATGGTATCAGGAGAAAGTAGGACAGCACAGATAACCTGTAATGCTTCGTTTTTTGCTCCCTGTGGAGTAATAGAACCGGAGAGTCGGCGTCCGCCTTCGATTTTAAATGATGCCATGGCTTTTCAGTTAGCAGTTAGCAGTTAGCAGTGAACAGTGATCAGCAAAACTACCAACTATAAACTACCAACTATTTTTTATTTTTTCTTTCTGGGTTTGTTTTTTTTATTGAAAAGAACATCTTTTGATTCAACTAATTTGAAGAAGTCTTCCGAAATATCCAGTTTCCCTTTTGAAAGTTCGCGTAAGTCATCAAAAATCTTTCTATCATCAACCACTTCTTTGTTCCATGTGAGGAAACATTTTTTCATTTGATTGGCTATCAGCTTTAAAAGTTCATTTTTTTCTTCACCTTCGGGATAAAGAGCAACTTTCTCAATCATTTCTTCCAGCGTACGACCATAATGCTGATACCGAATTCTTGAATTTTTGTAAGGAATTGATTCTGGTTTACTGTATAAATTTTCTTCTTGTAGAATTTCGTATGGAAAATCGATATCCAACTTAAATCCTGACATGATAGCGACATGATCCCAAAGTTTGTGTTTAAAATCATTCACATCGCGTAAATAAGGGAATAAATTACCCATTATGTTGATAATCGTTTTTACGCAACGGGTTCTTTCTTCGCGGTCTTCGATAGAAATGGCATACGTTACCATTTGTTGTATGTTTCGCCCATATTCAGGCATAATCAATTTTCCTTGTAAGGTTGTATATTCCATTTTTTGTTTAGTATGAATTGTAACATGCAAAAGTAACTAATTTTTTTTGAATTATAGGTTTTGAAGCTTTAGTTTAAACGGAATGTGTCAAATCGTGCTTTTGAGTTATGTTATGAATATTCTGTTTTAATTTCGTCTATTAGATATTTATGCATTTTGTTGCTAAAAATTAAATCATTTTATTACTTTTGCTCTGTCGCTAATGTTACTGATGACCGATAACTGAAACTGCTACTTAAATGAATACACCAAGCATTAAAAAATTGTATTTTAAGGATACATCTTTTGCCAATTTAATGACACACCGGATTTACAATGTGTTGTTATATGCCAGTAAATACGATGCTTTCGTTTTAGAAGAAGATGGACGGATTGATGAACTTATTTTCAATGAATATACCTCTTTGAACTTAAGATATCCACCACGTTTTAGATTAGTATCTAGCGAAGAAGAAGCGAATGCATTATTACGCGACCGGCAGTTTGAATTGATCATCTCTATGCCAAGTGGCGACAGTATTAATCCATTTGAATGGGCTAAAAAGGTAAAAAAACAATTTCCGGATATTCCCATTGTGGTATTAACTCCTTTTTCAAAGTCTGTATCTTTACGTATTGCAAATGAGGATTTAAGCGCCATTGATTATGTATTTAGTTGGCTGGGCAATTCAGATATTTTATTGGCAATCATCAAGTTGATTGAAGACCGAATGAATGTTGAAGAGGACGTAAAATCAGTAGGAGTACAGGTTATTCTTTTTGTCGAAGACTCCATTCGCTGGTACTCATCCATTGTACCGCATTTATATAAATTTGTGTTCAAACAGTCGCGTTCATTTATGACTGAGGCATTGAACGAACATGAACAAATGTTACGAATGCGTGGTCGTCCTAAAATTTTATTGGCACGTTCGTACGAAGAAGGAATAGCCATTTACGAAAAGTACAAACAAAATATGCTCGGCGTGATAACTGATGTCAGTTACATGCAAAACGGAGAGAAAAACACAAAAGCCGGTATCAATTTATGCACCGAGATACGTAAGTTTGATAAACATATACCATTGATTGTTGAATCGACCAATGAATCGAACCTCCCTTCGGCAGATGATGTAAAAGCCGCTTTTCTGAATAAAATGTCAAAAACGTTTTTATTGGAATTGCGGGAAAAGATTTCAAAGAACTTTGGTTTTGGTGATTTTGTGTTTATCAATCCCGCAACCGGCGAAGAAGAAGCAAGGGTTCAGAATTTACGTGGGTTGCAGGAAAGTATTTTTGCTATTAGTGATCAATCTTTGTATTATCATGTGTCGAGAAACAATATTTCACGTTGGCTCTATTCGCGGGCTATGTTTCCGTTGGCTGAATTTTTAAAAAATATAAATGTTGGAAACAATGTAGCTTCTGATCTGGAAAAAGTTCGTGAAATAATTTTTGATGCCATTGTTCAATACCGAAAAGTAAAGAATCGTGGAATTGTGGCTGTATTTCAGCGCGACCGGTTTGATCAGTATTCCAATTTTGCCCGAATAGGCGAAGGTTCATTGGGTGGAAAAGGACGCGGTCTGGCGTTTATTGATGCTATGATTAAACGAAATGAAAGTTTTGGAAGGTTTGAAAATTCACAAATCGTAATTCCGAAAACGGTTGTACTCTGTACCGATAACTTTTCGGAGTTTATGGAACTAAATCAATTGTATCCCATTGCTTTATCCGACTTGCCTGATGATGAAATTCTTCAACATTTTCTGAAAGCACGAATTCCACAACATTTAATTGCCGATTTACATGCGTTTCTGGGGGTAGTGAGTACACCTATTGCCGTACGGTCATCGAGTTTACTGGAGGATTCACATTATCAGCCGTTTGCCGGAATTTACTCAACTTATATGGTACCTTATAACGCAGAAAGTAAAACGCATATGCTTGAGATGATTACTGAAGCCGTAAAAGCAGTTTATGCATCGGTTTTTTATCACGATAGTAAAGCCTATATGACTGCAACCAAAAATATTATTGATGAGGAAAAAATGGCTATTGTTCTGCAGGAGATTTGTGGAAATGAATATGGAGAGCGTTTTTATCCTTCCTTCTCGGGGGTAGCTCGATCATTAAACTATTATCCAATAGGAGCGGAGCGTCCTGAAGAAGGTATTGCCAATATTGCCATGGGATTGGGTAAATATATTATGGATGGTGGAATGAGTCTCCGTTTTTCTCCGTCTTATCCAAACAATATTCTTCAGACGAGTACTCTCGAAATGGCTTTGCGTGAAACCCAAACATATTTCAATGCACTTGATTTAAGTAAGATGCAGTTTATTCCGCAAGTAGATGATGGATTTAATTTACTCAAAATCACGGTAGCTGATGCCTTAAAGGATGGCACTTTAAAATACATTGCTTCAACTTATAATCCAATCGACCACGTTATTCAGGATGGATTGTACGAGGGTGGAAGAAAGGTGCTTACTTTTGCGAATATATTGCAGCACAATGTGTTTCCATTAGCCGAAATACTAAAAGAGGTTTTGCGAATTGCACAATCTGAGATGGGACGCCCCATTGAAATTGAATTTGCGGTTAATATGGATTATACACCTGAAAAGCAACATGTCTTTTATTTGTTGCAAATAAGGCCAATTGTTGACAGTAAAGAAATGATTAGTGAGGATATCGGCTCTGTACCTGAAAAAAATGCAATAATTACCTGCAACAATGCGTTGGGACATGGCATTACATCCGATTTGTTTGATTTAATTTACGTAAAACCGGAAGCGTTTAATGCAGCCAAGAATCCATTGATTGCTGCTGAAATAGAGAAGTTGAATCGGGTGATGATTCATGCGAATAGCCATTATGCATTGATTGGACCCGGTCGTTGGGGATCGGCTGATCCGTGGTTGGGAATTCCTGTAAAATGGCCGAATATAAGCAATGCCAGACTCATTGTTGAATCGGGTTTGTCCACTTACCGCATTGATCCAAGCCAGGGAACTCATTTTTTTCAGAATCTGACTTCATTTGGAGTAGCGTATTTTACGATAAATCCTTTTATGCATGATGGTTCGTTTGATACTGAATATTTGAATAATTTACCGGCATCATACGAATCAGAATATATCCGTCATATCCATTTTGATAAACCAATTATTATGAAAGTAGATGGAAGGAAGAATAAGGGAGTGGTGATGAAACCTTTCTTTGGTTAATATGTTAATTAGTTGATTTAGTTGATTGGTTAATTGGATTAGTTAGAAACATAATTTATTTATAATATGATCAATAATTTTGAAGATTTAGAAACCTGGAAGGAATGTCGAAAACTAAGGATTCTGGTATCGAAAACAACAAAATTTTTTCCACCTGAGGAAAAGTATCGTTTAGTGGATCAATTAATTCGTGCCTACAGATCCATTAAAGCTAATATTGCAGAAGGTCACGGGCGCTTTCATTATCAGGAAAATATCCAATTTTGCCGTCAAGCCCGGGGATCCTTAACAGAAACATTAGATCATTTCATTTGTGCTTTAGATGAACAGTATATTATTCTAGAAGAGCTGAATAACTTTAGGGTTCAATACGACCAATGTTTAAAACTGTTGAACGGATATATTGCTTATTTGAAAAAAATGGAACAAAATGAAATTCAAAAACCCATTACCAGCTAATCTATTCAACATAATCAACCAATTACTCAATCAACTTAATTAACTAATTAACTAATTACTTATGTTCAAAAAACACCCTAAAGGTCTTATTGCAGCATCGTTAGCCAATATGGGCGAACGTTTTGGTTTTTACACCATGATGGCTATTTTAGTACTGTTTCTCATGTCGAAATTCGGTCTCGACGAAGTGAAAGCCGGTATTATTTATTCCATTTTCTATTTTTCTATTTACATTCTGGCGTTTGTAGGTGGATTAATTGCCGATAAAAAACGCAATTACAAAGGTACAATTCTAGTAGGTTTAATTTTAATGACAGTCGGTTATTTTCTGATTGCTATTCCAACTCCGACTCCGGTTCCTGCAGGTCCATTTGGTTTATTTCTGGCAATGACGTGCTTCGGATTATTTGTAATTGCGGTGGGAAATGGACTTTTCAAAGGAAATTTGCAAGCACTTGTAGGTCAGATGTACGACAATCCTCAGTATTCAGCTCAACGCGACTCGGGATTCTCATTGTTTTACATGTTTATTAATGTGGGTGCTATTTTTGCACCTTTTGCAGCTGTAGGAGTGCGTAACTGGTGGGTAAGTTCACATGGTTTTGTATATAATTCGGATCTTCCGGCATTGTGTCACGAACAATTGGGCGGCAATATTTCTGCAGAAGCTGCGATTAGAATGCATGATTTGGCTACAAAAGTTGGTTACGCCGGAACGGATATGAGCGCTTTCGCTAAAGAATATCTGAATCTTTTTGCTACCGGTTTCCATTATGCATTTGCGGTAGCAATTTTTGCCATGCTGATTTCATTAACCGTGTATCTTATAAACAAAAAGAATTTTCCCGATCCTAAATCAGCTTCGGGTAAATCATCATCTACCGATGTGGAAATGGATGCAAAAGAAGTAAAACAACGCTTATCTGCTTTGTTTGCAGTATTTGCAGTGGTTATATTTTTCTGGTTCTCGTTTCATCAAAATGGACTGACACTAACTTTGTTTGCGAAGGATTATACCAATTTAAGCGGAATAAAAGTGAATTTGGGATTTACCACGCTTCAGGGTGCAGAGATATTCCAATCCATCAATCCATTCTTCGTAGTATTTCTAACTCCGGTTATTATGGCTTTCTTCGGACTTTTACGTTCCAGAGGAAAAGAACCTTCCACCCAAAAGAAAATTGCCATTGGTATGGGAATAGCCGCATTAGGATACTTGGTTATGACTTTCTTCTCCATCGGATTACCATCCAAAGCAGCTATAACTGAAATGGGTGGTTTGCCCGATGCACAACGCATAACGCCGTTTTTACTTATTGGAACATACCTGATACTGACCATTGCCGAACTGTTTATCAGTCCCCTTGGAATTTCGTTCGTGTCGAAAGTGGCGCCACCCAAATACCAGGGAATTATGCAGGGAGCCTGGTTAGGAGCCACTGCTGTTGGTAATTCATTGTTGTTTATCGGTGCCATTTTCTATAAGAGTATTCCGATTTATCTTACGTGGACCGTCTTTGTAGTAGCGTGTTCTATTTCAATGTTTACTATGATTGGTATGCTGAAATGGTTGGAACGAATTACCAAATAAATTAACTAATAGCGTAATTTGCAAACTAATTTTAAAGCGTCTTTATAAAAATCAGAATATAGTTATCAACAATATAACAAATTGTGTATTGATTATCATATGATTAACCTGTTCATAACTTGTGTTTAAAAGTTGTTTATAAGAACAGATAAAATAATTTGGAAATCGTTTGATTATGATATTATATTTGCAGCATGAGTTTCGACTCAGGACATGAAATGACATGTTGAAACGTTCTTTGAAAAACTGATACAAACATCAAAAAAAGTCAATAGTTAAACAATTGAAACCAAATTCAGAGGTGCAATTCTATTTTATGTAAAGAACGAACTGACTATTAAGACAAGTTATCTCCGAAATTGTTTACGTAAGTTTGCAATGAGATTCATAACAATGCTAATGGTTTTACGGTCTCTGGCAAAAACAGATTTCCCACTGGGTCAGACTCTATAAATATAATTATGGTGCGTTTGCAAAAACGTAACCCTGTCTCTCAGACAGGAAAGCCGGGTAGTCGGGATGGGAATTCTATAAAAGTAATTCGTTACTAATATTCGTTTCCGGCCACACAAGTAAAAACAGTAATGTTTCGAAGATGTGACTAAAAGTTCCAGGCGAGCAGTACAAAAAAATTAAAAGTCGCGGTAATTCAGAGTTTAATAATTTAAATGAGTTTATAATTGAACGAATTTTATTTTTTGGTAATACTACCAAAAGAGTAAAACAGTCAAAAGTAAATGAGTTGTATACGGATAAGCTTAATAGCAGTATTAAGATTTATACGTGAAAAATGAGGCAGCCAAAATCAGTCGGTCTGAATGCAAAAAATTTACCGGATCATACCAAAGAACTGAAGTTTCCATTAAAAGGGACGAATGTTTGAAAGGAGTGAAATGGAAAAAATTGTCGGGTAGCGACAGTGCGTGGGTTACCATTCAAAGTTGCAAAGTCGTAAAAAGCGTCAGAATTGATTAAGGTTTTTTGGGGTAAATCCGTGATAATGAAGGCATCTGCAAAGAAGCACTCACCAGTCAGGATTCAAAGCTATGCAAATAGCGGAAAGCCCGGAAGGTCGGAAACGATAGCGGACAGCGTCATTCGAAAACAGTTTCGATGGTCAAACAAAGAAAGTGTATATACAACATTTCAATTTCTATTGACAGGTGATTTGAGTGCTTCGTCCGGAAGTGAATCGACTGTAAATCCGTAAAAGGATGATAAAGCGAAACACATACTTTGCACCAACAGGTTTAAGAATTAACTGAGAAATCAGTTGAAACAGACACCTGATACGATCAGAATATTGTTAACAAGTAGTTTTGTAAAAAACTGCATACAACAACCCTGATTCAGTAAAGTAGAAAACGAATCGAAGACAGAAATGGCTGCAATATGCTATTCGCGAAGTAGGAGAAAATGGACAAATTGGTAAAACAGTCTGGAAAATTAATCCGAAGCGAAAAGATACGTCAGCAGTAAGTAAGGTAAAACCCAGCATACTAAAACAGATCCAAATCAAACTCATGGTGGTAAATCAGTATACAAAGATATCAACATAATATTTCGTGTTCAAAGAGGGTGCTGTAAAAGGCACCCTCTTACTGTTTATAAAAGGTTGGATCATTCGTCCTGCCTTTTATTATTAGTATAAATTGTGAATTAATAGATTATGATTATTTTTGCGAACTAAATGCAGAAATATGTGAACCAATCCTGAATAAAGAGGTTATTCTATTATAAAAAACAAGTCATATGAAAACTAAAATGATTACGGTGTTGATAACGACCTGCTTCTCGTTATCACTTTTTGCTGTTACACCAAAAGA
>Ga0209123_1001048_pt1 | contig 29670 bp, 16 predicted proteins | sample BarGraIncu00431A_FD_184500 | JGI IMG/M metagenome (GOLD analysis project Ga0209123, IMG submission 184500) | Arctic peat soil microbial communities from Barrow, Alaska, USA - Barrow Graham LP Incubations 004-31A (SPAdes) (version 2) | ecosystem: Environmental > Terrestrial > Soil > Wetlands >... | reverse complement strand
GTGTCAAACCATAATTCTTATCATCGTAAGTCTGAGTTGGTGAAACGTCTACTGCATCCCCAGTTGCCAATGTTCCCACTACCGGAACTCCGGCAGACGTGATGTTTCCATCGTAGGTTTTAGTATCGGTAACAGCAGTAACATCAAGACTCTTCTTGTTGATCACTCCGGTCTCAGGAGATGCGTTATATGAAATAGTATAGTTGCCCGTCATATCCACGTTGGCTCCATCTTTCACGGTCAAACCTGTAGGAGTCAAGATATGTGTCAAACCATAATTCTTATCATCGTAAGTCTGAGTTGGTGAAACGGTTACTACATCCCCTGTTGCTAATGTTCCCACTACCGGTGCTCCGCTGGAAGTAGTATTTCCATCGTAGGTTTTAGTATCGGTAACAGCTGTAACAGTAACAGGCATTGGAGTAATATCAGCAAGTGCCGTTGTAACATCGGTCAGATTGTAATTGTCTGCTTCGGGACCTGACAGAGTCATGCCCGTTACGGATACTGTTTTATCAGTACCAACGTTCTTGTCGCTAAAGGTGGCAGTTCCTCCAGTCAAATTAATATTGCTCACGTCATCAGATATTACTCCAACAAGTTCACTGTTGCTCACAGTTGCAGTTTTGTTACCATCATACACCTTATTAATAGCTGTAAATATGCCCGAGATATCAAGTTTTGTGATTTCTCCAGTTAAAACAGGTATATAATTGATAGAGTAGTTCGCTCCATTATTTCCGTCATTAATGATTGTTCCACCAGGTATCAATCGTTTTGATGAACCAACAATTTTGTTAATGTAACTTTGAACTCCATTATTTGTCAATTCATCACCGGTTTGAAGGGCGCCAACTATCGGAGAAGTAGCAGAAGATGTAGTGCCGTCGTAAACTTTTGTTTCGGTTTGAGCAGTTACATTTATTGTTCTTGTTTCGATATCAGCAGTCGTAGAACCAGTTGTTGATGCTAAGACATAGTTTGAGGCTCCTGTGCCACCACTAATGGTAATGTTTGTATAATTTACAACTTTATTTGTACCCACATTTTTATCTACAAAAGCAGCATCTTTAGTGAAAGTTAATTGATCACTATTGATACGATTATCAGTAAATCCGATGCCACTAACACTGGTTGTTCCATCGTATATTTTGTCATCTGCGGTGAAATTACTTAAAGTCAGAGTTTTTGGATCAATAGTTACCGTTCCTGCGTTTGAATAGACAATGCGATAGTAAGCCGGATCATAACTTCCTGTAGCTGCACTTGGTACAATTGAATATGGAGAACCTGCCACACCAGTAGTTGCAATTACTCCCGAACTGGTTAATGTTACATCAGTTATTTCATTGGCTGATGGATCTATACCATTAACAATACTTGTAACAGTAAAGGCTTTTGTTCCTAGATTCAATACATCACCATATGTTTTTGAACAATTATTTGCAGTGACTGTAACAGCGCGTTGTACAATGATATCTGCTTGCGCTCCATATTTCGTGGCATCGTCTAAATCCAGAGCAGTTAACCACCATTTTCCGGGAACCTTAAACAATACTCCATTAGTGAAAGTATGAATACCAGCATCAGCTAATGTGAATTTATAATCTGCAGGATTGATTGCCGTGTTCTCTGTATTAGAGAAAGTTACAGTACCCGTGTAATTTGTTTTTCGGTTATTGTAAGTATCTATTGCCTCTACAATAGGACTTTGATTTATGCCCAAATCATGAGGATTATCCACGTTTGATACTAAGAACCCGAATAACAATGTAGGTGTAACTACTACTGACAGTTTGTGGTTGTCAGAGTTAATTGATCCATCTGTAGCTGTTACAACTGCGGTTTCAGTTTTATAAAGCATCATCGAAGAGGTAACTACGCCCCCAACAAATGTCAACTGTTTTGGAGAACTAAATGCTGTGCCCCCAACTGTCGGATTTGTAGCCGGAGTTGTAGGTGGTTTCATTTTGTTGCCAACAGCAGCTGCGCTCGATGCATTTGCCCCTGTAAATACCAATGTGTGCTGTCCGGTATAATTTGTAGCTGGATTGTTATAAGCATCATAAGCTCTGATTGTAATTATTTGACTCACACCTGCAGTTTGAGTGGCAGCTCCACTTGTTGAAAGATATGCAGGTGTTGACTGACTTACAGTCACGCTAAGTTTATGACTATCGGCATTGATAGTTCCATCAGTAGCTGTAACAACTGCTGTTTCCACTTTGTAAAGATTCATGCCAGTAGTTACCGCACCATTTATAAAGTTCAAACTAGTTGAAGACCCAAAATCTACCGCATTTACAATTGGTTTGTAAGCTAAGTATGGTAGATTCTGTGGTGAAAGGTTCGCACCACTAAACGTTAGCGATTTTGCACCAGCATAATCTGTAGCTAAGTTGTTGTAAGTGTCAAATGCAGTAATAGTTACATTTTGACTAACACCAGCAACTTGAGTTCCCGATCCTACAATTGCCATATAATTGGGAGTCGTATTATTAACAACTACATCCAATAAATGGCTATTACCACTAATAGTTCCATCTGTAGTTGTAATATGAGCTGTTTCTGCTTTGTACAATGACATGCTACCTGTAGCTACACCACTTGTAAATGTAAATGATGATGAAGTTCCAAATGCAGTACCTCCTACTGTTGGACTAATAGTAGCAGGTGCAAGGGAACCATTTGCTCCACTAAATGTAAGTGAATGTGAGCCGGTGTAACCTATAGCCACGTTGTTATAAACATCATAAGAAGTTACAGTAATTGTTTGGCTAGTTCCGGCGGTTTGAGTTCCAGCACCTGTTATAGTCATGTAATTAGGAGTAGCATGATTCACAATTACAGTGAGACGATAATCGCGACCTGTAATTTGAGGTGTAGTTATTGCGCCCGTAGTTGCAATAATGTTTGCAGTCTCTGTTTTGTAAAGGCTCATGTTTCCTGTGGCTACACCATTTGTAAAGCTTATTGAAGTAGTACTTCCAAATGAAATGCCGTTTACAATAGGATTAGTAGTAGGCGTCGGTGATCCGTTCGCTCCACTGAATACTACCGTTTTACTTCCAGTATAATCCAAAGCTACATTGTTATAAGTATCATATGCAGTAACAGTAATTAATTGAGAATTTCCTGCTGTTTGAGAATTATTTCCTGTCACAGCATAATAATTAGCTGCAGCATTCGAAACGTTCACAGCCAGTTTATATCCGGTTGTGCTAGTTGTAATACCGTTTACTGCCTGATCAGCTGCCGAAATTAATGCACTTTCAACTTTATAAAGCGACATTGCACCGGTGGCAACACCATTGCTGAAATCAATCAGAACATCACTACCAAAATCAATTCCATTTACTTTAGGTGTTGTTGAAGGTACTAATGAAGAACTTGCACCACCAAACTTAATTGTCTTATTTCCAGTGTAGTTTGTGGCCAAATTATTGAAAACATCATAGGCTTTAATAGTAATTGTTTGGTTATCACCGGCTGTTTGAGTGCTGTTGCCTGTTATGGTAAGATATGTAGGTGTAGCAGGTGTTACCGTAATATCAAAATTTTGAGTAAATGGAACACCATCCAATTTAGCTGTGATGTAATTATTAGCACTAGTGCTTGTTATAGGAACGTTAAATGTATAAATACCATCCAACCCTACTCCGGCACCATTTACTTGCTCAGTTCCGGTCAATACACCGTCCAAATAAGTGGTTATATTCTGACAAGATTGTAATAAGTTGTTTTGTGCATCTCGTGGTGTGAGTGTTACAACTACTGACTCACCTGCAATTTTATTGTAAGAGTCAATAGTAACTGTCGATTTTGTTGGCGAGAAAGCACCTGGCGATACAACAATATTTTGTTGCTGACCGGCAATAGTTGCATACTCCGAGTCACCAACGCGTATCCAATATGCGCCAATTTTATTTATCAGGATTCCATTGGTAAATGTTCTTACACCATTATATCCGCTAAATGATTGAAGTCCTGCAGGGAAACTTACTAATGCATCATCTGAAGATTTGAAACGGATACTACCTGTATAATCAATACAAGTATTCCAGTAAATATCTCTTGCGGTAACAGTAGCATCAAAAGGAGTACCTGCTGTTTGTTCTGTGCCTGCAGCAACTTTGAAATTGTCGAGAAAATTGTTCTTTACAATTATTGGGTCAGTAGTTCCTGCTTTAGCGTATGGACCGTCTGTTATAGTTATTGTTGGTGTTTCATGCGAATTGAAGAACGTAAATCCACTAATGGTTGTGGTTCCGAGAGTGAATGTTTGATCTCCATTCTCAGGTATTATTCGAGCCGTACCATTAAAAGAAGTAGAAGCTGTTGTGTTCCACAATACATTATTTGCTCCGTCGTAATTGGTTTTTATATTCCCAAAGTCATCATAAACCGTAGCAGTTACGCTAAATGGAACACCAGCTGTAATGGGGTTGCCTCCATTTGCTACCAGTTTGAAATTATTTATTGATGATGGTGTAACTGTAATATTTGTTTGGCTACCTGTTTTACCATCGCCAGTAACAGTAACAGTTTTTTCGCCAGTTTTTTTAAGAATAACACCATTGGTAAATGTATGTATACCATTATCACCTGCTATGAATGTGTAGTTTGCAGGCAATTCGGCTGGATAATTATCATCCGAACTGAAGGAAATTGTTCCTGTATAATTCGTTTTGATATTATTGTATTGGTCGTAAGCCGTTACTATAGGGGTGTTAGTTGTTCCTGCCACTACCGGATCAGTAATACCATTTACGGTAAAGTGATCAATCGCAGCTGGTGTAATATTAAATGTGCTTGAAATTGGCTTAGTTGTAATTGGATCGGCAGCCGATGCTATTAATGTGTATCCATTTCCGGTCTTGTTAATCCATAGATTAGGAAAAGTTGCAACACCATTTACAGCATTTACGATAAGTATACCATTAAGTACGCCTGTACCACCAATTGATGGATTATTAGAAATAGCTATAGTTACAGCTGCTGTAGAACTGGTCATAGTATTACCGTATGTATCCACAATTTTTACTGTAACAGGAATAGTTGCTCCCGCTATCTGATTGCTTGGTTGCGTACCAAATTGTAAGCGGTTAGGAGCAAAAGTGGCAGAGAGCGCAATGCTATTCGTAACATTTGTTTCTGTACGAGTATAACTTGTGCTACCATCACTCCAACTTACAAGGTTATAACCTGCATTTGGAACTGCGGTTACAGCCGAACCGCTTGTGTTGTTAGTTACAATTTGTGAAGTAGTTCCACTTAATGTTCCATTTGCATTTGCAGTATAATCTATTGTACTGTTAGTTTTGAATAAAGAAGACACTTTGTATACTGATGCAGCACAACTATTTTCTCCTTTTACTGCTAGATAATACGTTGTGCTTTTTGATAATCCTGTTGCAACTTCATTCAAATTAGTGGAAGTCCCTCTTGCTGCATACCCGCTTTCGTACGTCACAGCAGAACTTGTTCCAATTGCCCATTTGTATGAAATTGGAGCTAAACCTGTAGATGCCTCCCACGAAATGTTTGCACCGGTTAATCCGTTAACTCCGGATGGAACAGTCACTGATGCACTTCCAGGTTGTGAGGCGGGTTGGTTGACGGTAATTGTAATACCAGAAGTAAACCCACTAAATCCTGAACTGTTATAATTACGGGCATAGTAAGTAGTATTAGTTATAGGAGCTACGGTTAATGGATTCCCAATGCCAACATAACCTGTGCCATCATTAGCTGTGTACCAGTATACACTGGTCTGCCCGTTGCTTACTCCCAAACTGCTTGTTGATCCTTTACAAATTGTTGATGGTGTAGCCACCGGACTTGTTGGGGCAGTAGGGGCAGTGATGAATGAATACTGTGTTCCATATCCAGTACCGGCAGAGTTTGTTGCGTATGCTCTAACATAATAAGTGGTGTTAGGTGATAAACTTGTTATCGAGCCCGAACTTGTTCCTGTATATGAACTTATTGTAGGTGAACCTCCAGTATTATAAACAATGCCCTGAGCTGTCACTGTAGCTCCTCCGTTACTTGTTACTGTATATCCAGATGATGCAGAATTTGTGGTAATGGCTGATACTGAAGAAGTAGTTACACTCGGGGCAGAAACACTTGAAGTAGTGAAACTAACTTGAGGACCATAACCATAGCCTAATGAGTTATGTGCATATGCTCTTACATAGTATGTAGTTCCAGGACTTAATCCAGAAAGTGTAGTGGAGAAAGAACCTGATTGTACTGTACTTCCTGTAAAATAGTTTGATCCAGTATAAGTTGGATTAGCGGATGTACTATAAACGACTCCACATGCATCTACTGTTGATCCTCCCGTGGCACTTACATTGCCGCCTGAGTTTCCACCACTACCTGTAACTGTAGAAACACTAGTTGTAGAACTTACAGTAGGGACAGATAATACAACTCCTCCAGTTACATTCCATTGATAATCGCCTGCTGTGCTAACATTTGTAGAATTTACATTTGATAAGAAATCTGACGTGCCTGAATAGGGCATTTCACCATAGGTTGTTCCATTACCGGTAGTCCATCCAGCAGTTGAGTATGCACTTGTTCCAGATCTAGCCCAACTCATTGAACCATAAATAACCTCAATTCCAAAGTTTAAAGTAGATGAACTATAAGACCCGGGTTTCCGTAATACTATCTGAAAACTGTTGCTACCAGTTCCTGTATAGGGTGGTATATCGTAATAAGTTACGACTAAGTAGTCAGAGTATTGGCTATAGAACACTGATCCTTGTCCTCCCTTTCCCGGATACAAGTCAGAATATTGTCCTGCTATCATTGGACATAGACGGAATCCCGCAATACCAGTTGGACTATATGAAGAGTAGCCTTGTCCAAAAGTGATATAACCATTGGATCCAACATACAATGAGGTATATGTTGTCCCATTAATATTTATTCCATAAGGGAAAGTCGTCGTTAAACTTTGATTTGCATAAGTATCATCGCCTTGTACTCCAGCACCATTTGTAGTGTAAGGTACGAAACTTGCTCCGGTCACTGATTGATTAGAAAGCATGACCAACAAGAGCAAAAACGCCATTCTGTAAAGAAGACTACTTGTGCGTCGAATTACTGATTTGCTGTAATTATTATTCATAGGATTTCGTTTTTAGTAGTATAATATAACAATCACCCTTATAGTGTTGTAAAGTTCAAGCCAGTTATTTTCTCTAACTTTATTTTTAATTCTAAACCTCTTTGTGTTGTGAAAACCTCTGAGTCCTGAATTACAACCTTACCAGTTACATGAGCAGCCCACTGTGAGAGATAAAAAGCATATTCCTCAACATTATCAGGAGTTAATGCTATATTAGAGAAAACGATAGACCCTGGTTTACAAGGCACATAGATATGTAATTCGTCAACTTGCTTATTGGTTAACACGGAAGATATTTGAACTGGCGCTAAAACCTTTGAATCTCCCACTATATAAAAATTCGTTTCATCTTTGAATTGCGAGTTTATCTCTTTGAAATTTTGAAAATTGAAATCTAAAATTGTAAAATTTTTACTTTTAGATTGAGCACTGCTTGAAAAGATAGCAGTCATTATTATGCAGACAATTAAAATAGTTTTTTTCATGATTATATTTTTTTATATTTAGTGTTTTTTTACTGAATAGTAAATTCTAGTGCATCTGACGTTTTTGCATTGAAATTTTCATCTGCATCTACTGTAGCTATAACTTGATATGTGCCAGCATTTGTAGGTGGTGTAGAACTTGCCGTATAAACGGTTGGAACTGTGCCTGAGTAAAGGTAACTTATAGCTCCGGTAGAACCAACTACTGTTGAGGTGGCAGGTCCTTGTGCTGATCCAGTGTATACAAAGCTTGTTATTCCTGTTGCAGTTATGGTAGATTCGGCTTTATCAATAGTGAATGCTAGTGGAGACGAAGATGCTGCATTGAAATTTGCATCTATAGCTACAGTAGCTACAACTTGGTATGTGCCAGCATTTGTAGGTGGTGTAGAACTTGCCGTATAAACGGTTGGAACTGTGCCTGAGTAAAGGTAACTTATAGCTCCGGTAGAACCAACTACTGTTGAGGTGGCAGGTCCTTGTGCTGATTCGGTGTATACAAAGCTTGTTATTCCTGTTGCAGTTATGGTAGATTCGGCTTTATCAATAGTGAATGCTAGTGGAGACGAAGATGCTGCATTGTAATTTGCATCCATAGCTACAGTAGCTACAACTTGGTATGTTCCCACATTTGTAGGTGGTGTAGAACTTGCCGTATAAACGGTTGGAACTGTGCCTGAGTAAAGGTAACTTATAGCTCCGGTAGAACCAACTACTGTTGAGGTGGCAGGTCCTTGTGCTGATTCGGTGTATACAAAGCTTGTTATTCCTGTTGCAGTTATGGTAGATTCGGCTTTATCAATAGTGAATGCTAGTGGAGACGAAGATGCTGCATTGTAATTTGCATCCATAGCTACAGTAGCTACAACTTGGTATGTTCCCACATTTGTAGGTGGTGTAGAACTTGCCGTATAAACGGTTGGAACTGTGCCTGAGTAAAGGTAACTTATAGCTCCGGTAGAACCAACTACTGTTGAGGTGGCAGGTCCTCGTGCTGATCCAGTGTATACAAAGCTTGTTTCTCCTGTTGCAGTTATGCTAGACTCGTCCTTGTTTATTTGAACTGTAACTTGTGTTCGTGTTGTACTTGGGCATTGCGTTGGAGTTAAATCTGCTTTAGATTCAGCCCATGCAGAATAAGTGCCTACATTTGTACCGTGTGGAGCAACGGTGGTGTTACCTCCGGTTTCTGCATCGTACCATACAATTGAAGAATTTGAAGGAGGTGTTGCAGTACCTGTGTGTTCTGACGTGTCGTATGTCACCGTAACATTTTCACCTATTGGTGCATCTGGAATTGGATTGACTGTTACTTGTACGTCTCTAATCGAATAACAGCCGTGTGCATTTGTCCCTTTGATATAATAAACACCTGTGGTTGCAGCTGATGGACTGGAATATGAACTTGTAGCTTCGTAATCTGTCCAATATGTGAATGTAAGTCCACTTGTACTTCCAGTAGTTACTGCTGCTGCAGTAAGATCTACTGTACTTGGAGAGCAAACTGCTGCTGGCTGATTAATAGTAATAAGAGGTTTTGGATTAACTGTAACGGTGATAGTAAATGGAGTTCCAACACAGCTATTAGCAGTTGAAGTTGGCACAACTATATACTGTATGGTTCCTTGATTAGTATCACTGTAATTGCTTAGCTCTTGGCTAATCGTAGTTCCAGATCCAGCAGTAGCTCCTACAACACTACCAGTAAGTGTTCCCAATGTCCAACTATACGTACTTGGAATAGAAGATGTCAGCACAATATTTGTTGTTTCACCGCTGCATATTGAGTAATTAGCATTGTTTGTTATTGTTGGAGAGCCTAAAATCTCAATTTGAGTTGAGGTTGAAATTAAACAACTTCCTGTTCCTACTGTGTAGATAACAGAATAAATGCCAGGTGTTGAAGTGCTTGGTTTGATTGAACCATTTAAAGCAATATCCAACGTATTTCCAACTGTTGCTGGAGTGTAAGAGAATGTTCCTCCACTTGTGCCAGTTAGCTCAACTGGTTGTAAATCTGTAATTGTATTACAATATGGAGATCCTGAATAGTTTATTGTAGGTGTTGTAGGTGTTGCTATAATTGTAAAGTCGCTTATTTGGCTAACAATATCACCACAGCCTCCTGCAGTAGGAATAGTATTAACGAGAGTATAAGTTCCAGATGTACTATTTGCAAGATCTATTGTGCCATCTCCATTAATGAATCTAACTCCGGCAGGAACAGATGTAAATGTGCCAGCTACTGCTCCAGTAGCAAAAGTTGGTGTTGGATCAGTTCCTGCATTTTGACAGTAGGTAGTAGCTGAGTAATTAAACGTTGCTATTGGTTTTTTAGTTATTGTCACCTGAGCCGTTGCGGTAATAATTCCACAACCGCCAATGGCAGCCAATGTATTAGTTACAGTATATGTTCCCGGGGTACTGGTAGCAAGGTTAATCAAACCGGTGGCAGTATCTGCAAATTTCAAATCTTCACTTGAAGCTGTAAATGTGCCTGCTATTCCACCATCCAGTAATGTAGGTGTTGGATTTGTAGCATCTGAACAATATGGAGACCCGCTATATTCGAATGCAGCTTTTTGAGGTGTAGTAATTATTATTGCTGCAGTATTATTCGCTGCATAAGTTTTTGTACTACCAGTTCCATCGGTTACACTTAGGAGTGTGTATGTATATGTTCCTGAAAGTAGTGTTGGCTGGCTTACAGAAACACTAGCATTTACACCGGTGGTTGTTACTGTTTGACTTAAACCTCCATTTATTTGGTAAGTGAATATATATGGAGTTGCACCATCTGCTCCTGTAAATGTAATTAGAGGATCTGTTGAATTTTTACAAACACTTGTGCTACCAGCTATTGTGGCCGATGGCAATGCAAATATATTAACTGTAGTTTGCGCAACAATGCTTCCGCAAGGGCTTACTGCAGGCAGTGTGTAGCTTATTGTGTATGAGCCTGCTGTACTGATGCTCGGGTTGATAGCGCCTGTGCTGGTATTTAAACTTAATGTACCAACTCCGGAATAAGAGTAGGTTCCACCTGTATAAACTCCGGTTCCGTTTAGGGTGACAGCTTGATTGGTTTGATTTTGAGTAAATGGTGTTGAATATGATATATTAGCGGTAGGTAATTGTAAAATTGAAACTTGTGTAGTTACAGTTTGAGGAGCACAACCACCTGCACCTGATACAAAATAAGTAACAGTATAAATTCCAGTACTACTTGTAGCTGGAGTAATTGTACCTGTTGTCGGATTTATCGTTAGTCCGGCAGGGAATGCAGAATATGTGCCTCCTGTAACTCCCGTTTGAGTAACGGATATTGTACCTTGTGATGTACACCAGGGTGATCCACTGTACGAAATAGTTGGAGTTATCGGTGCATTTGTAATAACTATTATCGCTTCTGCAGGTGTTTCTACGCATCCTTCTGCAGGTTGTGTAATGGTGTATGTAACAGTATATGTTCCATTGTTACTGGAGCTGGGTGTTATAGCCCCTGTAGAGCTGTTTAATGTAAGTCCGGATGGGCTGGTAGTGTAAACTCCTCCTGCAGTTCCAGTTCGTGTAACTTGCATATCTCCACTCAAACTTTTGCAAAATGTATTGCTCGCATAAAAAATATTTGATTGTATTGTACCTGCACTTACAGATGCAATTACCGTGATTCGTGCTTTGTTAGGGTTCAGTGAGCAGCCACTTTCATCTACTGCATCCACGTAATAGGCTTTATTGGCCGATAACGAAGGCGTGGTAAATTGTGAACCAGTGCCGAGAGCTGTGCCATAAAAGGGTACATCGTACCATTTTATCGTACCATTTGAGGCAGTAGCATGTAAAGTAACAGAACCTTCACCGCATCTAGTTGCAGGAGATGTTGTTGCAATCTGTGAATACATAGGTGTCCACAAAAGACAAACTGCAATAAGGCTTATTATTACCTTTACAGTTGACGGAGATACTTGTTCCGAAAAACGTGATAGTAGCTTTTTCATAAGACGATTTGTTGTTTTATTTTTTTGCATTTTACTAAATTTCAGAGTGAGAGGAAGATGTTTTTTACGTGCCAAAAATACTTTTTAGACTTATTTGCCGTTTATTATAATTAAGATATAGTTCTTAGTCATAAAATCGTCACCGTAAATATACATATATAAATATAAATTAAACTTGTTTTTGATTGAAAATACAATATTATTCTAGTGATTATTCATAAAAAAAGGCTTGAATACAAGCGGATTGTAGCTTATTTTACATTGCAAAATGTAAATATTACTACAAAAGTTTTAGCAAATGTGCTTAATATAAATATAGATTTATTTGTATAAATATTTATTGTTTTTTTTAATAACTGTCAAAATCGTTGATGAATGCTATTAAATTCATAATTTTCATTAGGGTACAATAGCCTTATTTACGCTGTAGGCTTGTAGTAACTAATGCTATATTTTACTGGAATTCATTGTAGTAATCTTTTTTTTATTGTTCAACGATTTATTTTTTAATTTCTGAGCCCTATTTACATTGCTTTTTTCTGATTTATGGAGTGAGTCTTAGAGAAATTGAAGAGTTAAAAATTGGAGAGAGTATTTAATTATGAGTCGGACCTGCTGAAAAAAAAAGAATATGTTTCATATTGAGTGATTATTGTGCTATTCTTACGATTAATTGCACGGTTTTATGATTCTTTATATCGATTCTATTTCCTTCAATCCACTTCGAAAAAGGGTAGAACGCAAATAATGCTGAAAACCGCTAATAAACCTATGTCGTTAAGTTAGGCACACGGAATACACAGATTGTACAGAACAAGTGCAGATATATTTTCTATGGTAAATATATAGTTGATAATATGCATTTTAAATAGGGTAATGATGCCAAAAATGGTTGGTGATTTTATCAAGAATAAACAATACCTTTAAAGCGAAGTTGAAGAGGAAATAGGCTCTGCTGAGGAGCAACCTATCAAGCAATAGACTTCTAATTATACGGAAATGAGAGGAACTTCATCTAGAGGTTCCTCTTTTTTATTACCGGTAATCATCCATGGCTAAAAAACGGCTCACCCGTAAAAGTAGTGGACTAAGCGTATATTTTAGTTAATCTAAAAAGAAAGAATTTAATATCTATGACTCCTCTGAGTGAAGCTCTGAATGCCTTTATTTTAGCATTGAATGATTCTGCAGATGCGTTTGCAGACCGATTGACAAAAAAATTAAGAATTTCATCATAATGTTCGTAAATTGTTCCAGCAATTGTATTGAATGATTTAAAGCCTGATTCTCCCACTTTATTATACCAACGAGCAAGACTTAATCTGGCAGCATCTTTAACAGTGTTCTTGGCGTATATATCATTCTCAAAGAATGTGTAAGAGAATGAGCCTGTTGTAAATCTGGATAGTGTTCAAAAAGGATTTCTGCTCTTCGTTTTTGGCTTTCAGTCCATTTTTCAGTGGACTTGAAAAGTAGGTATCTACTTCTAGCCAGTAATTGTTTGTCTGTATCTCCATTTCTAAATAAAACGGGATGATATTTCGTGGCAGATAATTTAGCTTCTTCTTTGGCACTTGTTTCTTCATTAATGGCATCCCAGTGATGAGCGATACGCATTTCCTGCAGGGCATCCAAAGCTAGTTTTTGAACATGGAAACGGTCAATCACACGAATCGCTTTAGGGAAACAAGAACGCACGATTTTGCGCATCGAATCAGCCATGTCAAGCGTAACTTCTTCCACTTGATCGCGTATATCTTCCGGAATCCGTTCCAATGCCTCAATAACCTGCTTGCTGGAAGTTCCCTCGATAATGGCTATAAGACAACCTTTGTTGCCTTTTGCAGCCTTATTGGTTACTATCGTATATAATTCGCCATTAGATACCGAAGTTTCATCGATACTTATATTTGTACCGATATTCTTGGAATACACAAGCCATTTATCGGCATGCTCCTTTTGATCCCAGATGCTATAATCACTCAAATGCTCCTTGTAATGACGACCAAGCTGTTCACCATTTATATAGTGGAACCTCTCAAGCGAATGACTTTGTATCGGGTAAGTATCCAATAAGTCCTTTTACAAAAGTCGCGAAACCTTGTGTGTAACGCGTGCCTTCTGCGGTTAAGTTCCACTCTCAACTAACTACTTTTCCGGTTTCTTCAATTAACCAACGACGTCGTCTTACATGCAATAACGCAGCTTTGTTGCGTATGGGATAGTCTTTTATTATCGCCTCTTCATGAAAGCCTTTTGATAACAAATTGTATGCAGAATAACAATCTGGCTTGTCTGGATTCTCATCTAAGTAAATATGGAGCTCCTTGCCTTGTTCTTCTATTTTTGTTATCTCAAAGTATTGAAATATCTCTTCTGGTAAGATATACTGAACCAGAGTTAGTAAATGTGGATTGTCTTTCATCTGATTTCACAATTTATATTCAATTCCAAAATTATTAATTTTTATTTAGTCCACAACTTTTACGGGTGACCCCTTCTTTGCCGAAGCAGATGACACGCAGCCTATTTGTACGGATAATGTGGAAATAACCGATGCTCATTGGTATAGCAGGGGACAACTTCCCAACCATCCTCCGGTAATTAGTATAGCGGGAGAGATGATTGATAAATTTGAAAAAGGAGAGGTGGAATAAAAACTGCTCTGCCCTTTCGTGTACGACCAAAACAGAACTTATTTTCATACTTTTTAGTGGCATTATATTTGGATTCTCATCACTGATTGAAATCAACACAAAAAAAAGAGGGTGTTCCAACTATTTTGGAACACCCTCTTTCTATTTGATGGTTGTAGTATGATATTCTCTCTGTGGAAACAGGGAAGTTTATCTACCTATTGCTTTTAATACTAGATTTGTACAACTAAGTATTTAGATACACTCCAGAATTTTGCAGGATTGGTAATTTCGATAGTAACAGTCTTATCGGCACCGATAACCAAGCTATAACTGCTTTGTGGGTGCAACGATAGGATTTTTACTTTTTTGCTATTGGTAGGTATTGACGAAATATTTCTTAAATCAACCTGAGTAAAGGCTGAATTATCGAAATCATTATTCAATACTTTAGAGCTCTTGAAAAGTCCACCAGCTGAAATAACTTTTGTTTCTTTAAGCTTTTTAGCGGTTGCAATACAGTACCATACGGTGTTCAGATTGTTGTCCTGAGTTTTCAAAGTAGATTTTTGTTGTTCAATCGCAGTTTGTTGTTCAGTAATGTTTTTACTCTGAACATCCACAGTAGAGGTAAGCTCAGTGATTTTGATGTTTTTCTGATCAAGCTCTGTTTGTAAGGCTTGAATCTGGAGACCTTTGGCATCCATTTCGCTTTGCAAACGTTTAATTGTTTCGGCTAACATGGCATTGGCCTTTCCTTTTTTAGATGACAAATGACGTAGTTCTTCAATTTTCTTTTTGTTTTGTTCAATGTTTTGTTTAATAGCAGTCATTTGAGCAGAAATAAGTTCTCTTTTGGTGGTAGTTTTACCTTCAGCACCTTTGAGGTTTACCTTCATTTCACTTGCGCTATGATTTATTTCAGAGAACCCTGTTTCAATGTCGTTCAGAAGAACTAGCGTCTGATTATAATTGGAATCCAGAGCCTGCTTTTCTTGTTGCAGTGAATCACGTGCGGCAATGGCAGCTTTGTACTTGCCTGAGTTCTCAACACACGATACCGACATAAATGCGAGTGCTGCAATAATTGCAAAAAATTTGATTGTCTTCATTTTTTTTTGAGTTTAATGGTTTTTGATATGCATTAAGAAGCACATTAGTTCTGCTTAATGTGTTGATTGTTGATTCAATATTATTTTATATATATTCAGCTTGTTTTTTTAGTGATGAATAATATGACAAAGTACAGCAATTTTAGGAGCTTGTTTGTTACAAAACTTTTTTTATAAATTGCATAATTCACACATTTACAGCAAGATTGATCGCCAATTGTCTAATGATAACTGATAGCTGGTCACTGATAACTGTTTAAATCGTATATCCAATAACAATCTGCAATAACAGGTTTTCGCTATTTTGTTATTCATAACGTATAAACGTTTGGTTTAGTATCCCAAAATTTGTGAAAAAGCATAATTTATTAATCATATCTAATTAATTGAAAAAGATTTGGGTAAAATAGAGTTCATGATAATCGTTTTTGTAAGTTTGTGGTGCGAAAAAAGAAGAGCTTAATTTTGGTTGAAAATCAGGAATAAATTAAAACTATCTAAAGTTTCGGGTGTTATGGTTTTTTGTAATCATATTCTTATTTCAATTTTTTCTCTAAAAATTTAAAAAATAAATGAAATTCAAAAAAATAACCAAAGGGCTATTCATCATCATAGTAACAGGTATCGTTTTACTAACTTATTCTTCTCTGGAGACAAGATGGGTAAAAATAACTCGCGTAAGTATTGAATCGCCGGATATACCACGCGCATTTGATGGAAAACGTATTGTATTTGTATCGGATATTCATCATGGTGCTGCGCTGTCGATAGAACGGGTGCAAAAACTGGTGGAGCGCGTCAACGACTTGCAGCCGGACATTATTATACTTGGTGGAGATTATGTTTCGCTGGATAAGCAATATATCAAACCGGTTTTTTCGGAATTGAGCAAATTGAAAAGCAAGCATGGCGTTTTCGGGGTAATGGGTAATCACGACTATTTTGTAAATGGAGATTTATCAAAAAAAATGATGCTGTTAAGCGGGATCAAACAATGTGATAATAAGTCGTACTGGGTGAAGATAAACAAGGATAGTATAAAAATTGGCGGTGTGGATGACCCGAGTGGATCGGTTCCGAAAGTCGACAGTACTATTTTCGATGTAAAGAAGAAAGACTTTTGCATCCTGATATCGCACCGACCGGATTACATCAGGGAACTAACCACAGACCAGGTGGACTTAACGCTTTCGGGTCATACCCATGGCGGACAAGTAACATTCTTTGGTTTATGGGCGCCTATATTGCCGACCGAGAATAACCTATGGGCAAGTATGGCTCTTACAAGAGAAAGTCAGAAATACTGCTACGGACTCAGTCACCCAACGGCAACTATGCAATCGTATATCACGTCCGGTATCGGCACCCGATCGCCGCATTTTCGTTTCTTTCGCCGGCCTGAGATTGCGGTATTGGAATTGAAGAGGAAATAGATTTCAGATGCGTAGAGCCAAGGCATGCCTTGGCTTTACGCATCTCTTTTAGAACGGATACCCAATCGCAATATTCAAGACCAGGTTTTGGCTTCTCCAGGCACCGCTCCCAAAGTTGATTTGATTTATGACCCAGTTTTTGTTATTCACCAACCAGGGTGTACGTAAAGGCATGGCCACGTCGAAACGTAATACAAAAAACGAAACATCAAAGCGTAATCCTACCCCCGCTCCCACTGCCATTTCATTCATAAAACTACCCACTGCAAACGGAGTTCCCACGGTGGATGGATTTGATTTCTGCAGCCAGACATTCCCGGCATCTACAAACAGAGCTCCTTTTATAAATTTATAAATACCAAAACGGTACTCGGCATTAGCTTCCAGTTTTATATCACCACCAAGTTGTAGAAGTGCGCTGTTGGTTGTGGTTTGATGATAGGTTCCCGGACCTAATGCATTAATCTGAAATGCCCTGATACTGTTGGGGCCACCGCTGAAGAATTGTTTGTTATAAGGCAAAATAGATGAATTACCGTATGCATCAGCTATTCCTGCAAACAGCCGGAATGCTAACTTGTCTTTTGTATTGAAATTATAATAAGCACGACCATCAATGCTAGTCTTGGCATATTGCGAATAAACTGAACCAAGTATCTTTAATGGATTGTTCGCTGAGGATTTATTTCCTGCAATCAGTTCGGCCAACGAAAACAGATTTCCCGCGGTCTCGGCTGTGAAGTGAAGGTAAAACTGTACCTTTTTATTTTGCAATACCTGCTCATTATAGGTAAACGAATAATTTGCCCCTACGATAAATTGTTCCTCATAGCTCTTTTGCAAAAAAGGAATTGAATCGAGTAAGGCTTGAAACACAGCCGATTTATTGCCTACGGTAGTATAACTGATGTTCAGTGGCATTAATTCATGCTCTGTTCTGAAACTGGCTTTCCACTTAAAACCATACCCAAGCTGTATGGTGTTCATATCAAAATAGTTTACGCGTTTCAGATAATTGTACGAAAGCAATAAACTGGTTTTGGGAATATAAATACTGTTGGAGGGTTTGACATGAAAGGGCACCAGGAATTTAGGGAACGTCAATTCTATCTGCGGATTTATGGCATACGAAAATGCATTTTTATTAGCACCACTTATTTGTGCTTCGAATGAACCGGCAAGCGACAGGTTTAATAACTCAGCTCCTTTGAAGGTGTTTCTGTTCAATAAGCTTAAGTTCATCCGTGGACCGGTGTAATTGTTTGATTTGGTAACCATATCCAGTTCGGCACGAAAAGTATGTTCGGTCATGGGTGTCATTAATATGGTGGCATCCAGGTATCCTGTAGCAGTAGTATCACTCTCGGCAAATAGCACCTGAACAAATTTAAAGTTGCCCATGGACATCAATCTGTTGAGAGTAATGGTATGGTTTTCACGCGTGTAAAGTTCATTTTTACGCAAATAGACCGATCGGAGAATAACTTTTGGATGGATTTTCATATCTGCCTCCTTCCCTTTAAAAACCGCCTTTTGAACCACTATTGTGTCTTTGAGACTATCGGTGGGTTGTTTTCTCAGCGAATAGTTCTGATCGATATACACATTATTGATATGATACGCTGTTTTTGCACTTACAGGAATACTGTCTTTCAGACTCAGCGTAAATGAAATAGTATGATTCACGGCTGATGTATCCGCCTTGAAAACCAAATAATCGGGATTGAAATAGAAATAGCCTCTGTTTTTCAATAGTTCATCTATCCTGATTCGTTCTTCTTTTAATTTCACAAGATTATACTCATCATCTACATTTATGAGTGAATTCTCTTTGTCCGAAACAACTATTTTCCGTAAGCTATCATCAGCGATATTATAAGCAAGCGCTTTGATTTTGAAGGGTTGATGAACATGAGTAGTATAAATCACACTGGCTGTATGCTTCTTTTCAATAATTTTGAAATCGGTATAACTGTTGAAAATTCCAATATTAAACAGTTTAGCATCAATTATGGCAGCTGTAGCACTTGGGTTTACATTACTTATGAGCACCGGAGCTTCCCCGTTATTTTTTAGCCATTTTCTATATTTACTTTTCGGGTTTGGTCCGGCAGCTTTGTACAACAATAATTGAGGTCGCATACCAAAATAGCTACTGTTTGGCTTTAGACGCATTGCTCCTTGCGTCTCGGCTTTTATACTTCTTCTGTTTACTTTCTCTGATGATACAATTTTTAGCTGCGCACCGGTATATAGCTTTTCATTTTTTTTCAAAATGCTTGTACCACTGCATGCTGCGAGAAAAAGACAGATAAGAAATAAGAGACAAGAATCCCTAACCCCCAAAGGAGAGACGGAGAAAACCCCTAACCCACGAAAGGGAACTGAGTTCCTTTTACCTTTTATGTTGTTCTTCGTATTCATCTTGTTCTTCTATTTTGATAATCAGCACTAATGTTGTTCCCCTTCAGTGCCTATCCGACTTTTGGCGGGGTTGAGGGGTTTTACTTCTTTCGTTGCCTTTGTGGTGGTTGCTCTGACTCTTTTTTTAGGAGCTGTGAGAAACTCTTTCCATTTATCGAAATCGCGCACATACAACACGCCTGCACCCGTTTCAACAATCTGACCCTCGATGGCACCGTCGTACAGGTTGTGTCTGAATCCTTTCAACCGGTAACGACCATCCTTGGTCAATTTATATTCTACCGTCACATCACTCGTAATTTCGCTGGCCGAATTTTGTTTGGCCTTCTCGCCCTCTACATCTATGGTTCCACCTAGCTGTACGCTTAATCGCTGATTGAAAAGTTGTTGTTTCAACCCGATTTCAACCTGCGTTCTTCCCTGAGCTTGTCCCGATTGAAAATCGTTATAGGACTGAACATCGAAATTTAATGACATGCCCGGAACTATCTTCGAACTCAACTGATTTAGTTGTGCTGATAAGAAGTTGCTAATGGTGGATCGAAGCAAGGTAGAAGTTCCACCCGATTCGGTTTGCAAAGGATTTTCCTGCACAAACCTACCCAATACCAATAAAGCAAAGACCTGTTTGTTCAATAGGGATGGGTCGTCGTTGAGCATGGTTAGTTTTTGATTAACCGCACCACCCAGGATGCCTTTATCTTCGGGTGATAACTGAATCTCAAACGTAATCTCGGGTTTTAAAATGGGGCCACGTAGTTTCAGCAATACGATAAACGGATATAACTGTTTGTATCCTCCCTGCTCTATATCACTCAGGCCTGCCATCTGAGCGGCCACCAGATCGAAAGGTGCTGCCCGAACTGTATAACTGGCGTTCAGGCTAATATCAGCATCCAGCGGGTCACCGTTCCAGATAATGGTACTACCCGGAATAATGACAAACTTGCGTTTAATAACTGACTCTATCGAAATAAGATAACTTCCTTCGTTTAGATTATAAGCTCCGGTCATACTCATTTTACCACTTTTGTCCATAGTGAAACTTAATGCTGCATCACCCCTCACCACCAACGAATCGGACGATGTCGGATCCATCAATAATCGGAGTGTTGCTTCTTTATCCACTTCCACTATAGAGGAAAGAGCGAAACCTGTAAAGCCGGACTTCTTTACCACTTTTTTATCTGTTTTGTATAAAATGGAATTGGTGTTTTGTGCTATATTAAACTCTACCACATCTTCGCCTTTGTCCGTAGTTACCTTGTCTTCGGGCACTGCAAAAGTAAAATTAGAGCCTTTTTTCATCTTCAGTTTCGCATTGATAACCGGCAAAGACATAGGTCCGTTAATGTCAATCCTACTATCAATAACCATGCGTCCGTAAAACTCTTTATTGTCATTCACAGTGGTGTTGAAGAGTAGAAAGTCCCTCGAGTTGATATGCATTGCAAAAATATAGTCCGTGAAATTCTTCATTTGAATCTTTCCGTCTATAACAGCTTTGTGCTGATTAACATCCAACAAGGTAAAGGCATTGAAATAAAGACCATCCTTTTTCAACTGAATCGTTTCATGTTTTAATTCGTAGCGATTGTTGAAGTAAGTAGGATTCATAAATGCATTGTTGAACGTAAGTTCTCCGGTCACGTCAGGCAAAGTAGTATTTCCGGATACCAGAAAGTTTCCACTTACAGTTCCCGCTGCTTGCGTTATCTGGCCCATCGAAAAAGCTTCTACGGTTTTCATCGACAGCGATTGAATATCCGCTTTTATGTTGAGTGAATTATCACCACCATTGGGAATGAAATAGCCCTTGGCTGTCAAATTATTGTCAGTGCCCGACAGTTTTGCAGCAATATCAAATCGTTGCGTTGTGGGGTTCTCGCCTTTCACAGCTAAGTTTCCAACAGACACATTGCGAACCATTAAGTTGGTGATGTTAGCATTGGCAATGATGCCATAGGAGTTATTGACTCTCTTCATCAATACATTGCCATCAACATTTCCTTTCACCAGACTACTGTCTTTTTCAACAATACGCGATAGATCCTCTAGCTTGAAGTTTTTGATGCCAATGTTCAAATCATCGTTGAATGTATCGTGAACCGAAGCTATATTCAACTGACTCTGATTGCTGTTCATAAACAAATGGTGAATCATAAAACCCTGCTTGCCAAAAGCGATATAATTATCGGCAGCAATATTCCAACGTTTATCCATGATATAGAAATTAGCCGGATCTAGTGCCAGTTTGAAATCATTTTTGTCTTTGGTTATTTGCGATTGAATAACTAACCTTTTGATTTTTTTATCATCAATGGAAGATATATTGGCGAAGATCTTATTGTTGGCTATTTTACCGTCGAACAAAAAGTTGGCAAAGCTGATTTGGCTGTTGCCAATACTTGAACTTGACACTTTATAATTCAAGGCTGTAGAATCAGAGATTACATCCACCGTCAGCCCATTAATTTCAGTCGATCCATACACAATTCTATTCATGTAGGCATTCAGTTTCAGTTCATTCTTTTTGCTATCAAAGTTTCCAGTAATCATTCCGGGCTCAAACTCTTTGAGTTGTGGCAACAGCACTTCCGACAAAATAGGGTGATTGCGAAGTTGGATTTCAAAAGTAAAATTTGAAGGTTCAATATTCTTTTTGGTTGCCGTAACATCTGTAAATGGAAAGTAATTATTGAGAAACTGACTCAGGGCTGCCGGTAGCGAAGCAGGAGAAATGCTGCCGTTGTATTTCAAACCAATCAGTGCACTTTCCAAATTAAACTGACTTTTATTCGGTTCATTAATCGACGCCACAAATACCGAATCGAGTGCATACTTTTTACCGTTTTGCATCAACACAAGGCTGCTTATTCCGGCTTTACCATTGAGTTTATCCACTGTGCCTCCTTTTAAATCGGCAGTAGCCTCCAGTCCAATTCGCAGATCTTTTTTACTGAAGTTCAGTTTTTGTAGGTCGGCACCTTTCAGGTTTAAATGAAATTTATATTGTTCCTTTTCCGGGGTCATGTTTACCAACCCGTCGAAATTCAATACCGCATTTTCATCATTCAAATTTACTTTACCGCTAAATTCACGTCCGCTTACATTTCCGTCCACCAGTAAGTTATGATACAAATACTTGTTGAAATATATTTCTGTGGCATTTGCTTTTACGTCTGCTTTCATCGTTTCGGGCTTGAGTCCGGTCCCATTTACCTGGGCGGTTAATGATACGGGGCCATACATGTTCTTATCATTGAGCAAGCTTCCCATATCAAAATTATCGATGGTAATGTTGCCGTTGAAATTCTCTTTCGGATCGATGGTTGCCACCACATTAGCAGCCCCAAAACTACTCTTTACAGCCAAAGTGGTTGCAAAAGCAGTTAACCTGCCTTTAAAATTAGCAAGTAAGCTTATATCATCGGGCAAGCTTATATTTTTAGGTATTGATGAGCCGGCTATCATTTTCAAATCCTGTTTGCCCGAAACCACTCTCATGTTTGGAAAATTGTACGACGCCGTTTTTGCATTCGGTAACCCTACAATGCTAAAATCGCTTTGCAATACCGTTTTCTTCCCGGTTCTGACAACAATCTTCGTTCCTTTTAAATTCTTTACCGGACCATTTATCTGCCCTGAAAGAGTGGTGATGTTTGTTTTGTTTTTAAAGAAATCCTGTTTAATCAGTTGAGGGTTGAAATAGAGAATGTCGGCATTTTTGAAGCTAGTATTCTTCAGGTTGATATGCAACACCAGGTTGGGTAATGATTCCGACACGGTTTGTAACGACTTAAACCGCAGGTTCACCTCTCCGTCAATCGACGAATTGGTGGTTTTTACTTTCAGCTTTTTGGCAGTAATGGAATAGTGATCCATGCTGAAATCTGTCGAGAATTTAGTGATGATAAAGTTGTTCTTGTCAATGGCATTGAATTTCAGAAGGATGGCTTTGGTATTGGCCGAAGCATAATGGATATCCTTTGCTTCAAGATTGAAATATTTGAAGTAGATGTGATTGGGGTCAAATGACTTTTTTAGCACGGGCGTGTTTGCCACATTATAGCCGAAGGAATTGTCTGTAAGTTCTACGGTTTTCGCGTTCACGTTCCAATCAGTCCCGGCTGTATTCGTATCTGTTTTTTTTGTTTTGATCGTTGAAGTTGTGTTGGTGGAATTATACTTCACATTGCTTTTCGCCAAGTGAATTTTATCCAGATTTACGAACTGTTTTCGTAAATCTACAGAACCATCGTTTAATTCAAACTCCTGAATACCTGCAAAAACAGATTGGTGTTGAACGGAATCCTCGTAAGTGATAGTGAAATTGTTAATCCGAATTTTATGAGCAGAAATCAGAGGCAGTGTACTTCCGGAATTTTGGATCTTCACCTTTTGCGATGCTTTCATCAGCACCTTAGCCTTTACATTCTCCACCAGCAACTCATCGATGCCATAAACAGCGTTCTTCAGGTCAAGCTTATCTACCGACAATTCAAGATTTTTGAGAAGTGCAGTTACGTTCGTTCCACCATATTCGTCATCGTAACGAAGTTGAATAGTTTTCAAACTCACATTATCTATTGAGAACGTCCATTTGGAAGGTGTCTTGGTTGTATCCTTTTTGGTCGAATCGGCAAAAGCGGTTATCAGAAAATTGTAATTAAACAATGAATCAGTTTTGGTGCTGTACAAGTTCAGCTTCACATTTTCTAAGCTAACATTATTGACATTTATTCTGCTGACGAATAAATCTTTGATGGCTATATTGATATTCGCGGCTCCCACATAAATCATCGTGTCCTTTTTTTGATCTTCCAAAAAGACTCCTTCAAGAACTACTGTTTTGGGGAAGGAAATACTGACGCTTGCAATTTCAACGCGCGTATGCGTTTTGTTGCTGACAAAGGTAGTTGCGTAATTGATAATTTTAGTTTGAACGAAGGAAATTTGAATAATGGCGGCAATGAGGAGGAATATAAGCACGAAGATGACAACTATCCACAAGATTGCTTTCAGTATTCTCTTTATGATGGGAAGTGTTTTATTCATCGATGATTATTGTTCATTGGCATTTTATATCAATTAACTGACGGGTAAGTTTACGGCTATAATACCAGCTGAAACCGATTTATCTTTCCCCTAAATTGATTCACTATTCATAAATTCCCAGCCTATTTTTGAGCATTGTTAGTTCGTCTTGCAAAGCATTAACGCGTTCTAATAAATGGCTGATGGTTTCAATACCCTCAAAATTAATGTCCAATTCGTAATAAAAACGAACAAATTTTTCCAATTGAAGAAGTTGATCGGAATCAATAAACCATGCATTTTCAATCATGGTAATTTCTATCAGTCCGTTTTGTTGTAACGAATCGATAAATGAAATTTCAATTTCGTGTTTTGCACAAAATTCATCCAGGGCTATTAAATTTTCTATTTGCATGTCTTATTTTTGTCTATGGTCTAAGGTCTTGATTTCCTACTTTTGTTTTTGATCTTTAGTCCTTCGTCTTTCTTAGTTCTTCGAACAATGCCTTCTGTTTCTCGGTCAGATTTGTTGGAACCTTAATGTTGTATGTTACTTGTAAATCACCAAATTGTCCTTCGTTTTTATAAACAGGAAATCCCTTGCCTTTCAAATTCACTTTCGTTCCATTTTGGGTTTCGGGTTTTACTTTCAGTTTTACTTTTCCGTCCAGCGTGTCGATGGTAATTTCGCCACCCAGCACAGCAGTGTAAATATCTACATCTACAGTTTGAAATAAATTATGTCCTAAGCGTTTTATTTTGGAATGATTGGCAATGTCGAATGAAATATACAAATCGCCATTCGGACCTCCGTTGATTCCCGAACCACCATGACCGGAGATTTTGATGATCTGTCCGTTTTCTACACCTGCAGGAATGGTGATACGGATAGTATTCCCATTTACTGTCAGCGTTTGTTTATGGGTGGTGTAGGCATCTATCAGTTCCAGATGAATCTCGGTAGTATAATCTTCGCCGCGGTATTTTACTTGTCGGCCTCTGCTGCTTCCTCCGCCACCGAACATTGATTCGAAGAAGTCAGAAAAATCACTTCCATGTTGTCCTCCAGAGAAACCACCACCGCCATATGAACCTGCCGATTGAGATTGTGATTGCTGTTGTTTTTGCTTTTCAAACTCTTCAGCATGTTGCCAGTCCTTACCGTATTGATCGTATTTCTTCCGTTTTTCAGGATCGCTCAACACCTCATTGGCTTCGTTTATTTGCTGAAAATTGGTTTTCGCATCTGCATTGTTTGGATTTAAATCGGGGTGATATTTACGAGCCAACTTTCTGTAGGCATTCTTGACATCTTTTGCAGATGCCGATTTTTCTAATCCTAATACCTTATAGTAATCTATGAAATTCATAATTATACAATTAAATTAAGACAAACAGAAAAAATGTTTGCGCTCGAATAAGTCTGGAAAGACGTTAATTATCCTTGACAGTTTGAATCAGGCTAATGCCCGAAACAAAAAATACAAGTCCGAGGACAGTATAGATAACAACTTCTTTAATAGCGTGTGTACCACCCGATAAGTTAATAAATAAAACAGCAGCATAAATCAGCCCACCAATTCCGAGCACAGTTAGTAATGCTCCAAAGATTCTCTTGATATTCATATTGTTCTACAATTTTATAATTCAATTGAATGATTTTTCAATTAAAAACAGATTGATACAAAGATAGGTTTATAAAACATATTTTTTGTTACAAAATTATCAGAAAGAGTTACAAAATTCACATGGGTAACAAAGTTTTTTCAACTTGATTTAATTCGAATTTTAGCAAAGGTTTCCGGATAATTATCATTGATAAAGTCTATGAGTTTTTCCCTTATTTGTGTGCGTAAATCCCAGTTTTTTGATGAATCGGAGCTACTCACAAGTATTCTTACTTCTTTATATTGTTCCGTTACTTTAGTTACTTGCACATTGACAACCCGCTTATCCCAATTCGTGTTTTCTTTTAGCATTTCCGGCAATATGGTACGAATACTTTCCACCGGAAAACTATAATCGACATAGATAAATACAGTACCAATAATGTTGGCGGCTGAGCGTGTCCAGTTCTGAAAAGGTTTTTCTAAAAACCAGGTAATAGGAAGTACCAATCGTCGTTCGTCCCATATTTTCACCACCACATAGGTTAAAGTAATTTCCTCTATTTTTCCCCATTCATCTTCTACTACCACTACATCATCGAGTCGTATGGGTTGTGTTATGGCTATTTGAATCCCTGCAAGTATCAACCCAATACTCTTTTGAGCAGCAAATCCAACAATAATTCCTATTATACCGGCAGAAGTTAGCAAGCTCACCCCAATGGTTCGTGCCTGTTCAAAAGTCAACAGACTGATAGAAATAGCTACAACGATAATGATAGAACTGGCTATGCCTTTAAATACTTTTATTTGTGTCAGGTTTTTTCGCGCTTTTAAGTTGTCGGACGCTTCTATATCAAACTTGCGTAATAAATAATATTCTCCTGCTTTAATAAACTGTATCGAAATCCATGTTATTGAAAATATAATCAATAATGTGTTGGCATGCAATAAATAAGGGAAAATGAACAGATTTGAAAGATAGATGTGCGAGAATATCTTAAACAGAATCCAATAAATCAACCAAAGTGCAGGAATATTAAATAAATCAACCACCTGGTTGCTATACACTTTATTCAATCGAAGAACTCTCCGTTTTAATCTTGAAAAGAAAAACCGATAAACAAAGTAAACTAAAACCAGAAGAGCCAGAAATGAAACTGATGCAATCAGTAATCTCAACATATCTTCATTCAAATAGTTTTTCATAAGCAGTCATATAATTTAAAAAAATTAGCATATACACTTTCAATATCTGCTGCTGTACGTTCCTTATGGTATTCTCCGGAAAGTAAAATTGAATTTTTGAAACGTGTATGGATAATACCCTTGATTTCATCCGGAACTTGGGAACATTGACTGTCTGTCTATTTAAACAGTATCTATTTCTTATTGTTTATTGTAATGGCTTTTAATTCAATACCTATTTCATCTACATGTTGATTCATCGTAGCCTGAAACAATTTCCATTTCAGCTTTTCATCTTTGTTGTATTCGTCTAGCAATATGGATAAACCGTTATTTTGTTTTTCCAGTTCAGTTATTTTGTTACTCAGATCACCACCGTTATCGCGACTTTTCTTTATCTCCACAATTATGTTCTGATTGACCTGAATTCTTTTTGCTATTTCCAGTTTAAATTCAGTTCGTTCGTCTATAATTTCCTTTCTTACCACCGATTTGGGTTTGATAATTTCAAAAGTCATGGCATCATTCACCACAGCACTGTCGTTTGTTTGTTTCTTTTCCTGCTTCACACGATTGAATGCGGCGTCATTTTTCTGTTCGCGCGATGTGCACGAAACAACCATCGCCATCAGGAATAGAACAGCAACTTTTGTAAGTATTTTCTTTTTTGAATTCATCGGTTTTATTTATAAGACTTGTAAGCCGGTTGTTCTTGTAACTATTTACAAGAACTTATATTGCAACTACTTATGTTGTGTGGCTTTCGTCGCATGAGGATCGGGAGTCCATTGTTCCATCGTAAATATCTCCTTGTACGCTTTTGGTTCAATATCCATACTGCCCGAATAGGGATGATCCAGCATGATAATGATAAAGAGAATCATGCCAATAAAAGCACCCATTAATCCATTGAGGGTTATGTGCATGATGGAATGTTCGATGTCCATTAGCATGGCACAAAGCAGTGTAAACAACGCTCCGAAAAGAATGGGTAACCACAAAGGCCCGGGAATTTCGGTTTCCATGGAACTAATCCTGAGTTGGCGGTAGGCGGCTAGCTGGTTCAAATGATTAAACATCTCAGCAACCAATTGTATCTGAAATGAATTTTTAGGATTGAGATTTTCCATTTTGTCAAAAACCCGATTTAATGATTTAGCAGTTTTACGACTCGTATTCAGTTGCCCCATCTTGGGAAATTCATCATCGATGACATTAAACACAAAATCGAGGTACACTATCATGAGTTGTTTGGACTCCAGTGTGTCAGGATAATATTTTATGTCACGATACATGCCCATGGCCGAGCTACCTTCTTTTATCACATTACCCCGCGTATCATTCAATTGGCCCCACACCATAAACACCACAAAGCTAAGAAACATGGAATAGAAACTGGCGATGGCCAGAAACAAAAAGCCTGTAACTTCATTGTGCGAACGTAAAATTCTGACGTTGATGTATCTGCGAAAGAAATAGGTTCCCAATCCTGCCACTACGCCTCCAAATGAGAGTAACAACAGGAAAAGCAAATAAGGCGGAATCTGTAACATGTAGTAAGTTATGGCCATTTGCTTCTCTGATTTTCTAGTGAAAATGAAATGATAGTCTGTATCACAAAGGTAGTCGCTGTGGTATCAAATCATGTTACAGAATATTGGGCGGGATTTACATGATTCACATGTTTTCGGGGAGTAAATGGTAATTAGCGTCTACACTGTTTCGCAAAATTTTGTACACGAAAAATACCTTTTGGCTTTTCACAAGCCAAATTAAAATGCAAACTCCGTCCCTACTCAACTACTAACTTATTTTTTTTGTAGGTATTATGTAGAGTGGAATAGATGTTTTCTTTAGCACTTCTTCAGTCTCACTTCCCAAAAGGATATTTTCCAACCATTTACGGCTATGCGATCCCATAACGATAATGTCAACATTCAGTTCCTTTGCTGTTTTCAATATTGTTTCAGCAGTTTCACCTTCTTTTATCACAATTTTTATGGACACATCGGCAAGATGTTCCTTGGCTTTATGGAGAAACTCCCTGGTTGATTTATGCAAATCATTCAGTACTTCCACCTGGAATTTGTGCATGTAACTGTATCCTGAGTAATAGACCAACTGTTCGGATATTACATGTAGCAATATTGTTTCGGCATTCATTGCGTTTGCCATCAAATAGCCTTCATCAGCAACTTTCAGCGATGTTTCATCGTAATCCAATGCGATCAATACTTTCTTTGTTTTCATGACCATTGAGTGTTTAAGGTTCTACAATATGTTTCAATCCGCAACTATGTATATATGAAACAATTCTCAGGTAGTTTTCTCCCTAGCAGAAGAAAAAAAACATCACATTTAACGTTCGCTGTCTCATTTGCCTATTCCTCCCGGGTTAGAGAAATCAAGATTGAACACTACACGTACCCTGTCCTTAATAGATCCCGTCATTGATTGAATATTTGAACTAACCAGCAGTGGAAAATGAATCTCGAAGAAATGCCATAAACCCACTTTTATACCGGCTTCTGCAAAAAATGGAGAACTATAGTTTCCTGCCAGTCCATGATCGTTAAGCAATAGATTGATAAATGGTTTTAAGA